>OGQD01000234.1_pt1 | contig 46365 bp, 46 predicted proteins | sample 1553091 | NCBI WGS metagenome assembly OGQD01 (sample SAMEA2580290, study PRJEB22360) | human gut metagenome | biome: human gut; feature: human-associated habitat; material: faeces | place: Denmark | collected 2008/2010
CGTCCAGCCCCGCCCGGGGCCGCCCCCCCAACCGGCCGCCGTTGCCCGCCACCGCGCCGCTCACCGCGCCTGCCGTCGGCGGCGCTGCGGCACCCGCCCGGCCGGGGCAAGCCGACCCCGAGGAGCGCGGCAAGATCGACGCCGCCGGCATCACCGCGCCGCTGGATGCCGCCGGCCAGCCACTCAACACCAGCAAGAACGCCACCGTCAATTACGAACTGGATCGCACCATCCGCCACACCAAGCAGGGCATGGGTGCCATCCGCCGCCTGACCGCGGCCGTCGTCGTCAATCACCGCGCCGGCACCGATGCCAAGACCGGCAAGGACATCACCCGCCCCCTGAGCGACGACGAAATGAAGCAGATCAACGATCTGGTGCGCGAAGCCATGGGCTTCAGCCAAGCGCGCGGTGATTCGCTCTCGGTCGCCAACGCGCCATTCACTGCCAGCAGCAAGGACGAAATCAGCCTGCCGATCTGGAAAGACCCGGACAACATCGGCTATGCGAAAGACCTGGTCAAATACCTGCTGATCGCCGCCATCATCGCCTTCCTCTATTTCAAGGTCATTCAACCCTCGTTGAAAACCATGTTCCCGGAACCGGAAAAGGACGCCGACGACATCGCTGGCGTGGCCGGTGCCGCAGGCTCCGCGCAGATCGGCGGGGATGACGAGGAATACGAAGGCAGCGTGCAGATCGACCATTACGCCGCCAAGGTGCAGAAGGCGCGCGATCTGGCGCAAAGCGACCCGAAGGCGGTCGCCAACATCATCAGGGAGTGGATGAATGCCGGCACCTGAAGAGGGTTTGGAAAAGAGCGCCACCCTGCTCATTGCGCTGGGTGAGGATCACGCAGCGGAAGTGCTCAAATTGCTCGGGCCGCGCGAAGTGCAGAAGCTCGGCCACGCCATGGCGGGACTGCGCGCCGTGCCGCGCGCCACGGTGGAAGCCGTGCTCGACGAATTCCACAAACATGCGGAAGAAAAAGCCGCCATGCACGTCGATACCGACAGCTACATCCGCTCGGTGCTGACCAAGGCGCTCGGCGACGACAAGGCGTCCAACCTCATCTCGCGCATCCTGCAAGGCGGCGAAACCTCGGGCATCGAGGGGCTGAAGTGGATGGACGCGCAAACCGTCGCCGACCTCATCAAGAACGAACACCCGCAGATCATCGCCACCATTCTGGTACACCTCGAACACGATCACGCCAGCGAAATCCTCAATCATTTTTCCGAGCGCCTGCGTAACGATGTGGTGCTGCGCATCGCCACGCTGGAAGGCATACAGCCGGCGGCGCTGCGCGAATTGAACGAAGCCATGCTGCGCATCCTGTCCGGCTCGGCCAGCATGAAGCGCACCGCCATGGGCGGCGTGCGCACGGTGGCGGAAATTCTCAACTTCATCGGCACCACCAACGAAACATCGGTGGTGGACGCGATCCGCGAATACGACCCGGATCTGGCGCAGAAGATTCTCGACGAAATGTTCGTCTTCGAAAACCTCATGGACATCGACGATCGCTCGATCCAGATGATCCTGCGCGAGGTGCAATCCGATTCGCTCATCCTCGCGCTCAAGGGCGCTTCTCCGGAATTGCGCGAAAAAATCTTCAAGAACATGTCGCAGCGCGCCGCCGAAATGCTGCGCGAGGATCTGGAATCGAAGGGGCCGGTGCGCCTTTCCGAAGTCGAAGCCGAGCAAAAGGAAATCCTCAAGGTGGTTCGCCGTCTGGCCGACGAGGGCCAGATCGTCCTGGGCGGCGCGGGCGGCGAGCAGATGATCTAAGCCATGGCCGTCATTCCCAAAGAACAACTGGCGGGTGTCCAGCGCTGGCAGATCGGCGATTTTTCCGTCAGCGGCACAGCGCCGAAGGCCTCTCCCCTGCAACCCGCGCACGCCGCGCCCCAAGCCGAAACCGAGCTGCCGCCCGAAGCCAGCGCCGAAGTTGACGCCGAAGCCGCGCCGGCACTGCCGACAGCGGCAGAAATCGAAGCGATCTACGCCCAGGCACAGCAGGAGGGTTACGCCGCCGGCCTCGAAACCGGCCGTAGCGAAGGCGAGCAGGCCGCGCGCGACGAAGCCGCCGCAGCGCGTCAGGAGGCGCTCGCCGGCATCGCCGCGCTCACCGTCGCCTGGCGTGACGCACTCGCCGCATTCGACCAGACCATTGCCGAACAAACCCTGGAAGTCGCCCTGGAAATCGCTTCGCAAGTGATCGGCAGCACCGTCAAAGTCCAGCCCGAACGAATCCTGCCGATTGTCCGCGAAGCCTTGCAGGCACTGCCTTTGCACCACGGCCACATCAGCGCGCACGTGCATCCGGACGATCTCTCCGCCCTGCAGGAAGGCATCGGCCAGCTGGGCAGCATCGACCCGATCAAATGCATCGCCGACCCCGGCCTCACACCGGGCAGTTGCCTGCTGCGCGCCGGGCACAGCGAAATTGACGCCACCTTGGACACCCGCTGGAAGCGCGTGCTGGAAAACATGGGAGTCGATGCCGAGCAATGGCTGCTGCGCTAGAACCCATCGCCCACGAAAAACGCTGGCACGATTTCCTCGAAAGCTGCCGCATCGCCGCCAGCAATGCCGCGCCGCTCTGGCCCTCGGGGCGGCTGACGCGCATCAACGGCCTGGTGATGGAAGCCTCCGGCCTGAAACTGCCGCTCGGCAGCACCTGCCACATCCACCCGGCTACCGGCGCGCCGGTGGAAGCCGAAGTCGTCGGCTTTGCCGGGGAAAAACTCTACCTGATGCCATCGGACGAAGTATTCGGACTCGCGCCCGGCGCGCGCGTCGTTCCCTTCGACGCCCCCAGCCCGCCGCCGCAGGTCGACCACCCCTCGCACCGCAAACGCCGCGCCATCGACCGCACCAAGCAGGTTCCCGTCGGCGAGGAATTACTTGGGCGCGTGGTCGATGGCGTCGGCCGCCCGCTCGACGATGCCGGACCGTTGCGCGTCGCGCAGGCGCGCTCGCTGCAAAGCCGCCCCTTCAACCCCATGCTGCGCGCCAACATCGAGCAGCCGCTGGACGTCGGCATCCGCGCCATCAACGGCATGCTCACCGTCGGCCGGGGACAGCGCATGGGGCTGTTCGCCGGCTCGGGCGTCGGCAAATCAGTGCTGCTCGGCATGATGGCGCGCTACACGGAGGCGGAAATCATCGTCGTCGGACTGATCGGCGAACGCGGGCGCGAAGTCAAGGAATTCATCGAGCAAATCCTCGGCGAAGAAGGGCTGCGCCGCGCCGTGGTCGTGGCCGCGCCCGCCGACACCGGCCCACTGATGCGCCTGCAGGGCGCGGCCTATGCCACGACCATCGCTGAGTATTTCCGCGATCAGGGCAAACACGTGCTGCTCATCATGGATTCGCTGACCCGTTACGCCATGGCGCAGCGTGAAATCGCGCTGGCCATCGGCGAGCCGCCGGCGACGCGCGGCTACCCGCCCTCGGTTTTCGCCCGCCTGCCGCAACTGGTGGAACGCACCGGCAACGGCCCGGTCGGCGGCGGTTCGATCACCGCCTTCTACACCGTGCTCGCCGAAGGCGACGACCAGCAAGACCCCATCGCCGACTCGGCCCGCGCCATTCTCGACGGCCACATCGTGCTCAACCGCAATCTGGCCGACGCCGGCCATTACCCGGCCATCGACATCGAGCAGTCGATCAGCCGCGCCATGGTCAGCCTGATTACGCCGGAACACCTGGATCACATCCGTCGCTTCAAGGTGCTTTTTTCCCGCTACCAACGCTCGCGCGATCTGATTGCCGTCGGCGCTTACGTCCCCGGATCGGACCCGGTACTCGATCAGGCGGTGGCCATGTACCCGGTCATGGAAGCTTTCCTGCAGCAGAAAATCAGCGAAAAATCCGATTTCGCCACCAGCGTCGCCCACCTGGCTGTCTTGTTCGGTTAACGATTAGACGATGGCGCAGAATTTTGCCCTGCAACCCCTCCTGGAACTGATGCAGGAACGCACCGACGAAGCCAGCCGCCGCCTGGGCCAATTGATCGCTGCCGAACAAAACGCAAAAAAACAACTGACCCTACTGGAAGAGTACCGCGACGAATACGTCGAACGCCTGCGCCAGGCGACACTGGCCGGCACCACCCGGCAGATCATCGCCAACTACCAGGATTTTCTCAGGCGCATCGAGGAAGCCATCGAGCAACAAACCAGACAGGTGCAGCAAAGCGAAAACAACACCTTGCGCGGCCAGCAACACTGGCGGGCGCAAAACACCCGGCTGAAGGCCATTGACACCCTGGCCGTGCGCCACGAAGAAAAACTGCGCAAGAACGAAGACAAGAAGGCACAAAAACTGCTTGACGAATTCACTACGCGCAAATTCTCCACCCCAAAAAACGAGAGTTGAAGCACGCAGAAGCCGACGCAAGGCTTTTTGCCAGAAAAATAGGCACACATTTTGCTTGTTTTCAGCATCACCTTCAGCCAGTCACCTTGCCTGAGAAAACGCCATGGAACTCTCCATCACCCCGCTCGCCTCCCTGCCTGGCGCCGCCACGAACGCATCGACCGACGCCGGCATGGAAAATATGGGCGGCAGCTTTGCCGCGCTGCTCGCGGGACAAATCACTGGCCTGGAAGCACTCTTTCCTGGCGCAACGCCGTTGATCGATCCCGCCCTGATGGCGCTGCTTCCCGATAACGGCAAGACGTCCGGCAGCGCAGGCAAGCTGCCGCGCAACGATGAAGAAGTCACCAACATACTGGCCTCGCTGCCGCAACTGGCCAGCGACGGCCTGATCCCGGACGCCGATGCGGCCAATGACGCTTCGATCGGCTCCGGAACGGGCAACAAAGGCAGCAGCGGCGAACTGCTCGCCCTGCTCACGCACGCACGCTCACCGCGCGCCGAAACGAGCGCCGGCACCGCCGCCCTGGCCGACACCCGCGCACTCACCGACGAAACGCCGCTGTCCACACAGACAGGCGCAGCGGCGCACACGGCTCGCCCCAGCGAACACACCCCGGCCCCCGCGCAAAACACGCCCAGCATCACCGCCCCGCTACATGACAACAAATGGTCGCAGCAGCTTTCCGATCGCGTGCTGTGGCTGGCGCGCGGCGATATGCAGAGCGCCCAGATCAACATCACTCCCGCCCATCTCGGCCCGATCCAGATCAATCTGAGCCTCAACGGCGAGCAGATGAGCGCCCAGTTTGTCAGCGCCCATCAGGAAGTGCGCCAGGCGCTGGAAGATGCCTTGCCGCGTTTGCGGGAAATGCTCGCCGGTGCCGGCATCAACCTGGGACAGGCCAACGTCGGCTCGCAACAGCAGCAGCAAACCCAGGCGGAACAATTCACCGCCCGTGGCGATAGTTCCCGGCAGGGCGGGGATGGGGCTATACTTCCCGCCGACCAGCAAGGCACGGACATGACGCATGCCCGCCCCGTTCAGCGCGGACAGGGACTCGTCGATCTGTTTGCCTGACCAACCAGAAACCAGGGGAAACACATGGCAAAAGATGCCAAACCAGCCGAAACCGGTGATGCGCCGCCCAAAAAGAGCAAAAAACTGCTGATCATCATTGGCGCTGCCGTGCTGGTGCTAGCCATTCTCGCCGTTGCTGCCGTATTCCTGCTGAAATCCGGTCATTCCGACGACGACGAAGGCGACGATGAAATCGCCGAAGAAACCGTCAAAAAACCTGCCCGGAAAAAAGACAAAGGCGCGCCGCCCGTCTTCGTCAGCCTGGACACGTTCACTGTCAACCTCGCCCCGGAAAACGGCGAGCAATACCTGCAGGTCATCATTTCCGTCGAACTCGACAGCGCCGAATCGCAGACGCAGTTCACCGCCATGATGCCGCGTATCCGCAACAACGTAACCCTGCTTCTGTCCAGCAAGAAGGCTTCCGAACTGCAGCCCAAAGAAGGCAAGGAACAGCTCGCGCACCAGATCGCCGACGAAATCAACTCCGCCATCAATCCGCCGGCGCGCAACAAGCGCGGCGAAATGGTGCCGCCGGACGGGCCGGTGACTTCGGTGCTCTTCACCTCCTTCATCATCCAGTAAAAACGCGCCATGGCCGGCGATTTTCTCTCTCAGGACGAAGTTGACGCCCTCCTGAAGGGCGTCACCGGGGAGACGGACGACCCGGAACAGGGCGGCGGCGAAGAAGCGAACATCCGCGCCTACAACCTGGGCACCCAGGAGCGCATCGTGCGCGGGCGCATGCCCACGCTCGAACTCATCAACGAGCGTTTCGCGCGCTACCTGCGCATCGGCCTGTTCAACTACATGCACCGCAACGCGGAAATTTCGGTCGGCCCGATCCGCGTCCAGAAATACAGCGAATTCATCCGCAATCTGGTCGTCCCCACCAACCTCAACCTGGTGGCCGCCAAACCGCTGCGCGGCACGGCGCTGTTCGTGTTCGACCCCAACCTCGTCTTTCTCGTGGTCGACAACATGTTCGGCGGCGACGGGCGCTTCCACACCCGCGTCGAAGGGCGCGACTTCACCGCCACCGAGCAGCGCATCATCCAGGGACTGCTGGGCGTGGTGTTCACGGAATATTCAAAATCGTGGAAACCGGTGCATGACATCACTTTCGAGTACATCCGCTCGGAAATGAACTCGCAGTTTGCCAACATCGCCACGCCGTCGGAAATCGTCGTGTCCACCTCCTTCACCGTGGAATTCGGCGGCGCGACGGCGGACATGCACATCTGCTTCCCCTATTCCATGCTGGAGCCGATCCGCGATCTGCTCTACAGCACCATGCAGAGCGACCAGCTCTCCACCGACAAGCGCTGGATCGGCACCCTGCGCCGCCAGTTGCAGGGCGCAGAGGTCGAAGTGGTGGCGCACCTCGGCTCCGGCGAAGTATCGCTGCGCGACATTCTCAAGCTCCAGCCGGGCGACGTGATCCCAATCGACATTGCCTCGCGCATCGAAGCCACGGTGGACGGCATCGCCCTGCTGGAATGCACCTACGGCCAGCAAAACGGCCAGTACGCGCTCCGTATCGAAAAATTCATCGCCAGCCCGGAGGGGGGCGCCGGCGAACCTGTTCCGGGAGACAAAAATGTCGGATGACATGGAAAACATCGACGCCAGCCAGAATCCTGTCGAAGAAGAACAAATCAGCGAGGACGACTGGGCGGCCGCCATGGCCGAGCAGGTCAGCGAAACTCCGGCCGCTGCCGCCGAGGCGCAGCCGGCGCACATCTTCCCCGCCTTCGACAGCCCGTCGGCAGGCGGCGGGGTGCTGAACGAACTCGACATGATTCTCGACATTCCCGTCCAGATCACGGTCGAACTCGGGCGCACCAAGATCACCATCAAGAACCTCCTGCAACTGGCACACGGCTCGGTAGTCGAACTCGACGCCATGGCCGGCGAGCCGATGGACGTCCTGGTCAATGGCACCCTGATCGCGCAGGGCGAGGTGGTGGTGGTCAACGACAAGTTCGGTATCCGCCTGACCGACATCATCACGCCCTCCGAGCGCATGCGCAAAATCAACCGTTAAGATTCGCCGCCAGCGATCTACCTGACAGCCCGGGCGACACATTTCACGCTAAGATAGCGGCCATTCTTTTCTCGCCGCGTTTTCCCGCCGCGCCGCCCGTGCTGAATTTTCAGTCTCTCCTTGCCGGATTTTTCCTGCTGCATCCCCTCTTTGCCCGGGCGGCAGAAAATGCCGCGCCGGGTTTATCGGCCAGCACCTACCTGCAGGCTACCCTGGGTCTGCTCTTCATCGTCGCCCTCTTGCTCGCGGCTGCCTGGGCAGCACGCAAGGTTTCCGGCGGCAAGGCGTTTGGCCAGGGCAACCTCAAGGTCGTCAGCGGCATTGCACTCGGTCCCAAGGAGCGCATCGTGCTCGTCGAGGTGGAAGATCAATGGTTGGTGATCGGCATCGTGCCCGGCCAGATTCGCACCCTGCACCGTTTGCCGCGCGGCAGCTCGATCGATGACAACGGCCAGGCCATACCGCCCTTTGCCCAGTGGTTGCAGGCTTTACGCGAGCGCCGCCAAGATGCGCAATAAATTCACGGCCCCTTGCATCCTCGGCCTGCTGCTGGCATTGAGCGGCAGCGCGCTCGCGCAGACGCCCATCCTGCCCGCACTGACCGCCACGCCGACCAGCGGCGGCGGCACCTCGTACACCCTGAGCATCCAGACGCTCCTGCTCATCACAGCGCTGGGTTTCATTCCGGCAATGATGCTGATGATGACGAGCTTCACCCGCATCGCCATCGTGCTGTCGCTGTTGCGCCACGCCATGGGCACGCAGACCGCGCCGTCCAATCAGATCATCGTCGGCCTCTCGCTCTTTCTCACCTTTTTCGTCATGGCGCCGACTTTCGAACGCATTTACAGCGAAGCCTACGTGCCGCTCTCCGAGAGCCGCATCAACGTGATGGAAGCGGGCGAGCGGGCTGTCGTGCCGCTGCGCGCCTTCATGCTCAAGCACACGCGGGAATCGGACATCGCGCTCTTTGCCAGCGTCGCCCGCATCGAAAAGATCGCCGGCCCGGAAGAAGTACCGCTGCGCATCCTCATTCCCTCCTTCGTCATCAGCGAGCTGAAAACCGCGTTCCAGATCGGTTTCGTGCTGTTCATTCCCTTCCTCATCATCGACATGGTGGTGGCCAGCATCCTGATGTCCATGGGCATGATGATGATGTCGCCCATCATGGTGGCGCTGCCCTTCAAGCTGATGCTGTTCGTCCTGGTCGACGGCTGGCATCTGGTCATCGGCTCACTCATCCAGACCTTCAACGTATGACGCCCGGTATCGTCATGGAAATCGGCCGTCAGGCCATTCAAGCAGCCCTCATGCTGGCCGGACCGATGTTGATCGCGGCACTGGCCGTCGGTTTGATCGTGAGCATTTTCCAGGCCGCCACCTCGATCAACGAAGCCACCCTGCAATTCGTCCCCAAGCTGGTGGCCGTTTTTTTCGTTCTAATTTTCCTCGGTCCGTGGATGCTGCAGTACATGATCGATTTCATCCAGCGACTCTACGGCAGCATTCCGCAGATCGTCGGCTGACATGCTGACGATCAGCACGGCGCAGATCGACGCCTGGATCGCCTTCTACGCCTTTCCCCTGGCGCGCATCCTGGCCATGATCGCCACCGCCCCCCTGTGGAGCACCGCCGGCATTCCACGCCGCACCCGCCTGGTGCTCGGGCTGGCGATCACGCTGGGTATCGCGCCGGTACTGCCGCCCATGCCCAACGTGTCGCCAGCGTCATTCGAGGGGCTGTGGATACTCGGCCAGCAGATCCTGATCGGCTTCGCCATGGGCTACGCCGCGCGCATCGTGTTTGCCGCCATCGATTTTGCCGGCACCTACATGGGTTTCCAGATGGGCCTGAGCTTCGCGGTTTTCTACGATCCTCTGCGCGGTGCGCAGACGCCGGTGCTGGTCGAATTCATCGGGCTGCTCGCCCTCTTGCTGTTCATGGCACTGGATGGACACCTGCTCTACGTCGGCACGCTGGCAAAGAGTTTTCAGGTCATCCCGGTGGCGCCGGAAGCGCTTTCGCCCAACAGTTGGCGTAACCTTGCCGAACTCGGCGGACGTATCTTCACCATCGGTCTGCTACTCGCCCTGCCGGTGATGGTGGCGCTGATGATCACCAACGTCGCGCTCGGCATCCTGACCAAGGCCGCGCCGCAACTGAACCTGTTTGCCCTGGGCTTTCCGCTCACCCTGATGGGCGGTTTCGCCGTCATCGCGCTCAGCCTGAATTATCTTGCCGGGCCGCTGCAAGCCGTATTCAACGAAGCGATCGAGGCCATGCTGGCCTTTGCCGTGCCGCTCAGCGGTTGATCGGCGTCGCGTTCAGCGCAAAGGAATCCGCCACCGGACGCGCGAAACGGATGGTACCTTCGGCAACCCGGCGCGTGCTCAGGGTCTGCGAGTCGATGCCCTCGCTGTAGCCCAGAATCTGGTATTCCCCCAGCCCCTGCTCGCGCTGCAGTTGCTGCGCGCGCCGCTTGAACACCTGGATCGCCTCACCGGCCCCGCCCGTGTGGTAGCGCTTCATCTTCATCGAGAGATGATAGCTGTCGTCCGACAGGCGGCTTTCCTCGATCTCCCAGTTCGGTGCCAGCGGATCATAGATGACGTAGATTGCCAGCGCCGCCGGAATCAGCACGTTCGCCTTGACCGAGGTATTGAGCGCCAGGGAAAAGGCGTTCGAGCCGCCGGACGAGCAACCGCCCAATGAGAGCGCCAGCAGCGTGGCAAGGAGTACGCCGGGCGTTTTCATATCATGCTGAACAAGCTCATCTGGCTTGTCTGCTGGAAGGTGGTCTGCGCCGCATCGAGCTGCATCTTGTGCTGCGTGAAGCTGGAAATGGCCGACAGCCAGTCCAGATCCTGCAATTCGGAGAGGCGGGTCTCATAATTGAAATTGACGTCCTCTGCCGAGGTTTTCAGATCGTCGATGGCCTTCAGGCGCGCACCGACCGAGGCGCGTACCGTATTCATGTGGTCCAGGCTATCCATGATCCCGCCCAGCGCTTCGTTATACGCGGTTTGTGAATACGCCACGCCGCTCGTCGGATCGAGGATGTCGATCATGTTCTGCACGCTGTCGAACACGCTGTTGCCGGTGACATTGCCGCTGGCGTCGCGCACCCGCATGAACACGTCCAACCCGTTTTCGGCCACCGCCATGTCGCGCGAAGCGCTCACCGACAGCGCCGGCTGGCCGGCATCGCCGCTGTAGGTCATGCTGCTGCCGGCCAAGGAATAGGGCGGCGTGGCGGCCAGATTGCGCGCAAACGGTTCGGTCGTCGACTTGTAGCCGGAGAAGATGTATTCACCCGCTCCGTCACGGGTATTGGCCAAGCCGATCAGGCTTTCCATGCGCTGCTTGAGTTCGGTGGCGATCATCGCCTTCTGGTCGTCGCTGTAGGAACCATTGCCGGCCTGCAAGCCGCGCTCGTAGATCGCCTTCAGCTCTTCCTGCACCGCCTGCAGCTTGGTTTCGGTGTAAGCCAGCTTGCTGCTCGCCTGCCCCTGGTTTTCGATGAAACGCTCGTTGACGTTCTTGCCCTGCGTCACTTTCAGGGCTTCCGCCGCGCCGATCGGATCGTCGGCCGGGGTCAGGATGCGCCGCCCGGTCGACATCTGGTTTTGCAGCTTGTACAAACCGGATTGCAGGTCGCGCATTCCGCTCACACCGGAATTGAAAATCATGGAAGTGCTGACACGCATGATTCGACTCCTCAAAAATCAGAAGATGCTCAACAAGGTATCAAACAACTGGCTGCCGATCTGCAACGATTTGGCCGATGCCTGATACGCCTGTTGATACTTAAGCAAATTTGCGGCCTCTTCATCGAGGTTCACCGCAGAAAATGCATCGCGATTGGCAACGGCCTGTTTCAGTGCGGCTTCCTGCGACTCCAACCCAAGCTGCGCCGAGCGCGTTTTCACCCCGTTGGCCGAAACCAGGCTGGAGTAGACGCTCTGGAAAGTCGCCTGGCCGCCCAGCATGGTATTGGCGGTCTGCAGCTTACCGAGCAGCACGGCATTGCGGCCATCCTGCACCCCGGCGGCATTGCGCTCGATGGTGAAGCTGTCGCCGTTGGCCGGCGTGCCGGCCACGCTGAAACTCATGCCCTGATATTCAATCTTGCTCAGAGTTGCCGCGCCGGAGGTCAGCGGGATATTGCCGCCCGTGCCCGTTTGCGTCGTGCCATCCGAATAGACGACAGTCCAAGGGCCGGGCAAACCGCTGAGGTCGCCAGCATTCGCCGTCAGCGTCAGCGGCAGGCCCGCCGTGCTGTAACCCGTGCTGACCTCGCCCTGGGAAATCGTCATCGCCCCGGTATTGGCCTGATCCGGCACCGTGCGCATGGGCGCGGCGGCATTGATGAGGCGCGGATCGCTGGCCAGGGTGGCATCCATGGCAATGTTGCGGGCGGCCTCGTCGGTCGGTTTGATCAGGAAGCGGTCACCTGCTGCGCCATTGGCCGCAATGTTCAATTCGATGCCATCGAAGCTGGCCGTGCCCGGCCCGGTGCCGGTGCTCACCACCTGCTTGTCCGAAAGGCGCATGATCGAATAAGTGCCACCGGCGCCAAAAGTAACCTGATAGTCGCTGCCGGTGATTTCAGTGTAAAAATTGCCGTTGTTCTGCGCGGCGGCAAAAGTTGCACTCATGCTGCCGCTGCCGGTGTTTTCCGAGTTGGTCAGAATGCGCGGATCAGGCACGCTGAAAAAATCGCCGACAAAACCCGCATCACCGTCGATCTGGCCCAGCATGTTCTGCCCCAGCGCGTGCTGGGCATTGAAGGTCAGGCTGAGCGACACGGCAATGCGCCCGAGTTCGTTCTTGGCGGTATCAAGCGACTTGCTACGAAACTCGATCAGGCCACCGAGTTCGCCGCCCACGATCAGTTTTTCCGGCAATTCGATCGGCGTGCCAGCCGTGGCGATGCTGATCGCCAGACGCCCGCTGTCGGCACGGGAAGGCGCGGCCACGAGTTCCGTCGAGGTGCCGCCGACCACCAGTTGCTGACCGCTGCCGATAAAGACGCTGAAATTGCCGCGCGAGTCGGTCACTGTTTCAACCTTGATCAGCTTGTTCAATTCGGCAATCATCTGATCGCGCTGGTCGTGCAGATCGTTGGCCGGCTGACCATAACCCGATTCCGCCACCAGAATGCGCTGGTTGACCTGCGCAATCTGCGCGGCGTAGCTGTTGATCAGATCGACCGTATCGGTGATGCGCCCTTCGATTTCGGCACCCATTTCAGTCAGGCGGGCATCCATGTTCTTGAATTGCCCGATCATGCTTTCCGCCGTCGTCAGCATGGCCTGACGTCCTTCGATCAGGGACGGGTTGGACGCCACCTGCTGCACACCGGAGAAGAAGCTCTGCAGCGCGGGAGACAGACCTGCCTTGCTGTCGGCCAGCATGCTGTCGATCTGGCTCAACTGCTTGTACATGGTACTGAGATAGCTGACCTGGGTTTGCGCGCTATTGACCTGCCCGGTCAGGAAGCGGTCGTACATACGATCCACGGTCACGACATTGACGCCCTGGCCAAACGCACCGGCACCGGTATACACCGACATATTGGTCGCCTGAATGGCGCTCTGGCGCGTGTAACCGGCAGTGCTGGCGTTGACGACGTTATGCTCGGTCACCATCAGACCATATTGCGCGGCACGAATGCCGGAAACGCCAATACTCAGAATACCTGTACCCATGATTCACCTCTACATGCACGCGATCTACGGCAAATTGCCGCAGAAGTTGAATTCTCAGCCGATCAAGGCCTGGCGCAGTGTCGGTCCGTCGATGATCCGGGAAAGCTTGTTGGCGTAATTCGGATCGGTCGCATAGCCGGCCTGCTGCAATCTATTAGCGAATTCCGTGCCATTTTGCGAGCCAATCACGTTGCTATAGCGCGGGTTGTCGCGCAACAGCTTGGCGTAATCCTGAAAAGCCTCGGCATAAGAGCCGTAGGAACGAAAACGCTCGATACTGGCTTGCGGCTGGCCATCGACGTATTCGGTAGTGCGGCTCAACACGCCATCGCCCGTCCAGCTCTTGCCGGCCTTGATGCCAAAGAGGTTGTGGCTGCTGCTGCCATCGGCGTTACGGATTTCACTCTTGCCCCAACCGCTTTCCAGAGCAGCATGCGCGATGAGAAATTGCGGCGGGATGCCGGTGGTGCGCGAGGCCGTAACGGCGTCGGGCCACAGGCGTTCGACGAAACTCCTGGCATCGCCAGCTTCTGCGCCAGCGGGCGCATTCGTTCCGCTCGCCTGCTGGGCTTTTTCTGCCGCTGCATAGGCGGCCGAGGTCGGCAGGGAGGAGAGCACCTCCTGATAGCGCAAACCGCTCGCCGGCTGGCCATGCATCTGCGTTCCGGACAAGGCACTGGTCCGATCGGCAAAACTTGCCGCTTGCGACATCAGTGCGCTCAAGGCGGCCGCCCCCGGCGCTGCCGCGGCTTCCGGAGCGACGTTGGCGAGCGAGGCCCCCAACTGCTTTTCGATCAACTGCGCAAAACCCACGCCTTTGCCGGAAGTCGCCATGTTCTGCGCCATCTGCTGATCGAGCAGACTGTTGTAGAAACGGGTCTGATCGGAACTGAACAAACCGTCGTCCGGCACCGTATCGCGCATGCTCTTCATGACCATCTGCAGGAACAGGGTCTCGAACTGCTGCGCCGCCGCCTTCAAGCCTTCCTGCGGATTCTTGCGCAGGGTTTCACGCAGATCCTGGCTCGCCTGCACGTCAAATGCAGCGCGGTTCGGAGCGTTCTGGATCTTGATCGACATGGCCGGCCTCAGATCACTTCAAGTTCTGCGCGCAGGGCCCCCGCTGCCTTCATCGCCTGCAGGATCGCCAGCAGATCCATCGGGTTTGCGCCCAGGGAATTCAAGGCTTTCACCACCTCGGCAAGATTTGCCCCGGTTTTCACGTTCACCATTGCGCCGCCGGCCTGATTGACCTGCACGCCCGCCCCCGGGAACCCGCCCTGGCCGCCATCGACCACCACCGACAGATTGCCGTGCGCCACCGCGCAAGGCTGCAATGCCACCTTCTGATTCATCACCACCGAACCGGTGCGCGGATTGACCACCACCTTGGCTTGCGCGGCGACGGCATTGATGTCCAGGTTTTCCACCCGGCCCAGAAAGGCCACCCGCGCATCGTTCGTCTCCGGCGCACGCAAGGCGATGCGCCGTCCATCCAGCGCTTGCGCCGTGCCTTCGCCCATCGCCTTATTGATGGCCTTGACGATGTTGGTCGCGGTGCCGAAATCCGATTCCGCCAGTTCGTAATAAACGAAACCATCCTGGCCGACTGCGGTGGGCACGCTGCGCTCCACCGTGGCCCCACCGGCGATACGCCCGGCGGAGAGGTGATTCACGGTGACGCTGTTACCGGCACCGCTGGCACCCACACCGCCAACCATCACGTTGCCCTGCGCCATGCCGTAAATCTGGCCATCGGCCCCCTTGAGCGGGGTCAGCAACAAGGTGCCGCCGCGCAGGCTCTTGGCGTTACCCATGGAAGATACGGTGACGTCGATCTGCTGCCCCGGCTTGGCGAAAGCACCGAGATTGGCCGTGACCATCACCGCCGCCACATTCTTCAACTGCAGCTTGTTGGCCTGTTCCGTCGTCAGATTGACGCCCATCTGCGACAGCATGTTGCCGATCGCCTGGGTGGTGAACGGGGTCTGCGTCGTCTGGTCACCTGTGCCATCGAGGCCCACGACCAAGCCATAGCCGATCAACTGGTTGTTACGCACGCCCTGCAGGGTCGCCAGATCCTTCAACCGCTCGGCGCTCGCCGCGCCGGGCAGCAGCACACTCAGCGCCAGCCCGAAGGCGACAAGGGCTTTTCTGGATAAACGAGGTGCGCGCATGATGTTGCCTTCCTGAAACTAACTAGAACGGCAAAACACTAAGAAAGAATCGTGCCAACCAGCCCATGACCTGCCCTTCGGCAATCTGTCCGGAGGATTTGTATTCGATGCGCGCATCGGCGATCTTGGTCGAATCGACCGTATTGGTGAAATCGACGAAGGACGGATTGACCACGCCGGAGATGCGGATGAACTCCTGCTCGTTGCCAATGGCGATCTGCTTCTCGCCGGAAACCAGCAGGTTGCCGTTGGGCAGCACGTCAATCACCGTCACCGTCAGATCGCCGGTAAAGGTCGCCCGGCTGGCCGCCTGACCGCTACCCTTGCTCTCCGTCTTGCTGCTCATGTCCATGTTCAGCCCATCCAGGCCTTTGAGCGGCAGGCCGGTAAATGCCGTGACTGAAGCCGACTGGCTGCCGGAGCGGCTCAGGTTGTTGCTGGCGTTCTTGGTCGCCGAGGGATTTTCCTTGATGCGCACGGTAATCGTGTCGCCCATGAAGCGGGCGCGGCGATCCTCGAACAGCGGGCGGCTGCCGCCCGCCTGAAAAATCGCGCCATTGGCGGCCTGCGCGATCGGGCGCGGCTCCGGGCGCACTGTCATCGGCTGATGCACGTTGGTCGGCGGCACCGTGGTGCAGGCGCCGATGCCCAGCGCGGCCAGAACGAGCAGGATTTTCTTCATGATAGCAACCTCACAAAACCTTCCATCAGCGCCCCACAACGGCGCCTTACAACTGCGTCAGACGGCCCAGCATCTGATCGGAAGTGGTAATCACCTTGGAATTCAACTCGTAGGCGCGCTGCGTCTGGATCATCGTCACCAGTTCCTCCGCCACATTGACGTTGGAGGTCTCGACGTATTGATGCGTCACGATGCCGGCGCCGTTGGTTCCCGGCTGATTCGGCGTCGGCGCGCCGCTGGCGGCCGTTTCCAGGAAGAGGTTCTGGCCGATGCTGGACAGACCCGCCGGGTTGATGAAAGTCGCCAGTTGAATGGCCCCGATTTCAGTCGGCTCGGCATTCCCCGGCTGGGTGACCGTCACCGTCCCATCCTGGCCAATGGAGATTTCCAGCGCATCCGCCGGAATGACGATATTCGGCTGCAGGAAATAGCCGTCGGAAGTCACGATCTGGCCCTGATTGTCCTTGTGGAAGGAGCCGTCGCGCGTATAGGCGGTGGAGCCGTCCGGCAGCTGGATCTGGAAGAAACCGTTGCCATTGATCGCCACGTCGAGCGCGTTGTCGGTTTTTTGCAGATTGCCCTGGGTAAAGATGCGCGCGGTCGACACCGGGCGCGCCCCGGCACCAAGCTGCAAGCCGACCGGCACCTGGTTCTGCTGCGAGGATTGCGCGCCGGGCTGGCGCATGGTCTGGTAGAGCAGATCCTCGAACACGGCACGGGCACGCTTGAAACCGTTGGTGCTGACGTTGGCCAGATTGTTGGAAATCACGTCGAGCTGGGTTTGCTGGGCATCCAGTCCGGTGCGGGCAATCCAGAGGGAGCGGATCATGATGTGTTCCTATCAGGAAGAGAGCGACAGCAACTGGTTGGCGCGCTGCGCGTTCTGGTCGGCGGTCTGCAAGAGCTTGATCTGCATTTCGAACTGACGCGACAGGCTGATCAGATTGACCATCGCGTCAGTCACATTGACGTTGCTGCCTTCGAGCGCGCCGGAAGCCACTTGCACGGTTTCATCGAACGGCGCGGCCTGGCCGCTGCGCAGACGAAAAAGGCCATCGCCGCCGCGCACCAGATCGGCTTCTGGCGGATTGACGAGCTTCAGCCGTCCGACCGGATTCACATTATTCGGCGTGCCATAGTTCTGGATGATGGACACCGTGCCGTCCGGGCCGATTTCGATGTGATTGTCCGGCGGAATGGTGATTGCCCCGCCATCGCCCAGCACGATGTAGCCCGACTTGGTTTCCAGTTCGCCATTGACGTTCACTTCCAGGCTGCCGGCGCGGGTGTAGGCTTCGCTGCCGTCCGGCATGCGCACGGCGAGCCAGCCCCGGCCCTGCACCGCCACATCGAGATTGCGTCCGGTGAACATCAGCGGGCCTTCGTCGAACACGTCGGCCACCGAGGCATCGACCACGAACGCGCGCGTCGGCATCGCCTCGCTCTGGATCGGCACGGCGCGAAAGCGATGTTCCTGCGCCTTGAAGCCGATGGTGCTGGCGTTGGCGAGATTGTTGGCGGTGCCGGCCTGTTGCATGAACACATGCTTGGCCCCGGTCATCGCGGTATAAATCAGGCGGTCCATGGTCTTGTCTCAGGCGCGTTTAACGCAGATTCACCAGGGTCTGCATGATCTGGTCCTGGGTTTTCACCGACTGCGCGTTGGCCTGGTAGTTACGCTGATTGGTAATCAGATTCACCAGTTCCTGCGTCAGATCGACGTTGGATTCTTCGACCGAAGAGGCCGACAGCAAACCGAGATTCCCGCTTTCCGGCGCGCCCAGGAGCGGCGGCCCGGATTCGGAAGTCACGATCCACTGGTTGTTGCCTTGCGAGCGCAGCCCGTTCGGGTTGGTAAAATTGGCCAGCACCACCTGCCCCAGCGCAAACGATTCGCCGTTGCTGTAGTTGCCAAGGATGGTGCCGTCCGTCCCCACCCCCAGGCTCGTCAGACTGCCGGCGGCATAGCCGTCCTGCTCCAGGCGATTGTTGCCGAAATTCTTGCCGGTCTGCGTCGTGCCGAGAAAATCGAGATCGAATGCCAGCGGGTTGCCCGCGCTATTGACCGATCCCAGATCGGTCATGACCCCATCGAGATCGATGCTGACATTCATACCGGTCGGCAGGGTGCCGCTCGTCAGCTTGCCGTTGGTATCGAAGGTGATGCCCTGCATGGGCACACCGCCGACGTTCACCGCCGTGCCCCCCGTCAGATTCACGCGGGCGTTGGTCGTGCCATCGACGTTGGCCACCACGCCCCACTCGCCCGGGTTGTCTCCTTTGACGAAATACAGGGTCAGACGGTGCGGATTGCCTAGAGTGTCGTACACATCGAGGCCGGTCGACCAGTTGTAGGTTTCCGGATTCGGCGCCCAAGTGCCTGTCGCGCCGCCATCCACCCACGGCATGGCCGGCGCAGTTTCGCGCGAATCGAGGGACAGGTTGGCGCGAATGCCATGAAAATCGCTGGAAGGGTTGGTACCCGTCGCCACCGGCGGGATGTCGGAAGCCGATACGTGCAGAGCCGCCGGCGTCGCCGGGACGATCACGCCGTTCATGGCCGGATAGCCGGTCAGGCGCATGCCCTGATCGTTGACGATGTAACCATTCTTGTCGAGGTGAAACTGGCCGCTGCGGGTGTAGGTCAACTCGCCGCCTTTCTCCATGCGGAAGAAGCCGTTGCCGTTGATGGAGATATCCAGCGGGTTGTTGGTGGTCGTGATGTTGCCCTGCGTGAATTGCTGGGCAATGCCCGACAGATTCACACCGATGCCGACCTGATTCGCACCCGAGCCGTTGAGCGAACGGGCATACACGTCAGAAAAGTGCGACACGGACACCTTGTAGCCAACCGTGCTCGAGTTGGCGATGTTGTGGCTGGTGACGTCGATCGCCTTGCCGGCGGTGTTCAGACCGCTCAATGCTTGTTGGAATGCCATGATCTACTCCGTCAGATAATCTTGTACACGTCACCGAAGGCAAACTCGCCCATGCTGCCCAGGTCGAGCCGGAATCCCTGGCCTGTCCTGACCACAGCATTAACCATGCCAATCTGCATGGCCTGAGCACCCACCTTCTCACCACCAATTTTTGCCTCGACGGAGAAGGTGTAGTTGCCCGCATCCACATCGTTACCGTCGGCATCCTTGCCGTCCCAGGCAAAATACAGGCTGCCCGCCGATTGCGCGCCCAGGCTCTGGGTCTGCACGGTTTTGCCACTGGCATCCTTGATGGTGACGGTTACTTCATCGGCTGCGCTTTGGAGAACCACGCCGCCCAGAGAGGGCTGGCGCACCGCATCATCGCCTTCGGGCATGGCGGCAAGCGGCAAAATATTCCCCTGCACCATGACATCTTTGCCGATCATCACCGCTGCCTGCATGGCCTGCGCTTCGTTATAACCGGAGAGCAGAGTGCTCAGCGTGCTGTTGAGCTTCTCGATACCATTCACTGTATTCATCTGCGCCAGTTGCGAGGTGAACTCCGCATTTTCCATCGGGTTCAGCGGGTCCTGGCTGCGGATCTGGGCCATCAACAGCGTCAGGAAACGATCCTGCATTTCCTCTGCCGTGCTCTTTTTCGTTTCGGTTTTGCTCGTCCCGTTAAGGGTTTGGTAGAGCGCTTCGGCGCTATTGGTCGTGCTGCTGACGCTGGACATGATCTGCTCCTTGGTTTCTCGTGTGTTCTGCCGTGTTTCTCACTGTTCACGCCTAGCTTTGCTGGCCGATCTGCAAAGTGCGCAGCAACAGGCTTTTGGCGGTATTCATCACTTCGACGTTGGTTTGATAGGAACGCGAAGCGGAAATCATGTTGGTCATTTCCTCAACCACATTGACGTTGGAAAAGGCGACATAGCCTTTCTCATCCGCCGCCGGATTTTTCGGGTCATAGACCATGCGCGCCGGTGCCGTGCTTTCGACCACCTGTGTCACGCGCACGCCCTTGGACAGTTCGCCGGCACCGCCCATGGGCGTTGCCTCGAACACCACCTGCTTGGCGCGGTAGGGTTTGCCGTCGGCGGAAACCACGCTGTCGGCGTTGGCCATGTTGGAGGCCACGGCGTTCAGGCGCATCGACTGTGCCGTCATGGCGCTGGCGGATACCTGGAATACGTTGAACAGACTCATTTTCGCGCTCCTTCTTAACCTTGGGTGCCGCTCATGGCAGTGCGCAATCCCTTGAACTTATCGCCGATCAGCTGCGTCAGGATCTGATACTGAATGGCGTTGTCGGCGATCTGGTTACGCTCGACGTCCATGTTCACCGTGTTGCCATCGACCGAAGATTGCGTTTCCGTGCGGTATTGCAGGTGCGGAAAACCCATGCCGGCCTCGCCCGTCAGATGGCCCTTGTTGGTGCGCGCCATGTCCAGGTCGGATTCGCCGATCCGCCCGCCCATCGCCTGCTGCATGGCACCGGCGAAATCGAAATCGCGCGCCTTGTAATTGGGCGTATCGGCGTTGGCGATGTTGGAAGCCAGCACCTGGTGGCGCTGCGCGCGCAAATCGAGGGCCTGGCTGTAGACCCCGACGTGACGTTGTATGGCGTTCATGCTGCGCTCCTGAATCATTTGAAGCGTTCAAAGCAAATTATGTGCCACAAGGCGCACACAGAGCGCGCAGCATGGCGCAAACCCTCGAACGCCACCCGCAAAACTGGCCTGCGGCAGCGCACTAGGGCACAATCGGCCCATGTCTTTCTTCACTCGCCTCGCTCTTGCCTGCCTCGGCCTTGCTGCCGCCGCCGGCTCCCTTGCCGTTACGGAAAGCCAGATCCTCAGCCTGGCTGAACAACAGGCGCGACGCCTCGCTGCCCAGCAAAGCGGCGAAATCCGTATCACCCCCGGCCCGGTGGACACCCGCCGACTCCCCGCCTGCCAGCAAGCCGAAGCCTACAACCTCCCCAACAGCCGCAGCCTGGGGCGCACCCACGTCGGCGTGCGCTGCATTGCCGGCAACAACTGGAATATTCTGGTTCCGGTGCAGATTGCCGTGCTATCTAGCTATGTCGAAACCCAGCGCGCGCTGCAAACGGGCAGCACCGTGCAACCCGACGATATTCGCCTGAACACCGCAGACTTGGCGAGCCTTCCCGGCGGCACCCTGCTGCGCCTGGAGGACGCCATCGGCAAGACCCTGCGCAACTCGCTGGCCGCAGGGCAGCCGCTACGCCATAACCAGTTGCTCATCCCCCCGGTCGTCCGCCAGGGGCAAAGCGTGCAGGTAGTTTTTCAGGGCGATGGATTTGCCATCCGCGCCGAAGGCAAGGCGCTGAACGACGCCGCCCCCGGAGAAACCGCCCGCGCCCGCATGGGCTCCGGCCGCGCGGGCGGGCGCACCGTTGGCGGCATCGCGCAGGAAGACGGCAGCATCTTGCTGAGCAACTGAACAAACGCCTACCCCATCTCTCTCCCATGCGCTAAAGTTTCTCCCGCATCTGCCGTTAAACCGCTTGTGCTGAAAAGTTAAACGAGCCTTACCATGAAAATCGAATCCACCCCTTATGCGGCGAATATTGTCCGCCCCAACGCCGGCCAGGCGAAAGCCAGCGAAAAAACCGAGGACCGCCAGGAATCGGTCAGCCTGAGTTCGCGCGAAAGTGCCGCGCTGGATTTGACCAATCCGCCGGTCAATGGCAGCAAAATTGCTGAAATCAAGGAAGCCATCGCGCAAGGACGCTTCAAGATCAATCCGGAAGCCATCGCGGACCGTCTGCTCGACACCGCCCGCGAGATGATCAGCAAACAGCGTCAGGCCTGATGTCCGCCTTCGCCGCACTCCTGCGCCAGGAAGATGAACTGGTCGCGCAATTCATCGCCCTGCTCGAAGAAGAGCAGGCGGTTTTGCGGGCAGCCACACCGGACGGCCTGGAGCTCGTTTCGGCGCGCAAACGCCCCTTGATCGAAGCGCTCGATGCCGCCGAGCGCGAGCGCGCCAAGCTGATCGGCAGCCCCCCCGGAAAGACGAGCCGCGCCGACATGCAGTCCTGGCTGGAAAAACAGCCGCAATCGGCAGAATTTGCCGCGCTCTGGCAGAGCATCCTGCAACACGCACAGGCAGCCAAGGCCTTGCATCTGGAAAACCAGGAATTGCTGAACAAACGCCTGGCCACGACCGAGGCCGCGCTCGACATCCTCATGCAGCGCCAGAAAGATACCGCCGTGTATGGCAGCGACGGCCAGACTTCCGGTCTCTCCGGCAGCCGTATCGTCGACTCAGCCTAGGCTCGAACCCGTTGCAGCCCCATTGACGCGGGAATCGTCCCGCCAACCGGCAGACGTCGTTACCATGACACGAGTTTCGGTCGCCTGAGAGGGCATCGCTGAGGGAGTATCGTTTTCGCCCCTCACTCCGCACCCGGGTCATCAATTGCTCTGCCCGCTCGTCCCCAACTCCATCGGCTCTTCCGGGCGTTCGGAATCGATCAGAATGCTCACCCGCCGGTTACGCGCCCGCCCCTCCGCCGTCGTATTCGTCTCCACCGGCCTGGTTTCACCGTAACCGATCGCCGTCAGCCGCTCGGCCCCGACGCCATGGTCATTGAACAGGCGCAGCACGGTGGTGGCGCGCACGGCGGACAACTCCCAATTGGAAGGAAACTGCACGGTCGCAATCGGTACGTTGTCGGTATGGCCTTCGATGGTGATGGGAAAATCGGAATCGGCCAGCACTTCCGCCACCGCGCCCAGCGCCAGATTGGATTCCTGCTGCAAGCGCGCCTGCCCCGGCGCGAACAGCACACTGTCGTTGATCTCGATCGTCACGCCACGGCTGGTTTCCAGCAGGCGCACCTTGCCCTGAGCCACCAGCGGCTGCAGGGCGCGCATGATATCGCTCGCCACGTTGCGCATCTTTTCCCGTTGCACACCGCGCACGGCGTCCCTGGCCTTGTTTTCCGGCGTCACATCCGCTTTCACGATAGGTTTGGGCGGTGTGATGGGCGCACCTTGCAGGATCACGATCGGTTGCCCGCCATCCTGCGCCGTCGAGTTCTTGAAGGCATTGACCAGCGAATCGGAAAGCACCTTGTACTTGCCTTCGTTGATCGAGGACAAGGCATACATCACGACGAAAAAAGCAAACAGGAGGGTAATGAAATCGGCGTAGGAAACCAGCCAGCGCTCGTGGTTTTCGTGCTCTTCCTCTTGTTTCCGGCGCCGGCCCATCAGCGCAGATAACCCTGCAGACGACTTTCGATGATGCGCGGATTATCTCCAACGGCAATACCGACCAAGCCATCGATCACCATTTCCCTGGCCGCCACCATGCGCCCGACGTAATACTTGAGCTTGCCCGCAATCGGCAGATAAATGAGGTTGGCCAGCCCCACCCCATAAATCGTGGCGACGAAGGCTACGGCAATGCCTGCCCCCAGCTTGCTGGGATCGGACAAATTTTCCATCACGTGGATCAGACCCATCACTGCGCCGAGAATGCCGATGGTCGGCGAGTAACCACCGGCAGATTCCCAAATCTTCGCCGATTGCTTGTGCGCCTCTTCAAAGCTATCCACGTCCACTTCCAGCAGGGAGCGGATGCGCTCCGGATCGGCCCCGTCGACCAGCAGTTGCAGCCCTTTGCGGGTGAAAGGGTCCTTGATGCCGGGCACGAAATTTTCCAGCGCGAGCAAGCCCTCGCGGCGCGACAGCTGGCTCCACTGCATGACCTGATCGATGATGCGCTTCTGCTCGATCACCGGCGGTCTGAAAGCCCACTTGGCCATGCTCAGACCCTGCTTGAAGATGGCAAACGGCGTCTGCAGCAGAACCGCGCCCAGGGTGCCGCCCACCACGATCAGGAAAGCCGTCGGCTGCACGAGAGAAGAGACATGCCCTCCTTCCAGCACCTGGCCGCCGAGAATCGCAACCAGGCCGATGACCAGGCCGGCAAAACTGAGCTTATCCAAGCGCCTTCTCCTTGCCCCGTTTCTTCACCGCCGGCTGCACTCCGCCGACCAATTGCGCGCGCAAACGCGCCACCGCCTGACTATGCAACTGGCAGACACGCGATTCGGTCACGCCCATCACCTCGCCGATTTCACGCAGATTGAGGTCTTGCTCGTAGTAAAGCGCCATCATCAGTTTTTCCCGCTCTGGCAATCGCCCGATCGCCTTGGCGAGATGCTCCCGCAGGTTCTTGTCTTCCAGGAGTGTCGACGGATCACCCGAACGATCCACCAGATGGCGCTCGAAGAAATCCTCGCCGTCTTCGCCGCTGAAATCCTCGTAGTACACGATCTGATGGCCGCGCGCTTCCTGCAACAGACGCTGGTAATCGGCAAGCGGCATCGCCATGGCATCGGCCAGTTCCTGCTCCGAAGGCACACGCCCGTGTTCGTGTTCGAGCCGGTTGAGCATGTCCTCGACCCGGCGCATTTCGCGGCGCAAGGCACGCGGCAGCCAGTCGTTGGCGCGCAAGCCGTCCAGCATCGCGCCACGGATACGCTGCGTGGCATAAGTCTCGAATTGGGCGCCAAAACCTTCTTCGAAACGGTCCAACGCATCCAGCAATCCCAGCATGCCGTTCTGCACCAGATCGTCGACCAGCACATTCGCCGGCAAACGCCCCATCAGGTGAAAAGCCACACGCTTGACCAGCGGGGTGAAGCGCTGGACAAGTTCATCACGGTTGGGTTGCCCGGCAGCGGTGTACATCAGGCTCGTAAAAGATTCGGTGTTATGCGTTGGCTCAAGTGTAACAGTTGCTGCATGAAATGCTGGACCCCGTCACCGCCGGGAGCCTGCTGCCAGTATTGAATATCCGCCGCGAGATCGCGGAAGGCCAGCGCCGCTGGGGAGTCCGGTGCCTGCAGCAGGACCGGGCGCGCCAATTGACCCGCCATTTTCAGCGCTTCGTCGTAAGGAATGGCTCCGGCGAAATCGAGACTCGCCACAGCACGCTGACGGGCCACCTGAGCGATGTTTTCATAAATGGAGCGGGCGTCCTCCGGTTGACGCACCTTGTTCACCAGAATCCGGAAATGCCGGCGCGAGTACACCTGACTCACTTTCTTGATCAGGGAATAGGCTTCGGTAATCGAGGCGCTGCTCCCCGACAAAACCACCACGGTTTCGCGCGAGGCAAGACCGAAGGGGGAGAACCCGGTGGGATGGCTCATGCTGGCGTCGACCAGAATGACGTCGATGGGGCGCGCCTGGTCGTTCATCGCGTCGAGCAAGGTCTGCTGCTGATTGAGCGACAAGCGCCCCAGTTTGTGCACCGCCCGCGCCGCCGGCAGGATGGACAAGCCCTGCATCGGCTTCAGGAGCACCTTGGCCAGCGGCAACTCGCGCTGCACCACGTGCAGCAGATCGAAGGCCGCCTGCGCGCCCAGCGCGCCGGCCACGTCGTCACCGGGGCCATGCTCGTCGATGATCAGCACCTCGCGCCCCAGGCGTGCCAGCGCCACGCCCAGATTGGCAATGGCCGAACTGCGCCCGACGCCTTCGCAACCGGCAACGAAGGTGATGACCTGCAACCCCCCGCCGCCCAGCATACGGCGCAAACCCGCCGCCTGGTCTACGCGAAAGTCAGCCACGGCGGCCTCCCGCTGCGACGAGGCCGGCATTGGCCATCAGCAAGCCCGGCTCGACCCCGCTGAATTTGTGCGGCGAATTTTCCGGCACGTCCTTGAATGCGCGGTGCAGCAGGTAACTGCGATTCGGCAGATGCAGGTCTTCCGGCACCCGCTGGCCGTTGGAGACGTAAAACAGGGGCAGATTGTGCCGCATGATGACATCGAGCGGCGTTGCCAAGCTGGCCGCTTCGTCGATCTTGCTCAGGATGCAGCCGGCCAGAAGCTCGCCAGCATAGGCGCGCAGCACGTCGTCCAGGGTGTCGCCACGCGAAGTGGACGAGAGCACGAGCAGACGCTGCACGTCGCAACCGGCCAGCATGTCGGTCATTTCCGGCACCAGCTTGTCTTTCTGGCTCATGCCCATGGTGTCGATCAGCACCATGTGCTTGTGCTGCAATTCGTTCAGGGTCTGGCGCAGTTCCAGCGCGTCCTTGACCAGATACACCGGCACGCCGAGGATGCGACCGTAAATCTTCAATTGCTCGTGCGCGCCGATGCGGTAACCGTCGGTCGTCACCAGCGCCACCTTGCTCGGCCCGTGCCGCAGCACGCAGCGCGCTGCCAGCTTGGCGGTGGTCGTGGTCTTGCCGACGCCGGTCGGCCCGACCAGGGCGTAGACGCCGCCGCGATCGACGATGTCGTTTTCCGCATGCATGGTCAGCAAGACCCGGTCGGCCACGCCTTTGACCCAGGCCATGGCCTGACCGACATCCATCTGCGGCGGCAAATCCTGCAGCAAATCACGCGAGAGCTGCGGCGAAAACCCGGCATCCAGCATCTGGCGCAGCACTTCGGTTTTCACCGGCTCCGAGCGCGCCGTTTCGCCCCAGGCGAAACCGGCCAGATGCTGCTCGACGATGCGGCGCAGCGAGCGGATTTCATCCATCACCGCCTGCGGCACCACTTCTGCTTCGGTTTTGCGTGGCGCGGAAGCCGGGCGAGCGGGGGTTGCGCCAGAGCCGCCGGCAGGCGTAGCCGGGCGGGCCGCGTCAGGCTGGCGCAAGGCTCCCGTGCGTGGAATACCGGCATTGACGGGGGCCGCGCTGCGGGCAGGCGCGGGCGCGGCGGGACGAGCCGGGGCGGCGGCCTGTGCCTGCTGATACAGGGCGGCATGCATCGCCGGTTTGCTCGGCACGGCACCGGCAGCGCCGCTGACGCGCGCGCGCGCCGTGCTCAGGAGCACACGGTAATCTTCATCCGCCACCTGGGGTTGCGCCGTATGCGCACTGCGCTCGTTGCGCAGAACCGGCGTGTCGGCAGCGCTGTTAGGCACGATCATCGCCATGTCGCGCGCGGCCACGGCCATGATTTCCACGCCGCCCGGCACACCCCGGTTGGAGAGGATGATGGCGTCGTTACCAAGACTTTCCTTGACTTTGCGGAAGGCGTCCCGGGCGTTGGCTGCGATAAATTTTCTGACGTTCATGCTTTACCTCCGATGATCGAGGTCACCTTGATGATGCGATTTTCTGGAATTTCGTTGTGCGCCAGCACCTTCAATTGCGGAATGCTGCGGCGCAGGAAGCGGGAGAGCAAGAGGCGCAGACTGCCCGGCACCAGCAGCACCGGCGGCAGGCCGAGGCTTTCCTGACGGCTGCTGGCATTGGCCGCTTCGCGCACCAGCGTGTCGGCAAGCCCCGGCTCGAAGCTGGTATTTTCCGAACCGCCCGCCACCGCCTGCGACAGCAGACGCTCCAGAGTCGGGTCGAGCGACATGACCTGCATGTCGCTGTTGCCTGGGAAAAGCTGTTGCGCAATGGCGCGCCCCAGGGCCAGGCGCACCTGGGCGATGAGTTCGTCCGGACTTTGCGTGCGCGGCGCAAAGTCGGCCACGGTTTCGATGATGGTACGCATGTCGCGGATCGCCACCCCTTCTTCAAGCAAGCCCTGCAAAACCTTTTGCAGCACGCCCAGCGGCAGAACCTTGGGCACCAGATCCTCGACCAGTTTCGGCATTTCCTTGCCCAGGTGGTCGAGCAATTGCTGCACTTCCTGACGGCCCAGCAACTCGCCGGCGTGCGTCAGAATCATGTGGTTCAGGTGCGTGGCGACGACCGTTGACGCATCGACCACGGTATAGCCGAAGGCCTGCGCCTGGTCGCGCTGACCGATGTCGATCCAGATCGCCGGCAGGCCGAAGGCCGGATCGGTCGTTGCCGTACCGTTCAAGGTGCCGGCCACCCGCCCCGGATTGATAGCCATGAATTGCCCGGCATAGGCTTCGCCCGTCCCCAGTTCGACGCCTTTGAGCAGAATCCGATAGGCATTGGGCTTCAATTCCAGGTTGTCGCGAATATGGACGGGAGAAACGAGAAAACCCACTTCCTGGGCAAATTTCTTGCGGATGCCGCGAATGCGGCGCAACAACTCGCCGTCCTGCGTCTTGTCCACCAGCGGAATGAGACGGTAGCCCACCTCCAGACCCAGCACATCCAGCGGTGCCACGTCGTTCCAGCTCGCATCGACCTGTTCCGGCGCGGGCGGCGGTGCCACCTGCACCGGCGTCTCGATTGCCCGCTGCTGTTTCTGCGCCACTTTCCAGGCCATCCAGGCCAGCCCGCTGGCAATCAGCAGGAAAACCACATTCGGCATGCCCGGAATGATGCCGAGCAGCGCAATGATGCCGGCCGTGATGCCGATCACCTTGCGGTCGCCGAACATCTGCACGCTGAACTGCTCGCCCATCTCGCGCTCGTCGCTGACGCGCGTCACGACCAGACCCGCCGCAATGGAGATCACCAGGCCCGGAATCTGCGCCACCAGACCGTCACCGATGGCCAGCAGCACATAGACCTGCGACGCTTCGCCCACCGCCATGTCGTGCTGCGCCACACCGATGATCAAACCACCGAAAATATTGATCAGGGTGATGATGATGCCGGCAATGGCATCGCCGCGCACGAACTTGGAGGCACCGTCCATCGAGCCGTAGAACTCGGATTCACGCGCCACGTCCTGACGGCGCTGGCGTGCCTCATCCTCGCCGATCAGGCCGGCATTCAGATCGGCGTCGATCGCCATCTGCTTGCCGGGCATGGCATCCAGGGTAAAGCGCGCCGACACTTCGGCCACCCGGCCCGCACCCTTGGTGATGACCATGAAGTTGATGACCACCAGGATCAGGAACACGATGATCCCGATCGCGAAATTCCCCCCGACCAGAAACTCACCGAAGGCCTCGATCACCTTGCCGGCGGCATCCGGACCGTTATGTCCGTGCATCAGCACCACCCGCGTCGAGGCGACGTTGAGGGACAGGCGCAGGAGCGTGGTCACCAGCAGCACCGTCGGAAAAACCGAGAAATCCAGGGTTTTCTTGGTATCCACCGCCACCATCAGCACCAGAACGGCAATGGCGATGTTGAAGGTAAAGAGAATGTCGAGCAGGAATGCCGGCAGCGGCAGCACCAGCATGGCCAGAATCATGACGATCAGGACCGGCGCGGCCAGTTGGCTCGCTCCCAGGCGGCCGACGATACCTTGCAGGTTCAGGGAGCCCGCCGCCATTTACGCGCCCTCCGGAACCAGTTCGGGCGGTACCGGCAGGTTGCGCGGTACGCTCGGGTAATCGCCGCCCTGCGCCCGCCAGTTCGCCAGCTGGTAGACGTAGGCCAGCACTTCCGCCACTGCGTTGTACAGCGCCGCCGGGATCTCCTGATCGAGATCGGCATGCTTGTAAAGAGCCCGCGCCAGCGGCGGCGCTTCGAGCGTCGGCACGGCATGTTCGGCACCCAGCTCGCGAATCTTCAGCGCCACTTCACCCACGCCTTTGGCCAGCACCTTGGGCGCGCCCATGCCGGCCTTGTACGCCAGCGCCACGGCGTAATGCGTCGGGTTGGTGACGATCACGTCCGCCTGCGGCACCGCCTGCATCATGCGCCGACGCGCCGCCTGCATCTGCAGACTGCGAATCCGCCCCTTGACGTGCGGGTCGCCCATCATTTCCTTCATTTCCTGCTTGACCTCTTCCTTGGTCATCTTCAGTTGCTTGAAGTGTTGCCAGAGCTGGAAGGGCACATCCGCCGCCACGACCAGAAAGAGGGTCAGCACCAGTATCAGGAAGGAAAACAGGATCATGTTGCCAGCATGCGCCAAGCCTTTTTCGAGCGGCTCGGCCAGGAGGCCGAAAATCTCGTCGCGCTGGTGGCTAATCAACAGCACGGCCACGCCGCCGACCAGGCTTGCCTTCAGCACGGCCTTGCCCAACTCCATCAGGCTGTTCCAGGAAAACATGCGGCCAATGCCGTTGATCGGATTCATCCGGTTCAGATCGGGCATCAGTTTCTTGGGCGCAAACACCCAGGCATTGAGAAAAAATGGCGGCAGCAGCGACGCCACCACCAGGGCCACATAGAGCGGCGCCAGCACCGTCAACGTATCCCCGAACAGGCTGGCAAAGCGGCTCACCATCAGGTTGGGCTCGCTGTAGAACTTGGGTTCGACGATGAGGGATTGACGCATCAGCTCCTGAATCCGCACCATGAACCAGCCGCCCATCATCCACAGCATGGCGGCAGCGGTAATCAGGATGGTAAACGTCCCCAACTCACGGGACTGAGGCACCTGCCCTTTTTCCCGTGCCTGCTCGATTCGCCTGCCTGTAGGCTCTTCGGTTTTTTCGAGGTCGCTATCTTCTGCCATGGTGTTCTTCTATACCGGTGGCCGTATTATAGAAAAAAACCAAAAAAATTAAACAGGTAGCGCAACCTTTTTAGGCGGATTCTAGCTTGTGTTACAAAGTCGCCATAAGGCTGGAAAAACAAAAAAATGGGGGCTGACGCCCCCACGATCTCACCGCGCTGATTTTTTCTGCGCCCGCCAGAGGCACTTACACGCCAATCTCAGGCGAAATCGAAATGCCGGATCGCCATGCCGGAATCACCGTGCTGCCCCATGTCGGCCAGCAATTCCTTCATATCGAGAATGAGCACGATCTGGCCATTGGAAAGCGTCGTCACACCCGCAACCCCCTTGGGCCGGAAGTCTTCCAGCGATTTGATCACCGCATCGTCGCGCCCGGCAAAACTATCCACGCCGAGGATGAAGCTACGCTCTGCCGTCTGCATGAAGACGCCGTATTCCGGTTTGCCATTCTGCGGCCAGCCGAGCAGCTTGGCCAGAGAGATGATGGGCAAGACCTCTCCGCGCACCACCAGCGTCTGGCGGCCGCCCACTTCCTGTATTTTTTCCTGCTCGATCGGCAGAATTTCCCGCACCAGCGACAAGGGCAGCGCAAACGGCTGATCGCCCAGCAGCACCAGCAGCACCGGCAGAATGGCCAGCGTCAGCGGCAGGGAAATCAGGAACACGGAGCCTTTGCCGGGTTCCGAGCGGATTTCCACCGAGCCGTTGAGCTTCTGGATGTTGGTCTTGACCACGTCCATGCCGACGCCGCGCCCGGAAACGTCGGAAATGTCGGTCTTGGTCGAAAAACCGGGCAGCAGGATGAGGCTCAGGCTTTGCCGTTCATCGAGCGTGTTGGCTTCTTCCTCGGAAATCAGGCCCTTTTCCACCGCCTTGGCGCGGATGCGCTCGGCGACCATCCCCTTGCCGTCGTCGGCAATGATGAGCACGATGTGGTCGCCTTCCTGGCGCGCTTCCAGGCGCACCAGACTCTTCGTCGGCTTGCCCGCTGCCACGCGTTCTTCAGGCATTTCGACGCCGTGATCGACCGCATTGCGGATCAGGTGGATCAGGGGATCGGCCAGATCCTCGATCATGGTTTTGTCGACTTCGGTTTCCTCGCCCGCCAGCACCAGTTCCACGTCCTTGCCCAACTGGCGCGCCAGATCGCGCGCGATGCGCGGGTATTTCTGGAACAGGCGGCCAATCGGCTGCATGCGCGTTTTCATCACCGAGTTCTGCAGGTCGGACACCAGGAGATCGAGCTGGCTGACGGCCTGATCCAGGGCATGCAGGGTTTCCGAATCGTTCTTGCCGGCAATGATGTCAGCGCGCAGGCTGGTCAGACGATTCTTGGTCAGGCCGATTTCGCCCGAAAGATTCAACACCTGATCCAGACGCGAGGTATCGACGCGGATGGTGTTTTCGCGGTTGCGGTCCTCCGCCCGGCGTGCCTGTGCAGCGCTCTTGTTGACGGGGCGGTCGCTGGTACGGCGCCCAAACGGCGAAGGGGCCGCTGCCGGCACCGGCGTGACGCCGCCTGCTGGCGCGGCTACCGGCGCGGGTTTGGCTTCCTTGACCACCAATTCGGCAGGCACGGCGGTGCCATTGACCGCCGCTTGCAGTTCATTCCAGTTCGGTTCCCCTGGGTGCTGCGCTCCGTCCGCTGGCACGGCAACGGGCGCAACAGGTTCGGCAGCCGCGACTTCACCCGCCAGCGCGGCCTTCAGGGCATTGATGATGTGCGAATCAGCCGGCTGCGGCTGCACGCCCTGGCCCAGTTCGCCGAACATGTCGCGCACGCCGCGCGTCGCGTCCATGATGACATCCATCAGCTCCGAGGTCAGTTCCAGTTCGCCGTTACGCAGACGGTCGAAGAGGTTTTCCGTCAGATGGCACAAAGTCACCAGTTCACTGGCATTGAGGAAGCCCGCGCCGCCCTTGACCGTATGAAAACCGCGAAAGATGTCATTGAGCAAGCCCGTATCTTCAGGGGTCTTTTCGAGATCAACGAGTTTGTTGTCGACGTCGGACAGCAGATCGTGGGCTTCCTGCAAAAAATCCTGCAGCAGGTCTTCCATTCCGGCAAAGTCACTCATTTCCTGCTCCTTATCAGAACCCCAGGCTATCGAGCAGGTCATCCACCTGCGCCTGGTTTACGACAACATCGGTGCGGCCTTCGGCGTTGACCACGGGGCCATTCATCAGCGAGGTCACCTGTTCTGTTTTACGCGCTTCCGGCACGACGTCGAGCAGCAGGTTCATCAAACCGCTCTCCAGTTCCTGCGCCAGCACCACGATTTTCTTGATGACCTGCCCGGTGAGATCCTGGAAATCCTGCGCCATCATGATTTCAGTCAGTTGCGCATGTGTTGCCGAGGTTTTCTGGGGTAGCTCCTGACCCAGAAACTGGCGTGAGTCGAGGGCGAGTTGACGGAACTCCGCAACCGGCAACTGGTTCGCAAAAACCTTGTCCCAGCGTTCGGCAAGCCGTTGCGCCTGCGTTTGCGTCTGATCCACGAGGGGCAGAGCAATGTCGGTCGCATTGAGCACGCGGCAGGCGGCCTGCTCGGTCAGATTGGCGACATAGGCCAGGCGATCCTTGGCGTCCGGCAGGGTGGATACCGTTTTCTCGATCAGTTTGTCGTAACCCAGTTGCGACAAAGTGTCGTGCAGAGAGCGTGCCATGTGCCCGACGCGCCTGAACACCTCCTCCTGCTGCGGCCAAGCATCGTCGGCACCTTCGCCGGCGCTGCCGCCAGCACACGCAGCACTACTGGCTGCGCTCGCGGGTGGTTCTGGCTCAGCTTCGGCAGCGACGCTATCGAACAGGGCTTGCAGTTCGTCGCTGTCTCCTACGCCGGGAATATCGGGCGCGGGTGAGGCAGCGGGGGCCGGTTCGGGCGCGGGGGCCGGGGCGGGCTGGTAATCCGTAGCAATGGAATCGAACAGGGCCTCGAGATCGGCGGAATCGTTGCTTGCTGACATGGCGTTTCCTCAGGCCTGTCCGTATTTTTCAAAAATCTTGCCCAGCTTTTCGGACAAGGTGCCGGCGGTGAATGGCTTGACGATGTAACCGCTCGCTCCGGCCTGAGCGGCCGCAATGATGTTTTCCTTCTTGGCCTCGGCCGTAATCATCAAGACCGGCAAATGCTTGAGCGTGGGCGTCGCGCGGATGGTCTGCAGCAGGGTCAGGCCATCCATGTTGGGCATGTTCCAGTCGGTCACGACGAACTCGAATCCGCCACCTTGCAGCTTTTGCAGGGCAATGGCACCGTCTTCGGCTTCATCGACATTGGTGAATCCGAGTTCCTTCAAAAGGTTACGCACGATGCGGCGCATGGTGGAAAAATCGTCCACCACTAGGAATCTCGTTTTTGGATCAGCAGCCATTCAGCTCTCCAGAAAAATCAGTTTTTATCGTTCAATCAAGGGCCGCAGGGTATCGGCCAAGGCTTCGGCGTCGAATTTTGCCACGTAGGCATCGACCCCGACTGCTTTTCCCATCGCCCGATTGGCTTCCGATGAAAGCGAAGAGTGCATCACGACGGGCACCCCTTCAAAACGCGGATCGGCCTTGATATTCTTGGTCAGCACATAGCCATCCATTTCCGGCATCTCGGCGTCAACCAGAATGAGGCGGATCTCATCGCGCAGATTGGCCTTGATCTGCTGCGTATGCGCCGCAATGCCCTGCAGGCGCGTCCAGGCTTCCATCCCGTTCGTGGCGTGCTTGTGGCGCACCCCGAGTTTATCCAGGACCTCGGCAATCTTGCGCCGCGCGACGACGGAGTCATCAACGAAAAACACGTTGGTATCCGGATCGACCTGCGCCGGGGTGATATCGACGATCATCGCTTCGCCAAACGCGTTGGCCAGTATCTGTTCGACATCGAGGATGGATACCAAGCCGCCGCTATCGAGTTCGATCACGGCAGTAATCAGGCCCTGATTGGAAGTCAGGACGCTTTCCGGCGCTTTCACCCTGTCCCAATCCACGCGGATGATGCGATCCACTTCGTGCACCAGAAAGCCCAGGGTGCGCTTGGAATATTCGGCCACCATCATGGACTTGCCAAGCCCGGTGGGCGCATCGTCCAATTGCAGGAAGGACGCCAGCGAAAGCACCGGAATCACGTTGCCACGCAGGGAAATCAGCCCCTCGACGCCACGCGGCATATTGGGGGTTTTGGTAATGTGCGGCGTGCGCCCCACTTCCCGCACCTTGAACACGTTGATCCCGAAAATCTCGCGCGTGCCCAGGTTGAACAGGAGAATTTCCATCTTGTTGGAACCCGCCAGGCGGGTGCGCGCATCGACGCTTTCCAGCAAATTCTTGTTTTCGACCAGATTCATCGTTCCCTCCCGCTCAGGCACTGACCGCCGCATCCTGACCGACGCCCAGGCGACGCATCAAGGTTTCGGATAAACGCTGCGGCTCAAATTTGGGCACGTATTCATCGACCCCTACGGACTGCCCCAGTTTCTGGTTAGACATCCCGGACAGGGACGAGTGCATGATGACCGGAATATTGGAAAAGCGCGGGTCCGACTTGATCTTCTTGGTCAGGATGTAGCCATCCATTTCCGGCATTTCGATATCGGTGAGGATCAGATTGATGAACTCGGAAGGCTCCCGGTTCTGGGTTTTGGCATAGGCCGCCACCTTCTCTATTTCATCCCACAATTGCCGGCCATTGACCGCCGACATGCCCTTGACGCCCATCGTTTCCAGGGTGCGCTCGATCTGTTTGCGCGCCACGCTGGAATCGTCGCAATAAAATACAGTCATGTCCGGACGGTCGATCTGCACCACGCTGCGGAACATGATCTCGTTGTCGATGCTGGTGGTTTCCGCCAGCACCTTTTCGACGTCCATCATCATCACCAGACGGTTGTCTTCCAACTCGGTCACGGCAGTCACCAAGCCGCCGGTCTGCGCCATCAGCATGTCCGGCGGGACGCGCATCCTGCTCCAATCCAGGCGCAGGATCGTATCCACGCCCTCGACCAGAAAGCCCTGCGTGTGGCCGTTGTATTCGGTGACGATCATGATCTCGCGCGGCGTGTCGGCGGCGATTCCGGTGTACTTTGCCAGATCGATCACCGGCACCAGCGCGCCGCGCAGACTCACCATGCCTTCGACGGAAGCCGGCATTTCGGGAGCCGCCGTAATTTGCGGCGTGCGCATGACTTCGCGCACCTTGAACACGTTGATGCCATAGGTTTCGCGCCGCCCGGTGCGCTGATCCACGCCGAGGAAAAACAGCAGGATTTCCAGCTTGTTCGTCCCCGCAAGCTTGGTTCGTGCATCAATATTTTTTAACAGTTCCGACATTTTCGATTCCTCGCCACGCGCCTGACCTTACGGCGAAACGCCGCCCAGCCCTTCAATTGGCGGCAAAATTACCACGTAACCTGCATTCACCCAAACTTGAACGCCACAAAAACTCAAACGATGCGGAACAAACGGCCAAAATTCGCAATTTCCAGCACTTGTCGCACATTACCGCGCACCCCTGTGAGCACGATTTCCTTACCCGAGGACAGTATTTTTTCACGCAGCATGAGCAGCACGCTCAAGGCCGAACTGTCGAGATAATCCACATCGGACAAATTGATCTGCACGCTCTGGATTTCCTCGTCTGCGGGCAAACCGTCACAGGCTTCGCGAAAAGCAGGCAGCGTATTGAAATCGAAGCGCCCCGTCAGGTGCAAGGCAAGCGTTGCTTTCTCCCGTTCGAACCTGATCTGCATCACAACCACCTCATCCCAGACATTTCCTGCGCAAGTTTAACCCTTAGTTTCACGAAGCAGTAACTGATTTCAGCCCGTACTGGCCGCCAGCACGCGCCGGGCCATCTCCTCGAGCGGCGCCTGCTCTTCCACCGCACCGATCAGGAAAGCTTCGCGCGGCATGCCATAGACCACGCAACTCGCCTCATCCTGCCCGAAAGTGCGCGCGCCGGCCTGGCGCATGTTCAGCATGCCGCGCGCACCGTCCTTGCCCATGCCGGTCAGGATGACCCCGACGACCTGGCGTCCCAGCACTTCCGCCGCCGAATCGAACAGGACATCGACCGAAGGCCGGTGCCGGTTCACCGGCTCGCTGCGCAGCAATTCGGTATGCAAGGCCGTGCCCACACGCTTGAGACGCAGGTGCGAATGGCCCGGCGCGATATAGACGGTACCGGCTTCGATGCGCTCGTTGTTACCCGCCTCCACGACATGCGGCTGGCACAGGCTGTCCAGGCGTTTGGCGAAAGAGGCGGTGAAGCTTTCCGGCATGTGCTGCACGATCAGGATGGGCGGGCAGTTGGCCGGCATGCCGAGCAGGAAATCCTTGATCGCCTCGGTCCCGCCGGTCGATGCGCCCAGGCAAATCGTCTTGCCGGTGACTACGGTACTCGTCAACGGCATGGCTCGCCCCGCTGTGACTGGCGGCTGCGCAGCTGGCGCGGCTGTGCGGGCGCGGATGCGCGCCCAGCGGCTGGTACGGATTTTTTCAGCCAATTCTTCTGCATAGGACTCCATCGTATGTTCGGCATCCAGATGCGGTTTGCCGATGAAATCTACGGCCCCCAGTTCCAGCGCCTTGAGCGTGACATCAGACGCGCCTTCGGTATAGGAGGACACCATCACCACCGGCATCGGCCGCAGGCGCATCAGTCGTTCAAGAAATTCCAGGCCGTCCATGCCCGGCATATGTACATCCAGTGTCAGCACATCGGGATTGAGCGCCTTGATCGCTTCCCGCGCGCTGGACGCATCCGGTGCTTCGCCGACCACTTCCAAGTCGGCAAAGCCATTGATCATGGTCGTCAGCAGACTGCGCATCAGGGGCGAATCATCGACGACGAGCACACGAATTCTGGAAAGAGGCATAGACGCTGAGCTTCCTTATCAGATGAACAGTTCGACATCGCCAGCCACCGGCGCTTGCGACAGGCGGGCCTTGTAATCGCGTTCGCGGCTGAACAGGGTTTCGTTGTGCACGCGGTGCAGTTTCTTGACCAGCACGCGGCCCGTTTGCGGAAAGTAATACACCTTGCGCGGGTAGGAATCGAGCAGATCCTTGGCCACTACGGGGATTTTTTCCGTTTTCAGATAATTGAGCACGAATTCGGAATTGCGCTGCCCGATATTGCTGGCGGACAGACTCGCCATCACGGCGCCGCCGCCAAACACCTTGGCTTCCAGGCGATTGCGCCGCGCGCCCAGCTTGAGCAAATGGTTGATCAGGACTTCCATCGCAAACGAGCCATAGCGCGCCGAGGCGGCGACGGTTTCGCGCCCGCCATCGTCGGGCAGCATGAAATGGTTCATGCCGCCGATGCCGGCATCCACGTCGCGCACGCAGGCAGCGACACAGGAACCCAACACCGTCACCAGCAGCATCCCGGCATCCGAGACGTAATATTCCCCCGGCAGGATCTTGGCCGCTTCCGCGCCAAAGTGCCGGTCGAAATAGCGGTTGGCCGCCAGATGCTCATCGAATGCGTGTTGCACTGGCATCCTTTTCGGCGCTCGCCGTCAACACGTAAACCGTCTTGCCCTGCGAGCGGAAGAGGTCTGCTGCGTGCAGGAAACTTTCCGAATGCCCGGCAAACAGCAGGCCGTCGGGCTGCAGCATGGGCGCAAAGCGGGAAAGGATCTTGTATTGCGTCGGTTTATCGAAATAAATCATGACGTTGCGGCAGAACATCACATCCACTGGCGTCGGCACGGCATATTTGCTGTCGAGCAGATTGAGCTGGCGGAACTCCACCAGCCGCTTGACCTCCGGACGCACGGCGGCAAAACCTTCCTGTGACCCCGTGCCGCGCAGGAAGAAGCGGCGCAGACGCTCGGGTGAGAGGCGTTCCAGACGCTCCATGCCATACACGCCCTTGCGCGCCGTCGCCAGGACGTTGGTGTCCAGATCGGTCGCCAGAATGCTGACGTTATTGACCTCGGCACCGAAGGTTTCGAGCACGGTCATGGCGATCGAATAGGGCTCTTCACCGGTGGAAGCGGCAGAGCACCAGATCTTGATCGGCCGCTGGCTGCCGATTTTGCGCAGATGTTCGGCCAGGATGGGAAAGTGATGCGGTTCGCGGAAAAACGAAGTGAGATTGGTCGTCAGGGAATTGACGAATTTCTCCCACTCATCGCCGCTGCCCGGCGTCAGCATGTCGAGGTATTCGTTGAAAGTGCTTTTACCCAGCGCCCGCAGGCGGCGGGCCAGGCGTGAATAGACCATGTCCTTCTTGACGGGCGACAGGGAAATCCCGGCATACTGGTGAATCAACTTGCGCACACGTTCGAAATCGGTGCTGGAAAACACGAATTCGCGCGTCGCACTTTCCCGGTTGGCCAGCATGCGGCTCAATTCGCCATGCAGATTGGCCGCTGGCGTTCTCCCTGTCGCGGGCGCTCCCGCGGCATCCGCAGGAGGCCGACGAGTCGGGGCCGCCGGCGTCAACGGGCGCTTGGGAAACGCAGACTTCGGGTCCAGGGCCACCTCAGAACTCCTCCCATTCGTCATCCAAACGCGCCGGCAGACGCGGCTTCTTCTGCGCCAGCGCCGGCGGCTTCTGTGTCTGTTTTTGCGGCGCGGCCAAAGCCGGCGAACGCTTCCTCGCGGAGGATAGCAGCGGCGCACGCGTCGGCAAACGGAAGACAGCCGCCGCACTGTGCATGGAAACCGCCTGCTCTTCCAGGCTCTCCGCTGCGGCAGCGGCCTGTTCGACCAGCGCTGCGTTTTGCTGCGTCGCCTTGTCCATCTGCATCACGGCAGCGCTGACCTGCTCGATACCCATGCTCTGTTCGCGGCTGGCGGTGGCGATGTCATTCACGATATGCGCGACACGCCCGATGCTCTCCATGATTTCATTCATGGTCGCGCCCGCCTGATTGACGAGCTTGCTGCCCGTATCCACGCGCTGAACCGAATCCGAGATCAAGGTCTTGATTTCCTTCGCCGCTGCGGCACTGCGCTGCGCGAGGCTGCGCACCTCGCTCGCCACCACGGCGAAACCGCGCCCCTGCTCGCCGGCGCGCGCGGCTTCCACGGCCGCATTGAGCGCCAGGATATTGGTCTGGAAGGCAATGCCGTCGATCACGCCGATGATGTCGGCGATACGGGTGCTGGCCTGCTGGATGGATTCCATGGTCGCCACCACCTTGCCCACCACTTCGCCGCCCGCCTCCACCACGGTTTTCGCGCTACCGCCGAGCAGACTGGCCTGACGGGCGTTTTCGGCATTCTGTTTGACGGTCGCCGCAAGCTCTTCCATGCTGGAAGCGGTTTCTTCCAGGCTGCTTGCCTGCTCTTCGGTACGCGATGACAAATCCTGATTGCCCAGGGCGATTTCCTTGGAAGCCACGTTGATCATTTCCGCCGCGCCCTGGATCTCACCGACGAGTTCGCGCAGGCGATGCACGGTCTGATTGGCGTCGTTGCGCAAGCGCCCGAACATTCCCTCGAACTCGCCATCGACCGTTTGCAACAGATCGCCGGCCGCGATGCGCGACAGCAGTTCGGCAATCTGCCCGATGGCCGAGGCCGTGGTTTCCAGCAAGGTATTGATGCCGACACCGAGTTCAGCATAGAAACCTTCCATCGCCGACGTGTCGAGCCGCGCATCCAGGTCGCCCGCCGAAGCGCGCTGGATGAGCTTGGCCATTTCCCGCTGCGCCAGAACTTCTGCCGTGCGGTCCATCCACTCACCCACCGTTCCCAGACGCTCGCCGCGCTCGTTGATGATGGGATTGGTCACGACGTTGAAGATGCGCCCGCCGATTTCCATTTCGACGGTACGCATGCCCGTCAACTCGCGCAGGCCGCGCAAGGCCGATTGCGGATCGGCATAGAAGTTGCCGATATTGCTGCCCACGAAACGATCAACCGAGAAACCCGGCTGCTGCGCGCGCAGATTCGGTTCGATGCGGCGCAGCATATCGAGCAGCCCCTTGTTGGCATAGAGCACGGTGCCGTCCATATCGGCGATGCGCAGGTTGGCATTGACACAGTCGAAGGCGATGCGCACGCGCAGGTTGTCGTTGGCCACCCGCTGCACTTCCGCCAGATTGACACTCTGGTGCATCTGCATCGATTGCAGGCCCTGCAGCACCCGCCCCATTTCGTCGTTGCGCGAGACATCGGCATTGCGGCTGAAATCGCCGTTGGCCAGCGCCCTGAACACCGCCAGAATCTCGGCGATGGGCCGCCCGATGGCAAGCATGATCGCCGCTGCGATCCACAAGCCCAGAATCAGCGCCACGACCAGAATCGCCAGCCCCCACATCAGGTTGTCGCGGTAGACCGTATCGCCCTGATCGACGAGCCGCTGCGCCGCTTCCGCCTGCGCCCGGACCAGCGCTTCCGCACGCCCGATTGCTTCCAGATACGCCGGGTTGATCTGCTCCAGCAGAATGCGGTTGGCTTCGGCATAGTCGCCCGCCAGCAAGGCTGCCTTGGCCGGCAGGAGGCCATTCTGGACGTAATTCAGGCGCGCATCGACATAACTGTCCGCCAATTCCCGCTCCGACTGCGTATGCACGCTACTGGAAAACGACTCCCATTGCCGGGAAATTTCCGCAATATTGCTATCCAACTGGCGCAGATGGGAATCCAGTTCGTGGTCATGCGCCGCATGGTAGGGGCTGACCGGATCGTGCTGCAGGGATAAAAGCACCTGCGCCCGGTTCTCGGCCATCAGGCGGCCGATGACGGCGAGCGATTGAGCCGGTTTGACGCTGTTTTCATTGAGCGCCACGGCACTCTCGTGCACGCGGTGGATGCCCCATAAACTCAGCGCGGCCAGCAGCACCATACCCAGCATCAGGGCAGCAAAACCCATGCGTATTTTTTGTCGCAGCGACCAGTCGGCAAACCAACCCGCGCCGCCTTCGACCACCGCGCCATGGCGGATGCGCAAACGCCCGGCCTGCCCCTCGCGGATCTGGCGATACGCGCTTTCCACCGCCGCGATCTGGTCGCGCCCCGCCTGCCGCCGCACCGACATATAGCCAATGACCTTGCCGTTTTCGTACAAAGGCGTGATCGCCGCAGCCATCCAATAAAAACCGCCATCCTTGCAGCGGTTCTTGATCAACCCCACCCAGGGGCGGCGTGCCTGCAGATCGCGCCACAGATCGGCGAACGCCTCTGCGGGCATGTCAGGGTGACGGATCAGGTTGTGCGGCTGACCGAGCAGTTCTTCTTCGCTATAACCGCTGATTTCGACGAAATCGCGGTTGACGTAGGTGATGATGCCCTTGAGATCGGTTTTTGAAACGACCAGGTGTTCGCTCGTCAGCAAAACTTCATGATCGGTGACCGGCTGGTTGTTACGCATACGAACGTCCTCGTTGCTCGCGGGTTAAAACTCGGCCCAGTCGTCGTCTTCGGCAGACAACGCAGCGGGCAATGCGGGATGGATCGATTCGGAGCGGGGCTCGAGCTCGCCAGTAAGTGCTTGCGGCGCGGACCATTCCGGCGCGGGCGCCAGACGCATGGCGGCCGCGCCGCCTCTTGCTGCCTGGGCACCCGGCGCGGGCAAATGCTCATGCACCACGCCCCAGCCTGCCTGGCCGGTTTGCGCCAGGCGGAACACCGACACCAGGCTGACCAGGGATTCCGCCTGTTCCTGCAGGCTTTCCGCCGCGGCCGCCGCTTCTTCGACGAGCGCCGCGTTCTGCTGCGTCACTTCGTCCATCTGCGTGATGGCCTGCCCAACCTGCTCGATGCCGCTGCTCTGCTCACGGCTGGCGTGCGAGATGTCGGCCATCAGGCGGGCCAGCGTCTGCACGCTGCTCACCACGTTCTGCATGGTGCCGCCGGCCTGTTCGACCAGCTTGTTGCCAGCCGCCACCTTGCTCACCGAATCGTCGATCAGGCCCTTGATTTCCTTGGCCGCCGCCGCGCTGCGCTGCGCCAGATTGCGCACCTCGCTCGCCACCACCGCGAAACCGCGCCCCTGCTCGCCGGCACGGGCGGCTTCCACTGCCGCATTCAGGGCGAGGATGTTGGTCTGGAAGGCAATGCCGTCGATCACGCCGATGATGTCGGCAATGCGGTTGCTCGATTGCTGAATGGCGCTCATCGTCGCCACCACCTGCCCGACCACCTCGCCGCCCACTTCGGCGACGCTGCGGGCATCTTCCGCCAGGCCGTGCGCGCGTTGCGCGGTGCTGGCATTCTGCAACACGGTGCTGGTCAGCTCTTCCATGCTGGACGCGGTCTGTTGCAGGCTGGAAGCCTGATGCTCGGTGCGCGCCGAGAGATCCTGGTTGCCCTGGGCAATTTCCAGCGCCGCCGTGTTGATGGCATCGCTCGCCTGCTTGATGGAGATGACGATTTCGCGCAGATGATCGATGGTGCCGTTGGCGTCGTTGCGCACGCGCTCGAGATCGCCCTGATACGCGGTTTCGATCTTCTCGGTCAGATCGCCCTCCGCCAGGCGCGCCAGCATCGCGCCGACCGCCTGCAGCGCCTGGCTGTTGGTTTCCAGCATGTGATTGATGGCGGTGGACAGTTGCAGGAAAAAGCCGCGTTTGTCCGTCAGCGCGATGCGCAAGGCGAAATCGCCGTTGGCAGCGGCTTCGACGATAGCCGCCACCTCGCGCTCGATGGCGATTTCGCCCGTGCGGTCCAGCCACTCGATCACCGTGCTCAGCCGCTGCCCGGCGGCATCGATCACGGGCGTAATCACCAGAGCGAACACCCGCCGGCCAATCTCGATTTCCGTGCGCCAGGGATGCGCAAGCTGGCACAAGCGGTCCGTGGCAAGATCCTGATGCAGGCGCGCCACCGGGAAATCGCCCGCATTCAACATATGTGCCTGAAATTCCGGCACGGCGGCGCGCAGATCGGCTTCCGCCACCCGCAGCATCTCGAGCATCGCGGCATTGGCGTAGATCACCCGGCCCTGACCATCGACCAGCGTCACGCAATTCGAGCCGACATCGAGCGCCACCTTGATCCGCAGCACTTCCGCCGCCACCCGCCGCTCACTGGCCGTGCGCGCGCAGAGATCGTCCTGCATGCGCGCCAGCGACTGCAAAAGATGCGCCGGTTCGTCATGCCCGCCAGTTTCGATGGGGTTGTCGAATTTACCAGCCGCCACGGCACCGGCGATATTGACCGCCTGCCCCAGCGGACGGGTAATGCCGCGCGTCACCCAGATACCGGACGGCACCATCACCAGTACGGCAAAGATGATGAGTCCGAAAAAGATGATGCGCGCTTCTTCACGAATGGCTGCAATCTGCGCCAAGGCTTCGTCGTTGGCCTGACGCTGCAAGTACACGAGGGTATTGAGCCGCTTTTGCCAATCTTCCAGCGCCGGCGCGAGATAGCTTTCGAAGTGCGCCTCGATGGCCGGGCGATTGCCTGACGCCACCAGGGTAAACAGGCGTTGCAAGGCGCGTTCGGAACGGGACTGCGCAGCGGGTAATTTGCTCACGGCATCACGCATTGAGGCGTTCAGATTGCGTCCCAGGATGTGCTGCTCGCTCTCCCGGTAACGCGCGAGCGCTGCCGTCATCTCTTTTTCTTCTTGCCGCTGCCGAGCACTTTCCTCGTACAGCATGGCATTACGGGCGCGCATGCTGGCCCCTTCCACCGCTTCGCGCATTTCGGCGATGACATCCAGCGTGGCCGCGTTGTCTACGGCGATGAGTTGCGCCTTTTCACCCACTTTGCCCAAGCCGATCAGGGCAATGACCACGAAGGCGATCATCAGGCCCAAGGCGCCGATGGTGGTGGAAATCAGGCGGCTGCCAATTTTGAAATCACGTGCGTTCAGCATTTCAAGCGTCTCCTTCTTCCTGTCCTGCAGCCTCGTCCAGCAAGGCCATTTCGCTGCTGCGCATCAGGCGTTCGATATCGGTCACGATCAACATACGGGTTTCCACGCTGGCCAGACCCACGATGTAGCGCGTATCGAAGGCCCCTGAAAACTCCGGCGCGGCGCGGATCTCATCCGGCGTCAGGCTCAGGACGTCCGACACGCTGTCGACCACCGCCCCCACGACCCGCCCGGCAACGTTCAGGATGATGACCACGGTAAACGGCGTGTATTCGACCTTGGGCAGGTTCAGTTTCAGACGCAGATCGACGATGGGCACGATGATGCCGCGCAGGTTGATGACGCCTTTGATGAAGGGCGGCGTATTGGCGATCAGCGTCGGTTGGTCGTAACCGCGAATTTCCTGCACCTTGAGGATATCGATGGCGTACTCCTCGTCGCCCAGAGTAAAGGTCAGATACTCGCGCGAATCGGCCCGGACCCCATCCGATTCGCGTTGCTGCACACGATTCATTGCCTGCTCCTCATCTGCCGCCCATCCGGCTCTTTCTGATTTCCTTGCGCGCCATGCTGGCAATCGCCGTCACATCGAGAATCAGGGCGACCCGCCCGTCCCCCATGATGGTTGCCCCGGCCACGCCGCTGACTTTGCGGTAATTCGCTTCCAGGCTCTTGATGACCACCTGGTGCTGGCCCACCAGCGCATCGACGAACAGGGCGACGCGCACGCCGTCGGCATCGAGCACCACCATGATGCCCTGCGAAAACTCCTGCCACATCGACTGCAAACCGAACATTTCGTGCAGGGCCACGATCGGCAAGTATTCACCGCGCACTTGCACCAGATGGGCCTGATTGCCCATGGTGCGCACATCCTGCGGCGCCGCCTGCAAGGATTCCAGCACGCAGGCCAGGGGCAGGATGTAGTGCTGATCGCCCACCGCCACCGACATGCCGTCGAGAATCGCCAGCGTCAGCGGCAGGCGCACCCGCATGCAGGTGCCGACGCCCAGTTCCGATTCGATATCGACCCTCCCGCCCAGCCCCTGAATATTGCGACGCACCACGTCCATGCCGACGCCGCGCCCGGACACGTCGCTCACCACGTCGGCGGTCGAGAACCCCGGCTCGAAGATGAGATGGAAAACCTCGCCGTCGGTCATCGCATCCGATACCGGCAGGCCGCGTTCGCGGGCTTTGTTGAGAATTTTCTCGCGCGGCAGGCCGGCCCCGTCGTCCTCGACTTCGATGACGATGTTGCCGCCCTGATGGAAGGCACGCAGGAAAATCGTTCCCTGCGCGGGCTTGCCGGCCGCCAGACGCGCCTCGGGCATTTCGATGCCGTGATCGAGGCTGTTGCGGATCAGATGGGTGAGCGGATCGGCGATCTGCTCGATCAGCCCCTTGTCGAGTTCGGTCGCCTCGCCGACGGTTTTCAGTTCGACCTGCTTGCCGAGCTTGCCGGAAATGTCGCGCACCACGCGGGGAAAACGCGAGAACACCGCGGAAATCGGCAACATGCGGATCGACATCACCGATTCCTGCAAATCGCGGGTGTTGCGCTCCAGTTGGGTCAGCCCGCTTTGCAGGCTCTCCGGCAAAATGTCCGAAAATTGCAGCGAGGATTGCAGCAGCATGGCCTGGGTGATGACCAACTCGCCGACCAGATTGATGAGTTGATCGACTTTCTCCACGCTGACCCGGATCGAGGAATCGGCGCCGCCGTTGTTCTTGGCCCGCTTGGGGGCGGGGATTCCGGTTTTGCTGGCAGCGGGAGCGGCTGGCGGCTCGGTTGCTGGCGCGGGCGTGGCGGCGCTTACGGACGCGGTTGTGGGTGCGGAAACAGGCTCCGGCAACGGCTCGAAAAACCCGAATCCTTCATCCTCGGGCGCTTGCGGCATGTCCGGCGCCAGCGGTTCCGCACCCGGCACGGCGGGCAGTTCGTCGAAAAAGCCAAAGCTGGCATCTTCCTCGCCGGCGGCTGCCTGCTCTCCTTTTTCTTCCGTCACCTGCCAGCGGCCGCTCTCGGCAACGAAGTCGAGCGCTTCCGTCAGGAAAGCGCCCGGCTGGCAAGTCGTGACGCGCACTTCCCAAGCCGGATCCGTGTCCGCCGCCGACGGCTGCCGCAGGATGTCCACCGCCCCTTTTTCCCGCCATTCGTCGAGCAACTGCGGGATCGCGCCCGTCGTGACGGCATGTGCGGTCGGCACGAAACGGATCAGATAGCCGGCCGCCGGTTTAGTCATCGCAGGTTGCGCCGGATCACGCGCCCGGCCCGATCTCGC
>OGQD01000236.1_pt1 | contig 46002 bp, 48 predicted proteins | sample 1553091 | NCBI WGS metagenome assembly OGQD01 (sample SAMEA2580290, study PRJEB22360) | human gut metagenome | biome: human gut; feature: human-associated habitat; material: faeces | place: Denmark | collected 2008/2010
TGCACGCGAGTCTGGGTGTGGGGGCCGCCCGGGGGGCGGCTGCCGATGGGCCTGCTCACCGCGCTGTTCGGCTGGGACGGCAGCCTGACGCAGATGGGCTGGTTCTTCACCAAGGCCGCACTGCTCACCTTCGGCGGCGCCTACGCGGTGCTGCCCTACGTCTACCAGGGCGCGGTCGGCCATTATGGTTGGCTGACGCCGACACAAATGATCGACGGCCTGGCCCTGGGCGAAACCACGCCGGGGCCGCTGATCATGGTGGTGGCCTTCGTCGGCTTCGTCGGCGCCTACGTGCAGCCGGTGTTCGGTGGTGACTCGGCTTTCGTCAGCGGCGCGCTGGCGGCCTGCCTGGTCACCTGGTTCACCTTCCTGCCGTCGTTTCTGTTCATCCTCGCCGGCGGGCCGCTGGTGGAGTCGACTCACGGCGAGCTGAAGTTCACCGCGCCGTTGACCGGTATCACCGCGGCGGTGGTCGGGGTGATCCTCAACCTGGCGCTGTTCTTCGGTTACCACGTGCTCTGGCCGGAGGGCTTCGCCGGCCGCTTCGACTGGCCTTCGGCGCTGATCGCCCTGGGCGCGGCCGTGGCCCTGCTGCGCTTCAAGCGCGGGGTGATCCAGGTGCTGCTGGGTTGCGCCCTGGTCGGGCTGGCGGTGCATCTGCTGCGTTGATGGAGGTAATCATGGCGCGTATCTCGATCTGCGAACTGGCCGAGTGGCAGGCTGCCGGCCGTACCTTCACCCTGCTGGATGTGCGTCGCGCCAGTGCGCGTCAGGCCGATGCGGCGCAGATCGCGGGCGCCCGCTGGCGCGATCCAGAGGTCTTGCTCACCTGGAAGGATCAGGTGCCGCGCGACAGACCGGCGATTCTCTACTGCGCCCATGGCCATGAGCTCAGCCAGGGCTGCGCCGCCACCTTGCGCGCCATGGGCCTGGATACGCGCTACCTGATCGACGGTTTCGCCGGCTGGCGTGCGGCCGGTCAACCCCTGCAAACGCTGGAATGAGTGGGAGGTGCGTATGAAGTGGATTACCCGTGAGCGGCCGAAAATCGACCGCATCGCCTGTCCCTGGCTGATCAGCCGGTTCATCGATGCCGACGCCGAGTTTCTCTACGTCGCCAGTGCCGACGTGCTGCGTCTGTCCCAGGAACTGGAGGCGGTACCCTATGACATTCCAGGTGTGGAGCTGTCGCACGTTGGCGAGCAGTGCAGTTTCGACGCCTTCCTCGCCAAGTACCGGCTGCAAGAGCCGGCCTTGCAGCAACTGGCGGCTATCGTCAGGGGCGCCGACACGTCGCGGCTCGACCTCACCGCGCAGTCGGCCGGTCTCTATGCGATTTCCCTGGGGCTGTCGCACTGTTTTGCCGACGACCACGAGATGTTGCGTCATGGCTTGGTGCTGTACGACGCGCTCTATGCCTGGTGCAAGCACTGCCAGGGCGAGTTGCACAACTGGCCGCCAGCGCTGTGAGGCGGCCGGTCTTGGCGGGCTTCGGTGGCGGTCAGGGCATGGCGCTACGCAGCACATGCAGCGCCAGCAGGTGCCCCGGATAGAACAGGTAGCCCCAGCGGCCGACGGGCCAGATCTTCAACGGCAGGGCTCGATGCAACAGGTAGAGCCCCAGCAGCGCAGCCACACAGGCCATCGCGAACGACGCCAGAGTATCCGCCACCAGGCCCAGCTCGGCAAACCAGCGGTTGCGGCCATTGGCCAGCGCCGCCAGGGCGGCAGGCAACCACCACCAGCGCAGCCCCTTCAACCCTTGGACAAAGGCGGCCGGCAACAGTACGCCGAGTACGCCGTACATCAGTTGCTGATGCAGCAGGGTGGCGATCAGCACCGTCGCCGCGGCCAGCAGCAGGCTGGTGCGTTCGCCATGATGGACGCCCCAGGCGACCATCAGCCCCAGCAGCAGGGTTGGCATCACGTTGAGCGTCGCGCTTTCCGGCGACAGCAGGCGATAGGGCAGCTCCGACAACAGGGAGAAAGCCATCAGCCAGCCGAGGTAGCGCGCGTTGCCCTCGCTGAACAGCTCGCCGGGGCGGGTTCTGGCCACGTTGGCGGCGATGCCCAGGCAAAACAGCGGGAATGCCAGGCGGCCGACGACGAACAGGCCGTAGGTGTCCGGCCACAGGTAGCGCAGATGGTCGAGCAGCATGCTGAGCATGGCCAGCCACTTGACCAGGTCGAGCCCCGCATCCCGTCTCATCCCGCGACTCCGAGCGTCAGCGCCGCCAGCACCAGGTAGCGCCCCGCCTTAGCCACCAGCACGATCAGCAGGAAACTCCAGAACGGCTCGCGCAGGACGCCGGCGATCACGGTCAGCGGATCGCCGATGATCGGCACCCAGCTCAGCAACAGGGACCAGCGCCCATAACGCTGGTAGGCCTGCCGGGCGCGCTGCAGTTTGTCTTCCTGCACCGGAAACCAGCGTCTGTGGCGAATGTGTTCGATATAGCGGCCCAGCAGCCAGTTGGCGGCCGAGCCCAGTACGTTGCCGATCGTGGCCACCAGGAGCAACAGGGCAGGTGGCTGTTCAGCGGCCAGCAGCAGGCCGACAAGCACCGTCTCCGACTGCATCGGCAGCAGGGTGGCGGCACCGAAGGCCGCAACGAACAGCCCCAGATAGGCGGAGAAGTCCCACACCTCAGGTGTTCAGCCCGGTCCAGCCATGCAGGCCGACATAGATGCCCACGGCGATGATCAGCAGGCCGGACAGGTAGGGCGCGCGGCGCGCCACCATGCCGAGCCAGGGCCAGCGGTTGGAGGCGTGTCGCGTGCCGACGGCGGCGGCGACGCCGACCGCGACCAGGGTCAGCGCCAGGCCGACGCTGAAGCTGAGTACCAGAACCGCACCCAGCGTCACCTCCTTGACCTGCAGGCAGAGCAGCAGCACAGTGATGGCCGCAGGGCAGGGAATCAGCCCGCCGGTCAGGCCGAACAGAATCACCTGGCCGGTGCTGACGTTGCGGCTGGTGAAACGACGGCGAATGTCGTTGGCGTGGGCTCGCTCGTGAGCATCCTGGTAACCCTCCAGCGACAGCTCCAGACTCTCCAGTTGCGAATGGGCGTGGTCGTGCTCATGGAACTCCAGGTCGTACTCGTGGGCGTGTCCGGCGTGGCCGAGGCGCAGGCGCGCGGTGAACTCATGCGGCTCGGGAATCGCATCCAGCGACTGCAGATAGCCGTCCTGGGTGACGAAGCGGAACTCCTGAATCTGTCCATCGCTGCGGGTGGTGAGCAGACTGACGTCCCCGGCAGGCCAGGCATGCCCGCTCAGCACGCGTAGACGCCAGCGTGGCGGTGCGTCCTGCTCGTGGATCGACAGTTCGACGCGGCCGTGTCCGGTATCGATGTGCTGGCGTTCGTCGTGATGGTGCGGCTCTTCCTCGAAGCGCCACATTTGCTCGCCACGCCAGGTGCGCCAGAGCATCCACAGCGCGATGGCGACGATGAGCACGGCCGAGGCGAGTTGGAAGTAGGGTTCAGTGGTCTGGGCGTCGAGGTGCTGCCCCAGGTACATGCCGCCGATCGCCACCAGCCAGACCACGGCGGTGTGCGAGGCAGTGGCCGCCAGTCCAAGCAGGACGGCCTGACGCACCGTGCCACGAATGGCCACGATGAAGGCCGCCATCATGGTCTTCGAGTGCCCGGGCTCCAGGCCATGCAGGGCCCCGAGCAGGATGGCGGTGGGGACATACAGCCAGGCCTGTGCGGCCCCTTGCTGCAACAACTCGGCGAAGGTCGACATGGGGGGCTCAGAGGTATTTGGTGATCTGCTTGAACTCTTCCAGTGGCGCCCGCTCACCATTGGTAAGGGCACCGACTGTGTGTTCCAGGCAGTGGTCGATGTGGTCCTGGATCAGCGTGCGCTTGGCCTGGCAGACCGCTTTCTCGACCGCGTGCAGTTGCTGGGCGATGTCCACACAGGCGCGACCGTCCTCGATCATGGCGACGATGCTGCGCAGATGGCCCTCGGCACGTTTCAGCCTTTTGATGATTTCCGTATGACTTTGGTGCTGATGCCCGTGTTCGTGCTTGCTCATCGCCAGACCTCGTGCAAGGATAATCGCCGCGGCATCCTATCCCCCCGGGGAGGATATGGTCAAACGGCTGCCCCCTCAATCACACGGCCCAGCTATCGAAGTGGCGATCCATGCTCAGCAAACCCATCAGCGCCAAGGTGATCTTCGCCCTCGCTCTCGCCATCCTGATGGCCTGGGCCGGGCATGCGTCTGCGCTGTTAGTGGGGGCGAGCCCGCCGACCTGGAGCGACAACCAGGATGTGCATGCGCACAGCCATGGTGGCAGTGCGTTTGCCTGTGCGGTCTGTGCGGATCATTACCACTCGCCGCTGACGGCTGACCACGTGCATGAAACACCGCACCTGACTACTGGCCTGAACATCGCCACGCAGCCGGAGCGTACGCTGCTGCTGGAAAGCCCCGGCTACTCGATTCCCGCCAGCCCGATCTACCTGATCGAACGGCCACCACGCCCTGGTTTGGTGTTCTGAACAGGCCGCTGTGCGGCCCAAGACCACTGCAACCTAGGATTTCTCCATGCATTCGCTATCCATGCGCGGCATGGACGCAGGCCACCTGCGTCCGCACCGCTCGCTACCATTATTGCTACTGCTTACCGCCCTGTTCTTTCTCGGTATGCCCGATGCGCTGGCCCACGGCGTCGCCGAGGGCGACAAGGGCTTCATCCAGGAAAGCACCGGGGTGATGTTGATGCCGTTCGTGTACATGGGCGCCAAGCACATGATCACCGGCTACGACCACCTGCTGTTCCTGTTCGGCGTGATCTTCTTTCTCTACCGTCTGAAGGACGTGGGGGTCTACGTCACCCTGTTCGCCGTCGGCCACTCGGTCACCCTGCTCCTCGGGGTGCTGGCGGACATCGGCATCAGTGCCTACGTGATCGACGCCATCATCGGCTTTTCGGTGGTGTACAAGGCGCTCGACAACCTGGGGGCCTTCCAGCGCTGGTTCGGCTACCAGCCAGATACCCGCGCAGCCACGCTGATCTTCGGCCTGCTGCACGGCTTCGGTCTGGCCACCAAGATCCAGGAGTACGAGATTTCATCCGATGGCCTGATCGCCAACTTGATCGCCTTCAACGTCGGAGTGGAGATCGGCCAGCTTCTGGCGCTCGGCAGCATTCTCATTCTGATGGGCTACTGGCGGCGCACAGCCAGCTTCTGGCGCCACGCCTACACCGCCAACGTCGCCATGATGAGCGCCGGTTTCCTGTTGATGGGTTACCAACTCGCCGGCTTGATCGTCTCCCAGTAAGGAATTTCTCCATGTTCAACAGCAAGATCCCAACCCTCAACGAACTGCCGAGCAGCCAGCAACTGCTGCGCTCGACCGTGATTGCACTGATCGCCGCCATTGTCCTGCTCGTTACCGTGGTCATGCCCTCGGAATACGCCATCGATCCCACAGGGGCCGGTCGCATGCTGGGGCTGACCCAGATGGGCGAGGTCAAACAGCAACTGGCCGCAGAAGCTGCAGCCGATGCTGCGACGCCTGTAGTTGCGGCTCCGGCGGCGCCCCAGCCGGTAGCTCAAGCGGCCCCGCAACCTGCCGTCAGCACTGCCGCCGAACCGACGGCCCCAGCCGTGGCAGCGCCTGCGGTAGTCGAGGCCGAGGGGCAGCAGCATGAAATGAGCATCTCCCTTGAGCCCGGTCAAGGCGCCGAGATCAAGCTGGAGATGCTCAAGGGCAGCAAGGTGAACTACTTCTGGACGGCCAACGGCGGCCTGGTGAACTACGACACCCACGGCGACCCCTACAACGCGCCGCGCGAGTTCTACCACGGTTACGGCAAGGGGCGCGCCACGCCGGAGGATCAGGGCGTCCTGGAGGCCGCCTTCGACGGCAAGCATGGCTGGTTCTGGCGCAACCGCACCAGCAAACCGGTCACCGTCACGCTGCGTACCGAGGGTAATTATATTGCCATCAAGCGGGTGATCTGATGGTTCAGCGGGAGCAGTGAGCCTCTGTTCCCGCTACTTTCTGCCTGCGTGCTCCATTGATCTAGATCAGGAAGATGATGAGTTCTGGATGCTTGCTTGACGAGTCGGAACCGCAGCCCGATCAAGGGGCTGCGGGAGGTCTTACTTTCGGATGTTCAGAGTTCCTGACTGGTTTTTGATGGCTCAGGCAAAGCTCCTCGCGATATCTGCAGGTTGTCGCGTGGTGCTGCGTTTTGCGCACCTGCCTCGTGTTCTACTGGATGGTATTCAGCCTGGCGTGTTCGAAGTGTCCGCCTTCCTTTGCGCTCTGCGGAAAGGTCTTCGAAGCCTTCGGTCAGCTCAGAGAAAATATCCCTTTGGGTCATGGCGTCGGGATTACCTTTTTGTTCAAGACGCTTCGTAAATTGTCAGGCCTACAAGGAATAGTGGTACCAGTAGTTACTCGACAACTATGGTTGTAATGCGGCTGACGCTGATGATTTGCCCGCTCCAGATCATTTCATAGTGTGCGCTCTGGATGATCGAGGTAACAGGTCGCGGCGTCATCAGTGCCCAACAGATGTTGCCGGTAGATCGAACCGAGTGGTAGCGCAGGCCCATGCATCCTTCTCGTTTCAATTCTCTTCCCAATTGATTTGAGTGTGCGTAATCGTCCGGCGCATAGATGGCGTCTGAAAGCGGAAGTGCGGTGGCATCTCTCATCCCGCTGTCGTTGAAGCTGGCAGTCAGTCCCCTGAAGACGAAACGCTCATAGTTGAGCTCCGGCACATTCGACCAGTAACGCTCCTGGTGATGACGCACCTCGGCAATCGCGGTGTCCATTCTGTCGGCCAGGTAGAGCACGCCGAAGGTGCCATTGCTGAAGCGCGAGCCAGCTGGATTAACGTGGGTGAAGGGCGCTGTCGCATACGAGCAGCCAGGAATGCCGAACGGAATCTGGTCACGCGGAATCAGCTCCAGGCGACCAATCTCGTTCTGCAGCCGTGGATTGGTCAGCGCCTGGATCTGATAGAGGGCTTCGAAGTCCTCGCCGTCGGCGACATCGTCGAACAGGGCAATGGGCGGAAACTTGGAGTTGACCAAACGGTATGCCTGCAGACTTTCACCTTCCAGCACAGGAAGGTCGCCGAGCATTACCACTGGGCACCTCGTAGCGCGTCGATCCGCCGGAATGTCTCGTACAGCGAAATCATGTCGCCCTGCGCCATGATGTCGAGTGGCTTGCGGCCGTTGAAGAACTCATTGTGGTTCTCCATCGTGGGGAAGCCGTAGACGTTCTCGGGGTTGTCGAACACAACGCGCAGCGCTGCGTGGATGTTCAGCACAAGACTGATGCGCTGCATCTGATCGGAGTCCAGGCTTACCGCCCATGCCGAATCCTTCTGACTGGCTCGGGTGTAGGTGCTGCGGGAAATCCGCAGCACCCGGCAAGCCTGCTCGCAGGTGGCCTTCCACTTGTCCAGAATGTTCAGCGCGGCACGCAGGCCGGCTGCACACTGGGTTTTCGATAAGTCCTGAGTTTGGATAGCGGCAGCTGTCATGGAGAGCCCTCGATTTAATCTATAGATCCAAATATAGCACATTTGAATCTGTAGACTAAAAGCGGCCATTTCGCCGGTGTCCCCTCTAGCGTCCATCTTCACTGTCCGAGTGGAAGAATTGGACGGGGTGAGGAGTGTAGGGTGTGCCTTTTCCCATAAAACGTATGCGCTGGGCATCACTGACTGCGTTGCACTGGGCCTCACCCAACTCTGCTCGATTGTCCCGGCACTGCAGTCGCAGTTCCTTGAGCCGGTTCGGATTTTCCGCAAGCGCTTCAGCCGACTCAAACGGCATCGGCTTTTCACATGCGCTGAGCAGCAATGCAGCCAGCAGTAATGACATCTTTTTCATCAAGCGATCTCCTTCTGTAATGCGTGATTCGGCAGCAACGCCTGGCTTTCCTCCGGACTCACCCGCCCGATAAACCGGGCCAGTTGCTCGGCCGGATTGCCTTCGCGTCGTACCAAGTAGGTGGTCAGCGTGGTCGCGCAGCCGTCTAGCGGCCTGGCCACGACGTCCGGATTATTCAGTTCGTTGATGCGCGCCAGGCTGGAGAAACCCAGCCCGTAACCCGCAGCGACCAGCGCCATCATCAGGTCTAGTGTCGGTACGCGGTCGGCGATGGTCAGTCGCGTATCCACGGCGCCTAGCACCCGCTGCAACTGTTGCCAGAAGCCTTCGCAAACTTGCGGATCGCAAAGGACCAACGGGTAGCGCACCACCTCGTCGAGCGGCACGCGCCGGTAGCTCAGCAGTGGGTGGCGGGCAGGTACCGCCACAACCAGCGGATCGAACCAGACCGGCTCGGCCACCAGGCCATCGCCAACCTCGTCGGACTGTGCAAGTCCGATGTCGAACAGGTCGTCGTTCAGGCCCCTGACCTGCTCGCTAAAGGTGACTTCTGAGAGGCAGATCTCGACCTCGGGTTCTTCCTCGCGGCACTGGGCGAGCAGGGCGGCCAGGCGCGCCTGAGGGATGCCGTCGGACAACGCGACGCGGATGCGCCCGCGATAGCCGGCCGCTGCGCTCTTGACGCTGGCCTTGGCCTGGTCGACCACGGCCAGCACCCGACGCGCTTCTTCCAAGAGCACCTTGCCGGCCCAGGTCAGGCGCGTGCGCCGCGTGGTGCGCTCGAATAGTTGCACGCCCAGGCGGTACTCCAGCTCTTTGATGATCCGCGACAGGGGCGACTGTTCGATATGCAGGCGCGCGGCGGCACGGGCGAAGTGCAGTTCTTCTGCGACGGCGATGAAACAGCGAAGGTGGCGCAGTTCCACGGCCTTTCCTCCGTCAGTTGTAAGGTTCGGCTTGCACGTCGCCGTTCCAGGTCGGCTGGCGACGCAGGTTGACGATCTGCAGCAGGGCGCCCAGCGCGGCGACACCACCGGCACAGGCGGCTAGGGTCCAGGTGGGCATCTGCAACAGCAGCACGAAGCCGCCGGCCGCGGCGCCGATGGCGCTGCCCAAGTAGAGCGCCGACTCGTTCAGGGCGATGGCCAGGTTGCCATCGCCTTGTGCCTGGCGCGCCAGGATCAGCTCGTTGTTCTGCGGCACCTGCAGCGCCCAGCCAACCGCGCCCCACAGGGCGATGGGTAGCATCACCAGCCAGGTGCCGAGGGCCGCCGCCAGCGGCAGCACGAACAGCGACACAGCGAGGATCAGCATGATGGCGAAGGTCAGCACCGGGCCCTTGATTCGATCCACCAGTGGGCCGATCAGGAAGCTGCCCAGCACACCGCCGATGCCCCAGACCCACAGATAGGGCGTGACCGAGCGCACCGCGCCGTAGGCCGGGTCAGCCAGCAGCGGGGCGATAAAGGTATACATGCCCAGGCTGGCAATGGCGGCCAGCAGCGAGACCAGCAGGATGACCAGTACATGGCCGTCGCCGAGGATCGCCAGCTTCTGGCTCAGTGTGGTTGCGGTGGCCGCCGGCAGTGAAGGGAGCTTCAGCAGCAGGCCGAAGAAGGCCACCAGGCCAAGCAGGGTCACCAGCCACAGGGCGGCCTGCCAACCCAGCTGTTCGGCGATCAGCAAACTGAGCGGTACGCCCAGCACCACGCCGCTGGCCATGCCGCCCATGATGATGGCGATGGCCTTGCCACGGCGCTCCGGGGTGGACACCGCGGCCGAAGCGCCGATGCCCATGGCCAGGTAGACACCGGCGCCGATACCGGCGATGGCGCGCCAGATCATAAGCACGGTGAAGCTCTCGGCCAGCGCGCTGGCGGCGTTGGCGATGACGAACAGGCCCAGGGCTAGCAACAAGCCGGCGCGCTGACGATGCGCCGGGGTCAGGGCGACGAAGATCGGTGAACCCAGGCCGTAGGCCAGGGTGAAGGCAGTGACCAGCTGAGCGGCCACCGCGACGGAGACCGCGAACGAGGCCTCGATCATCGGGATCAACCCGGCGGTGACGTAGGAGGCCATGCCGAGGGCGAAGGCCCCCAGTGCTATGAGGTAGATGGGTGATTGGTTGGGTGTGTGCATGCTCGGACTCGCTTGCGTTGCAGGAACGCGTGGGTGGTACAGCGAAGGGATGCGGCCCCGCACCGGGGCCGCATCCGGTTTGGGGACTAGAGTTCGAGGCTGACGTCGTACTCGTTCAGCCAGGTGTTGAGGCCGACCGCCAGCTCCATGCCCATGCGCTCGTACATGGGCGAGACACTGCCGAGCGGCTTGGCCAGGGTCTGCTGGATACGGCCGCTGTCGAGCAAGGGCGTCACCGGCGCGTTGCGATCCGCCTGGATGGCGGCCAGGGCATCACGCAGCGCCTGCTCGTACGCCGGGTCCTGGGTCGAGGGGTAGGGGCTCTTGACCCGCTCGCTGATCGACTCCGGCAGCAGGTCGCGGGTCGCCGCGCGCAGGATGCTTTTCTCCCGCCCGTCGAAGGCCTTCATCGCCCAGGGGATGTTGAAGGCGTACTCGACCAGGCGGTGATCACAGAAGGGCACCCGCACCTCGAGGCCGACGGCCATGCTCATGCGATCCTTGCGGTCGAGCAGGGTCTGCACGAAGCGCGTCAGGTTGACGTAGCTCATCTGCCGCATGCGCTGGTCCACCGCGCTTTCGCCCGGCAGCACCGGCGCTTCGGCGATGGCCTGGGCGTAGCTGTCGCGCAGGAAGCTTTGCATGTCCAACTGGGCCAGCAGGCCCGGATCGAACAGGGTCTTGCCGTCGAAGTACTTGCCGGTCACCGAAGTCAGCCAGGGGAAGGTGTCGGCTCGGATCGCCTCCGGATCGTGGAACCAGCGGTAGCCACCGAACACCTCGTCCGCGCTCTCGCCGGACAGCGCCACCGTCGAGTGCTTGCGCACCTCCTGGAACAGCCGGTAGAGCGACGGCCACATGTCGCCCCAGAAAGCCGGCGGCAGGTCGAGGGCTCGCACGATCTGCGCACGCAGCACCGGATCGGCCAGCTCGCGGCTGTCGAGGACGATCTCCTGGTGACTGGAGCGGATCTTCTCCACCAGGTCGCGCACGAAGGGCGCATCCGGGGTGCCGCGCACGGCGTCGCCGGTGAAGCCGCTGCCGTGATCGACGAAGTCGACGGAGAAGGAGCGGATGTTCTCCTTGCCGGCGGCCAGCAGCTTCTTCGAGGCCAGCGCGGTGATGATCGAGGAGTCCAGTCCGCCCGAGAGCAGGCTGCACAGCGGCACGTCGGCGACGATCTGGCGGTCGACGATGTCCTCCAGCAGGTCGCGAGTATGGCGAATGGTCTCGTCCAGCGAGTGGACGTGCTCGCGCGCCTGCAGCTTCCAGTAGTGGCGGCGGCCCAGACCCTGGCGGTTGATGCGCACGATCTCGCCCGGCATCACCTCGCGCATGCCATCGAACACGGCATGGCCTGGCGTCTTCACCATCTCCAGGATCTCGCGCAGGCCATCGGCACGCACCTTGCGCGGCACCAGCGGGTTGGCCAGCAGCGCCTTGGGCTCGGAACCGAATACCACGCCGTCCGAGGTGGGGAAGTAGTACAGCGGCTTGACGCCCATGCGGTCGCGGATCAGCAGCAGCTCCTGCGTACGCAGGTCCCAGATGGCAAAGGCATACATGCCATTGAGCCGCTCGACGAAGGCCTCGCCCCATTCGACATAGGCGCGCAGCACCACCTCGGTGTCGCTGCGGGTCTCGAAACGATGTCCAAGTCGTTGCAGTTCGGTGCGCAGCTCGCGGAAGTTGTAGACCTCGCCGCTGTAGGTGATGGCGGCTACCTCGCGCGGGCCACCGTGCATGGCGGTCATCGGTTGGCGACCCCCCTCCAGGTCGATGATCGACAGGCGCCGATGGCCCAGGCCGACCGGGCCGTCGATCCACAGCCCGCCGGCATCCGGCCCGCGCCGGGCCATGGTGTCGGTCATGCGCTGCAGGGTGTCGCGCTGCGTTTCCAGGTTCTGGCTGTAGGACAGCCATCCAGCGATTCCACACATAGTCGTTCTCCTTGTGATTGGGTTACCCGAGGCTTTCCAGGTCACTGTCCTCGGCCAGCAGCACGCGCGTCTCGCCATGGACGTAGCGCGCCGCTGGTGGGGTTTGGGCATGGCTGTCGAGCTCGTTGAGCAGGCGCTGCAGCGCCACGGCGGTGTCGAGACCGGCGAAGGGCTGGCGGGGCGGCTCCTTGAGCGCTACGGCGCGCACCACCTGCCGGCATAGCCGCGTGAGCTTGTGCAGGGTGTCCAGGCCAGGCTCGTCAGGGGCGGTGGCGAACGCGTGCAACAGCTCCTCGGCGCCGTTGGCGCCGCGCGTCCAGATGCGCAACTGGTCGTGATCCCAGCACGGGGTGTCAAACACCAGGCGTGCATGGATCAGCCGGGCGTCGCGGTCGACGAAGCTGAAATCCACGGTGCGTTGCCGCACGATGTTGACGAAGCTGGCGTAGCCGGTGACCCGCGCCTCGCCCAGGCTGGCGGTGAGTTGCACGGTGTCGAGTACCTTTGCGCCGGAGATCGAGAAGTCCGAGCGCACACCGAGCACACCATCGAGCTTGAGCTGGCCGGCGCGCGGGCAGATCCAGCCCACCAGATCTAGGGCATGTATCACCTCGCTGGTCACGCCGCAGGTGGGGCGGTAGTCGTTGATGCGGTCCTTGCCCCAGTGGAAGTTGGCACGCACCAGTTGCCAATCGTGGCGCTCGACCCACTCGCGCAACTGCCGGGTTGCGTCCGAGTAACGCTCCACCAGATCCAGGGCAAAGCCGCCGACCTGATCCAGTGCACCGAGCAGCTCATCTAGGTCGTCACCGGGCGTGACCAGTGGCTTTTCGCAGAGCACGAAGCCCCGGTAGCCGGCGAGCTGCTTGAGCACAGGCGCATGGCTGTGGTCGTTGACGCTGACCACCACGATGTCCGGCTCAAATACCTGTAGCGCCCGCTCGACGCTGTCGAAGTAGGGCAGCTCGGTCGTCTTCTGCCGACGCCCGACATAGGCCAGCGACAGCGGCAGGCCAGTGCTCGTGGCGATATGCTCGAAGGCTCGGCGGTAGCGGTTGCCGGCGTAGCCCAGGCCGATGATCAGGATCTTCATGCCGAGGCCTCCTGACGGATCAGCAAGCGCTCTTCGCTGACGACGAAACCCAGTGCCTGGTAAAGCGTGCCGGCATCCGCGGTGCTCTGCAGCACAACGCAGCCGACACCTCGGTTGGCGAGCCAGCGCAGCAGGTGCTGCATCAGTTGCTTGGCGATGCCACGGCCCCGCCACTGCGGCTCGACCACCACCGACTGCACCCAGCCGGACAGGCCATTGAGGCAGCCTGGTGCCGGCGCGCGCTGGTCGATGATGGCGGTCGCACAGCCCAGCACCTGGCCGGATTCCCTGTGCTCGGCGGTGAGGATCTGAACGCAGTCGCTGTCGTTCAGGCGGCTATTCAGCCAGGTGCGGTAGGCCGCCCGCCAGCGCGCCGCGTCTTCTGGTGTCTTGCTCGAATAGCTGGCGTTGGTATCGTCCAGCAGATACGCGCGCAGCTCTACCAGACTGGCCAGGTCGGCCTGGGTCGCCGGACGTACTGTGAAGAAGGACTGTTCCATCTCAGGCCACCTCCGCAGCAAACACCTCGGATGCCAATGGGATACTGAAGTGGTCGAAGGTCTCGCGCAGCGACACCGCCAGATGTTCGATCTGCGCATCGCTGTGGTTCGGCGTAGCATTGACGCGGAAGCGCTCCGTCCCTACCGGCACAGATGGATAGTTGATCGGCTGCAGGTACACACCATGGTTATGCAGCAGGCGTTCGGCCGCTGCCTTGCAGCGCTTGGCTTCACCTACCAGCACCGGCAGCACATGGGTTTGTGAGCAGGGCATCACCGGCACGTCATGGTGCTTGAGGCGCTCCCGCAGCTTGGCGGTCTGGGCATGCAGGCGATCGCGCTCGGTGCGGCTGGCCTTGAGGTGTTCGACGCTGGCCAGACAGCCTGCGGTGATCGCTGGCGGCAGCGAGGTGGTGAAGATGAAGCCGGTGGCGAAGGAGCGCACGGCATCGACGATCACCTGGGTCGAGGCGATATAGCCGCCGATTACACCGATGGCCTTGGCCATGGTGCCCTGGATGATGTCCACCTGATCAGCTACACCCAGCTCGGCGGCGATACCGGCGCCACGTGGGCCGTACATGCCCACCGCATGCACCTCGTCGAGGTAGGTGAGGGCGCTGTAGCGCTTGGCGATCGCAACGATTTCAGCGATTGGGGCAATATCCCCATCCATCGAGTAGATCGACTCGAACACCACGATCTTCGGCTGACCCAGCGGGTAGCTGGCGAGGATCTGCTCGAGGTGCGCGACATCGTTGTGGCGGAAGATCTTGCGCTCGTTGGGCGTGGAGCGAATGCCGTTGACGATGGAGGCGTGGTTCAGCTCATCGCTGATCACCACGCAATCGGGGATGCGCCGCAGCAGGCACTGGAGGGTGGCATCATTGGAGCCGAAGCCGGTGGGGAAGACCAACGCCGCTTCCTTGCCGTGCCAGTCGGCCAGGCTAGCTTCCAGACTGGTATACACCTCGTGCGAGCCGCCAATATTGCGCGATCCGCCGGAGCCCGCTCCGTAGGTCTCCAACGCATCGTGCATCTGTTCGCGCACTGCAGGATGTTGCGACATCCCGAGGTAGTCGTTGCTGCACCAGACCACCACCGGTTCTTGCTCACAGCCATCCAGTTTGGCCAGAGGGTACTGGCCGCAGATGCGGCTGAGGGTGGTGAAGGTGCGGTACTGGTTGGAGGACTTCAATGTCTCCAGTTGTTCCCGAAGAAGTGCTTGGTACATCCGTTTATCTCCTTAGCGAGTTGATGACACGTCTCTGTGTGGTTCCTCATCAAGCGAGAGCCCTGGCACGGGTAATTGCGGCCAGGTCGGGCTATTCTTCTCGGGATTTATAGGGGTTACAATTTGACTGTTTATCCTAGTACTGGAGGTAACCGGATGAGCGCGCCTCGCACAGCTGAACGCACTCGGGTAGAGCTGGCCGAATTCCTGCGTAGTCGCCGCGAACGAATTTCGCCGGAGGAGGTGGGCCTGCCCGCCGGTAGTCGGCGACGCACGCCGGGGCTGCGCCGCGAGGAAGTCGCGGCCCTGGCCGGGGTGGGTTTGTCCTGGTACACATGGTTGGAGCAGGGGCGGGACATCAGCGTGTCCGCGACCTTCCTCGACAACCTCTCGCGCACGCTCAAGCTGGATGCCACCGAGCGTCGTCACCTGTTCCTGCTCGCTCACCAGCGTCTGCCGCCAGAGCCGGGCAAGACCTGGTGCACGGTGCCTGCGCTGATTCACCGACTGATGGGCGACCTGCCCATGAGCCCGGCCTACGTGCTCAACCTGCGCTGGGACGTGTTGGCCTGGAACGGTGCAGCGGACCGGGTGTTCGGCTTCTCCGCGCTGCCGGCGGATCGCCGCAACATGTTGTGGATGCTGTTCACCAGCTCGGCCATGCGCGAGCTGTTCAACCCTTGGGATGAGCAGGCGCTGCAGATCCTCTCCAGTTTCCGCCGTGACTTCGTGCGGGCGACCCAGGATCCGGATATCGCCGCGCTGGTGAAGGATCTGGAGAAGGCCTCGCCGGACTTCAGGGAATGGTGGCGACAGCAGGACATCCACGGCCCGTGCCAGGGGATACGCCACCTGTACATCGAAGCAGTTGGCCAGGTGGTGTTCGAACACACCACGCTGACCATCGACGAGGATCGCCACCTGCGGCTGGTCTACTATGCAGCCAAGGAAGGCATGCCGCAGAGCCGCGATTTCGAGCAGTGGTTGCAGCAGGAACCGGCGCTGGTATAAGCCCCGGCGCCGATTGCTCAACCAATCGACGGCCCGCGCTGGCGACCCAGTTGCCAGGAGACTCTGTTGCCCTGGATCAGCGCCGACACGCTCTGCCCGAGCTTCTGCTCGATCACCGGCTTCCACGGCACCAGGCTGAAACCGACGCCATCGTCGAGCAGGGCATAACGGCCGCTGGCCAGTTGCACGCTGCGTCGGTAGATCCCATTGACGCGCTGGCCATCGACTGCCAGGCGGTACTGCAGGCCCGTCTGCGCCGAGATCTCGCGCGCTACCGCGGTCAGCTCCCTTCCGCGCAAGGTGGCCAGTAGGTTGCGTGCGAGCACCACGCGTTGGCCCAGGCGTTCGGCCAGCCCCTGTTCCACCAGGAAGTCGGCACGCTGTCGCAACGCTTCGCGCACCTCCTTGCCGAAGCCCTTGTCGACCAGCTCGCGGTTGTCGCCGATTAGCTGTTGGTCCAGCCAGGTCGCGCCAACGGCGCGCACCTGCTGCTCGAGGGGCAGCGGTGTGCGTAGCTCCACGGCGACATCGCCCAGGCGGCGAGCATCATGCTGCCGGCCTTGCTCGGGCAGGTCGGCCGGCACCCGCCAGACACCCTCGGCCAACCGCTCGACGATACCGGCCCGGCGCAGGGCTTCCAGACGCCGTACATGGCGCTCGACCAATGCCTCGGTGTCATGCCCGTCGCTCGACTGCGAGCGTGCCAGGGCCAGGTGGTGATCGGTGCGATAAAGGCCGTTCGAAGCCACAGAAACAATCGACCGATCCACCGCGCGTGGTTCGCTCGGACTGCGTGTTTCCACCAGGCCGCCGATGGGGTAGTTGGCCAGTTCAGCGTGGGCAGGCAGGGCCAGGTAATGCGCCTTGCCGTCGAGGCCATCGACCACCAGATAACCGCGGTCGTTGAGCTCGTCGGCTAGGCCTTTGGCTACGATCCTACCAACCACAACAGAACCATCCTTGCCCGGCTCGAATACCGCCAGCTCTCGCTGCACGCTACCCATGGCCCGCTGCATCGTGCGCACGATATCGCCGCGTTCACCCATGGCACGCAGAGTGGCCTCGGTGTCGTCACGCAGGATCCATTGTCCTGGCCGAACTTCATGGGCGAGTTCAAGCTTCTGCAATTGCTGCAGGCGGCCGATCAGCAACTGCCGGCGCGGATGGTTGGCGAGCGATTTCAGGCTGAGCACGCCGGTCTGGTGTTCGCGCAGCAGGGAGCGATCCAGGCTGGTGAAACGCTCCTGCTGCACCTCTCGCTGCAGGCTCTGCTGGATCTCCAGTTCGGTGCGCGGGCCGAGCCATTCGGTGGCCAGATCCGAGGCGCGGTTGCGCATGCCCTCGGCGATGTAGTCACGGGCGATCACCAGGTCCTTGCCGGTGTCGTCCTTGCCACGCAACACGATATGGGTGTGCGGGTTGTCAGTGTTCCAGTGGTCGACCGCCACCCAGTCGAGCCGGGTGCCTAGGTCGGCCTCCATCCGGCTCATCAGGTGGCGGGTATAGGTGCGCAGGTCGTCGAGCTGCTCGGCATCCTCAGGCGAGACGATGAAGCGAAACTGGTGGCGGTCGTCCCGGCCGCGCTCCTCGAACGCATTTAGGTCGGCCTGGTCGGTCAAGGGCCCGTAGGCCTGACCCGGATCGCCCTCGCGACTGACGCCGTCGCGCTCGATATAGCGCAGGTGGCTCGCGGTCGAGCGCTTGCCTGCCTGGCGCAGGTTCACCAGGCGAATCTTGATGGTGACACGACGGGCGTTGTACGGCAGTTGCTGCCCGCTGAAACGCGCGGCGACATGCCCGCGGCCGAGGCGGGCGCCGGGCTGGTGGCTCGCCTTGCGCGGCTTTCCGGTACCGGCCTTGTTGGCCTGGCGCAGCACCTGGTTGACGAAGGGTTGGCCGCGTTGCTGCGGTTTGCCCGGCTGCGGGCGAAAGCGCAATTCGTCATCCGGACGGCTTCCCTTGCTCATGTTTGGACTCCTCCAAGTTGATCGCAGTACGGCGTGTCAGGCACGCTCCCAGGCTGTTGCGCTGTGGGGCGAACACGATTTCGGCACCTGGCGACGTAGGCTCTGTGTCGCCGCCAACCCCCGTGCAGACTGCTTTCCGGGCCAACGAAGTGCCGCCCCCTTTTATCTTGCCCTCCGCTTTTTCCGTGCCTTTGCGCTGCTGATTTGGGTAATTGGGAGAGGCGGGACGACGATTTCCACAGCCCCTGGTCGGCAGGCGAGGGCAGAAGTATGCAGCCAGGCGGCCCGCGACTGCGCACGTTGAGCGCATGCGGTCGGCAGGCGGATCGACACGGCGAAGGCCAGCTCATCGACGCGACTCCAGCCACAAGGGCTGCGCCCGACCGATTACCGCGTTTACAGACACCGGGCCGAAGTAGCGGCCGTCGAACGACGCCGGGTTGCTGCTGCTGAGCAGGAACAGCTCATCGCCAACCAGGAGCCGACAGGCCTGCCAGTTTGGCAGCGCGCGCCCCTGTCGATCCCTCCTCATGCGCCTGGCAACCACGACGCCATCGATACGCACCTGGCTGCCCTGTACGCATACCCGCTGCGGCGCCATCGCCGCCACGGTCTTCAGCAACGGCACGTCTGCCGGCAGGTAGCTGCGCTGCGACGCCAGTGACATTGCCTCTGGCGGCAGGCGAACCAGCACCAGATCGCCCGGCGCCAACGAGTTGGTCGGCGAAATGCGGTACCAACCGACGGGCACGCTGTCGGAGGCGTTGTAGATCAGCCGTGGTGGCGACGTTGTGAGCGCCGCCCAACCCAGGGCAGCCAGGCTGCCGGCGAGCAGCGCCAGTGGCCACCGCACGCCGCGAGCACCCAAGGTCATGACGTAGCCTCCGGGAACTGCCGCTCCAGCACTTCGCGCAGCATTTCCGCCATGGTCACGCCGCGGTCGAAGGCCGCCAGCTTGATGCGCGTACGCAGTGCTGGCGTGACGTCCAATGTCAGGCGGGCGCTATAGCGCTCGACCTTGCCGCTGTCGAGGGTGGCGCCCTGGCGTATCCAGGTTTCGGCCTGCGGATCGGCCAGTGGGCGTGCACCGATACCGATGCGCTTGCTAGTCATGGCGACCACCTCAGCAGCTCGTCGACCAGGCTGCTGACCTCGCGCGCGGCGGCGCTGTCCGGCGCCAGTTCACGCGCCAGACGACCGGCCGCCACGCTCTCGGCGAAAACGATGCGCTGGCGTACTTCCGCCTGCAGCGCCGGCAGCGGTTGGTCGGCCAAGGCGCCGCGCGCTTCGCGGCCGATTACCGTGGTGCTGACGCGGCGGTTGATGGCGAACGCCGCGCGCAGCGTGGGCCTGAACACCTGCGCTTCGCGGATCAGGTTGACCATCTCCGCACTGGCCCACAGGTCGTAGGGACTCGGCTGCACCGGGATCAACACGCGATCTGCCGCCAGCAACGCCGAGCGGGCGAGCGCGGCGATGCGCGGAGGCCCGTCGATGATCACGTGATCGGCGCGACGAGCCAGCTCCGGGGCTTCCTGGTGCAGCGTTTCGCGCGCCAGGCCGACGGCGCTGAACAGCCTGGGCAGGCCCTGCTGGCTGCGCCGCTGCGTCCAGTCCAGCGCCGAGCCCTGTGGGTCGGCATCAAGCAGGATGACGTTCTTTCCACGCAGGGCCAGCTCGCCGGCGATATGGGTGGCCAGGGTGGTCTTGCCCACCCCGCCTTTCTGGTTGAGTAGGGCGACGATCATGGCCGAATCTCCTCGGCCAGACTGCCCCGATCAGCACCTGTCCACACAGCGGCGCTGCCCCAATAACAAGTTAGAGCTTTTAAGTTAGTAATGTTAGAGAGGGCTGAAAGCCGCGCCAGTCGTGGCCTGCAGCGGATTTGGTGCGCCTGAAGGCACGTGCGCCGCGCTCCTGATAGCACGGGCCAGCGTGCGCCTGATAGCACGTCGGGATTCACAGCTTTTCCAGAAGATATCCCCGTGCCGTTTACGGCACGCGTCGGAAGGTCAGCAGCTCGGTCGAACGGGATAGACGCACCACTTCCAGGCGATACCCGGGCAGCGACTGGCGAGCCACCAGCGCACGCAGGTCTAGGGCGAAGTCTGAGTAGCGCGCCGAGCTGCCCGACTTGCGGTACAGATGGCGAAAGTCGAACTGCCAGCCGTCCTTCTGCTTGCCGCCATGCTTGCGCACCAGACGATACAACCAGCGCTCGATACCGCCGGTGAGGCGGAAATAGGCCGGGTCGATGGTTAGCACAAGGGCCTGATCCAGCACCCCGCTGTAGAACCAGTCCGGCAGGATCAGCTCGATACCCAGTGGCCGGCCATCCGACGCGGCCAGCTCCTTCCACTCGTTGATCCAGGAGAAACGGTGCAGCCGCCGGCCAGTGGTCTCGCGGATCGAGGTAGCTACGCTGGTCGACTGCAGCCGATCCAAGGCGGCCTTCAGGCGTTGGTAGTCGCGCAGCGAGGTACCACGGCCGATGAATCGCAGAATCTGGTAGGGCGTCGCGCGCATCAGCCGCGAAGTGGGAATGCCCGCATCGCGCGCCTCGACGATTTGGCTGGCTGCCCAGATCAGGATGTCGGCATCCCAGATCGTGGCGATGCCATGCTCCAGCGTGCCCTCCACACGCACCGTCACCTCGCCCGAGCGAAAGTCGATGGGCACGGTGCGCCGCGACTTGGCCAGCGAGAAGAACGGATGTGCCATCAGATCCTGGGCGTCGCGTGGCGCCATATCCCCCGGCAGGGCGCGGAATAGATCCAGTTGCTCGCTCTGCGAAGTCAAATCGAGATGCCGACAATTCATAGGCGAAGGTTTCACTGATCATCACGCTGTGCTCCCGGGTGGCGGTCGATGTACTCGGGATCGAAGGTGGTCTCGAAGCTGCGCTCACCGGCCCAGGCTTCGAGATCAGTGAGCGCGTACATCACCCGTCGGCCGAACTTATGGAAGCGCGGCCCACCGCCGATTACCCGCTGCTTCTCCAGCGTGCGCGGCGACAGCCGCAGGAAGGACGCGGCTTCGTTGTTGGTTAGGTAGCGAGGGGCAGGGCTGGCCTGTGGCGCTTGCGAATCAATAGCTCCCTCCACAGGTCGCATGGCATGCGTCGTCGGCCCGGCCTTGCGGTGTAGCGGGGCATCGAGATCGATGCGACGCGGCTGGCGGGAAAGATTGGTTGAGTGCGACATGGTGTGTCCTCCGTTGACGTGGGAGGTGCACCGTGCGGCAGGCGTCGCATTCGATCATGCCGGGTTGGGTCTGGGCGAATACGCAGGCAGGAGGGGAGAGGATTGATACCGGGAAGGTCTGGACGCTGACCGAGTACGCCCATCTACGCGCGTCACCGGCCATGGTGCCCAAGCACGCCAAGCTCCGCGCGCGAAGCCTACAGATTTACGGGGCTACGGCTTTCCACAAAACCGGAAAACCGCATCGGCGGATTTCAGTAAATCCGTAAAAGCGTAAATCCGCTTCCCCACCAAGCCGTAAATCCGTGGATACGGATCGACGGATTTGGGTAAAACCGCAAGACCGTAACGGTCTCAATCAACTGGCAGCATAGCGTGGTTGCTCCAGGCTGATCGCCCGGGGGCGCGTCCCCGTGCATCAGCCTTCCGGGTGGGGCGCGCGGGTGGCCGTCAGGACAGGGGCGCAAAAAAGGCACCGGATCGCCCCGGTGCCTTCCGCTGTTAGCGATTCCAGAACACATGCACCTGCTCGAAGCCGGTCTCCAAAGTGAAGACGTCGCCGCTGTATTCCATATCGCGCGCCATGGCGCGGTAATCGATGTACATGGCCAGGTGATGCGGAATGCTGTTGGTTTCCTCGGTCAGCTCCTGGGCGTAGTCAGCCAGCGAGCTGTAGCAGCCGCAATAGTCTTCCTCTGCCGCCTTGCGTGCCTGCTCCAGGTCGTTGAAATGCGCGAGCAGGGCGCCGCCGAACTCGGGGTATTCCTCGATAAAGCAGGCGATCTCATGGGCGTTCTCGAGGCCCTCGTACTCGCCGAGGCGGTAGCCGTCGAAGCCCTCAAAGTCATGGATGGCGTACTCCTCCGCGCCCTCGACCGGCGAGGCCGCCAGCATAGCGTCGACCTGTGCTTGGATGTCGTCCAGCTCCAGGGTGGCGTCGATCCAGACGCCATGCAGGTGACCGGCGTTGTAGGCGGCCAGGTCGGCAACGTAGATCCTGATGTGTTCGCTCATGGCTTTCGCTCCTTCGTCTTCAGGGTTCTGCGCTTGCGCTGCGCATGAACCCCTGCCGACTAGGGCGACTAAGGCGGTAGTGAAAAAATCAGGAAAAATCGCGGAGGCTCCACCAGCGCAGCGGCCGGGTGGAAACCGTCTATTTTTCTTGATTTTGAGGGGGCAAGAACCCCTGCTTTTGCACCAGGAAGAGCGTCACCGCCTGTGGTGACAGCAACGTGCTTCGTCAGTTAGCAACTGGCCGGCACGGGAAATTGGAAGCCTCTATCCTCAACCTCGCCACGACAGTTACTCATCAAGTTTCATAGAGATTGCCTGCATGCCTTTCACAAACTCCATGTTGAAACCTTCAGCTGGCACGAAGTAGGGAACGACCACCTTCAAATTATCGAACGCATCGTGTTGCTGAAGCTGGTGTAAATAGCGCTGTAAGAGCTCTGGCTTGGTTGCAGACCTTGAAAGGTGTTTCTTCACTCGCTCCTCGTATTGCCCTACCTCGTCCTCAGTCGCACAGTCACCCTCATCAGTCATCGCCAGAAGCTCGCGGGCGAAACGTTTTTGTGACCATCCCAATTGCTTGATCAGCCTTTTGATCTCCCGCTGCAGTCGCTCAGTTTGTGTCCCCATCTGTCCCCAGGCACCTAGCTAATGTTCGACACGTCCCAGCGGGGACGCCCAAATCACTATGGAAGGAAATGAAAATGTCCAAAAAAATGACTCAAGCCGACGCTTCGCGCATTGCCTCCGCTACCGCAAGGCTGAATGGAGGTCATGTTCCGAAAGCTTCTTTCGCCTCTCGCGCTCAATCGGCCGCAAGCGGCAATGGCGCCGGCTGGCCGAGCAAGAACGACGGCATGCCTTCCGGCGGCGGCCGCGATAACAATCCACCTGCTCCTAAGAAGTAATCCTCAGCGTTAGTAGGACAAGGACGTCCTGGTCAGTTTGCACTGCCTGGCTGCCGACTCAAAGGCAGCTAGGTATTTATCCGTATTTTTGTTGAAGTCCACGACTTTAAAAGACTTCTGCACCTTGCCCAGCGCACATATGCAGTCATCTCTTTTGCCTGAGTATGCGTAGCTGGCCAAAGGCTGCTGCGACGAATTAAGACACATCTCGATAATTGCATACTCATTCGAAATGGAATAGCGATCCATATGGCCTTTATAGTCGAGCAGTTCTTTGGTGCCGATCGCGCCAACTCCAAACGCTAAAACTACAGCACCCAGCGTTTTTTTGATCTTTCCGTAGGTGTGGCCAGTCAGAGGTTCTTTGCAATGCCCACAATTAACTTGGGTGTCCAGATTTAGTGAATTTGATTTCGAACAGCTTGGGCATTTGATCAGCATGGGAATCCTTGAGCTTCCGTAGATGACTATGAAGCTCCTAGAGGGAGAGAAATTTACGATAAATTACGACATCTTACGTGCTAAGTGAACGTAATTTTCAGTCTGCGGCCTCGATGAGCCAGCAGAGTAGAAGTTTAGCTCCGTCTGGCAAAATCTGGAATTCAATCATCATTTCTACTGTGTGTAGTGAATCCGATGTGGCGGGCCACAAGCCGCCCGCTATCCAGGAATCAGCTTCCAAAGGAAATCTAATGTCTACTGAAGAAAGAGAAGGCTACGAAGCCTATTGGAGAGGTGAAGGTGTGGGGGATAATCCTTACATTTGGTCGAATAAAACTTGGTGGATGGTTGAGGATTGGGAAAGTGGGTGGAAGCGAGCGCAGCAGGAGGATTACGATGATGATTAGTGCTGTTAACTCCGTTCGATCTCAATACCCACTTCTGGTTGCTTATTGCCCGTTGCGCTCGGCTAGTTTGGGGCGGCTGTCGTCACTTGCGGTTTTCTCAAGCCAGCATCCTGTTCAGGCTGAAGTTCATTGCCAAAAAAGTATCCGGACGGCTATTGCCAGTTCTTGCTGTAAATTCTGTGGCGTGCTCAAGGTAGATGCATAGATTGGTCGCTTGACGCAGCTAGCCCAGATGATGCTGCTGCATTGACTTGCCTATGCCTCCCTGCGCATCTTTGGCTGGTGGGTCTGGTTTGAACAAAACCCTCCCAGGCAACTGGGATCAATCGATAGGAGCAGGGATGGGAGTTTTCACGCCGGCTGGAGAAACGCGTGTAGCTGTTTTGGTGGATTGCGACAACGTATCGCCCGAGATTCTGGAGCACGCCTTGCGTGTGGTCGCCCAGTTCGGCCGCGTCGTCCTTAGACGGGGGTATGGCAATCATGGGACCTTGGCCAACAAGTGGCAGGAGGCCTTGGTTCGACTGGCCTTCACGCCATGCCTGCAGTACCAGTATGCAGCTGGCAAGAATACCTCCGATATCGCCTTGGCCCTGGATGCAATGGAGGCGCTCTTCGATCACCGTGCGGATACGTTCTGCCTGGTAACCAGCGATTCCGATTTCGCCTACCTGTGCCGCAAGCTCAGGGAGCGCGGCGCTACCGTCTGCATCGTCGGTGAACCCAAGACTCCCGATGCACTGCGCAACGCCAGCGACCAGTTCTTTGAGTGGCGCCGCGAAGAGCACTTCCAGGAACCTGTTGCAGAGCAGGCTGACAAGCCCGCAGCCAAGGCTGAATCAAGCGCCAAGCAGGAAACCGCCAAGCCTGAACCCAGCAAGCCAGTCGTCAAACGGCGACCGAGGTTTGTGGTGGATGCCGTTTCTCTACTTGCAGGCGGAACCAGTGAAGGCAAGGTCACCCTGAGCGCCCTTGGGCAGTACCTCAAACGTACTGATCCGGCATTTTCGCCAAACGCCTACGGCCATTCTGGTCTACTCGACATGATCAGAACCTACGACCTGCTGCATCTGATCCAAGAAAACGGCGGCCACTGGACGGTGGGGCTGGCAGCGAAGGAAGATGAATCGGCTGAACACGCTGCGCACGCCTGAAAGGCGCAGCAAAAAGGGGGCTCAGCCCCCTTGGTTCATAGCAACCCAAGCTCAGCGAAAGATACGGTGTGTTGGCCTGCCACGATGACGTGATCCAGCGAGCGGACATCGACCAGCGCCAAGGCTTCCTTCAAGCGTTGTGTTAGCACCTTGTCGGCCTGGCTTGGCTCTGAATTTCCGCTTGGATGGTTGTGCGCGAAGATCACTGCCGCAGCATTCAGGCGCAGTGCTTCCTTGACCACCTCGCGCGGGTATACAGATGCACTGTCGATGGTGCCGCGGAACATCTCGACGTACTGGATCAGGCGATGCTTGGCATCCAGAAACAGTGCTGAGAAAACCTCGTGCTCAAAGCCACCCAGCTTCGCGATCAGGTACTCCTTGACCAGTTCCGAAGATGTGAAGGCTGCGCCTCGCTGAATTTTCTGATCGATCACCTTGCGAGCAGCATCCAGGATCTGCTCCGCAGTAGCAGGCAGATAGCGACCTTGCTCGTCGCGAATCATCAGAGAAGCGTCAAAGGCGAGAGAAAGCTGAGACATGATCGTGCTCCAGTTGCTCGGGCGGAATTGCCCGGAACCGGCCCAGCACGGCGCAGCGCAGCAGTCAGGGGGCGTTAGCCGGCCCCGCCGCAAATGCGCGAAGCGCATGCAGCCCTTGACGGCGAGAACGCCGTGGTAGGGTGAGAGGAAACAGCAAGACCGCCATTCCACCGATCTCACAAGCGCCACCAGCAAGCGCAGCGCGCAGGCTCTATCGACCCGACCGAAACGCCCAGAGGCGTTGTGGGCGAGCAGCAGAAAGGCAGCCATGGCGTACAACAGCCAGTGTGAGAGGCAGGAGAAAAATCTCGCTATGTGACCAATGGCCCATACTGCAGGGTTGGCAGATGGCTGCTACCGAAATACTCTCCGGTCGCTGGGCTAACGAAGTGCGAACAGGCAGGACGCTGACCCCATGCACTCCGTTAGCTCAGAACCTTCCTTCCTGGTCTGTTTCAACAGGCCACTTCTTGGCATTTGCCATGGCTCAGGTCAGCCCTGACACCTCGCTTCGGCGAGCGTCAGGGTCTTTCTATGCCCGAAGTATTCACCAGTGGTATAGGTTTTTGCCTTCTCACCGCAGCCTTGGTGCGAGCACATACGCTGGTGGATACGACTCAGGAAACCCACCTCGAATGCTCGCCTCTCAATGGCGCAGGGCAACAAATCGCGCTCGGCGATCATCACTGCCCAAAGCCATCCGCTACGAACGTTATCGAGCCAGGTCTGGGCCAGCTTCACGCCCTGGTCGAATGCCTCTCTGCAATCTGCAGCCCAGGTGATCTCCATACCTGGATGGCCGTCGTGAGGTGGAAGGTAGGTCATCACACCCTTGCTCATCTGGCACCTCCTCGAACGTCAGAGAGGGCGCGGCGATAGAGCACGACCATTTCATCGAGCAGAGCCAGCGCTGAATAAGCCGCGATGCGCACGCGCAGATCCGCTGGCTGCAAGCCTTCCGGTTCGGCCAGTTGATCGAGCAGATTGCCGAGCATGACTCCACGCAGTTCAGCGGCAGCTTCAGAAGGTAGGGGAGAACGTTCGGATTCATGCAGCGGGCTTCGCTGCAGCGGAAAAGGCACAACGCAGGATTCGAACTCAGCCATGGCGCACCTCCCGATCAGAGGTGAACAGCAAGACCTGAAGGCCAAGGCGGAGCTCTCGGGTAAAAAAGGGGTAGCGCATTTTCCTTATGCTCCTCAGACGATTAAGGAGCCGCCTACCGCCGTTGCTACACGGTAATGGAGGCGGACCGTGCGGGGGTAGCAAACCGGCGTCCGAGGGAACCGGCCAGGCAAAAGCCTGCCCCACACGGTCCGCCATAGAAGTTAAGCAACCAAGCACATCAAGCGCTGGCTACTCAAACTATGGCGCTACCGCGCCTCGAACGAATCAGGTTGCTACACCCGGCCGTGGGATTTACCACGACGGGCGCACTCTAGCCCGAGGGTTTCAGGATGGCAACCTACTGTGGCGTAGTTGGTGAGGTGTCGAGCACCTCAATCTTGCGGTTTATGGGGTAGTTGGGTAGAGGTCTCACTCCATCTATGGCTATTGGCTTACAGCCTTGCCTCCCTAATCAGCGAAACCATCAGCTACGCTGGTAATCAGGCTCTGGAGGAGTACGCCATGTCTGCCAAGGAAGAGCAGTTGCTACAGTTGCTGGGCCTCATGGCTCGCAGCATGACCCACATGACCGCATCCATTACCGCTATGGCCTTCGAACAGCTTCGAAGCCAGGATGCAATACTGCAGAGTTCAGCCAAACGCATGATCGAGCGCATGCAGGCTATCAATGAAGAGCTGGATCAGCAGTGGGAGCTGGTCGGCCAGCTAACCGGCCAGCGGGATCAAGAAGCACTTGTGGAGGAGCTGGATATCTCTTCGGTTCAAGTGCATCGGGAAGCGGAGGCCTCCTGAGGTCTTGACCCAGCTAAAAGTGGATTTCGCCAACAAGGAAGGTAGCGCCATGTCCCATCTAATACTCACTCGTCGTGTCGGCCAATCTATAGTGCTCACAGTTGCTCCTGGTGCTGACCCCGAACAAGCGCTGCATCAGCTCCTGCGCGATGGAATCACTGTCGAGATCAATCGCGTGGAACACGGCAATGTGCGCGTTTCGATTGATGCACCGAGGACGATCCAGATTGTGCGGGAGGAGTTGATTCATTCGTAGGGAAGGGGCGACCCGAAGCGACCAGTTCTCAACTGGCAGAGATCGGCCAAAAGCAGCCTTTCGCCAAGGGGGTCCCGCTGCATAGCTGTATGTGTCATAGGTCGACGACCCGGTCGTTAAAGGAATTAGTCCCTTTTCTTGACTGGACATATTGAAGGCAAATAGCCACCTTAGGGCGTTGGAAACTGTTACGGCACTGCGCTAAGGAGGATGCAGGTGACAATTATTCAAGAGATTCACGCGTGGTCTAAGGGGCTTCCTGCCTGGCAGCAAGATGCGATTGCTCGGCTCTATCAAGACCGTACCCTCAGTGCAGCTGATCTGGACGACCTCTACGCCTTCGTCAAGGCCGAGGTGGGGATCCTAGATACAGTTGATCGGAAGCCTAAGAAGCTCGAAGACTCACAGATCGCCCCGCCTGCCGATCCGACCCGGATTGTTCAATTAGCCGCGATCAAGGAACTTTCGAATGTTAATGCCCTGGCGAACGGCGGAAGTGTGCCGATCGCATTGGCGGGCCTAACGGTAATCTATGGGGAAAACGGCGCTGGGAAGTCCGGTTACGCCAGGGCCTTCAAGCATGCATGTCGCGCGAGAGATCGGCGCGAACCCATACTTCCCAACGCAAACTTAGACCCGAAGATTGTCGGCGTTGCCCAAGCTGTGTTCGAGACTGTAATCGACGGTGTGACTACCGACCTCCCCTGGCAATACGGCGTAGCGGCACCTGAGCCGCTTTCGGACATCTCTATCTTCGATACCCATTGCGCCCGTGCTTACATCGATAACCATGGTGACTTTGCTTACGCCCCATACGGGCTGGACATCTTGGAGGGACTGGCCGGCGCCTGCAACAAACTCAAGGTGCGTGCTACGCAAGAGAAAGCGGCGAATGCTCCGAGTGACGCTGCATATGCAGTACTTGCAAAAGAGCAGACAGCGGTAGCCACTGCGCTACTCGGCATCCCGACCAAAACCAAGCCTGAGCACATCGAGACCTTGGCTGCGCTCAGCCAGATTGAGCAGGATCGGCTTACGCTGTTGACCAAAACCCTTGCCGAAGCTGATCCGAAGCAAAAAGCACAGGCATTGCGTCAGAAGGCAACACGCTTCTCAGGGTTGAAGGATCGCATTGCGGTAGCGATTGAGCTGATCGACGATGAAAAGGTCGATCAGCTCAAACAGCTTATTGACAAGTCGAAAGCAGCCAAAGCTGCCGCAGAGTTGGCTGCTACCGAGTTCAAACAGACTCCAGGGCAACTTGCCGGCACCGGAGGTGAAGAATGGAAGGCATTATTTGAAGCGGCCCGAGACTTCGCCAGGGTGAGCCACCCTGATCATGAGTTCCCGGAGCTTCCTGAAGCTGCTGCATGCCCCCTCTGCCAAAACCGACTTGGCCAGGAAGGCGCTGCGCGTCTGATTCACTTTGACACTTTCATCAAGCAGGCTGCCGAGAAAGCTGCGAAGGAAGCACGCGAAACTGCAGCCACGGCCTACAGGGCAGTTCAGAAAGCCGCCTTGGATGTAATGTTCCGTGATGGCCTGGTGGAAGAATTGACTGAGATTGATTCGGTGCTCGCGGCCGAATGTGCGTCGATGCAGGAATGCCTGAACACCCGTCAGAATTTGGTATTGCAGGCAGCTGCGGCCGAACTCCAGTGGGAGGAAGTACTGGCGTTGCCGGCCGACCCAAGGCCAGGTTTGGTACGCATCATTGAAGGTCTGCTGGATCAGGCCATGGCGTTGGAGGCAACAGCCGATGAGAAAATCCGGGTTGAAATGATGGTGGAGAAGCGAGAGCTTGATGCGCGGATACGTCTGGGCGAGGTCAAGGCCGCTGTCTTGGAGGCGATTGCCAAGCATGAGGTCTGTCGTAAACTTCAGACGTGCATTGAAGGTTTGGACACGCGAGCCATTTCCAGAAAATCCACTGAGCTTTCGCGGACGACGGCCAGCCAGGAACTTGCGGACGCTCTCAACGAAGAACTCAAACGCCTCAAGGTGCACCAGCTTCAGGTGGTGATGAAGCCAGAGTCTCCAGGGGGCAAGACCCAATTCAAGCTGGTCTTGCAATTGCCTGGTGGAGGAGCACCTGCAGCCATCCTCAGTGAGGGGGAGCAGCGAGCGATCTCCATTGCATCCTTCCTGGCGGAGATCAAGCTTGGTAAGGGGCGTGGCGGGATTGTATTGGATGACCCTGTCTCATCGCTCGATCACCGGCGCCGTTGGGAAGTGGCCGAGCGCTTGGCTCTTGAGTCGCTCGCCCGGCAGGTGATCGTTTTCACACACGACATCTACTTCCTTTGCATTCTGGAGCAGAAGGTCGAGGAGCTTGGAGCCATGCTGACCAAGAACTACATCCGCAGAACTGCGCAAGGGTATGGTGTGCACTCTCAGGATCTACCGTTCGACGTCGTGGGCACCAAGGACCGTCTGGCCAGACTGCGACAAGAACTAGTAGAGGTTCGCAGAGCACAGAGGGAAGGGGATGATGATGAGCATCGTCGTCTGACTGCTGCTTGCTACGGTCGGTTGCGCCTTGCATGGGAGCGGTGCGTCGAGGAAGTGTTGTTGAACGGTGCGGTCCAGCGGTTCGGCGAGGGTGTGTCGACGCAGCGCCTCAAGTCTGTCGTTGTGACCGACGACGATTACCGGGAGGTCGAGACCGGCATGTCCAAGAGTTCCAAGTTCGAGCATGACGCGGCAACGGCCGTCGGAAGGCTCCCTGTGCCGGAACCTGACGAGCTGGAGCAGGACATCGAGAAACTGGCGGCATGGAGGGTTGTTTTGGACAAGCGCTTGAAAGAAACAGCCAAAACGAGAGGGTGACCTTTCGTCTCCAGCCGAATGGCGGCACTGGTAGATGCGGCTAGAACATCTCCGGACACACTTCATATGCTCACATTATCCCTTCAGATAGAAGTTCCTAACCTTGACCGAATTGAAGTTGAGGTGCCGTGCCCACGTTGCAAACTGAGCACTCATGTATCGCTTGGAAAAATTCGCCGTAGAGACTATGTAATATGCAGGGGCTGTTATTCGACGATCAACCTGCTTGATCATATGGGGTCGTTTGACCGAACCAAAAAGCGGATCACAAAGATGCTGAAAGACTTGGAGATATGATATGGACCCACTTCTTGTACAGCGCACACGCTACATCCTTAAAAGTCGATTTCGCCGAGCTCAAACTTGTCCAGTGAATCTGCTGCCTGCGACTACTGCCCAAGTCATGGTCTGGCTGGAAAACCATCCAATTATGCTATCCATTTTGGCGCGTTTGAGAGCAATAGAAACAAACGCGACCATTGAAGTGGAAGATATTTTGAAAATATTGAAGAGGGAGCCTTACGCAGAGGAGAAACGTATTTATGACGCTCTGACGCCGGAGGCCCACGCAGCAATATGCCTCCGAGTGGTTGAAGGCGTAGCTGCCCTCCATACCTTCAATCGGCATCAAGCCCTGCAAGGACTAGTTGGTTTCGCGCAGTATCTACTAGAGAAGGACCTCCACAAGGCGGACGAAGCAGTCGAGGTCGTCCGAGACGTAGCCTTAGATGGTCTTTGTGAGTATTTAGACGAACAACTGGATACTGATTCAGCCCTATACGCTGTAATGCTGAAATACAAGCAGCACAGCGAATGGTTCTATCGCAACCGTCTAATGGATTATGCCGAAAATGGGCTGGAGAGTAAGACAGGAGAGCGTGCGCTCGCAATTGATCTATATGACTACATATTGAGTCAAGGCCTGGACTTCACGATTGAACAGGCGTCAGCCAGCGGTGAAGTAGACTTGCTGCTTAGCAACAGTGATGGAAGGAGGCTGGTGATTGATGCCAAATACATCAAGGCCGGATCAAGTCGAAGCGCCACCGTTCGAAAACTTGCTGATGGACTCCACCAAGTAGCGCGCTACTGCAACGATTATGCGGAACCATCTGGCTTCCTGGTAACCTTTATCGCTACGCATAACCGCCTAGCCCCAGAGCTTCAGCAAAGGGATGGTCTGGATTACATCGAGATTGGGGGGAGAACTATTTACTATTTACCTATTTACATAGGAGATGAGCCCTCCGCAAGTAAGTCCGGTAAAGCAGAAGAGATTATCATCAGTAAGTCGGAGCTTGCTCAAGAAATAACTGAATGAGTTGATTTACTGTGGAGGTCAGCTAAGCCGCTTCTGAAAAGTCCTCTTTTGGCCGCATTGAGCCTGTCGCAACAGGCAGGAGGCGGCCAAAAGCAGGCAATCAGTGGCATCTACGGAGCTAGGTACTATTCAGACGTCTTCATGACGTGATCCTTGCGAAGATAGATGGCAAACTGCCTTCTAGGCAGACTAGCCTCTTGCACAGGAGCTGTGCTGATAACCATGAATACAGTCAGAATCACCACGCCAAGGAGCAGCAATGTCAGAAGCTGAACTATCCAATCTCCTCCCCACGATGAAGGATCTGATTGTTCCGGCGATCATTGGCGCAGCGTTGTGGTTGGCTAGGAAGGTTCTTCCTGTCGTGTCCGACAAGCTCCACAAGGTAGGGAAGAGATGGATTATAAGTGATCTCAGAAAAATCAGAAGCATCCGTAGATGCCCATTCGCAATTCAGCGCCAAATTGCTAAAGAGGGAGCACTTTTCAATGCCTTCCTCACTATCACTGTCATAATGCTCGGAGCGCTAATGCTGCTTTCGCGCCAAAATGGCATTCAAAGAACAGCTCACGTACTTCAGCATCTGCATGACGCCTGTCCTAGTGATGGAGTGGTGGTGGCTTATCGTTCGCGGTTTTAATGAACAATTACTCCAAGAGTCAAGCAGGATTGGGCGTGGGTTCAAGCGCATCATTCCAAACCGTGAACAGTCCGCTAGGCGGAGTCAGGCACGTAAGCAACGCCAGGCAGAAATTGCTAAAACAATGTCGGTGAAGAAGGCCGAAGTGCGAGTGGTAGCTCGTCGGCTGGCTTGATAGTACCGCTGTATTTGATAAGGAAAGCGCTGTTAGGCGCACGCAGAAGAACAGAAAGAATGTCAAAAAATATTGTCATAAAAATACCAAGCATTCTCGATCTTCAAAACTCTCTTAAGATGTCAATCGACCTAGCATCGATCTCTGACGTTGAAAACATTGCTGTTGATTTTTCTGGCGTCGGCCATGTTGAACCCTTTGCAATGCTTGTTGCATCAAGTGAAATTCAACGTGCCGTCGCAAGAAATAGACCCGCAAAATTCGAGTGCCGAAACCACGAGAAGATGACCTATGCAGCACACATGGGCTTCTTTAAGGCCTTCGGAATAGATTTTGGTAATAATCCGGGCAAGGCAAAAGGAAGTTCACGCTACCTTCCTCTAACCATTCTCAAATGTGATGAACTCAGGCACCAAGCCCTGACAGAAGGAACAGAGGTCGGAAACATAATCGAGGAAAAAGCAAGCACCTTGCTAGCATGCTTTGCAATGGAGCATCAGGAGATATCCATGACACACTTTCATACTCTCTTAGAGAGATAATGAGAAATGTAGTGGAGCACAGCGAAGCCAGTCAAATTGGGATATGCGCACAATACTGGCCTACTCAGCACAAAGTCGAGGTTGCAATAATTGATCGAGGGGTTGGCCTTAGTACAACGCTCTCTCGAAACCCGCACTTGGATGTGAGCAGCGATAAATCCGCAATAAATTATGCACTTATGCCAGCAGTATCTGGCCGGGCATTCAAAGGATCCAGAACACGCCAACGTGGACCATGGGCAAACTCTGGGTTTGGCCTGTACATGACAAGCAGAATTTGTAGGAGCGGTGGAAATTTTTTTATTGCTAGCGGCGACACCGGAATGTTACTCACCAAAGCCGCAGAGGGTAAGCGTTACTTTTCCTGTTCCTATTCAGGGACAGCGGTTAGGCTTGTGATTAAAACCGACCAAATAATTTCTCTTGCGGAGTCGTTGAAGTCCTACCGCGAGGATGGGTACAAAATTCAGAGCAAGTATCGTGAAATTGTTAACATAAACCCGTCAGCCGCCTCTCTCATGCTGTCCGAAGATTTTGACCTATCTGTATGGGAGAAAATTATCTCTGCTTTTAGCAAAAAACAGGGCAAGTAATAGACCGAAATGGGGGCAGATTTATTTTCCTACTCTAAACGTCCGCTCCTGGCCGACTCCAGCCTGATGCGACAGGCTCAAAGCGGCCAAAACCGGACACTCTAGGGCTCCGCTCAATGCTACACAAAACCCTGCACACCCTCCTTGGCGGAACTGCGCCATGTGCGTTGCAGCCAGCGGGTCCGGCGTGCCGACCGGTTGCGCAGTCTTGCATCGCGGCGCCTCGGTCCCTCGTAGTCGTCGCTCATTTTCTCGGCGCAGACGCAGCCGACTTCAAAGCTCTCGTCCAGATCCGGGTGCTCCATGATGTGGGCGTAGCGGATCTTCTCGTTACCGCACATCTGGCAGGTGGCGTAATCGGTTTCGTCTACTGGGCCGTCAACGGCCCGAAAGTCGACGACGTCAACGCACGTCCACCCCTCTTGTGCGGCGCGCTAGCCGTGTTCCATCGGTTCCCGCTCATGCCTGCTCTCCTATTTCGGAAGCGGTGGGGCGCCCCATCGCCAAATTCTGCTTGACAAGCAATTGGAATATAACAAACATGGCAGACATGACAAAACAAAACGATTTTCCAACGATACTCCGCGCCATCCGTGCGGCCCTCAACCTGACCCAGGAGCAGCTCGCTGAGCGCCTGGGTGTCTCCTTTGCCACGGTCAACCGATGGGAAGGCGGAGGCAATAAGCCCCAGCGCGCCGCGCAGGAGGCGATCCTCGCGCTGGCGCGAGAGGCCGGGGTCGAGGGTGCTGAAAGCTCCCCACCAGCTGAGGCTGCCGCTCAGGTGACCCGGCGTCGCACCGGGCGTGCGGCTGCTGCGCCCACCACCAAGCCGATGGAGCAGATGCTGTGGGACGCCGCCTGCTCGATCCGGGGCGAGAAGGACGCGGCCAAGTTCAAGGATTACCTGCTGCCGCTGCTCTTCCTGAAGCGGCTGTCCGACGTCTTTGAAGATGAGATCGAGCGACTAGCTGAGGAATATGGCGACCGCGCCACCGCCCTGGAGATTGCCGAGTCGGACCACTCGCTGCTGCGCTTCTACCTGCCCCCCGAGGCTCGCTGGGCGGTCATCAGTGGGCGCGAGTCGTTCGATTGGCCACTCGATGACCGTGGTCGCCCGACAGCGCCCCGTGACATCGGCGAGCACCTGACCAAAGCCGTGCGCGCCGTGGTCAAGCAGAACCCGACGCTCTCCGGTGTGATCGACGTGGTGGACTTCGCCGCCGAGCGCAACGGCGAGCGCGACATCAACCCCGCCAAGCTGCGCGGCGTGGTCGAGACCTTCTCTGACCCGCGCTACCGCCTTGGCCTCGCCGACGTGCAGCCCGACTTCCTTGGCCGTGCTTACGAGTACCTGCTGCGCAAGTTCGCCGAAGGCTCGGGCCAGAGTGCTGGCGAGTTCTTCACCCCGACCGAGGTCGGCTTCCTGATGGCGCACATCCTGCGGCCCAAGCCCGGTGAGACCTGCCACGACTATGCCTGTGGCTCAGCGGGGCTGTTGATCAAGCTCCAGCTCGTCGCCCGTGAACTCGACCCCACCAGCCGCGTGCCGGTCAATTTGTCCGGCCAGGAGCTGCAGGCCGAGAGTTATGCCGTGGCGCAGATGAACGCCATCATCCACGACATGGAGGTGGAGCTGGCTCGCGGCGACACCATGATCAACCCGAAATTCCGCGAGGCCAGCGGCAAGATCCGTGGCCACGACATCGTGGTGGCCAACCCGATGTGGAACCAGCCGTTCGCGGCGGACCTGTTCGCCAACGATCCATTCGACCGCTTCCGCACGGCGGGCGGTATCACCACCGGCAAAGGTGACTGGGCGTGGCTGCAGCACACGCTCGCCTGCCTGGACGACCACGGCCGGGCGGCCGTGGTGCTCGACACCGGCGCGGTCACGCGCGGCTCCGGCTCCAAGAACGAGGACAAGGAACGCAATATCCGCAAGTGGTTCGTCGATCAGGACCTGATCGACGGCGTGATCCTGTTACCCGAAAACCTCTTCTACAACACCACGGCGGCGGGCGTGATCGTGGTACTGAACAAGCGCAAGCCGACCGTGCGCAAGGACAAGATCGTCCTGCTCAATGCCAGCCGCCACTTCCAAAAGGGCAAGCCGAAGAACTACCTGCCCGAGGAAGACATCCGGCCGCTCGCCACGATGTACCTCAAAGGCGAGCCGGTCGAGGGTGAGGTGGCCGTCATCACAAAACAGCAAGCTCAGGAGGCGGATTACAACCTGAGTCCGAGCCGCTGGGCAGGGCAAAGCGACGATGCTTCGCATCGGGACATGTCGCATCTAATTGCCGAATTGTCTCGGCTAGATGCGAAAGCATCCGAAGTGAACAAGGTGCTCTATCAACTGCTTTCCGGGGTGGGCAAATGAATGAACTCCCGGAAGGCTGGACTGTGGAACCTTTCAGTCAGATAGCCAGCTATACGACTGGCCGCACGCCCGCGCGAGCAAACCCTGCGTATTGGGCAAAAGGAGAGCGTCTGGTGCCGTGGGTGGCAATTTCCGACATGGAGCAATACGGCACCATCGTCGAGACAGCTGAATCTGTCTCCGCACTTGCGTTTGAGAATGTGTTCCGTAAACGCATCGTCCCTGCGGGCACACTCATCATGAGCTTCAAGCTGACCATTGGGCGAGTGGCGACGCTCGGCATTCCGGCATGTCACAACGAAGCCATCATCTCGATTTTTCCACGGGAAGGTGTAGATCAGCGTTACTTGGGCTATTTCCTCTCGCAGGTTGATTACACCGATCATCAAGACCGTCAGATCAAGGGCAACACGCTCAACCAATCCAAGATTGACCAGATTCAGGTCGTCCTTCCTTCATCCAGTGAGCAGTCCCGCATTGCAGATGTTCTCGACAAGTGTCGGCTTGGCATCAATACGGAACGTGCAGCGGAGAAAACAGCAGAAGAACTCAAGCGTGCTTGCATGCACGAACTGTTCAGACGTGGTCTGCGTGGCGAACCTCTGAAAGAGACTGAGATCGGGCCGGTTCCGGAGAGCTGGGAGGTCGTGCCGCTGGGATCGCTCGGAAAGATTGGAAATGGCTCAACGCCAAAGAAGACCGTGCCGGCCTACTGGAACGACGGAACGTTTCCATGGCTTACCAGCGCAAAGGTTTATGACCGGGAAATTGAGGTTGCAGACCAGTTCGTGACCGACGTTGCACTCGCCGAATGCCACTTACCTCGTGTCCAGCCTGGAGCAGTACTCATGGCAATCACTGGACAAGGCAAGACACTCGGGCACTGTGCAGTTCTCAGGATTGAGGCGAGCATCAATCAGCACATCGCCTACCTGCAAACAAACACTGAGCGAGCCGAGCCCGGTTTCATTCGAGGCTATCTCGAAACACAGTACGAGTACCTTAGGCAAGTGGCGTCAGGCGGTGGTAGCACGAAAGGAGCGTTGACGTGTGCTTTCTTAAAGAGCCTGCCGGTCCCGCTGCCCCCGACACTTGATGAGCAGCGCGAGATCGTCACCGTCCTGGACGCTCTCGACCGCAAGATTGGTCTGCATCAGCAAAAGCGCGGTGTGCTGGAAGAATTGTTCAAGGCGCTACTGCACAAGCTGATGACCGGCGAGATCGCCGTGTCGGATCTGGATCTGTCGGCGCTGTCCCCGGCCTCGACGCAACCCGAGGAGGCCACGGCATGAGCACGCTCAAGATCAGCGAAGCCGGCACAGTGCAGTTCCCGATGGTGAAGCACGCGGTGGAAGTCGGCTGGACTTCAATCACGCCGGAGGATGCACGCACCAAGCGCGGCGGCGAGGCAGGCACCTTCTTCCGCGATGTGCTGGAAGCCAAGCTCGCCGCATTCAATCCCTGGATGTCTGCCGACGCGGTGCGCTCCGTGGTCGAAACCCTGGACGCACTGCCGGCCACCATCGAGGGCAACCGCGAGCTACTGGCCTGGCTGCGCGGCGAACGCCAGTGGTACGACGAGGCCGAAAAGCGCCATCGGCCCGTCACCGTTATCGACTTTGAGCATGTGGCGGACAACGTCTTTCACGTGACCTGGGAGTGGAAGATCAAGCCACCCGCGCGCAAGGGCAACCGAGCGGACGTGATGTTCGTGGTCAACGGCGTACCGGTGGTGATCGTCGAGCACAAGAACCCGAAAGACGGCGACGCCATCGAGCGCGCGATCAAGCAACTGCGCCGCTACGAGTTGGAAACGCCGGAACTGCTGGCGACCACCCAGCTGTTCAACGTGACGCATTTGCTCGATTACTGGTACGGCGTGACCTGGAACGCCAACCGGCGCGACATGGCGCGCTGGAAACAGGCGCCGGAGGAAACCTACCGCTTTGCGGTGCAAGCCTTCTTCGAGCCGACCGACTTCCTGCGCACCCTGCAGCACTGGATCTTGTTCTACGTGCAGGACGGCGAGACGCGCAAGTCGGTGCTGCGCCAGCACCAGCGGCGCGCCATCGACACAATCCTGGACCGCTGCGCCGACCCAACCAAGACACGCGGCCTGGTGTGGCACACGCAGGGGTCGGGCAAGACTTTCACGCTGCTGACCGCTGCGCGTCAGATCCTGGAGAACAAGGCGCGTTACGCCAATGCGACGGTGATTCTGGTGGTGGACCGCACGGAGCTGGAAGGCCAGTTGAAAGGCTGGGTGGAGCGCCTGCTGGGCGAGATGCAGCAGCAGGACATCGCGGTCGAGCGGGCCAACAACAAGGCTAAACTGCAGTCCCTGCTGGACGCCGACTTCCGGGGCTTGATCATCTCGATGATCCACAAGTTCGAGGCCATCCGCAAAGACAGCTGCCTGCGCGACAACGTCTACGTGTTCATCGATGAGGCGCATCGGTCGGTGGCCAAGGACCTCGGCACCTACCTGATGGCGGCCGTGCCCAAGGCCACGATCATCGGCTTCACCGGCACGCCGATCGCGCGCACGGCGCAGGGCGAAGGCACGTTCAAGATATTCGGCACGCAGGATGAGCTGGGCTACCTGGACAAATACTCCATCGCCGAGAGCATCGCCGACGAGACCACTCTGCCCATTAAGCACGTGATGGCGCCAAGCGAGATGACGGTGCCGGCGGAGCGGCTGGACAAGGAGTTCTTCGCGCTGGCCGAGAGCGAAGGCGTGACCGATGTCGAGGAGCTGAACAAGGTGCTCGACCGCGCGGTGGGGTTGCGCACCTTTCTGACGGCGGATGACCGCATCGAGAAGGTGGCCACCTTCATCGCCGAGCACTTCAAGGAGAACGTGCTTCCCCTGGGCTACAAGGCCTTCGTGGTTGCCGTTAACCGCGAGGCCTGCGCCAAATACAAGAAGGCGCTGGACAAGCTGCTGCCGCCCGAGTGGAGCGCGCCGGTTTACACGGAGAACTCTGCCGATGTGGTGGACCGGCCGCTGGTGGCCGAGTTGCAGCTTTCCGACGAGGCTGAGGAGCAGGTGCGCCTGCTGTTCAAGAAGCCCGCCGAAAACCCGAAGATCCTGATCGTCACCGACAAGCTGCTTACCGGCTACGACGCGCCGCCTCTGTACTGCCTATACCTCGACAAGCCGATGCGCGATCACGTGCTGCTGCAGTCGATTGCGCGGGTGAACCGGCCCTATGTGGACGCCAATGGCATGCAGAAGCGCGTCGGCCTGGTGGTGGACTTTGTCGGCGTGCTGCGCGAGCTGAAGAAGGCGCTGCAGTTCGACTCCAGCGATGTCAGCGGTGTGATCGAGGATCTCGACGTGCTGTTGCAGGACTTCCTGCAACGCATCGAGCAGGCCAAGAAGGACTACCTGGAGTCAGACGCTGGCGGTACGCCCGACGAGCGGCTGGAGCGCCTGGTGTTTGGCCGCTTCCTGACGCCCGAAGCGCGCAAGACCTTCTTCGAGAGCTACAAGGAGATCGAGGCGCTGTGGGAAATACTCTCGCCCGATCCGGCGCTGCGCGACCATATCGCGACCTACAAGCAGCTCAGTCAGCTCTATGCGGCCGTGCGCAATGCCTACGCCGAAAAAGTCGGGTTCGTGGCTGACCTGGCCTACAAGACCCGCCGCCTGATCGAGGAAAGCGCCCAGCAACATGGTCTTGGGCGATTGACCAAGACTGTGACCTTTGATGTGGCAACCCTGAAGTCGCTGCGCGGCGAGGATGGGGCCGACGAGGGCAAAGTGTTCAACCTTGTGCGCGGTCTGCAGCACGAGATCGACGAGGACCCCGCCGCTGCACCGGTGCTGCAACCGCTGAAGGATCGCGCCGAACGCATCTTGAAGGATCTGGAAGAGCGCAAGACGACCGGTCTGGCTGCGATGGACCAACTGGCTGCGCTGGCTGCTGAGAAGGAGGCGGCCATGAAGGCGGCGCGCGACAGCGGCCTGTCCGCTCGTGCCTTTGCCGTTGCCTGGGTGCTGCGTGAGGATGCGGCCGTCAAAGCGGCCGGCATCGACCCCTTGACACTGGCCAAGGATGCCGAAGAGTTGCTCGGGCGTTTCCCGAATGCCTCGGTCAACGCCGACGAGCAGCGACGGCTGCGTGCGTCGCTCTACAAGCCCCTCCTCGCGCTGGCGCAGGACGAGCGGGCACGGGTCGTCGATCTCGTTGTGCGTTTGCTGCTCACGGAGGGTGGCGAATGAAATCGTCGCAGTACCCGGCGCAGGACTTGCGACGCCGCGCACTGGCTTGGGCGATCAAGCTGAAGGTGAATCCCCGCGTGGTTCGGGTGCAGGAGATGCGAAGGAAGTGGGGTTCCTGTTCATCGGCGGGAACCGTCACCTTGGCCACTGACTTGCTCGACCAGGATGAGCCTTTTCAGGACTACGTCATCGTTCATGAACTGCTTCACCTGCGTTACGCGAACCACGGGAGGATGTTCAAGGCGCTGATGAGCGCACATGTCCCGGGTTGGCGAACGATCGAGCAGCGCCAAATAGGCGATGCAGATGGCGCATCCGTTGAGCGGCTCTCTCGCAAACCGAACGGCCATACCCGATGACGACGCAATAACAAAAGGATCTGCTGCAATGCGCTTCATCGCCGGCCCGGTCAATAAACAACTGCTCCAGAACCTGCTGGGCGAGGTGATTGAATCCTGCACGCGCGTTCGCGCCGCAGTCGCCTATGCCAGTCGCGACAACTTGAAGTTGTTTGAGGCCTGCGCGCAGCACCTGAAGCCGCTGGAGTTCTTTGGCCGCTACGACCACACCGTGGCTGTCGATCCAGCTGTGTTGAAGTGGTTTCTGGATAAGGCCAGCCCGAATTTCGACTGCAAGCTCGTTCCCGACATCCTGCACGCCAAGGTCATCTGGTGGGTGGATGCCGGGGCCTACATTGGGTCTGCCAACCTGTCTGACCGGGCCTGGATATCGAACATCGAAGCGGGCACCTTTCTGCCCCACGACGAACTCGTCGAAACGGGCATGGAGCGTGAGCTGCTGCGCTTTTTTGAGGAAGTGGATGACCGTGCCCGGCCATTGACCAAGGAAGTCTACCAAGAGCAGCTGCGCTTGGCGGACCGGCGGTCTGAATTGTCAAAGCGCGAATACGGACTTGAGCAGCAGTTCGACAAGGACCGATTGCTGCCGAAGAACCACGGGCTGGTGTTTATCGACACGAAGCGATCGTCTGAGAAACGCTTCCAGAAATTCGAGCAGGACTGGAACGACACACTGCAGGTGATGCGATCCATCGCATCCAGGGTTTCGGCGCCTGGCGCCAAACCCGACTGGATCGATGCGTCGGTGGCCCCCGGCGTTCAAGCCGACCAATTCCTGCACGCCTACTACTACAAGCAGGTCAAGGATGGAAACCGTCATCCTTACGAGGAGTTCTTCGCCAGGAATTCGAAGAACCCAGAACTGGCGCTGCGCGACGCGCTGGAGTGGTGGCATGACGCTGACTTCGACCACTCGTTCGAAGAACGCACCATTTACGAGTGGTCGCCCCGGCTGCGTGAGTTATTGGCACGCGATCGCATTCTCAAACTGACCGAGCAGGAGTTCGTGGATGCCGTTTCCCGGGTGCACGCGATCCGCGACCACGCCATCAAGCAGGAAAACGAGCACTTGGGCTTGCCTGACCGACCGCAGGCTGGCGACGACAAGGTGGAAAAGTTCGGCGAGTGGCTCTGGCGGCAGCGATCACGCGAAGGGCGGACGGTGCTTGAGCTGTTGAACTACGTTGTCTGGGGCAACGGAAGTGTTTCGGCCCGGCTCTGGAACGCGATCCGCAGCGACGACTGGGCAATTCCGCACATTGGTCTGAGCAGCCTCGGGGAAATTGTCGGCTGGGCGCGCCCAGACGAGTTTCCGCCAAGGAACATGCGGACGAGCAAGGGGCTGCGGGCGCTCGGCTACAGCGTGAGGATCGGTGTTTGAATGCCGGCTTCGTTGCGTTTTGCGCGCTGGCCTTCCTCGACTTGGGGATGGGGTGTCGGTAGACAAGAGATAGTCCTTGGAGGCAATTCAGCTTCTTGATCATACTTGAGGCGGCAGCGTGCGGTCTGCAGCCTCATGGTCCAGCTTCGTTGCACGTCCATCTGAATGCGAAAAGCTCCTCAAGGAGCTTGCTTCTACCACATAAGGACTTGCTGGTTATGTCACAGCTCTCTCTGCTTCGAAGCCCCTCTGCGGTGCAGGCTGCTATCGACGAATTTGTTCAGTTGGGCCGCACAAAATTCCTTGAACGCTACGGCTTTGGTAAGTCCAGAGATTTTCTGGTGCGCGATTCGAAAACTGGTGTCGACTGCGATTCCAAAGCCATTGCCGGTGTCGCCTACGGTAAACAGTTTCCCGACAAGGGCCCTCTGACTGCTGACAGTTTTTCCGGTGGTGAGGCGACTGTCGTTCCGCTGCTTTCCAATCTTGGTTTCACCATCATCCGGATTGGCGAGGACTGGTCTGAAGCCGAAGTCGAAGCCACTGTGCGCGACTACTTTGAAATGCTGCGCGCAGAAGCAGAGGGGCAAAGCTATAACAAGTCCGAGCACAACCAAGCCTTGCGGCGGCTGCTCAATGGCCGCAGCAAGTCCTCTGTCGAGCTAAAACATCAAAACATCAGCGCCGTTCTTGACGCCCTGGGGCTGCCATACATCAACGGATACAAGCCCCGCGGTAATAGCCAGCTTCTGCTGCGCAAGTCCGTGCAGGCCTACGTCCTCAAAAATCAGCAGGCGGTCGCTACCATCGTTGATGCATTGGAGGAGGTGAAGCTCCCCGGTGAAAGGACCTACCTCGCAGCCCTTGTCGAGGCTCCGAAGCGCGAGGCACTTGTTCGCACTCCGAGCAAGGTGCCAAACCGGATGCCCCGTAAACTTGATTACGCCGCGCGTGATGAGGCCAATCGGAAGCTGGGTAGGGCAGGTGAGCAATGGGTCATTGAATTCGAACAACAGCGCCTGACCGAGTCAGGGCACCCGGAGCTGTTCCAGCGATTGGACTGGGTATCGGACTCCCAGGGTGACGGAGCCGGGTTCGATATCCTGTCGTTTGAATACGACGCGCGTCACCGCTTCATCGAGGTGAAAACCACCAACGGCGGCTTGGGATCATCGTTTTTGGTCAGCCACAACGAGCTGGAATTCTCCAGGGAGGTCTGCGAACAGTTCTACCTGTACCGTGTGTTTCAGTTCAGGGAAGGGCCGCGTCTGTTTATTCTTAACGGAGATCTAGACCAGCATGTTCACCTAAAGCCGACTGATTACCGGGCGAGCTTTCGAAGCATATTTGAATAGACTCCTAGAGAAACATCAGGATGTGAGCGAACTAAATGATCCACTTAGTTCCTGTTGTAGCTCGGAACTCTCAAGAAGTATGTCCTCTTGGGGAGGGGCGAGTTGCTTCGGATGTCTTGGCTCTAAAATTTAATTAGCAGCAATGCGTCCATAGAAAAGATAAATTGCTGTGGTGGTGGTATTGTTACCGCCGAATATTGTGCTGTATTGAAGCTGTATACCAATTGGGGTGCTTTGAATCTCTAATGTATACGGCGGTTTTAGTCCTTTGCTATCTATATAATCGGCTTTGAGTTTGTCGGGGATGTTTGGTGATAGGCTTGGGCCAATGAACTCATATCTAACAGGTGCGCGTCTTTTGGTTAGGATTATTAACTCTGACTCGGGGCCGATAGGGAGCTGGGTCGTGCTGTGGCGAGGAACTGCCAGTGTTTCCATTGTTTTTTGAGGGAGAGCCTTGCTCTTTGATAGTGGCAGAAGGCGAGATTCTTTTTCATTTTCCCTTATGACGTCCAGTGCGATTATCTTAATTTTTTCAGCAGGTAGATTGCTCGTGTTTTCCAAGGTGACTGTTAAGTGCCTCTCATCGTCTCCGGCCCATTGAACTAATTGCACATCTGAAATTTTTAACTCTGTTGGATTTGATGCCTCGATAAAGCGAGCCATTTTTTGCAATGACACTGCTGTGCTTTCCGACGCTGCTAGGCCAGAGCAAATTATATCGCGAGATAATTCTATGCTTCCACCTTCAGGGTTGTTTATGACTAGATTGCAATCGCCCTTTATGTTCTGAAGATTTTTAGGCGCATTTGCTGCGATAACTTCGTCTGACAGCTGCCCGACAGAAAGGGCGAATGCCAATGCCAGTCGTTTCATTTGCTTTTCTCCGACTGGTTTATGAGAACATTATTTGATCCTTGCACCGTCTGAATGGTGTTGGATCTTATTGAAGTGGGCTCGTCTGAGGCTGCTTTAGAGTTTTCAGCTGGGCTCGTGGATGCACTGAGTACAGCCAGTGATAACGTTCCTAGCGAGACCACAACAAAAACTAAAGCTACGAATGATTGCAGTCTAATGCCCACTCGTGCGGTCAGCATGGTGAGAAATACCATCGCTACCACCAGTACAACAAATGCTGCTAGCGTCAATGGGTTATTTAAGTGCGGGGCCCATGTGTTTAGGTCGTTCATGTATAAAGAGTCCTTATGTCACAGGTAAGCAATGGCGACCAGAATGAGCTGAGAATTAAGTGATGATATTTTTAAGGGGGAAGCAGTTGAGCGATCATGTCTCCGTCGTCGTCGGGTGTGTACAGGTTGCACGCAGCCATAGGGACTTTTGCGGGGAATCGTTGAAAACTGTTGGATAGAGTAGAGCAATGGCTGCAGCGAGCGCTCAAAAATATCCTATTAAAATCAATGTCTTATAGATTCGACCGCCGGCATGGGGTGCAAGGGGTCGAGTGTTCGAATCACTCCGTCCCGACCAAATAACTCCACGACTTAGGCCAGTTCAGAGATGAGCTGGCCTTTTTCGTTTTAGGGACTTTTTTAGTTGTCTGGCCTGTCCGAACGGTGGATGTGCCAGGCGCTGGCTGTACGTCCACTGGAGCCACCAGCGCAGAGGTCATTCACCGATATCGAGGAAGTCGTCGTGCTCGCTGTAGTGATTGATCGCCCGGATGATGTCGGCGTGGCTGGCATTGGGTTTCTGCTGGATGGCGAGGTCGATGACGTCCTGGAACTGCTCGCCGGAGTAGGAGAACCGTAGCTCCCGGCGGGTGACCGAGTCCGGGTATGCCTCTTCGCCATTTGCAGCCACTTGCACGGGGCTGGCGATGAATACCGCGTCTCCAGGGCCAAAGGCCTCGGCCCCCATCGTATACAGGTCGTAGGTCAGTTCACGCTCCTGCCGGGCCTTGACGCAGTCGATCAGCTCTTCGATGCGAAGGAACGTGTCGCGCTGGAAGATCCTCAGCGCGGGACCGTCCGGACGGAATTCCACAGTAGCGCCCAGCCCTTGCAGATGGGCCTGGGTTCGCTGCAGGCGCACCAGATAGCCCTGCGCCACAAGGATGTTCTGCCGTCCTGCCAAGGCCAGGACTTCCTGCGGCGACAGGCCCAGCGCCTGCCGGAGGAACTGGACGACCTTCATCTTCTGCAGCCCGATGCGGATGATGATCAGGGCTCCGTGCTGCCAGATCTCATCACCGGGTGGTGCTTCGAGGGACACATCTTCATGTTCCTCCAACGCTGCAGATCGGTAGTGCTCGAGCACTTCGCGCCACAGCTCGCCGGCCAGGTCGACTTCGCGCTCGAGGTAGTTCTGCGCCGCCATCTCGTCTGCGCCAATATCGTGCAGCGCGGCCAGTATTTCGGTGAAGCGGTGCAGGCTGGGAGAGACCCGCTCGGCGTCCCAGCGTCCGGCGCCATGGGGTGCGTAGTAGACGGGGAAGCCTTGTGCTTCTTCGTCGAGATCGATGAAGAACGGGTCGTCGAAGCCATTCAGTGCGATCACGTACCACCCGGGCTGCCAGGCGCCAGGCGAGGTGCCGACCAGGTCCTCGCCGGTTAGGCCGTGGCAGCGGAAGC
>OGQD01000240.1_pt1 | contig 45746 bp, 43 predicted proteins | sample 1553091 | NCBI WGS metagenome assembly OGQD01 (sample SAMEA2580290, study PRJEB22360) | human gut metagenome | biome: human gut; feature: human-associated habitat; material: faeces | place: Denmark | collected 2008/2010
GATATCCCATGCCCATTGAGCATCTGGCTGTCCATGGAATGGATACCGCATGTCATCATCAGGTTGTAACAAAGCGTACTCAGCATGGTGAGCGCCTCTTCTGAGGATTTACAATGTGTATTCATAAGGGCCAGAAACTGCTCAACAACATCCGGGTTAATGCTGGTACTGTGTATTTCATCCTTCATGATGTGTCCTTGTTTTTTATTATTTTGCATTTCAGAAAATAACACGATGCCTGCAGCCCGGAAAACAGATGTGTGCACACGTAGTCACTTTCCGGCTTTATTTCTGTCCCTGACACAAAATACGTGGTGGCATGAAAAGGATTGTGGCGGACAGGAAAACGATTAGAATAGCGGCGGGCGCTTGAGGCTGTATGCCGAAAGCGTTTTGTGGACGGCATGTAGCAGAAAGCCCCAGGCGATTTTTTTATCAATCAACCCAGGGCCCACTGTAATGCCTAGACAACATTATAGTAGCCCGATGACGGCCGAAAGGCAATGGAGGGGCTGCGATGCCACAACGAACGTTTTTAATGATGTTAATCGTCGTCTGTGTGACGATACTGTGTTTTGTCTGGATGGTGAGTGATTCGCTTTGCGGATTTCGTATCGAGCAGGGAAATACGGTGTTTGTGGCAACGTTAGCCTACGAAGTTAAACGTTAACGGGCAACACGGCGGCAGGACATCTGCCGCCGGATTGTTGCGAAGGCTGACCTCAATGCGCCTTGTTTGTCTTTTTTACCGGACGACTGCTGGATGCTGCTGTCCGGCAGCTATTATTTTTTCCGTCCTGTGCGTCATCAATTATGACAGTCGCTCTCATTTGGTTGTCTCTGGTTAGATGTATTATTAGATATTTTCGGGGTAATTCGATAAAAGTTATCCACTTCAGCACCAGACTGAATGATATATGCAATAAGATCTAAACGATGAATCTCGTATCGTGTACGTAACTCCATCATTTCACGCCATGCTAAAATCCTTGATGTTTTCAGTTCAGCCTCTATAAGTTTCCATGTGTTTGTTGAGATGGCATGTTCTTCCAGCTGACGTAACGAGAACCTATCACTAATGACCAACCATCCCCATCCTCGAGTATGTGCCCATTTGCGACCTGCATTACTTTTTATTCTCGTGAGACTCAAGGTCATTCGGTCTGTTGGCTTCACTTCCATAAGTAGGCACCGACCATCAACTGTCGCAATGAGTAAATCTGGATAGTATTTTTTTGATTTGTTTTTAAAACAATATGGAATAGAAAATGGTTGTTCTTGATAGAAAAGAACCTGATCGCAACATTCTAATAGATTCATTATTTTAAACTCAAGCCCTGATTCGTACTGGACTGTACGACCTAATTTTTGAGAGTAAAAGAATCCAGATATGTCAGTATCATTAACCGCTCTCTGTGAACATAGCTGTTCTACGGGGGGAGGAGGTGCGATATATTTTGGCCAATGTGTATTGTCTAGCCATTTACTGAATATGAACTCAACTCTTTCTTTCTTGATTCGGGCTCTTTCCTGAGCGTGAGCGTGTGCTAATTCTGCTCTTCGTTCACGTAACTTCTGCTTTTGTAATTGTGATATTAATGAGAGCGAATTTTTTATTTCATCTCGTCTTGCTTTAGGAATGCCTGCGGCAAAAATGATGAATTTGGCGGCTAACTCAGAGGATGTAACGAAATCCCGATGAACAATACGATAAATCCATACTGCTATATCATATGGTGAATTACCTATTGAGTTAATAAGGGCTTTAAGGCAAGCTCCAGGTGTCCCTTCATAGCGAGATTTAGCAGCTAGTAAGCCAAGGGCTCGTTCCTGAAGTTGTCTTACCCTTTCACGGGAAATTCCTAATTTGACGGCAATATCTGCCAGAGAATGAGGTGAATCATCTGTGCCGAGTCGCATTAGAAGAATATATTGATGTCGTTTATTAGATAAACTTTCGATAGCAGAATGAATTAGCATAATGACATCATGTTCATCGGCTATATAATCTTTAAAATCTGTATTGGGTTGGCAGAGGGGGAGTGGGGTATTTTGTTTAAAACTATTCTTTTGTATTTCAACTTTATCATGAGCAATTGTTTTTGCAGTGCTCAATGATATTAAATTATTGATGATACTATTGTGTTCTTGGCGAGGAATCTTGTTGAAGTAATTGCTGAGATCATTCACCGTGTTTATATCGTTGAACTCAAGAAACTCAGAAGGAAGCAGGCGTTTGATTGCTCCACGTATTCCCCCGGACGATCGTTGATGTGTTTGAGTAAGTTTTTTTAGCGAGACGCCCTCCGCTATGGATACGAGAAGACGCTGTAACTCTTCAGTATTCCATGGAGTACCATGTCGTGCTGGAAAATTGCTGCGGGATTCAGACATGATTTTATCTTTATGTTTTCTAGGTACTGCCTTGAGTGTGTGGTTATGATAATTATTTATAATGATATTGTTATCTTTTATAGATAACTGATATGCAGAATTGTATTGATTTTGTCTACAGTGGGCAAGACAGTGCTAAGAATTTGTGGGGAAAACATAGAGACTCCATGCGGCGTCCTGAGATAGACGGCAGACAGGCATTCTGCCTGAAAAGAAAAAGCCGGTTCAGAGAAAACCGGCTGACGGATTATCGTCTAACAGTTGATAGCTACCTCAAAATACTTCTGCAACAGGAACACCGGCAACTTTTTCCCACTCTTTAACCCGATACCGGATCATCTGTGGGAAACGTTCCTTGTACTCATATCCACGTGCAGCCATGGTGTGCATGGTGTTGGCCAGCGTCCTTGCTGAGATGCCGGAGATCTCAAGAGGAATCATCGGCAGACTCACATAGGTGGTGTGGATTTCCAGCTTGCCGTCCTCAGCAACCGTGCGGGTAAAGTTGTGAATATCCAGACCAATCACATCCATCACATTGTTCGGATAAATGCGCACATACAGCATGGTGCCGTTTTTAATGTCGATCCCGAAATAACAACTCTTTGAGAATGACAGTTGCTCGTAATCGCTGGTCGGCGCAAAGGGACTGCTTTCTTTTATCTGCTGAACAACCTGCTGGACTTTCTTTTTCTTCGCTCTGGTTTTCATATATAGCCAGAGTGATGGGAGTATTAATAGGAGCCAACTGCCATAAGTATATAGATATGCTTGAATATCTGTTTCTATATATGGTTCTGTAAGCATCATACCGGTAAATCCTAGAGAACATAGTAATAAAAAAGGAACACCAAATATAAAATAAGCAGTGCGGATAAGGTAATAATATGCCCACCAGGAAGGATATCTGCTTTTTGTTGTGTTCATAATAAACCTCCATATTCACCTGAATGTATTTTAATCTCTTCAGGTGAATATGGCAATGGTGTTTTAGTGGTTTTTCGATATTTTCATTTATTGTTTTATTCCGTCTTTATCATCTCTATTAATATTTTTCAGTTTTTCTTCACGAACGCCAGGTGTTCTGCGCATATTGGTATTACCTCCGGCAATAATATCTTTGACTGAAGAAACCATATTCCCCAGCATATTAACACCGTCACGTCCGCCCAGAAAATTAATTACATGGTCAGGCAGATAAGCCTGAAGCGCAAAAACGGCTGCAACCAGTGTGGTACAGGCGCGGGCATAAATCATCAAAAATCCCGCCATGCTGAACACGCCCGTCACAGAGTTTATCTGGACATTCATCAGTGCAGCAGCATACAGCGCATTCAGGATTGTGCCGCCGGCCACGATGGCGACTGATGCAAAAAAGAACCCGAACACCATCAGCAGCGGTCTGATCATGCTGTCTATCAGGTAGATGTAACCGTAAGCGGCCCGGCTTCCCCGGTCCTGACTTGTTCCCAGATGGGTGGCGGCCCACAGGGGGCCAGCAGCACATCCAATCAGTACGCTGACTATCCAGTTGCCGATGCCGGTCATCCAGAAGATAAACGGGATAAACGGCAGGTAAATGGATAACGAAAAACCGGCACAAAACAGCAAAAACAGCAGGAAGTAGAGTGGTGGTGCGGATGCTTCCAGAAAAGCCTTTGCGGCGTCAGATAATCCGCTGACGGCATTGACCAGTCGACCAAAAACGGAGTTGCTGCCGGCCGTGGAAAGTACCCTGACGGTGGTATAACCCGCCCAGATGGTTTCGGTCGTAACCATGGTGTAATCGCCAATGTTTTTCATTTTTATCAACGGATTTAGTTGATTAGTTGTGGTACCTGTACCGCTCAGATAAGTGGCTGTCCAGTTAGTCATTCTTGTTAGGTTAAACCCAATCAATTTTAAGATTGCTGATTGAGGGTCTTGAGTTTTAGATGCGTGGTATTCACTGGCAGAGGTGGCTGTTCCCAGTGCAGGAGTATACGCTGAGTTCTGTAGCTGTGCCTGGTAAGCCCCCTTGACTTCCTTCAGGAATTCCGTATCCCCGGCTTCGCCCAGTGACGAGACGCCACTCACAGTAGGAGCGCGGTTGGCCAGGTCTTCCAGTCGCTGGTTGGCGGTGGCAAAGGTCTGGTACCAGGCACCCAGGGCAACCCAGCCGTAGGTGGTCAGGTAGGATTTCAGCTGCTCCCTGCGCTCAGTTTCTGCGTTATCTGCCGGCAACGCCTTCTGCACCGTTTCTTCATACCGGTTGGCTGCCTTCTGAATACGGCTTTCAATATCCGGCAGGTTGCCGTTACCCGTGTCGCGCCGGGTCCGGTATGCCGACACAAATTCCTGCGCCGCGCTGTCCAGGTCACGGAGCATGGTATCCATGGCGGAGCGTTGTGCCGTCAGAACCCCCTGATATTCCGTTTCAATGAAGGGATTGAAAAAATGGGCCAGCGCGGACTGCTTGTTACTGCCGTTTCCTTTCACGGAGAGACTCACACTCCCGCAGGTGGCGCTGCCATTTGAGACGGTGACGGTATATCTGCCATTCTCTGTCCGTGAGGATTCGCTCATGGGCGGCGTTGATGAACGTGCGGTACGGTTAAAGTCATCGAGGCCCGTATTCATGGCGTGTTTGCACAGTTCCATCTCCAGAATTCCCCGTGCTGCCGTGCGGGTGGAGACATGTACTGGCTGTACGGTCATTGAATAGCCTTCAGCAATGTTTTCTGCCGCTGTCTGAACCATGATATTGGCGGAACCGATGCCCATGATGGATGCGCCCCACAGCATGACCAGTTGCGCCAGACTCCAGCCGGAAGCGGTGGGCACAATCATCAAAAATCCACTCACGACACTGAGTATGCCGACGACGTCCCGTCCGTTGTTAAAGACACTGCCCTGGTGTCCCGTGCGGACAGCATGACGGATACCAATAAACAGAAACCAGACTATCCCCATCGTGGCGATAATTGCGTTAAACACCATGAACAGGTTGCCAATGATGGTGTTGCTGCTGGCTGTCAGGGGATTTGTGACCACATCACCAAAAATGGTGACCAGTGCCTGGCGCGACAGGTCATCCGGATTGGTGGCGGCACTCACAATGTCCTGATAGGTGACGAAAGCCTGTGCAGGTACGGCAGCCAGCGCCAGACCTGCACTCAGTGCTCTGGGTATGATTTTCACGGTAACTCCGGAACCGAAGGGGATGCCCGGGCATCAGCCCCCGGAATGAGGAAAAGAAATTGCAGACCGGACAGTCAGTACTGCCGGTGGGTAATGGCCAGCCATGTGGCCTGTTTCCAGCCGTGCCGGGCCTGCAGGTAATCGGGGAATGTGCCCTGTTCGTCCTCGCTGACCCGACGTTCATTCAGCTGCCAGAGGCGGTATGACGCAATCAGGGCTTTTGAGGCACACAGTGCTGCAATGGTACTCATCAGTAACAGGCAGACCAGGATACGTATCAGGGTGATGACCGGCAGTGCGGTGGCCGCAAGGGCCATACCACACAGCAGAAGTACCGGTATCATCATCAGCCAGAATCCTGTCCGCCAGAACATCCTGCGACGTCGCAGACGCCGGTCCAGTTCGTCGACCGTCAGTCCGCTGGCCCTGACCGCTTCCTCCCAGGTCATACAGACCGGACTCTCCGGTTGCCGGTCGGGCATGAGGCGCTTCAGGCGCGTTTTATGCTGGTCCAGCATATGGCGGCAGCTGCGCAGCATCCAGCGGGTTTCGGCCAGTGGTGCGAACAGATTTATCCCTATATCACCGATGCGGCGGAGACGGGGGGCCGGTTTTTTTTCGTCGATGCTGTTGTCGTCTTTCATCTTACGCTCCCCTGGCTCATGGCCTGTGACAGTTCGCCAAGGCGCTGTCCGTAATACTGCCGTGCGGCCAGCGCAAGTTGCTGCCCGGCGATAACGTTACCCTGACGAATCTGCTCTTTCAGATCGTTCATCTGCCAGTTCAGCAGGGCGGTGGTGCGCAGCAGCTCACGGAGAAGGTTATCGCCTTCCATGCCCTGCAGATCCTGCTGCCAGTCGGTGTTGGCATACCGTCTGCCGGCTTCAAAGGCCTCAAACTCCCGCTGGCTCATGTGGCCACGGGTGCGGGCTTCTGATGATGCGGTCCGGTCAAAATATGCCGCAGCTGACGGTGACTGCAGGGCTTCAGTCAGTGCCCCACGGGTGGCTTCATTAGGGGTACTGTCAGCAATCAGTGACAGCTGCGGATGAGAGGCGGCATCGATGATGCCGTTGTATTCATTCTGCAGGCCCACATACGTGCGCCCGGTCTGTGTGCCCACTTCTCCTTTCCCCGGGGCACGACCCGCTGACGGTCTGGCGGTGTTTTTCATATAAGCCGTCGCAGCATCAATCTGTTTCTGATCCCAGGTGAGAGCGGCCGGGGTATCTGCTGTGCCTGCGCCCTGATAGAGCGATCGTACCTGGCTGTCTCCGCCCGGCAGATCGCCCACGGCAGGGCAGACATCAGTTCCGCCAAAGCGGGCATACTCCGCTTCCGTGCAGTAACCGGCGTGGATGCCGGCACTGTCATACGCCTCGCGGACCGGGGAGTCCGCAGCCCGGGAGAGACGTTCCCGGATGGGTTTACTGCTGACCCCTCCCCCCTGACTCAGACGTGCCGCTGCAGACGCTGCTGCCCGGCGGCTTTCTGCTGCAATGCCGGACGCGGATTCACTGCAGATGGAGTCCGGCACGCTGAAGCTTTTCCTGGCCTCCTCGAGGCGGTGTGTTTCATTACTGAATATCATCTGCTGACGGGTGGCCTGCCCGTCCTGGGCAATGACGGTGGCCAGTTTTTCTGAGTTCTGGGTGATGGCTGTGCCGGTGGCCGTCTGCATACGGACCATTTCCTCCATGATGCCCTGTATGGTGGCCAGCTCCGGCATGATCTGTCGGGTGACCGGCTGACTGGACACAACATTCACAGAGTAGGCATGGGTGGCAGGGATAACCGCACAGCCTACAAGGAGTGCAAGCAGTGTGGTTGCAGATTGTCTTTGCATTCTTTTTTCTCCGTTTTCGGGGGATACAGGATGTCTGGTACGCGATGACTGAGTGATTCCGGCAGCGGAGCCAGCGGGAAACACTGGAAGCGGCGCGTGATCCATCCCTGACGGTTACGGTTATCGATGAGCGTGAAGGTACGACGCTTCACGCGTTTCAGTGTCGGGGTGTCGCTTTCCATGACCGGCCAGTCTCCGGCTGTGAGTGCCGGTGTGCCGGGGACATCCGGCCACAGCCAGGTGTTGTCAGACATCAGCGCAGTGAGTGGTGCGGGCAGAAGCCAGTGAATGACATGCTGTATATCAAAAGGCGGTCGCTCCGGCACGTTAACCTGCCAGGTGGCCGTTGTTATCAGCGTGCCTGTCTCTCCGGGCAGGGCCAGGCGAATACCACTCATCTCCCCGTCAGCCCGTCTGTCACTGGCAAAAATGACCCGGGGATTGGGGGACGGTCGCAGTGTGAAGCAGGCGGACGGCAGGGTGAAGCTGAAACTGTCACCGTCCACGCGCAGTGTTTTCAGGAAGACCTGTCCCCGGGCAGGACGCCGGCAGCGGGGGGTGATATGAATGCTGTACATCAGAGGTTATATCCCTGCTTACGGATGAGTTCTGCTGCCAGCTCATGGATGACGTTTTCACTGTCATGTGTGCGGGCGCGGTGTTCTATCAGTGAGGTGGCTGAACCCCGGGGAAAGTGTTCGGCCAGGATCTGGCGTGCCCGCAGTGACCCCACCTCCTGCGTCAGCGCACGTCGCAGGGCGCTGTCTTTAGGAGAGGAGTTCAGTGCCCACAGCTCCAGTGGACCGAGGGTGAATTTCAGGATCCGGGCCAGCGTGCCGTTTTTTACACGGAACACAGCCAGTACCGGGACACCGCTGCCGTCCGGTGCGGCCCCTTCCGGCATTTTCAGGAAGCGCCGCAGTGTGACTTCCGGGACGCCAAAGTTATCCCGCAGGAACGGAATTTCGTCAGGGCGGTAACGCAGCAGCCACAGGGTGTTGGCGGATTTGAGCACGGCCGGAGGATAATGCTGCAGCAGCTGGGTGCTCAGCACCGTGCGTATCCCGAACTTACGCTGCTCCAGCTCCTGGGTGTCCAGGGCTTCCCAGATGAAGTTGATCCCTTTTGCATTGTGCAGTTCGTCATAGACTTTGGTCTTGACCTCCTGATCAAGCTGTTCAATGCGGCGGAAAATCACCTCATGGTAGCGTGGGTCGAGATTTTTCCGTATTTCCTCCTGATACTGCGGCAGGACAAAATCCCCGCCGGCGATCTGCCCGGCCAGCAGATACATGATACCGGTGCGCAGACGTCCGGCAGGTGTCTTGTCCCCGGCCACATTGTTCAGATCAACGGCGACCACGCGGGTGTCGGGGCTGAGCATAAACCGGGTACAGCCGGACATCATCGGGTAGTCACTGTGTCCCTGATCGAGGGCACGGCGGATGTAGTCCAGCAACCGCTCTTCCGAGTTATCACGCTGAACGGTGCCGAACACATCCCGGATGGACGGCTGTCCCAGCAGGGCGGACATTTCAGCCAGCAGGGGCATGGCCTGGTAGTGTGCCCGCTGGGCGGCGGGGATATTCCCTGCAATATGCAGCATGTCCCTGATTTCAAACCAGGTGGCGGCATTCCACCATCCGGCATCATGTTGTTCAGCGATGCCGCTCTCTTCCAGGGCGAGATCCACCAGGGGTTCCGTACCTGCGCGGTAAAGTCTGGGGTTATTCTCGCCATATTCCCGGAAGGCCAGGTCCACCAGGCTGCTGATGATTTGCCGGGTGTCGCCGGGATTACAGGGCTGACCGGTGCCGGTATCCACACACAATGCACAGAGGACGGAGACCATGAAGTTCTTTTCCGGTGTGACGGGTTTTCTGGCCCCGTACATCACATCAAACAGGTTGCGGGTGTGGTCCGGGTCATTACTCAGAATGATCCCCACGGCTTCGTCCTTTCTCTGCTCAGGCAGGCTGTCACGGATAAGCTGTACCAGTCCCTGTGCACTGAATCCCTTGTCGATATAGGCAATGAAAGGGAGATTCTTCTGGGCTGAGGCTATCTGGATCTCCGACAGTGCGTTGATGAGTACCGATTTGCCCAGACCGGGTGCGCCGGGTGTCAGCTCCGTGTGCTTGTTCTGTTGTGATGACGCCAGCGCCACCTCCCATGCAGAGCCGTCTTCGGTGTGCATCATCAGATTTCCCTGTCCCCGCCAGACAGAGCCTGCCCTGTTCAGGGGAAACAGGGAAAGGGCGTGTGAAAGGGGCGGGTAAAGGGGGATCGGGCCGGAGCTGTGGGAGGCTGCCAGAACCGTGTTCACCCAGGCACGTCTCGGATCACCGAAGGTTGTGGTGGTGCCGCATACCCCCCAGCCTTCCAGCGCAGATTTCAGGAGAGCCTGGTTACGGGTACAGACTTCCCGGCTGTTTCCCCATGTGGTGGCAACAATGGTCATGATACAGACCGGATCATGCTTGTTGATGTCATTCAGCATCATTACCGAGTCATACATGGGCCGGAGAGGAGGAATAAAGCTGCTGTAGGTCAGCAGGGTTTTCTTGACCCCCAGCGCCTTCATGCCGTCGGGCATCAGATCCATCCGGATACGCCAGGGGATTGCACGGGGCACATCCCTGACCAGCTGGTTGAATGTCCGCAGATTCTGAGGGGGCAGGGTAATGGCGACCATACCGTGCCAGAGCTCACCGGCCTGAATCAGGCTGCCGTGTGTTTCAGGCTGTGTGGTGAATAACTGCAGATTCAGCGACGGTGCGTGGAATACAGAGGTATCCCCGCCCTGTCGCCAGCCGGCAGGACGGGCATCTTCAGGCAGATGAGGCTGCCATACTGCCGGTGTACTGTTGCGCTCCAGCTGGCGGCGGATTTCCCGTCCCACTTCATGGATATCCATCAGGCGAATCAGCAGGCCATCAGAATCATGTGTCAGGGCCTGCTCCAGCGTGTCCAGTAAGGCGTCATGCCGTATTTTGAGGGCGGAAAGTGTCCAGCGCCAGGGATCCTGCGCAAAACGGGCTGGCGGAGCGTGTTCAGCGAGTTTCCTGACACGGGTCTGATGGTCCTTGCGATCGGTCCGGCTCAGCAGTTCTTCAGAGCTCCAGACGGTCAGCCAGCAGCGCTCCCGGACAAGCCAGGGGGTGAGTGTGGTGACTTTTTCATCCAGGACGTCCTGAAGCAGGATCCCCGTGCGTGCGATGGATTTTCGCTGGGGTAAGAGCATGGCTTCGATTTCATCCCTTCCACGCTCCGGATCGCGTTCGAAAACAAAACTGATTTTGTGGCCGGAATTTTTCCAGGCCGTGTTCATTCGCTCAGCCAGTGCTGCAATCAGTGACTCCAGTGTCCCGGGGGCCGTCTGGTCCGGGTTTTCATCCATTTCTTTCAGGGCACCGCTGATTTCAAAGACGGAAAGGTAATACCCCTGTTTTGTGGTGGCAATGTAGGGGGCTTTCAGCCAGGGGCGGCGTTCGCGGTCCTGCTGGTCCAGACCGATGACGGTGTGCAGATCACAGTAATCGGGGAAGAATGCGGAAACGGAATACCGTGACAGGGTACTGATACAGTCTTCAATGGCAAAAATAATGCGGTTGATATTCATGGCATGGGGCACTCCGGTAAGGATGAATCATCACGGTCTTATATTTTTTGATGCCACAGCAGGGGATGTGGCATGAAAAAACAGCAGAGAAGATAAATAATATGTTGAGGGGCAGGGGCGTATTTCTGTGTGATTACACCCGGATAAATAAACTGCTGGCGGCGAATGAACCGGGCAATCTCTTTTTCATCTCCGTCAGGTGGAATATCGTCAGTCAGCGACCGGATAATAAAGTGCCGGAATGCATCTGCGGAGAACTGATATCCGGCAAAACGTCACCGGCACCGGTGTGTGTCACATGACGTACTTTTTGTCAGGAAACGAATCCGGCAGCAGAATGAGCGCCACCCCGTCCATTTTCTCCCTCAACGTTTTACGCTGTGCCGGCGGCCAGCGGCGCAGGGCATCAGCAAAATCCGCCGGACGCCAGGTGCGGAATTTCTCCTCAACGGCCAGACGGTTCTGTACCAGGGCATTCAGGACTGCCCGTCCCTGCCTGACCCGCTGACGGTTATCGCTGAAAATCTCCTGCAGTGCCCGCGCATTGAGGGCAACCACCGAGGCCGGATGCAAATCGGGGAGCCAGACCATCACTCCCTGTGCGGCAGCGTAGCCGTTCAGACAGTGCCAGGCGTGGCAGAAGGCACAGAGATGAAAGGGCGGGCCTTCCGGCTGCAGCAGGTCACTTTCATTTTCGCTGAGTGCATCCGTTGTGACGATTTGCGACTTTTCCACATGACGCAGGGCCAGTCGTCTGGCCGACAGGCGGGCCTGTGCCAGGGACCGCTCCGCATCCTGCAGGGTTCGGGTGTGTTTCTTTTTTTCGTCAGCGTTTTCCGGTACCGGACGTTTTTTCAGGCGCATCACCCGGGTGAGGTTTTTTTCCAGCAGGACGATCGTATCCCGGCAGGTGTCAGCCATCTGCTGTAATGGCCATGATTCTTCCAGAATGAAGCGGTGGGTGACGGTCCTGCGACAGCAGGGGCAGCGTCCCTCTGTTGAGAGCACTGGCGGTGGTAACAGGGCTTCACCGCTGAATACCGTGTCCGGTTGCGGGAGCGGGAAAAGCCATCGTTCCCGGACCGGGGCGATGAGTGGCGGGGTCTTTTTCATACGCTTTTCTCTCTGTATACAGGGTGACGGCAGCCAGAATCAGTGCTGCTATAGCGGTGGAGTAACACTCTGCAAACACAAACTCCTGATTATCCCGGTTGTCGCGGGCAATCACGTTGCCGTGCTCTGTTCTGAGCAGGGTGAAAGGGGGTAGCTCACAGGACATGGTCTGGTCCTCCTCATTGTGTGAAGACGGCACCGGTTTCCCGGTGCCTTTGCGGATTAACTGATTGAAACCGGAGAAAGACCGAGCGTTTTCTGTCCGCTGCCCATCAGTTCCGGTACGACGGCAAGGCAGACGCCGACCAGAATTGACAGCAGGCAGGCCAGCCCTGCACCGGGTTTTTTACCGATTTGTTTGAGGCCAAGCAGTCCGCCGATAAAGAGCACCAGGCCAATAACCTGACCGATAGCCACAAACGAACTGCTGGAGCCTCTGGCACCATCGCCAACGGTTTTAATCATATCGAAGAGGGTATTTGCCATTGCGGTGTGGGGCAGCAGCATCACGGGAAGCAGCAGTAACAGGCGTACCAGCCGGTCACGGCAGGCCATCAGGCATAACTGAACATAAACAGATGCAGCGCGCAGACGCGCCGCCATGGCACGAAGTCGTGACATAGTGTCTCCTTTATTAACAGATTGATTTACTGAAAAAATACAGGGGTCAGAAGGCGATACCGAGGCTTGCCAGAGTGGCATCGATAACCCGGTCGTTGAAAACCAGCAGAACGCCGGCCACAAACTTGACGTTCCCTTTACTGATGGATTCACTGGCGCTCAGGGCGGTGTGCCCGTCCAGCAGTGATTTGCGCCAGATGGATATGCCGTTCATGACAAAACCGACGCCGGCCAGTTTTGCCAGTGAGAGAATGGCATTGACGGCACCGGCAGCGGCACCAAAGGAGCCCGGCTGCACGTATGCGATGGGGGCGAAAGAATCTGCCCTGAAGCCCATCTGGGTACCACCGGCATTGATCATTGAGGGCAGACTGACCAGCATGCCGCAGATGAAGATACCGGCAATAAATTTTCCCGGTCCCATACTGTGACGTCCTTCTGCCCGGGCGCGCATCAGATGACCGATAAGGCCGATAATCCCCAGCAGCTCTCCCCAGGTAAAGAGAAACTCCATGCCTGCACTGAAAATACCGCTGGCAAAGTTCTCTATGGCTGTCAGGGCATCAATGCTCATCATCGTAATGTACCGGCAGAGGTGATGACTGCCCGGCTGGACGGGTCAATCCGGGTGATGGTGATGTTTCCCAGACTGTCGCCTTCCCGTACTGCCCAGGCACTGCCCTGCCAGCGGATCCAGGCCATGCCTTTCTCCACCGACATGATTTTCATGCCCTGCAGAGGTGAAGGCAGGGTTTTCGCAGGCTGTCTGTTATTCCCGGTCGGGGCTGGCAGTGCTCCCTGCATCTGCAGGGTATGCACCTGCTTACGGGTCTCCTCAAGCAACTGACGGGTTTCCTGTGCCCAGGCCTCATCCTTCTGAATGGCGTTACTGAGGGTGGTGATACTGTCCTTCAGCATGGTCAGGGTGCGCCGGATTTCCTCATCCCGTCTGTCCAGCTCTGCTTTCAGATCACGGGCAAGTTGCTGCATGTCTGCCTGTGGGGTAACCGGCGGTGCGGGCATGTTGTTTCCGATCCCGGACTCCGTCATGGTCATGGGCTCTGCCCAGCTCTCAGCAGCGGGCGGTGTGACAGCAAAGCCTGCATCTGCAGGGGGCTCTGAGGGTGTCCGCAGAAACTTGTACCAGATGGCGACCAGGATGATGAGGGCACAGCCGGCCCAGACCGGCAGGCTGTATCCCATATACTGGCGTTTCAGGAAGGATTTGCCGGATGCCGGTGCCGTCGTTTCGCCAAAGCTGCCGGGATCTTCATGTTCGTTTTTCATGGATAACTTTCCTGTTGTATGCCGTAGCGTTGCTGCATTTCATTCTGTTTACGGAGGACCGCCGCCCGGATCCTGTCAGAGGCCTGGTGCTCTGCCTCCGCCTGGGTGAGCGGACGTCCGGAGGAGGGGGACTCAGAAGGGGCAGTGCCGGAGGACGGCGTACTGATATCGTTGCTCATGACCGGCTCAACAAACAGAATGGAGACGACCTCGCCCCGTGATACTGTCACCTGACGGTAAGGTTCGCTCTCTGCCTGGCGGGTCAGCAGCTGGCTGCCCCGTTCGGCCATGCCACCTGCAATGACGCCGGCCAGCGCCTCTCCATCAGGCATTCCCACCCTGCCGGTAATACTGCCGTAGTTTCCCTGAAGGATCTGTGTGTTGGCGTCTTTGTAAAGACTTCCGACATTGCCCACCCCGCCAAGTACGGACGGCAGAACGATGTGCTTAAACCAGCGGTGGTTCACGTCGCTGGCCACGGTTGACATTCCTGTTCGTTCATTCAGGGCATATGCATTCACCTTCAGAAACATGCCCCGCCACATCATCCGGTCAAAGTGGATATCCATTCCCTGACCTGCGAGTCTGGCGTCCTGGCTGTAGAGGACGGCCCCGGCCCATGGGCCGGCAGGTACGGAGGCCACCACACGGGAGACCGCATTGTCAGAGTCCACTTCGGTGTCGATGTAAGCCGGTACGCGGGTCAGTGCCGGTATCAGCTGGATCCCCTGACGTGTAGCCGGTGTTGCCAGACTCGTCTCCTGCAGACGGGGATGCTGTGATGTAACGGTACCGGACGGTGACGCATGTGGGGCTGTCCCGGGAGTGCCGGTGGTGCTCCACATGGCTGCTGCCACTACCGGTGGCCGGGCATCCTGATGCTGTGTATTGATACGGGCAAGCAGTTTCTGTAATGCCTCACGCCGTTTTTCCCGGGCAGTCTGATCTTCCTGAGGGGGGGATGCGTTTTGCCCGGAAGTGCCTGACTGATCATCGGGGGGATTATCCCTTTTCTGATCGTTTCCGGTATCGGTATCCAGTCCCCGGGGCAGACTGGCGATAAACGTCTCGTTATTACGTAACGCTTCTGCAGCACCACGTTCATTGTCAGCCCGCAGTAAATCCCGGTAGTGCTGTGTCTCCATCACGTTCCGTCCGCCGCCGGACGTTGTGCTGTTGATATTGACTGACGAGAGCGATGCAGCGTTTTCGGGGGACAGCCAGGTGAGCAGCAGGTATCCGCCCCCGATGATAATCACGCCCCCCATAACCAGCAGGGCTGACAGCTTTTTGCCGGATTTTGCGGCTGTGTCCTGTTCTTGTTCTGCGCTCATGATTTACTCCAGTTCCGGGGTGACGTGAACGGACTGACCATTCACGGAGAAGGTGAGTAAGGGGGTCACCGGCAGTTTCCACAGCCGCGTACCATCAGCCGATGCCAGCGTCTGTTCAAATTCATCCCGCAGCATGGCCCGTGAGCGCACGAGAAGATCATCGCCGTGTTGCCAGATGGTGGTGTCCGGGACGTTACCGGAGAATTTCAGGCGGCGGATGGCGGGATCATCCGGTGGCACACCGTCCAGAAAGGCCTGCAGAGTGGCGTCATGCAGGGCAATTTTTTCTGACGGTATGGACACCACCGGGCTGGCAGGTCCCCGCCGGGGAATGCGCAGATCCAGACGACTGTCGATTTCCTGACTCAGGGTAGTGGTGTCCGTTTCACCACTGGTGATATTCAGGATGACCGGTACAGACAATCCTTTGAGATAGACCGTCACATTCCCGGCAGCCCAGGCGCGCAGGGGGGTGACGGACACCATATTGCCGTTGAACTGCACGTCAAAGTGACCGGGCGCAGCGTTATAGGGCGGATCCGACTGTGGCCACGGACTGCCGTTGACGTCCGTGAAGGTCACCACGCTGACGTTATGCAGAGCGGTACGGACAAGGGGCAGGCTGGCCCCCGGAGACAGATTCACCGTGAGGGAACTGATACGGGGCACCACACTGGTGAGCGGGGCACTGATGGCCCGTTCGTTATCGGCCATTATCCCACGGAGTTCACGAATTTCACTGGCATTCAGGGGAGAATCCAGCGATGCGCCTTCCTGTACAAGAGCAGCGCCGGGAGGCGGCAGGTTTCCCGGGAGTTGTGCGGCTGGCGGGGGACCGCCTGCCGGGGTGTTCCCGGTTGCCTGTGCGGTCTTTCCGCCGGTCTGCGGGCTTCGTGCATTTTTCCAGCCCGGGTTATCTGCAGCTGTGACAGTGCCGCACACAATAAGCAGTGCGCCAATAAGATGATGTATGTGCATGATATGAGTCTCAGATTCCTGCTGCGGCGTTACGGGAAACCATCTGGCTGATTTCCATGCCGCCGGGTTTGATGCGGGGGTCAACGCGCCGGACAGTGATTTCAAAGGTGAAGGCCTGTTCGGGGCGGGTGCTGGTCTGACCGACCAGGCGCATCCTGACCGGATACTGGAATTTCCAGAACCAGACGCCGTTCTCCATCTGTCCCTGGTTGACCAGGGTACCTGCCCCGATAGTGGTTGTGAGGTTAAATTTCTCCTTTTTAATAGTGTCGAGAATGTTCGAGGCCTGAAGGGCATTCACATAGCCGGCAAAGCCGGCTTCGGAAAAGCGGGGGGCCTGTGTCGTGATTTGTTTTCGGTAGTGGACAAAATCGAGATTGAAGGCTTCGCTCAGCGTCATGCTGCCAAAGTTCATGACGTCGCTCTGACTCCAGGCCGGCTGGCTGGTTGGTGCCAGACGGACCAGTCGGCCATTGTCAGTGGCAAAGTATTCGCGCGTCACGCCGGTGGCATGCCAGTACTGTATGCCATTAGCCACCAGGCTGATGCAGAGTGCTGCGCCGCTGTACAGCAACGCCCTGACCAGACCGGGTACCAGCGCGGCCCGTTGTTCTGACTGTGCGATGGTTCTGAGCACGGGGTTATAAATATCTCCGCTGTTATCCGCTTCCGGTGAGACAGGGGAGGTGGGTTGTGCTTCGCTCATGGTGCTCCTGTTCAGAGGTTGTAGTCTTTCCAGGGGTCGATATTCCCCGGAAGATGGTCATTCACCCGATCCACGACGGCATCACAGACCTGGTTTTCCAGGTCGCGGAGGAGCTTGTCCAGGCTGGGGAACTGCGGAAGAGTGATACTGATGTCCTTGATGCGGGACAGGCAGGACTGCAGGGAGGAGGCGACGTCATTCTCCCGCTGTGACCATGCCTGGCTGGCTGTGCGCGCCCGCTCCCAGGCGGCTCTGCTGCCGGCTTCGGCAGCGGCCCCCGCCCGGCAGGTGGCGGCACCTGCCACCGGTGATGCCAGGGTGATGCCAGTCAGTATGACCAGCAGCGTTTTTTTCATGTTCATGGTCGTCCTTACCGGCTCATCGGCCGGGGCTGTGGGATTGTGCCTGTTGCAGAGTTTTTTCCTGCCTGTCCTCCGCCTTTTGGCTGTCAGACCACTCTTTCCAGGTCTGCTCAAAACCCAGAGAGCGGAAAAGCTTGTCCGGTTGCTCTTCCGGTTTGTGGATGGCGGCAAACAACGGGGAGTCCTGTTGCTTCAGGTGAAACTGCATTATTTGTGGGGACGGACGCTGATGATTATTCTCATCATGGTTAACAGCTTCACCGTAACCGGCAAACTGCAGACCGTTATCCGTCAGGGCATTGATAACCAGCTGACGGTTGTCAGCTGACGGGGTGGCCAGTGCCGGGTAAAGGGTGCCGTTCAGGCGGACCACGCCCTGCAGATGATCATCTGCGCTGTGGACCAGCAGAAGATTCAACTGACGATTGTCCTTATCAGCAGAGGCGATGGCTGGTATCAGTTCATTGGGGGCATTACCAGCGAGGGGGAGTCGCATTGATTGATCCTGAGGTGCTGATGCAGGTTGCCTGTCTTCACCAATGTACAGATTATTGGGAGGATTTTTGGGGGAGCGAACTTCCTGCATTATCTGTGGCCAGTGTTGTTGCATCTGTAACATCACCTGGCTGAATGTTGCCATCGGAAACTCCAGGGTATGCTGACCCGCATGAGGTTGGTCATTATTAACGGTAATGCCGTTACTGACCGGGGTTATGGCCCAGATATTACGGATACGATCCCGCGTTTCACCGGACAGCCGGAATGTTTCTCTCGCCTGCAGTGTCAGTGTGACGGGGTCACCCTTCTGATGGTTTTTGACCAGTTCTTCCAGACCGTTTCCCCAGTATTCCCGTTTGCCACTGCGGTTGGTGAGCTCCACAAAAAAGCAGCGCCCTTTTCCGGGCGCATACTCTTTTTCTCCGTAGTTTGTCAGGACGGCAGTCACACTTTCACCGGGGCTGAGCTTGCCGGGCGGCTCTTCCTCCGGTGTGTCGGGTTGCTGCGGCTGTGCACTGACAGGGGCTTTTTCTGGCGCAGACGACGGGGCGGCGGGTTGTTCCGGTCTGTCGGCCCGGGGGGCTTCAGCTTTTGCCGTGACCGGCGCTTCCGGATGCGGTGTTTCAGCCGTACTGCCTGCTGTTTGTTCAGCCTCTGCCTTCGGTGACACAGGGGGAGCCGGTTGGGCCATTGTTGTCTCTTCCGGTGACTGGCGGTTGAGTTCCGGCGTGGGTCTGTGGGTGACAATGGCATCATGCGCCATCTCTTTTTCCTTGCGGAGTTTTTCCAGTGCTGCCCGCTGGGCCGGGAGTTTCATGCGAACCTTGATGTCGTATTCGACAATCAGCTGCATGGCTTTTTGCTTAAAGGCATCACTGCCGGTCAGCTCGATAACGCCGCCATAGAAGTTGGTGGCCACAGCAAGGGCAGCCAGGACCTTTTTGTCATCCGCGCTGGCGCCATCCACCATTTCGAGACAGTAGAGTCTGTCCAGGAAGGCGGGTTCACCGTCAACGCTGTAGAGCGCAGTCCTGTCGGGAAACTCTTTGTGTGTAAGATTTTTAAGGATCTCGTCCAGGTTGTGCCGCTGCGGACTGTCGGGACGGCGGGGTGCAAAGATAATCGTGTCCGGTTCCGCTGACGATGTGTCTTCCGGGCTGGTTTCCGGTGGTGATGGTGGTGCGACCTCCTCTGTTGCTGTTTCAGCCTCCGTGGGCTTTTTCTCCTGAATAACGGAAGGTTCTGAGGTGCGTGATTTCCCACCGGTCAGAAAACGGCGCAGACGGCTGAAAAGCGATGGCGTATCAGGGCGGGCTGCTTCATTCGCTGTGCTGGTCTCAGTGGCGGACACAAGACGCTCTTCCTGCAGTTTATCTTCAGCCGTCGGTTCAGCGGTGGCCTGCCGGACTGGCTGAGTTTCTGCAGGTTCAGAAGGTGAGGCTGTTTCTGCTGTGCCGGTGTTGTGAACAGCAACCGTGGCATCGGCATTGAGCTCCTCAGCGGGTGCGTTCCTGTTGTCATCGGTGATGTCAGAGGAGTGCTCTGCGCCGGTCTCAGCGGCAGACGCAATGCTCTTTTCCTGTGCTTTATCTTCTGCCGTCAGTTCAGTGGTCACCTGCTGAACTGGCCGCATCCCGGCCGGTTCAGAAACTGTGTTTGTCTCCGCGTTGTCGGTGTTGTGAACAGTGGGGGCCCCCGGAGTGTCAGCGTTGAGATCTTCCGCAAATGCGCTCCAGTCGTCAGCGCTGGCCATGGAAACCTGCACTTGTTCTTCAGACTGCGTTGTGGTGGTGTGCTGTGTCCCGACCGCGTCGGAGAGGGAGGTTTCCGGTGTGTCTTCACTCCGGGGATGTTCTTCTGCCTGCGTGCTCTGGTTGTCAGCGGTGGTGGCAGAGGCATTTTCTTCTCTGGTATCGGCAGCGGAAACAACGTTCTCGTGTGGTTTATCTTCTGCGGTCGGTTCAGTGGTTGCCTGCTGCACGGACTGCATCCCGGCAGGTTCAGGAAGCGCTCCTGTTTCTGCTGTGTCGCTGTTGTGAGCGGTGTCTGTACCTGTGGCGTCTGTATTGAGGCCTTCCTGGTCGCCAGCGGTAGGCACAGAGGTATTCTCTGTGCCGGTATCAGCGGCAGACGCAATATTCTCCAGTGGTTTATCCGGGGATAACGTCTCCGCAGTTACTGATTGCAGGGATGCATAGGCGGCATAGTCATCTTCATATGCCTGGTTTTCTGTATCGTCGGAGTGGGTGTCATAAGGCGTATCCTGTGTCGCCAGCTCCGTTTCCGGGGCTGTGCTCTGTCTGTTTTCAGGGGACATTTGTGGCTTCTCATTTTTTACCGGTGTGAATATCAGGTTGCCGATCACGACAGCCTCACGATGGTCGGCAGTGTCACTGTTGGGTGTGGGGATACCGATATGTTTTAACTGTGCGTTCATGGCATTCTGAAAGTTGTCCCGTCCCCGGCTGGCGTCCAGGTCATTGAAATCGGTCAGTCCCTGTGCTTTTTCCGCCTCCGTAAAGGCCGGAATAATGACTTCGCCATTCGTGACTTCTGCGGCCTTTGTTGCACTAAAAACCCCTTTGTTAATTTCCCGTTGATGATCGTTGTCGGCACAGAAGACAAAGGGGCTGTCAGTCCAGATTTGGCGGGCATTTTCTGCCACGGCAATCATATTGCTGGCATCAACTGTCATCAGAACCGGAAGGCCGGTTGCTTCGTGCAGGGAGGCGGCAGTAGCGTAACCTTCCGCAAATAACAGGGGGCGGCCATTTTCCGGGGTTCCGAAGGTGAACCAGTTGCCGGTTTTCTCGGAGTCTTTCAGAATGCGGGCATCCTTCCCGCCGGTGACCGGAATACGCTGGTACGAACGTATTTCTCCCCGGCCGTTGCTGAAGGGAATAACCAGCTCATTTTTATTGTTCAGCCGCACGCCAGGCGCGGCCCGGATGCCCTTGCGCGTCAGGTATTCATGTGCTGTTGCCTGTGGCAACCCGTTAATATAGGAGCGGGCATAGCCGGCCTGTTTGTTATACTGTTGCTGCAGTTTACGAGCGTTATCATCGCGCTGTTGCTGAGCGAATGCCCGCAGATGCAGTCTGGCCAGAGGATCGTGTTGTTCTCCGCCGGAAAATACCCAGTTTGTGGGACTGTCATCGGCGCTCCGGTAGTCGCGGTACCAGCCGGCGGGACGACCATCAAGATAGGCCCTGTATGCGCCACTTTTGGCCCCTTTTTTGTCATCCCGGGTGGCCACTCTGTGTATGGCTCCGTCCATCTGTGGCAATCCCTGAATAACCAGCCCGGCGTTTTCCAGGACCTGAGCAAATTCAGTGACCGGATCGCCGGCATCCATCGACAGTTCCTGTGGCCGGGGTAACCAGCGCTCCAGCAGTGAAAGTTCGGTACCCGCCCGGGCATACCAGAGCTTTTTTTCTGGATCCCATGCGACAGCTTTGCGGCCATTTAACGGGGGAACTGCATTTTTTACGGCTTCTGTCTCCTCAGGCGGGACAGCAAGCCAGGTTCGATATCTGGACTTCATGTCGTTCTCCGGGGATTAAAGATGAGGGCGTTGTGATACGCCGGGATGATGAACAAAAGAGGGTTATTCCGTTCCGCGCCATTCACGGGGTAATTCTGTGCGATGCCGGTACCACCAGGGACGGCCTGACGCCTGTTTACCCTGCACCAGGCTGTACAGACGCCGGCAGAGCGTCCGGACAGTCCATCCTGAGTACCCCAGGAGCACAAAAAACAGCAGAATGCCGCTGCACACCCAGAATGTTGTTTTTGACGGATACGGAAACAGCAGCAGGTAAATCATGGTAAACGGCAACGGGACACCATAAATATTCAGTGGCGGAGTGACATCCCGCCAGAAGCCTTCGCGTTTCATTTGGGGAATTCTCCGGCCGGGATGAAGAGCGCAGCTTCTGATGCCTCAATGCTGCCCGTCTGATACATGGTCAGAACCTGATCCCGTATCCGCCGTTTTTCCTTGCGAATGATTTCATCAATGTAATGCCCCCATGTCGCATGGGACTGCCGGGAGAGCGTATCACGCAGTTCGTCAGTTATGACGATGTATTCCCGGACGGCCTGTCTGCCACCGTCATTTGTTCTGACCAGGACCTGCACCAGAATAAACTGCACCAGGGAAAGGGTGGCGGCTGCCATTGAATCCCTGATTTCCGGTGGAAATAACCCCAGCAGCCGGGCAAAGGTTTCACCGGGTGATTTGGTGTGCATGGTGCCGATGCAGAAGTGACCGGTGTTACCTGCCTGGACGGCTGCATCTGCCGTTTCATAATCCCTGATTTCACCGATACCGATGATGTCCGGGTTACGGCGAACGGCAGAGCGAAGTCCTGCCGCAAAACTTTCCACATCACGCCCGATTTCGGCCTGATGGGGTGGCAGAAGGTCATTCTCTCCCCCCAGAATGTATTCCACCGGATCTTCATAGGTCACCGTTTTGCGGTCGGGGAAATGCGTCTGAATGTAGCGGTACAGTGCCGCTGCCAGTGTGGATTTACCGGAGCCGGTCTCTCCGCAGATGAAACCCAGACCGGTTTTCCGGAGCATGGCATCCAGCAGGTCCGGTTCAATATTCATGGTGAGGATGTCCGGAATATCGGACGGGATCACCCGCATGGTGACGGAGATTACTTTTTCTTCTGTTGCTGATGTTCCCTGAATCAGATGACAGCGCAGGCGGACACGCTGCCCCCGTTGCAGACCGTAGCGACCGGAGGCATCACCGCTGACCTGAATGGTACGGTCCACGGGATGACCGGACAGCACCCGGGGAAGGACTTCCCGTCCAAACAATTCATCACTCAGCGCCATCATGATGGAGGACGGCAGAGGATGTGCGGACGAACGTACCCGCCGTCCAAAGCGACTGACAGATACCGGTGAGCCGCCTGTCAGATCGATATCACTGACGCGGTGTCGGGCACACCAGGCAAAAAAATAGCGAAACTCTTCGGCCGTGAAACGGGCGAAAGGGAATGTGCCGAACTCATCGGGTAATTTCATCGGGGGCTCCTTCCGTGCTGACGACCGGACGCCAGCGTGATTTCTGCAGGGTGAATTCCGCGTGTGTCTTCAGACGGCGGACGTGGTCTCCGGTGATGAGTTTCCTGCCGTTACCGGTGACGGTCTGCCGCTGTTCAGTCACATCCGGGCGTGTGATCATGCCCTGACGCCAGAGCAGGGCATAAAGCATCATTCCCCGGTAATCCCGGGTCAGGCGTTTCTGGTTGGCTTCCAGGGTGAGGTCAGCGTTGTCACGGCCTTCCTGCCAGCCCTGGCGGAGTGCGTTTTCCCAGAGTCTGCGCTGTGCGCGGTCTTCCGGTACAACACGGCCCTCAGTTCCCGGGGTGGCGGTAGTGGAAAGCCCCCGCAGAAGCCAGTCACGCCAGCCCGGCGGGTTACTGACAAAACGTTCGGGGCGCAGGATGGTCCAGACACGGGACGCGGTTCTTATCTGGTCAGGCTGAATGTGAGCAACATCCTGCGCTTCATCAATAACAGGGGGTAGCCAGCCTTCCCTGCTGATAAGGGGACGGAAGTCATACAGGGCATTCAGTGTACTTTCCCGGGCATTCAGTGCCTGAATCAGTTCCCATGAGCGCTGTGCTTTTCCGCCACGGAATCCCAGCGTTCGTCCGGCGTCCGTGAGCATCTGGCGACGGGTGTCTGAAATGCCGTCATCCTGGTTGTCAGTGGGCGTCAGCCATGCCCGGAGATCCGGCGGTGGTAAATTGCCTGCCATACCGGCAGGGGGGCGATGGTGCTGTCCGGCACAGCCTGCCAGCAGGAGCCCGGACAGCAGGAGACAGACCTGTTTTTTCATTTTTTCTCCGTTGGCATATAGGAAAGATGTAAACGCCCGGCTGACTGTGAGAGGACTGCCCGCCAGGCAGTCTGGGCCTCTGTGAGACGAAGGGCATCAGCGAAGGTCATATCGCGTACATGGAGTGAGACGGGCAGGGGAAGACGCACGCCGCTGTAACTGAACTGTTGTCCGCGCAGACGGGCCAGCTCGCTCAGGAGCTCCAGAGCATCGCCTTCCCAGTCAAAGGAAACCCGCCCGCTGTGAGCCTGCAGGCTGCCTCCGGGCTGGCGGGAAGGCAGGGCTGCAGAATACGTGCCCTGCTCCCACAACTGATACTGTGCATGTCGTGTGACAGCGACTTCAGAAGCTGCACCGTACTTCCTGGCCGGTGCGGTATTATCCGGGGGAAGATGACAGCCGCTCAGACAGAGCATGGCAACTCCCCCTGCAAGGGTGATACGTTTTTTTTGCATGGTTTTATCCGGAAAATAATGAACAGGACTGGCGGTGAGTGGCCAGAAGAGCGGAAACGAGCAGATTCAGGTCAGAAGCCCCGGGCGTCCCGGGGCGTGATAATCAGAAGGTGAACTGTAACTGAGCAATGGCACCGTAGTTGTTGTCGGTGCCCACGAGGCCGGCGACATCAATGTGAATCACATCAAACGGTGAGAGCCCAATCCCGGCAGTGAATGCACTGCCGTTGTTGCTGGCCAGATTCTGGCGGTAACCGGTACGTAACTGTGCCCATTTCCAGGCATTAAACTCAGCACCTACGGCGGCAAACTGACGTTTGCTGTCTGATGTGAAGCCGCTGGCCGGGGTCAGATCCACATCCAGTGCCGTGGTGAACATGTCGTTGTGCCATGATACGCCGGTTGTTACCTGCGGACGGATCCTGAAGGTTTCAGTGACACCATGTACCTCTTTGGTCTCAATGCTGCGTGGGATCAGGTTCTGTGCGACCAGACCCAGCGTCCAGTTGTCATCCAGGTCCATGCTGGCACCGATATCAGCGTTAATACCGTTTTGGGTGTTGTGGTAACGGTCACCTTTGAATGCGCTGCTGTCATAGTTTTTGATCAGCGTATTGTAGTTAAACAGGTCAACACGCTGGAATTTTGGTGTGAAGCCCAGTGACCATTTTTGTCCGGCCGTTTCCAGTTCAGTGGCCAGCGCAACGCCCACATCGGTGATCAGTGCGGCACGGGCAAAAGCCTGTGAGGTCAGTCTGTTTTTATCCACATCCTGGCTGCCACTGTCTGCAATGCTTTCCAGATAGTTCAGGTCGGCATCGCTGACTTTACCGTCGACGCTGACAGTCCCGAGCGTTTTCAGCATCAGTGCAGCAGCGAGGGTATCACCGGGAAGGGCCGCCACAGCAGATACCCCGGCCTGTGCGCTGGCATGGGTGTTCCGGAAGTCCTGCAGTCTCTCTTTCAGGCGGGCCGCTGTCTGCGGTACCCCGGAGTGGCTGTCGACGGCACGGTCGAAGGCTTTCCAGTCATCGCTGATTTTGTCGGCGTTGTCGGCGATATTACCCGGATCGGACAGCTGCGCACCCACGGACGGAAGCAGAAGACTGAAGTCATCTTTTGCACCGGATTTTGTCAGCAGTGCCGGGTTTGCCAGTGGGGCCACACCATAGTGAGAGGAGGCAACCCCCGTTCCTCCCATCGCATCATTGCGGGCTTCAAAATATGACGTTGCTGCAGTCGAATTAAAGGAAAATAAAACGGCAGACGCGATGAGAGTACGGGTAATATGCTTTTTCATCATCATTTCAGTTTCCTGTATTGAGGTATTTTGGGTATAACAACAGAGGGCACGGCTGTGCCATTAAAAACAGTTGGTGTATTATTCCGGTTTATTGCTCAGTATTATTACCAGGGGGATAACGGAACCCTGAATAACGCAGTGGGTAATATTTTTCCTGTTATCAGATATTCTGCCTGTGCCGGAGTGAGTGTTACGGCGCGAACAGGGATATCCGGAGATATTTTTCGGGCCATCTGAAACCAGCCTTCTTTTTCTATATCCATTCTGGCCGGATATAACGAAAGTACCGGATAAATAATGGTGTTATTAATTTCTTTTTTCTGCCTGAGCAGAACGCCGCAATATTCTCCGGAATGCGTTCCGGCAAACGGAAAACCATGCCAGAGAATAATGTCCATATTCTCGCGGGCTGAAATAATCCTGCAGAATATCTCCTGTGTGGCTGGCCAGTCTCCCGGACGATACAGTGGATAATGCACCCTGCCGTTCAGCCATTCCGGACTGAGATAAAACCAGTCAGCCAGTGCTGCAAGAATCTCCCCGGTCAGATAGTCAGTGAGTCTGTCCGGCTCCCGGAAGACGGCAGGGCGGATATTCCAGGGGGCCAGTAATGCAGCCATCGTTGTTGCGCTGATATCATGTGCCTGCATGATGTGCTCCATCCTGCTGAGAAGACGGCGGACGATGTTATCTGCAGGAAGAAACATTTCACTTAACGCGTCTTCGACCAGGATACGCGTCAGGTCAGAGACGGAAAGAGAAAGCTGTTCGCTCATGATACCAAGGGCATCCCTGACTCCCTGCGGATAACGAACCTGCAGGGGTGTGGACTGCAGCTGGCGATGACTGAGCAGGCATTCGCAAATTCGCTCCCTGTCCAGGGAGAGCATCATACGGGCGGCAATACCTGTGCTGTCAGTTTTCATTTCACCTCCATGCGGGTCAGCGTGTTTTGTTCATAAATTGAGTCTAAAGAGAGTGTTTTTTAAACGGAAGCGAGTTATTTCGATCGTTATGATCGAGTGTGTTTCAAGAGTGTTTGCAACTCTGTTTTAAGGGCGAATGAAAAGGATTCGGACAGGAGGTGACTGAGCATGCTGGCATGAGATATTGCCAGTCCCCGGGTTTCTGCACGGGTTTCAAGGTCGAAATCGTGCAGTGTCACGACAAACAGCCCGTTTCTGCACCCGACAGTTGCAGGGTAGGGAACAAAATAAGGGGAAATTTTGCTGGTCTGTTTACGCCTGGCATCGAGTTTGCTGACCAGCTGATATGCCCGGAGATTTATTTCATTTGCCGTGCCAGTGGGAGCGTCATATCAAATCATCTCCAGACCAACACAAAATTACGCCTGTGGTAACGGTGTTTTCTCTGTGTATGCCTATCAGATGTGAGTCCCTAGCTGGCTTTAACAATGTAGTTGAATGCAATGTTTTTGGGACGCATTTCTGTGGTACTCCCCTGTGCCCAGTATGGCATACCACTATGATGCCCTTTCAGCCATCCGCCACGTTCGTGATAGACGCCTGATTGATCGGCCTGATAACTCAGGAGCTGTCTGTTCCGATCACCATCAAGTCCCTTCCCGTTATCCCAGCCACGGATAAAAACACCGCGCAGATCGGGTAACTTACAGCTAGGATAAGCACGGGCAAGCTGAGGATACCGGGAACAGGAAAACGACTGGCCGTTCATCAACAGATAGCCTTGTGGAGGAGTGGCAGATGGCCACGGGATAGGGCTTCCCACAGGGTAGGATTCAAAGCCAACCCACACACCGGATTGGCACGAAAGTATTGCCCCTTTGCTGTCGCGGCCTACAAGTCCATCTGGTGAACACTTTGTATTTGCTACGGCTGTTTTATCCAGCTGTAAATACTCACCTGTGGAAAGGCGACCGTCAGACCGGACTGTCCCCCCACTGACTTTTCCTCCTTTGATTTCCCCTGTGGTTATAATTCCTTTATCACCGACTGCGCGTATCCACTGGCTGTCTGTCATCGTAAAACCGCCACCATAGGTGATGTTCTTCCAGCCTTTATCATTTTTGGTGATTAACCAGCCGTTTTCGCTTGTAACATCACCTTTCAGTGTTGCACTTTGTCCATTGATGTTTCCTGCATTGTTCAGGTTGTTCCCTCCCATATTGATGGCCGTGTTCATCTGGTTCAGCTCCGGTCGTCCCGGTACCTGAAAGCGATACAGGCGATCGCTTTCCTGCAGGTCATCACCCATCATTACGATGGCGATGTGCCCGCCATTGCAGCTGAGTCCATAGTCGCCGGGTTTATCTGTCCATCCACCAAAAACACCGGTTGCTGTGCCATTTTTTCCTATAAATCCGCCCAGACCGGGGAGCAGGCTGGCGATACTGCGCAGGGCATCGTCTTTGATATTCTCCCCTCCGGTGGAGCAGGTCAGGGCCTCCAGACGACCGGTACTCGTGTTACGACGGATGCCGGTGGTATAACTCTGCCCAAAGGGCGAGCGGTTAAGACCCTTCAGATATCCTTTCCGGATTAACTCATCCGCCGTGAAGGTGGCAGGAAGCGTTCCGCTATGCAGGCGGGCATTGTTATCGGCGATGTAGGTCCTGGCTGCAGTATTGTAGGCATCTGCATGAAATGCGGCGCTCTGGTTGCGCATTTCATTCAGGTAGTCTTCAATGTAAGACCAGAACAGCGGCATGAGCAGGCTGATGACAACCAGTCCTCCCAGAATTTCAAGAAGTGCAAAACCTTTATCGTTGTCTTTTTGCATAGTCGTTCCCTCCGGTATTACCAAAGGCCACCGGGATAAAAAGTAAATGCGTACTGTGACGCGCAGAGAAACGGCCCAAAGGGAAGTTCTCTGGTAATGCGTCGTTGTCTGTTACACCACAGATAAAGTAAGGCTCCGCCTGCTGCCGTTGCGACAATCCAGGGGATGTCTCCCGGCGGGGACCAGATGGCAATACCGGCAATCAGAAAAACATCGCCCAGGCCTATGGTTTCTGTTTTCCTGCGGTAAGAGGTGTATTGCCTGAACAGAAGCAACAGCAGGAACCAGAACCCTGCACTGCACAGGCCTGTCAGCCAGTCTCCCTGCCAGAGACGAAATGCGCTGCCGCTTATCAGATACATGATGGTGAAGGGCCGGGGAAGACGGCAGGATGCAGCATCCGTCAGGGTCATCAGTGTCATACATCCGGTCATTATCGTCATAAACAGCACCCCGACAGCGCTGTCATTCTGATAAAGACGCAGGATAATGGCGGCAGCTGCAAGCATCCCGCTCATCAGCGCCAGCCCATGGTGAGGGGGGCGGGCATTCATCCGGGAGAGTCGATAGCGACTCATCTGAACGGCCAGACACTGTATTACCACGGTTATGGCGACCAGCAGTGCCGGGATTATCTGGAGCATGGCAGTTCTCCCGGACTAACGTCCCTGCATGTAAGCGCTGTAAATCTGCCGGGCGTATTTCATCCGGCGGTGAGTGTTACTTTTACTGAAGCCGGCGTTATAACTGCCGAGGCATTCCCAGTTTACGCCGCATCGCTGAAAATGCCGGGCGAGGATCCATGCTCCGGTCTGAATATTCAGGCAGACATTATTCAACAGATCTTTCTCACTCCGGATAATGCCCATTTTTTTCAGCCCGGGAATATGTGTGGAGTTAATCTGCATTATCCCGTAATCGGTACTGATAATTTTCCCACTGTCATTCCTGTTATGATTAATGGCCCGGGGATTCAGACTGCTTTCCCTGCGGGCAATAATTTTGAGTAATCCTGGATCAATGGAATAACGTTTTCCGGCGGTAATAAAACAACGATCATATTGTTTGTCCTGTGGGGATGCCTGTGCGGAAGGAAGTGAGCATAACAGTGAAAAAATCACTGTCAGGATAAATAACCTGTTCATACAGTGACCTTAAATAAAGCGCCCGGGCGGGCGCTGATGAATGATTAACTGTTGGTTTCCAGTTTGATAGTAGTTTTATCTGCGTTACATACTGTAGACGGGTCAACTTTATTCGTCACATTGCCGTTGATTTTTGTAAACATGGATGAACTGCGCAGGCTGGTGACCAGATCAATACAGTTTTTCTTCGGCACATTGCTGGATTCAATAACGTAGGAGTATTTATCTGAACTGACTTTGATGGTTACCGCACCACCCCAGGCATTTTTCGCCTTATTACCACCGGCGATCATATCGGCAGGCAGGCCACCACTTTCGGTCAGGATTTTGACGTAGTCAGTACCTGTATACTGCCCCTGGAATTTTTGGGCTTTCATTTTGGTGGCGATTGTCTGCAGGTTTTTGAGTTCCTTCTGGTTGTCTGAAGAGGACAGGGTATCGGACATCAGTCCCATCACGGCACCAATAACAATGGCAGCGACGACCAGAACACCGAGAACTTCCAGCAGGGTCATGCCTTTATCATCGTTCTGAAGGTGACGAATATTATGTTCTGAATACGAAGAGGTTATGACGCTCATATTAGCTCCTGAGATTGGTAAAACAGAATTTGGATCGAGGGGAATATAAAGGATGCTGTGTTTACTGCTTCAGCATGTCACTGATGCCGTAAATGGCACTGACCATATTGATGATGAAGAGAAATACCAGCAGACCTGATATAGCAGTAATAATAATGCCGCTTTTTCTGACATTCTTTTTTGCTTCTTCCAGCCAGCGGTCTGCATAAAGCGCCATACTGGCAACACTGTCCTCCCTTTCTGAATTTAAAAGAAGATTATTCACACAGGATTTTGACGGAAAGTCATAACCACAGTTTTTCATGGCCAGTGCCAGTGACTGACCGGATAAGACATTTTTTCTGATAGCACTTATTCGTGATTTTAACCATCGGTTATGTTCTGCATGTTTTTCTATTCTGGTAAGGGCATGAGATAAAGGAATATTTATCTGCAGCATGGATGAAATATTAAAAAGGTAATTCACGCCATGGAAAGTCTGATACAGGGACCATGGCGGGATGCGATCAAGATACCGTCGTCGGGGACCGGTATACAGACTGAATGACATCCTGATGAGAATTGCCAGCAGCAGCAGTCCTGCCAGCAGCCACAAACCATAACCGATAACCAGTCCGGAGGATTTGGCCAGAATGACCATCTGTACTGACCAGCGTTCTTCCGGTGCAAAGGCGCTGATCATCGGAATAACCCGGGTATGAACGTTATACATATTCACCACACAGAGTGTCAGCAGGATGAGCGGATAGAGGCAGACACTCACCAGACTGCTAATCATCTCCTGTCGTCCTTTTGCCGTTTTGACGACCTGAAACATGGCTTCAGCGATATCACCTCGTTCTTCACCGTTACGGATCAGGGCAATTTCATCTTTGGGTACCCAGTCCTTCAGGGCCGGAGAGAGCTGACCACTGCTGCGTATGCTGGCGATACAGTCTGTCGCCAGAAAATACAGGCCGGACTGCCCTTTCTTTTTACCAAAATCCGTTTCCACATCGCAGATGAACTCCAGTGCCCGCATAACCGGTGTGCCGTCCCGGATCATGCCTGCAAGGGACTCGTAAAACGTGGTCCGCCTGAACGTCTTTTTGCCCAGCCAGCGGTTAAGGCCGGACAGTTCCAGTTCCGTATTGTTGAGTCTTTCCAGAATTTTCATATCAGTGCAGCAGCGTATAGCTGTCCTCGTCTACAGGGGATATGTAATGCGCAGCCAGCGGATCGACCTGACCACTGTTGATTTTGCCCAGCAGGTGCTGATTTCGTGTCATACCGCCGAGCTCCCGGTGCCAGTAGGTTTTTGCCTCAATCCGGCCTTTTTCCCGGTAAATCTGGAAAAACTTCGCATCCGGGGAAATCACTTCTGCAATGACGGTCCGGCCGTTCACTCCACGCCAGCAGTGTGGGCAGCCGTTATGGTTACGAATATACACGGCATCGGGCTGGCAGAAGTTTTCCACCAGGCGTCGTTCTTCATCCGTCCGGGAGCTCTCCACCTCATGCCAGGGGAGGCGGCAGTGGGGACATATCACCTGAACCAGACGCTGGCTGAGCAGGCCGATAAATAACTGCGGATCTGCAATCATCCTTGCCTGAACGCCCTCCATTTCCAGACGCTCAAGAATATTTATCGGGTCGTTAGCATGAAGGGTGGTCAGCATCAGGTGACCGGTCATGGCGGCTTTTATCGCCGTGATGGCGGAGGCATGGTCACGTATCTCCCCGTTCAGGATAGCGTCAGGATCAAGGCGCAGGGCGGACTTAACAGAATCGACCCAGCCCTGAGCGGTATCCATAACGGCCGTCTGAATTGCACCGGGGATACGCCCCTCTGGTGGTGATTCTATTGTGAACAGACGTCGCCGGGGGAGCAGGATCCCTCCGGTATCGTTGAAGCCATACTGTTCCAGATAGGCGGCAGAAGCCGTCCTCAGCGTGGTGGATTTTCCGGAACCGGTGGGGCCAGAGAGGATCACGATGCCCTCCGGTCGCTGCAGCATCCTTCGGACAGCGCGCTCCTGCTCAGGGTGATACCCCAGCATACTGAATGTCGGTATATGCTGACTGTCATCCTTGATCAGACGCAGTACGGCATAGAGTCCGCCCACACACGGATAGTGGGAGTAGCGCGCACCAAACAGTCCGGCCAGTTTCAGGAATCTTTCAGCCAGACGGGCATCCTGGGGGACACCGGGATCAAACTGTGTTCCCTTTATGACGTCAGTCATTCCGGAATAGGTGGCCCCCAGTAATTCCAGCCCCTCATCTTTTCTGACGATATCGAGCAGCTCCAGCTCTCCGTGGACACGGGCCTCCAGATACGTGAAATCCGTACTGTCACGCCCCGGCGTGATGTGAAGATCTGAGGCGCTGAGGGTGGCCGCATGGCTGATATACCCGAGCATTTTTTGCTGTACGGGGTTAATTCCGTTTTCCACCCCGGAAATGACCGTCTCCTGCCTGAGTCGGGCGATCACATCAAGTGTGGTGAACTCAAACGGGGATACTTTACCCGGATAGCGGGAGCACAGGCGGGTCAGATAATCCTGGACGGCACGAAGGTGTTTTTTTCCTTCCACCACTCTGACATGAATTTGTCCTGTTTTATCTGTATCAACAACCACGTATTCCAGAATGTCATCAGGTGGCTGGTCTGCAGGTGCCAGCATAAAATCTCCTTACGGGCAGCGGTACCCGGAAACGATTTTTTTTGTGATTAAGGGCCGGGGGAATAATCTGTTCCGACAGCCGGCTGTAAATGGCGGCACTGAGTCAGGGTTGTAGTGTTGTTCTGATACCATTTTGTTCAAGGACAACACTGTCAGTGGTGATCTTTTCCACGCGGAATGTGGTGCCGGGAATGTGTTGCCCTTCTTTTACATCAGCAGTTTGTCCGCCCGGCAGTTGTATCCTGGCGGTTATCTGGGGGTGAACTCCGGATATCTCTGTCAGCCGGGGAATACCGGTAATGGGGGCAGGGGTATCTGTCGTGACGGCTGAACTGCTTTCCTGTGAATGCACAGGCTCAGCTGGTTCTCCCTGCTCCAGGGTTCTGAGTTCATGTCGCACCTTTTCTCTTGCCAGCATGGCTTCATACAGTGCAGTTTCTTCCTGAATCTGTTCCACCTGGAGTTGCCGGTTATTCTGTTGCATGTTGCTGATGGTGCTGGCCGCGACCGTTGTCGGCAGGATCAGGACGGAAAGCAGAAGAGCTTTTGTTTTACTGGACATAATATTTACCTGTGAATTGATAACGGAAACGACCCTCTTCCAGTTGCCTTGTTACGGAGATAAAACGGACGGAGGGTTCACTGAAATGCTCTGCCACCTGGTGCGCCGGAAGTGTCGTCAGTATCTGCAGGTCATACTCCTTCCAGGGGGGCTGGATGGTATTTCCGTCTTCATCGGTGAAGCTGTTGCTGACTTCCTGCCAGTCCATTTTCAGCTGCATCGACCGGGCGAGTGTGGTCAGCCGTTCCTGCAGGAGGGTGTTTTCCGGTAATGCCTCAACGGCAACGGGAGTTTCAGGCATACTGAAGGTGACCGGCAGGGCAAAACCACCGCTATTCCCGTCCGGCATAACCATAAACGGCCGGATGCTGAAAATTTCCCTGACCCGCTGGCTGAATGCGGTCACTGTCGTCCCGGCGATGTTTGTATATGATGCACGCAGATTGCCGCTGTTCCCGGTGGCAGCACACTCGGCGAGTGAATATCGCCAGCCGGCGACCGACACCGGCAGGCGTGACCATACGTCACTGCATCCCCGGATAAAATCTCCGGTTTCCGGCATACTCAGCCACGGTGGTGTGATCCGTTCCTCTGCGGCTTTTTGTGCCGCTTCAGCAAGTGCTGCTTTTTCTGCCTTCAGGCGTTCATAGTACTGCCAGCCATACCATGCAGTACCCAGAAGGGTGAGTATGAGTAATACCGGAATAAGCTGTGGCCCACGGGATACGGGGTGAAGGCGTGCTTCTGCCGGATATTTCCCTGCACCTGTCAGGGTTTCCAGTGGCAGGGGACCTCTGCCGTCAGGCCCGTTAAACGAGGGCGGTTCATAACATGTCCAGCCGTGTTCAGGCGCGCTGTTAATGGTGAGGAATATTTCCCGGGCCTCCCTGATTTCCTCCCGGGTTCCCACCAGGTCACTGACCAGGATGCCGTCAACAGCAGAAACAAAACCATAAAGTTCTGTATCGTTTGCCTGTGACAGTTCAACGATAGCGTATCCTCCTGGCTCGAGCAGGGGCAGGATAAGCATGGCGAGAGAGAAATACCTGCGGCTGCCTTTGGGGAGTGTATTCTGGCTGACGGCTGCAACCATGATGTGACGATCGGTATCTTCCGTACTGAGATACTCACAGGAAATATAGCGTACTGCCCCCAGACTGCGGGCAAACGTCCGGGGGTTTTTATGGCTTGCGGGCAGTGTTTTCCAGTCCATTCCGGCAAGAAATACATTCCGTCCTGCCGTCAGCGGAAACACCTGTCGCTCTGTCGGTGAAATATCTGTCACGATAGTCCTCCTTCTGCAAATCAGATGATATTGGGCGTGATCAGCACCACGAGAATGGTGTCGTCGTTTTCACTGTTGATCCCACCGCCAAGACCGAAGAATCCCGGTGTGCCGACACCCTGTTTTCCACTGCGACGCCCTGACTGCTGGAAGCCACTGATAATGACTGTCTGCCCGGATTTCAGGTCCACTGTCTGGTTGATGGTTTTCAGATCCACATTCGGCAGCTGGGCTTTGCTTCCACCACTCTCGTAATTCTCAATAACCGGTTTGTCGGAGAGACTCATGGAATAGAGCAGCTGCAGTGTCTGTGAGTCCGGGAGAATGAACGGCAGAAGGGTCATATTAAAACCGGTGGTGATGGTGGCCGCATTCAGGGAGGTGGATGAGCCGACATTGGCGGTGGTATCCGTCGTCACACTCTCAATGTAGCTCTGCTGATTGGCAATCTGCATCGGTACCGGGGTCAGGTTTTTGGTCACGGCGGAATTCCGGGTTACCACACTGACATCTCCCTGGGAAGAGAGTGCTTTCAGGAAGGCTTTTGAACCGGTGAGTTTCCCGTTCACAATGGAAACACCACCAGTGACGGTATCGCTGGCTGCACTGGTGAATGTGCTGCCGAGGCTCAGTCCCAGCGTTCTGTCGCTGAAGACTGCGTTCCAGTCGATACCTGCCTGCTCATTACGGGTTTTCCGGATACTCAGAATTTCCACATTCAGCACCACCTGGCGCTTCATTTCTTCATTGCGTTTTTCAATGAACGTCCGGACCGTTTCCAGTACCTGTGGGGTGTCCGTGACGGTGATAAAGCCCGTCGACATGAACATGCGACCAATCCCCGGCGTCAGCATTGATGAGACAGCATTTTTCACATCCTGATACAGCGCAGATTTCATATCCACGGTGGTGGTCTGGGTATTACTGGCATCACCGGAAATGGCATCCGATGCTGTTCCACCTGATGAGCCATTTGATGACATGGTACCGCTGACCACGGTGGCATTATAGGCAACCTGGCTGTCCATATAGGTCACCGGGAAGGTCCGGGTATCAAGATAATAGAACGTGATATGTGAACCATCATAACGCCAGGAAATCCCGAGACGGGAAGCGACCGCATTCAGCAGTGATGTCAGTCCTGAAGCCTTCAGTTCAGGAAGTGACGCCGTATTTCCCTGCAGGCGGGGAAGTGTCGTGTCAGAACTGCCTATGGCGGCCAGTGGAACCATACCGCCGGTATCCGGCGGTGGTACTGTGCCCTGGATTTGCTGCGTACTGCCGGAGGTGGTCACGCTCAGATACGCCTGTACATCAGGGGTGATCCTTACAGGAATATGACAGTTTTCCGAGATCCGCTGGGCCACCTGCTGAAGGGTGATGCTCTGCCGGGTGTTAATGATAATCGGACAGCCGGGCACCGCATTACCGGGGTTTTTATCCGTGACCGGACGGGGATTGATCCACTGACGTGGGGATTCCTTTACAACCGGTGTCCGGTTTCGCAGCTCAGCGATCATTTCCCGGGCCCGTTGTTGTTCAGCAACGGCGTCTTTTCTGGTGTTCTCTGCCTGTCGGAAACTGGTACAGCCCTGCAGCAGAGTGGCTGCAATCATAATAGCAAGAAGTTTTTTGTTCATAGATAAATCCGTGAGTTATTCAGAGTCCGGCCTAATTCATCCAGATGATGACCTGATCGGGGATCACAGCAGGGAGCGTGATGGAAATACGCCGCCCACGGGTGTCCAGGAGGCGACCGTTTTCCACTCTGGCAAGCAGGGCCGAATCACCACTTTGTTCCAGGAGGGCACCCATAAGGCCGGGTTTTTCTTTTGCCCAGACAAAAACGCGCTGCTGACTGATGAGGTGGCTGACGTTTTTCGTGGCGGGCAGACCGAGCTGTGCTGACGTGAGCTGACCACCGGCAGCACGTCGTTCAGGGTGCTGATACAGGTAATCGTTGATGGCATTCATATAACGAATAAAGTCTGCAGCCTGCTGTGTGATTTCAGCGGTCTGCTGATGGTGCACAGTACGGCTGAGGTGACTGTGGAACCAGAAATTACCAATGGCCATAATGACCATAATGAAACCCGTAACCCATCCCATAGGTTATTCCTGCGGGCGGTCTGTCACACGGAGCAGGCATTGTGCAGTGCTGGTCCGGGCATACAGCGGTTTTTCAGCCGGGGTATAGAGTGCAAAGAGCTGCTCCAGCGCCTGGCGGAAACTGCCGGTGAAAACCAGAGGGGCATCGATGCTGTAGTTGACAGGTGTTTCCCAGCGCAGTGTCCATGTGCCGTGCGGGCATTTTTCGGATGATGTCCAGCGGGCCAGTCCGTCTTTCAGGGTGGTCCCCTTTTCCATTTTCCACTGCCGTGGCGGTATGACCTTCTGCTGTGGTGGCACTACCGGTTTCGTGGCCACCGGGGCTGGCGTGGTTGTTCTGCTCTCTGGAGTTCCGGATGTCCCGGTGGTGGTCTGAGCCCGGGAAACGCTGACGGCAGGTGTCACTGGTGTCGGGCCTGCCGGCGTTGCGGCGCTGCCCCTGAACGGATTACGCGGTGTATCAGCAGCTTTCTGTGAACCCTGCGGTGCCGTGACGTCGACCGGCGGTGTTGCAGAGGTCGTGACAGTCAGTATTTTCCTGTTCCAGTCCATATGTCCGTAAAGCTGCTGGCCGGCCAGCAGCGCATTCAGTGCCCGGTGCCACTGGTCATTAACGGACCAGACGGGGAGGCGTTTGTTCAGTGCCGGTATGGCAGCGTTCTGTTGCCGGAACTGCCAGCCGGGTGGTAGCAACTGGCGTATCCAGTCACTGACGGAGCGCTGATGTGCCTCACGTAAATAAACGACGGATGACTGACCGGGTTTACCGGTCATAACCAGTGCGGGCAGCTGTGTGGCCTGAAGGAGCGGACGGGGAGGCAGTGCGGTACTCTGGCTGCTGACTGCGGTTGTGGGCGTCGCTGTTGTTGTCGGGCGGGGCGGCGTCACAGGGCGGGTCACCGGTGGCGGAAGCAGACGTTTTTGCGTATGGGCGATAATGGCAGCGCTTTCGCGAATTTGTCCGTCGACGAACACCAGAGCCGGAGGCGTGGTGTCAGGAACAGGCGTGGCATTAAATGCCGTACAGCCGCTGAGTAATGACGGCAGAAGGAGTGTAAGTGATTTCTTTTTCATAGAATAAATCCGGTATGTATCGGGTTACGGTATAAGACAGGTGGCTGGTAACAGGTCTTCAGATAAATATAATTTCATCAGGATATTGATGATGAACATTCATGTTCGGGGTGATTATGAAAACTAAAACATTCCGGTTCCGGAAATATAAAAAGAAAAACGTCCTGCTGCAAATGATAGTTTCCAGAAAACAAGTGATATTGTTTTTCAGAACTGGAACATTATTTTATTTCTTGCCTGTTATTGAAACATGTCCGGTTATGATCTCCGAATGGCAGGTATCAATAAAATCACTTTTCCCCGATTGTGTGTCAAAGTCAACGTGGGTGAATCTGTGTACATCCTGCCATATGGTGAAACAGACAGGACAGGTAACAGGTAGTTTACCTTCAGCTATTTTTTCGCAGCTTTCAACCAGTTGCTGCGCCTTGTTGTATCTGACGTTATAGCCATTTGTGCAAAGCGTTTCATACCCATGAGCTCCTGTAACTATATGTGTGGCGATTCTTTCGTGGACTCTCCCATTAATTAATAATTGTTCACGTGTTGTGATTGTTCTCATGCCTGTTTCTCAATTGGTCATAACAGAAAATAATCTGCATTCCTGAAAAATATCGCGCTTGTGAAATATTTAATTTTTACCCCCTTTTATGGGGGATGAAAAGCAGGCTGTCAGGCTATAACTGAACGCGGTTTCTGGATTTTGGTGCTAATGTCACATCTTTCCATTCACAGCTGCTTCCGGGAATACGCTCTTTGCGTCGTATTATACGGGAGTTCTGACACACAATAATTAAGCCATTGTCTGCCGTCTGAAATGGCATTATAGCGATGTTTATATCTTCTGTTGCAGGAATATAACTGACTTTCTTTTCACATGTATTGGTGTATATGACAACTCTGAATTTTTCTGCGGACATTTTCAATCCTCTTTTAAACCAGAATATCCCGTGAGGGCATTCTTTGTGAAAAAGATGCCGGAAAAATTCCGGCACGGGGATTAAACCTGTTGTGGTTCTGAGTTATCCGGAGCGGTTACCGGTTCGCTGACATCCGGAACCTTTTCCGGGGCAGGCATGACCAGTGGACGTGTCAGGGCTGTAAGTCCTTCACCGGATAAACCCACCTCTTTCAGCAGGGAGTCGATGAGCGGAGCCTGTGTACGGTAAGCCAGAGCGGCGGTTACTGCCTGTTCAGCGAGATTTCCGCCACTTATGTCGGTTGTTGCTGTTTTACCGCGGGTAACACCGCCATTCAGACCATCCACCTGAATGATTTTAATACCGTCAATGGATTTCATTGGTTCTGTGGACTTCTCTATGACGGCAGGTAATGCATCCAGCAGGGCAAGACGGAAGCGGAGGCTGGTCTGCTCATCCGAAAGCACGTTAATGGCATCGTTCAGTGCGCGCTGTGCTTCTGCTTCTGCCAGACCTTTCTGACGGGTGGCCTCCGCCAGTTCAATAATTGCTGCTGCCTGGAGTTCGGCTGCTTCTTTTTCAGCCTGTGCGCGAACCGTCAGTTCAACCGCTTTCGTTTCAGCTTCCTGAGCAGCAGCAATCAGGGCAACCTGTTTGGTACGGTCGGCCTCCGCAGTCTGGCGGGTGGTTTCCACATCCTGCTGGGCCTGTACGGCCTCAGCCAGTGCTTTACTTGCCCGGGCTTCTGCCTGTGACTGCTCTTCCGATTTTGCCGCCACGGCAATGGCTCTGGCCTGGCTGGCGATTTCGGTTGCCTGCTGTTGCTCAATTTCCCGTATGGCCACTTCCCGTTCGGCTTCGACCTGGCGGGTACGCACTATCTGCTGTCGTTCGATTTCGGCTTCCTCTATCTTACGTTCAGCCAGAATTCGCGCGGATTCTGCTTCACGACGTCGTTCAGCTTCAATAGCAGCAATACTGGCACTCTGCTCTGCCGTACGGGTTTTTACCCGTTGTTGTTGCTCCAGAGTCATGAAGGCTTCCTGCTGTTCAATCTCCAGACGTCGGGAGAGTGCATCCCGGTTTTTTTCCCTGATGGCCACTTCAACATCCTGCTCAACTTCGTTGCGTTCGCGGCGACGACGTTCTGTTTCCTGGGTCAGAAGGGTCAGGCCTTCAGCATCAAAGGCATTGTCAGGATTAAAATGTACCCGTGCAGTCTGGTTGAAACTTGTCAGCGACACACTTTCAAGCTCCAGACCGTTTTTGGATAAGTCTTCCGCAACGGTGTTCTGCACACCCTGAACAAAGTTCTCGCGGGCATCCTGTAAATCCTGCATGCTCATTCTGGCCGCCGTGGCCCGTAGGGCATCAACAAATTTATCCTCGACCAGACTACGCAGATCTTCAGGTGTGAGCGTGCGTTGTCCCAGCGTCTGGGCTGCAGTGGATATTCCTTCGGCTGATGGTTTTACCCGAAGAAAAAAGGCAACGGCAACATCAACACGCATGCGGTCGCGGGTTATGAGACTTTCAGCCGCTGCACGACTGACTTCCAGCTTCAGGGTGTTCATGTTGACGGGAATTGTTTCGTGAAAAATGGGCATAACAATTGCACCGCCACTCATTACCACTTTTTGGCCTCCCAGACCTGTGCGGACAAAGGCCTGCTCTGCCGATGCCCGGCGGTACAGGCGGGCAAATATCAGCCCGATAACGAACAGGGTGAGGACCAGCGCTATAACGGTAAACAACCATCCCGGAAGATTAAACATAGTGAGAACCTCTGTATATGTCGGGATTAAAGAACATCCGGCCAGGGATTCAGTTCGCCCAGCCAGCGGGAACCGGAAAGACGGCAGACAATAATCACTTTGTCTCCTCGTCTGAATTCTTTCCCGGCCTCCGGCTCCAGCAACAGGTAATGAACCTGCCCGAAGCGGTCTGTGAAGCGACCTTCACAGGGGGAACCCGCCACTGCGTGATAACCAGTGATGGTGGCCATACAGCCGATGAATGCCTCCTCGGTGAGCGCCGTTGTTTCATCACGGGGTAACCAGGGGGCAATCAGTCTGCCGGTGCGGTGTACGAGAGGACATGTCAGCAGCAGGCAAAGTGGTGCAAGGAGAATGTTCGGAGCAGGAGCCTGCAGCAGATGAATAATAAGACCCTGCAGGAGAATGCCGGATATACCAAAAAAACCTGCCAGCATACAGAGGACGATCAGCAGGGGGATCCGTCCGATGTTCAGCCAGTCCAGCGCCTCTCCTGTCAGACCCTCCGGTAAATCAGGTGTATCCATAGCTGAAGAGAGGGAGTGTCCGCAGAGCAGGGCGATAAGTTCAGCGATACCAGTAAGCAGAACAAAAGTCAGGGCTGCCAGATAGGGTGCGTTATACGCGGTAAGTAACGTCAGTGTCATTTTTCCTCCTGTGGCAGGTCAGTCAAACAACATTATGGCGTGAAGCTTCCGCTTCTTTAATTGTCAGAAGAAGCATATCGTCAGTCATCAGAAGACAAGGGGATGTCTGCAGGAGGGGATGATAACAACAGAAGCCTCACGCCGGAATGCGCTTTATGACAACCGGAGAGGACGGATAATAAAAAATGGGACATCCACATCAGCAAACCGCGATTTGCGAAAAAAAGTCAGCGGAGAGTGGCTGCCGTTGTGGCTGTCCCGGTATTTCAGTGTAAAAGCAGACTGTTGTCCATGCCCCATTCCTCTTCCGCTAAACCTGAATGGCCCACATGAAGAATGCGTGACAGCATATTTCTGCCGCTGCCGTTCAGACTGCATTCGCGCCCGTGTGCGAGCATAAAACCTTCATCCCGGAATATCTCTTCAACCTCAGACGTGTTGATGGTGGCCGGATGGATTAATGAAAATGCCACCGGTCTGATCATTCTGCCCGTGGTGGAAAAGGTGTCCCCGGTGCTGTTCAGCTGCAGGATATGACGTTTCCCGGTCTGTGCGCGGGAAAGTGTCTCACTCAGTAACTGGTCATTCCATGCGCACGTGCCAATCTGCCATCCCAGACTCCTGCACGTGGCAAGAGCCGAGCGGAAGCGGTACAGGTCGTATAATGCTGCGTTATTGCCACTTTCCAGCAGTGATTTCAGGGTGTTTGCTACCGGTATGTCTGAATTGGTGGCCAGCAGTTTTCGCAGGGTAGTGAACTCTTCAGCCATTCCTCTGAACTCGCGCATCTGACGGGCAGTGTCAAGCCAGTTCAGCAGGTAACGCCGGCGACGCCGTTCGTTGTTTATGTTGTCCGGGGCGGTGGAGAGTGCTTCGAGCATATTCTCCAGTAACAGAATGACAGGGTTTTCCTGGGATAGAATGGTCATAAAGGCGTCCTGAAAAAATGCCCGACAGCCGCTCTCCGTACACCCTCAGGTGTCACCGGTGCCGGGCATTGTGGAAACAGAAGGGAAAAAAATCCCGGCCATAAAGGCCGGGAAAAGTCGTCAAATTAAGACAGCAATTTTCATGTCAACGCTCCGTCATCAGATACCAGGTGCAGGAGCAGGGCGATCCTCGACTCCGGCAGAGGCTGGGCATCAAGCCGGAGGAGGTACTGGTAACGCGCTTTTGTCAGCCAGAGGGTGGAGGCAGCATCCAGCTCCTCCCTGGCTGCCGGATTGAGCGCAGGATCCGGGTACACTTTCATCAAAGACTGAACGATATCCTCCCTGACGGTTTTGATTTCACCGGCCATTTTCACGAAGTCCAGAAAGGCACTGTGACGGCGAAGGTGAGTGAAGCTGTGGCTTTCGGGGTCTGCTTTCAGGAAAAAGTAACCGGGAAACACGGCGTGTATATGTCGACGGTAACCACAGACTTTATCCGTGCGGCGGACCTTTTTCAGTATCAGGGGTGTCCAGGGAAGGACGTGTTGTTCGGAAAGCCAGGAAAAGAGATGTTCGCGGTTTTTGCCGGCAGGGATGTACTGTGCCAGATACCAGTTGCGTTGATGTAATTCACTGATATTCAAAATCCGGAACGCTCCGCGAAAATCGATCCCCGCAGGGGGGCTTCGATGTTGTTGTGAACGGCGAATACATAAAGCATGTGTCGGAAACAGCGGCTGACCCACGTTCAGCCTGGCCTGCAGTTCTGACAGGCACATGATTTACGCACTCTTGTAAGCCTTGTGGACGGTTTCGAGGCGGGCGAAAACCGACAACTCCTGTAAACAGGATTAATGGCTGGAAAATATATTACATAAGGATGTATCTGTGGCAAGAGTGAAGATAAGCAGTTGAATAGATCGTTATATTTGATAAGGCAGAATATTATTCTATATTTGATGTTGTGTGCGGGATATTAGATCGTTTAAAAAAATTCGGCGATCTCTTCTACTGGAAAAGAAGAAAAAAGCAGCATAAAAGATCGTTTGTGAAATTGTTCATTTTTTTGACAGAGTTCAAAAAAACGACGCTTTTTAGGGGGTTAAAGAGGGCAACTGTAACTCTGAGAAATCGTGTCGGCTTTTCAAAGCGGTGGAAAAGGGGTATATTGCGGATCGTTATTCAGTGGCTTTTGGGATCCTCGCGGTCCGGAAAGCCAGAAAACGGCAGAATGCGCCATAAGGCATTCAGGACGTATGGCAGAAACGACGGCAGTTTGCCGGGGCCGGAAGGCTGAAAAAGTTTCAGAAGACCATAAAGGCGAAACCCCCATCATCTTTCCTCGAAACTTGGCGGAATCAGAGAAAGATAATGGGGGTATCACGGAATACGGGACAAGTATATATGAAACCGTGTCAGAGATTCAACCCTTCGCAGTGCATTAACGCACGGCAATCTGTTCCCGCCATAAGCGACAGCTTGTGGCGGCCCTGAACCAGACCTCATTCACTGAAAGTACATACCGTCAGGTAAAGAACCCGAATCCGGTGTTCACACCCCGTGAAGATGCCGGAACGCTGAAGTTCTGCGAAAAACTGATGGAAAAGGCGGTGGGCTTCACCTCCCGTTTTGATTTCGCCATTCATGTGGCGCATGCCCGTTCGCGTGGTCTGCGTCGACGCATGCCACCGGTGCTGCGTCGACGGGCTATTGATGCGCTGCTGCAGGGGCTGTGTTTCCACTATGACCCGCTGGCCAACCGCGTGCAGTGCTCCATCACCACGCTGGCCATTGAGTGCGGACTGGCGACGGAGTCTGAGGCCGGGAAACTCTCCATCACCCGTGCCACCCGTGCCCTGAAGTTCCTGTCTGAGCTGGGGCTGATAACCTACCAGACGGAATACGACCCGACAATTGGCTGTAACATCCCGACCGACATCACGTTCACGCCGGCACTGTTTGACTCACTCGATATCTCAGAAGAGGCAGTGGCTTCTGCACGCCGCAGCCGCGTGGAATGGGAAAACAGGCTGCGCAAAAAGCAGGGGCTGGATGCGCTGGGTATGGATGAACTGATAGCGAGGGCCTGGCGTTTTGTGCGCGAGCGTTTCCGCAGTTATCAGGCAGAGCTTAAGTCCCACGGCATGAAACGTGCCCGTGCGCGCCGCGATGCAGGCAGGACCCGTCAGGACATTGTCACCCTGGTGAAACGGCAGCTGACACGTGAAATCGCGGAAGGGCGTTTCCGCGGAAGCCTGGAGGCCGTGAAGCGCGAAATCGACCGTCGCGTGAAGGAACGCATGATAATGTCGCGGAACAACAACTACACACGGCTGGCCACTGCCTCACCCTGAGTTTGACCTCATCTGAATAATCCGGCCTGCGCCGGAGGCTTCCGCACGTCTGAAGCCCGGCGACGCACAAAAAAGCAGCACAGCACACAAAAAACAGCCTCATCATCTGCCTTCCGGCTCGCCTTGCTCCCCCTGTTTTTCACGCAAAACACGTCTCACTGACGGGGAATTCTGTTTATCCACATTTAACTGCAAGGGACTTCTCCGTAAGGTTACAACCGTTAATGCTATAAAGCGCCAGCCGCAGGCGTTACAGGGTGCAATGTTTCTTTTAAACCCCAGTACTGTATTTCCTTTAAACTACTTAATTACTTCCATTTAAAAAAAAAGACCTATTCAATGCCTGTCCTGTGGACAGACAAATATGCACCTCCCACGCTGACGCGCGGGCCCCGAACCTCACCGTTCTGAAACCACAACAAAAAGACATCAGGAATAAAAACACCACACAAACGCAGCACCGTGCCTACCCCTCATAACTGAAAAGCGAGGCCGCCCCCGCCCAAAGGGCGGGAACAACATCGCTTTTAATTATGAATGTTGTAACTATACTCCGTCATCGCTGTCAGTCTTCTCGCTGGAAGTATTGAGTACACGCTCGTAAGCGGCCCTCACGGCCCGCTAACGCGGAGATACGCCCCGACTTCGGGTAAACCCTCGTCGGGACCACTCCGACCGCGCACAGAAGCTCTCTCATGGCTGAAAACAGGTATGGTCTGGCAGGGCAAGGGATGGGTAAGGTGAAATCTATCAATCAGTACCGGCTGACGCCGGGCTTCGGCGGTTTTGTTTCTGTGCCATATGTAACAACGGAGTGCCGCCTTACATGCGCTGACGCGCATTATTTGCCTTGTTTCGTCTGAAAGTAATCACTATGATTAAATATGATTAACAGCTAATCGGATATGCAAATGAAAAACAATACCGCACAGGCAACAAAAGTAATTACCGCGCATGTGCCATTACCTATGGCTGATAAAGTCGACCAGATGGCCGCCAGACTGGAACGCTCCCGGGGCTGGATTATCAAACAGGCGCTTTCTGCATGGCTTGCTCAGGAGGAGGAGCGTAATCGCCTGACGCTGGAAGCCCTGGACGATGTGACATCCGGACAGGTTATCGACCATCAGGCTGTACAGGCCTGGGCGGACAGCCTCAGTACTGACAATCCGTTACCGGTGCCACGCTGATGGAACTGAAGTGGACCAGTAAGGCGCTTTCTGATTTGGCGCGGTTATATGATTTTCTGGTGCTGGCCAGTAAACCTGCGGCCGCCAGAACGGTGCAATCCCTGACACAGGCACCGGTCATTCTGTTAAGGGGTTTGAGGGCCAATGGAACGAAAACGTACGTTTATGGTATAACTTATTGATT
>OGQD01000241.1_pt1 | contig 45736 bp, 51 predicted proteins | sample 1553091 | NCBI WGS metagenome assembly OGQD01 (sample SAMEA2580290, study PRJEB22360) | human gut metagenome | biome: human gut; feature: human-associated habitat; material: faeces | place: Denmark | collected 2008/2010
AACAACGAATTATCTCCTTAACGTACGTTTTCGTTCCATTGGCCCTCAAACCCCAAAACCACTTCTTACAGAAATATAGTCTTTATTTGACTCAAATCTAATTTGTTTTTTACCAAAGTAGCTTTGTAATCTGGTTCTTTCTTTGACCCCAGCTTCATCACCGTCAAAAACAGATATTACGGGGACATCTTTAGAAATAAACTCGTAGCACCCTTTCAAGAATCCTCCAAGTTGACTGACTCCACCAAACTCATCAACTTTAGCACTCCTCAGAAAAGGCCATCTGTTCTTAAACTCATCATGTTCAGATGTCAATTTCAATATTGATTCTATATATTGTTTGTCGGTGATACCTTCAACGAAAACTGCACTACTTGATATGTTAAAGAAATCAGAAAATCTGACCCCAAGATTTTCTCTTATGCTTGCAACTGCATTAAATCTTTTTTCATGCTTTTTGTCTTTTGTAACACCGGCGTCATCTTTATATAACTCAATGATCTTACTTGGCTCATCACTGACAAATGATAAGGAATGAGTTGTAATAAGAACATAAGCAACATCCATCAGTGATTTGAAAATGTGATTACATGACCGGCCTAATGAGGGATGCAAGAAAGACTCAGGCTCCTCAACCATCCAAATCGTTTTCTTACCTAGAGTAAGTTTTCTCTCTGAAATAGATTTAAATGAAGAAAATAAAGATAAGCATTGTAGCCCCATACCTTTACTCGATATCACATTCTCAATAGTATCTTTTATTGAAACCTCAAAGCGACCAAATAACTCATCAAGAGATGGCGGAGCTTTAATCATAAAGCTACAGTCATCTATACCGCTTAGAATCATTTCATTTGTTATCTTTTCAGAAACTTCCAACAGTTTATCATGAATCACTTGAACCGATGTTTTCATGGCTGAAGCTACTTCACTCCTAACATATGGAACTAATAGATTATGATATATATCATCAATACTTTTTGACGATGGTATATACACACACTCAAAACTAGAAAGTATTTTTTCTATGAACCTTCTTTCAACAGATGTATACATGGAGGAAGTTACTTCAGGTTTCCTCTTGTAACCTTTAAAGACAGTGTAGAAGTAATTGTTTTTATTAGATATTGTCAGATGTACGGTCACTTCGTTTTGAGGTGAACTTAACCTGGAGTCATCAATCATGTTAAATAGCTGCAAATATCTATCTCTCAAACTTAGCTTTCTGCCTCTTGATTGAGTTGGTTTTGATTCTTGTTGTTTAGAGCTGCCATCATCAAATGAAATAGAATTACTAGGTTCTTCTTGCTCCCCTAAAACACCAAGTTCAATAATCGAGTCATCATCGTCATCATCATCGTCTTGGCTCAAATCCTCAGAGACATCATCTAGCTCACTTTCAGAAAAAGTAAATCTTACAGCAAAACTAGTTTGTCCTTGCTTAACACCATGTGGCTTATCTTTTTCATAGTCATATAAGTCAGGATTAAATTTTCCTTCAAAAAAAACCCTCATAGCTTTTAATAGGTTTGTTTTACCACTGTTGTTTTGCCCAACAATGGTTAATCCATTAAAGTTATCAGAGGATATCTCCCCTGAAATAGACCTATACTGAGAAACTTTAAATGATACTATTTCCATTTTTCTTCCTACGATAGAATGTTGCTCGGATTATCGACATTTTTTCCCAAGGCTTTAACTGTCCTTCGCTACTTGGAGAAATGGCTCTTCCTCCACTGTTCTGCTTTATTTTCGCCAGAAAGCCCACCATGCATGTTGTTTGTCCTGAAGTGCTGCTTTATCCTGAAGCAATTCAGCACTCACTGCCCCCTGAAGCACAGAAACGGCGTTTCTCGCGGCATTGCGACAGGAATCAATAACCTCTGGTTCGTTGGGCTTTCTGAGCAGGATAAATTGCGATACTTTGGACTGAGTATCAAAAGCATAGATTCGCAATTCAGGGGAGGATGTCAGGCTTACAATATTATGCAACCGCATATAATTGGTGTAGTCCTCGCTACCTGGATTACATGATTCATAAAGATATTTCTGCATTAGCGTTTGCGATGAAGAAAGAAAATCTATATAGCGGTCAGTTTTTTTATCTATATCCCGCAGTCGCTGAGCTATTGCATCTTTTCTTATTTCGTGGCAGTGTGTTAATTTCAGTGTAATCCAGCCACCAACAATGGTGATTAATGCACCCAGCCCAATTTTAACGGCATTATCAGCCACATCTACCCACTCAGTTGCCATCTGTTACGCGTTCTTCCTGTGATGATCATGGTCGCTAGTATAATTCTCCGGCTGACTGGACATACAGCATTTTCTGTCTAGCACCGAAACGTTATAAACCTTTGTTCAAATTCCTGATCTCTGGCATCATCTTTTCGTACATCTTTTCAGTTGAGTTAGCGCAATAACTCTGTAGGTATTTATAGTTTTCTTCGAATTTCGGAAGGTTTTTAGCTAAAGTGATCTGTTTAGGTAAGGTTCCGGTAGAATCGTTGACCACATCAAACACTATCGAATTATGTTTATGATCTTCATCAACTAATTTTAATGTAGCTACAACAGGGCTTTTATCCATTGCCCCGTTAACTAGTTGTCTAATTTGGAATTTTCTCGCAAAAATAAAATTAATTAGAGATGGACTGTCACTATTAAAAGTTATATTCCACGTCAAAGGCATTGCATCACATAATCCTTCTGAGATAAATTCACCATCAATAGAACCATCTTTATCAACAAATAATTGTATAGTCATAATTGATTGCGGTTTATCTAGTCCAAGATCCCCACTATTAATAATATATTCAGCATCTGTTGACCATTTTCCGGTAAGGAATTCTCTTTGATAAAGAGCAGCATTCAATTCATTTTTATATGGTAGGTAAAGTCCCACTGCTGCGATAACCACCCCAAATGCAGTGCATAAGGTTGTGATTCGTCCACTCATTTTTTTCCCTTATCTTCATATGTAAAATTTATAACCAATTGTACATTAATAGCCTCCTTTAGTAATCCCCCGCCCATATTGGACATTTTGTTTTTTTGTTTAGACTCAATTAGTTACAACATTCATATATTTAGTTCCTTTATCCTGTGCCCTGTTCCAGCATATGTGCCCATATCCTAGGTTATTCAGGATAATCGCTTCCTTTTCGCCCTGCCCGGCGTTCACTGGTGTTTACGGCAGGGAACTTAACCACCGGACGGGTGGAAACATGTGGATTTGTGTGTGGCTGGAATGCTAATGTACGCGTACACTAGCATTAATGGGGAGGGAGTTAACTCTCTTTTATTCTGGATGCCTTGATTCCCTCCTGATACAGACGCTTTACCCGTTCAATTTCGTCCAGCGTTGCCGCCCAGTGCTGTCTTGCCGCATGACGATATCTGGCAGCCATTTTTTCCACGGCCTCCAGGGTGCTGTCGTTGCTGCGGTGCTGCCGCTCCTTATCCCCGAATAATTCCACAATCAGCCACTGGCTCCCCGTTCTGCCAAACAACGCATTGCACAACCGTTTAACGGCCAGCGGTGTTAAATCCGGGTCAGGGTCATATGCTATGGTGGCAAAAATAAACCGCAGCATTTCCGAGGTTTTGTAACGCTTCACCGCTGCCGCCAGACGTGCGCCACGTTGCGGGGCTTCCCAGCGTTCATCGCTGTATCTGGTCAGTTCTGAAAGGAAATCCCTTTCAAGATTTTCAGCGGTGTAACATCTGCCACCGAGAAACATACGCATAGCTTCTCTGGTTTTGTCTCTCATTTATTATTCTCTGGATTAAAGCTAATGTATGCGTACATTAGCTTTAATCCGTATCAATAGAAACAAATATCATGGTTCGTAGAACCTCCATACAGCGAACTTTTGCAGAAACTGAGCGGGGGTATCAGGGATTCCCCCCCCTGAGCGCGTCGTTTATACACGGAATTTATTACGTGCATACATCGCTGTCGTGCCCTGTATTTCAGAAACACTCTTCGGGACAGACACAAACGTGTCTTTCCGTGTGCCATTGTGTGAAGGGCTGATTCAGTCCGCTGCCTCTTGCGCGACTTTCCCTGCCCTGTCGTTCATTCATCATGGACAAAAATGCATTATCGGAAAAAATGTCCAAAATTTTTTTGTGATCAGAATTTTTGTTGTCGGACACACCTTTGCTCCAAGTCATAATTGCTGACACATCCCCAAAAAACAGGAGCGGAGATTTAAAAATTGAGTCACTTACCCCGCCAACATTTTCCAGATTTCACGTAGCGCACCACCGCTACTGCATACATCAACAAGAAATGACGTTTTTTTAATTACTTTGTATGCTGCAATTTACTGAAAAAACGGGATTCATGAAAATGCCAGTAATGGCATCGAGTTGTTGGCCAACGCGACCAGCAGCATTGGATGCAACAAAAAATGAAAGAAAAATCTCTCAAATGAAGGGAAAAAACGGAAGTACAGCCGAACGACAGGCACAAAAAAACCCGACTGGTAATCGGGCTTTTTTGTGTTTTCCAGCCTTGAGTTGGTGGCTCTGACTGGAGAAGAACTCTCTTCAACCAACATCGAAGAACAACCGATATGACAGGCAGTGTAAGAGTAAGTATCGGGAGTCTGCTCCATATAATGGAGTAAACGGATGCTTGATAAAGCAATCATCGTTCTGGGGGCGCTAATCTCGCTTCTTGAACTGATTCGCTACCTTCTCCAGTTGATGGGCTGATGGCGGAGACGTAACTAAGGCCGGGGGCTAACCACCTCCGGCCTTTAATAAAACCATATTTTAGTTACAACATTCAAATGCATTGACTAAACACCACACACCCAACCTCCTGAGTTAATATCCTGCCTTTCAGATATATTAGCCCCCTCCCCCTCTACTTACTGGATTTCTGCCCGGTTTTACGTTTTAGCGCACTGCTTATTGTGCCACGGCTGCACCCCAGTATTTTCTGTACCTGTGTCCAGGAGCTTCCGCTCTCAATCAACCTGATAATTGCATCATGTCTGGCTTGATTAGGTTTACGCCCTTTATATTTGCCGTCTTTCCTTGCTTTCTCTATCCCTTGCTTCTGCCGTTCCCGCCGTTGTTCATAGTCCCTTCTGGCAACAGCGGCCAACATATCCAGCAGCATATCGTTAATGGCTGCAAACAACCGGCTGTCAAACTCACTCATGCCAGAATTAATCCATGTCGTCGGCACATTCACCGCCATAACCCGGATGTCTTTCTGCCGGATCATTTTCTTCAGCGTATTCCAGTCTTCCCCTGACAGGCGGGAAAGTCTGTCCACATCCTCGATAAGCAAAATGTCATTTTGCTGGCAATCTCTCAGAAGACGGAAGAGTTCAGGACGATCGAGACGGGAACCGGATTCATTCTCAATATAGTAGCTGCAAATAATCAGGCCTCTTTCCCTGGCAAAAGCCTCGATAGTTTCCAGGGCACGCGAAGCATCCTGTTCTGCTGTTGAAGCTCTCAGATAAGCGCGGACAAAGCTTGTTGGTGCATTTGAAGTCATATTACAGAACCGGTTCACATAAGGTCACACCACTATACCCAAAATGCACCAGAAAGTGGATCGACAGGAAAGGCACACTCAAAAAGAACCAGAAAACAGACCTCCGACCATAAAGTGACAATGTCACACAGAAATTTACAACATAAAGATGATGTAAAGACAGTCTCAGCTTTACCATGTAAAGCCACTATAAAGACACACAAATCTTTACACAATAAAGACAACATAAATACAAGCTTATCTTTATTTGTGCTTTACATGGTAAATCATGTGTAATATAAAGACACTGTAAAGACAAAATAATCTTTACGAACAACACACAATGTAAAGATAAGATAGTCTTTACATAATCTTTACGTCATAAAGAGAGGAATTCTGAAATGGGTAAAATCTTGCTTGTCGTATCAGATAAGGGTGGTGTAGGCAAAAGCACCTACGTGGCTAACACAGGCTCAATGCTGGTCAATAAAGGTAAGTCGGTAATTATCCTCAAGACAGATAAAAACCACGATCTGTTGAGCTGGAACGAAAAGCGGACAGATAACGGATTACTCACTATCCCGGTTCACGCAGCTTACGGAAACGTCAGCAATGAAATTAAGCGACTTAGTAAGCTGTGTGAAGTCCTCATTGTCGATTGCCCCGGCCACGACAGCCAGGAGTTCCGTAGCGCCCTGACAGTATCAGATATCGTGGTAACACTGGTTAAGCCGTCCTCTGATTTCGAAAGCGAAACTCTGACCAGTGTTACAGAGAAAATCCGCACCGCTCAGAAAGCTAACGCAGCCCTGGAACCGTGGGTGCTGTTCACCAGAATCAACTCAGCGAAACCCCGCCACAGAAAAGCGGCCATTGATCTGGATAAATTACTGCGTTCGGACAACATCTGGATTCAACCTCTGAAAACCCGGATATCCGAGCTGGATGTGTATGAAAGCGCCTGTAATGAAGGGGCAGGGGTACATGACGTTAGCCGGGCATCAAGCCTTTCAACAGCGAAAGCACAGATTGAACTTGTGGCACAGGAAATTGGGATTTTATAGGAATATCAACAAGATTAATCAAAATCTTTACATTGTAAATACATCATAAAGATACTATGATATTTACAATGAATGCATACCGTACAAGAGGCAATTTTCATGGCTTTAAAACTAAACCGTCCGAACATCGATGAATCTAAGCAACCAGCAACAAACGCAGAAACCGCGCGTTTTATCTCCGGCGCTACCAGAGCGCCTGTAGTGGGTAAACCAAAGTTGATGAACTTCAGACTGCCAGCGTACTTTGAGGAGATCCTGGAAGCAGAGGCGCAGAGAACAGGCCAGAGCAAGACAACCGTTCTAAAGGCAGCACTGGCCGCTTTCGATAGCCTAGACGAGAACCTGAAAAACCACTGGCTGCTTGAATCTGCAAAGTTAGGGTAGCGTTATGGCTAAGAAAAAGAGATATGTTGTGATGGTTAGAGATAAAACCAAATACGGCAGCAATCAGCGATTATTAGCCTGGTTAGTATGGTTCGCTAACAGCGCATAATAAGGCCATTGACTGTGAGTACGGGATATGGATTGTCGAGCCGTCTTACTGATTGAGGACAGTAAAGGCAAAATAATAATGAGAATATTCATCGTATTAGCTGGTCTTTTATTGGGATGCTGGAGGTTATTTGATAACTACAGATCCTATAAAAAAGGAATTTATAAAGAACATCGCAAGATGGCTCCTCCTGTTTATTATTATCGTGGAGATCATACGTTTGTCATACGGATAGTAATTGATTCACTTTTGACCCTGGTGATGATTGGTTTTGTTGTCTGGTTCTGGTTTAGAACTGCTTAACATCATAATATCGAGGAAGAAAAATGGCATCAGATAATAGATACAGTATTAACTTCACGCTATCTGTTTTAGAAAAAACAGAAGCAAGCAAATTAATAAAAGAACGAGAAAAACAAGAACATATAGAACCTTATGGCTATGTTTTGCTTATAAAAAAAGCAGCATTGTTAGTTCTTTCATTTGCAGCATTATTTGATTTTATAATACTTTTTGATTTGATTGCTCTCGCCCCAAAAGACCCTGATTATGTAGAAAGAGCAAAATTTCTTTCCATTATTACATTTACACTAATAGCTATATTTATCGGGTTATTATATATATATGATTATTTGATGAAAAAAGTAATGAGGACTAACTATTTATCAGAAATAAGAGATTCTGAACTAATGTTACGTCTCAAAATAAATCGTTCATACATTGAGCAAATCATGAAAATTGGTAGTTCGAAGGTTTTCTGGAATAACATAAAAAAACATACCGTAAGAAAGGATTTCTATTTATCCAGACAAAAGAAAACAGATGCATAATCATTCCAGAAAGAGTTTTTAAAAATGGAGAAGAAACCGAAAAATTATATAATTTTGTAAAGGAGCAAATAGCAAAAAACACAATAGAATGAAAAAGGAAAAACAAAAAGGAAGGTTAAGTCGCAGAGAAGGGGACATAAGACTCAATCCTTAAATAACGCATCCAGCTTATCGCTGGTAAGCAATTCTGCCAGCGAATCACATTTCATAAAATCAATATCCATTTCGTCCAGAACATCACAGTAGCTGACATCATCAAGACTAATGACAATCACAGGAACACCCTCTTTGAGATCAAACACTAAGACAGGTAATGAAATGGAGTTTATCTTTTCAAAATCACTAAAAAACTGTTCAGTTCCATATTCACTGGCAGGAAAAAGAATCTCACTTAATCTCACACAATAAAAAACATGATAGTGTTCTTTAAGGTTATCCTTTAAAATATTAACAGCCTTAGTATATTTTTCGTTAATAAACTCTTTGACCAAATATTTCATAAAACTCTCCAACAAGAACCGACTGTAGGTCATCGGGCAAACGTTGCGGAATGGCGTCAGAGACGTCATTTTGCGGCGTTTGCCCTATCCTGCATCGCAGTGAAAAGGCAGGGAATGGCATAACCGCTGAGTAGCATCATTGCTGGCTTATCTCGCTACTGTTCTCGGTGCTTTCGTCCGCAGGTTCGGGAACAAGTAACTTGTGCCAGGGCATCGTTTTGTTGAGCAGCTCCATCAGAGGCTCAGCCAGCAGTCCCAAAATCCAGGTTGCCGTAATCACCGGTATAGTCAGATTTTGTGGCGTCCATAACTGGTGATCGAGATGATACCAGGTGATGACACACAAAATACCACCCAGCCAGAATACAGCCCATTTAAACGCACCAAGAATGGCTAACACAAAAACAAAGATAAAATGTAAAACACTCGCGACAAGAAGACGAAGATAAAACCATCCCCAGCCAAGCCACTTAACAAAAGTGCTCCCTGTTTTCACTGCAAAACGTTTCTTACGCTCCTTGGCTATTTCTTTCCTGAATTTAGCACGTTCTTCCCCCTGAGGGAATTGATAGATTTTAGCCATGAGTTACCTCATATCATATATTCACTAGAGGACTTTTTTATCAAACTCTTCCAAGAATTTAGCTTCATCATCAGAAAGAGAAATATCTTCATTGAGAGAAAAATCAAATCTTAGCATATGCACCATACGTCCTTTTTTTCCTGCCACTGAAAATTTTATATCCCTTATCTCTGTCTTTTCTATGATTTCTCTTATACTTTTGTTTATAACATCACGAATAAAAAAAGAGTACTTTGGATATCTGTATACCTTCTCACCATTTTCAATATTATAAAGCCCCATTTCCTCTTTCAGTTGGTCAACTGAAATTTCGAAGGATTTACTCGCAGGGTTTAAACTATAGTATTTTCTGATAACCTGATATAAGTTTGTGGAGTTTACACTGTTCAAGATAACAACAGATTTTAACACCTGTGTTGTATATCTGTTTTCAGAGCCAATAAGTTTTGAAAAGTATCTTTTTGCAGTATTAGTAAATTTAATACGAACAGTAGCCAAATGATCATAATAGGCACAAAATTCGGTTAAATTTAAATCTAATCTGTCAGGTATCTTGTTTTTAGATGTTGATATTCCCAATTCATTAGATAGGGTTTTTAAATCATCTCTATTTAAAACTAATGTCGTTGAAGCCAGAACTTTTGCACCTTCTTTTAAGGCCGCATATGCGGCATATTTATCCAAAGTAGTTGTCTTAGAAAAAAAATCAGCATCAACCTCCAAAATATCATCATTCAACATTTCCTTTGTATCAATCTGACAAAGTGCGAGAAATAAAACCCGTTTCGCAGAAAGAGAAAGAGATGCCAGAGTAACGCCAACCTCATTTCTATGCCTGACTTTCGTTAACCCTGTTACAGTTTTCACCTGAAGCCTCATTATAGATAAGTCGTATCACTTGGCTAAATGATAACCCTATAAAGGTTGTATGACAACAATACATTACAACCTTTAGTTAAAAAACTTATCACCTTTAGATATAAAGATCTTTATGTATTCACATCAAAATGAATTCATAACATCATGTTTTACATGATATTTTTTTAGCCTGTGGATGTACTTAAAAATCCTCTCACCTTTCGTTAAAAATCCTCTCATCTTTAGTGAAAAATCTTCTCACCCTTACTTAAAAATCTTCTCACCTTATGTTAAAGATCCTCTCACCTTACGTTAAAAATCTTCTCATGTTTAGCGTTTTTTTATTATATTTATCATAATGTTACGACGCTCTAAGTTTTTAAGTTTTTAAGATCAAGAAGAAAAGATAAGTTTTTTAAATGCACAGTGCCTGTGGATAACTTTGCGTAAACCCAGAGGACAGATCACTCTGAACTAGGACAACCACACATAAAAACAATATGCTCGCTTTTTAACCACTGCGCGTAATTGCCTGATGTTATCCTTGTGCTGTTCCGCTTCCTCGCTCACTAACTCGCTACGCTCGGTCGTTCGGCTGCGGCGAGCGGTGTCTCCTTTCTCAAAACCAGAAGAGTTCAGATCATACGATCCGTTGATTGATCCTTTTTGGATCTTTCACTGAGAAGCCCTGAATCGCTTTCTGCCGCTTCGTTCGATACAACCATGGTGAAACCATGCGAAATCGAAAAAATCGCTCAGAATGCGATACAGCGCGTTATAGAGGGTATTTACAAAACAGTCGTTGCCTTGAGGAAATTTTGATCAAGATTGAACTTCTATCCGGATCATGGCAACAGATCACAGCAACAAGGCCGCTAAAAAGCGTTGAGCGGCGTTAAAAACCGTTAAACCGTAGCTGACTACAACGAAACGGGAAAAAACGCTCAGAACGCGTTACAGAGCGTTTTAAGGCGATGTCGGAAAGAGCCATATCTCACCTGTTCTGATGTTTTTCTCAACATAAGCACTTTTAAGAGTGCTTTTAAAGATGCTATTATGCCAATGAGACAAGCGGAGGGTTTATGAGCTATCAAATTCTGACAACCACAGCGGCCAGTATTACTGACCTGAAAAAAAATCCTATGGGAACCGTAGCTGAAGGTGAAGGGGACGCTGTTGCGATCCTGAACCGAAACGAACCGGCGTTCTATTGCGTTCCACCAAAACTTTACGCCTACTATCGGGAACTCGCTGAAGATGCTGAGTTAAACGCTGTTGCTGATGAGCGCATGAAAAACCCGGAAATTGTGAAGGTTAACCTGGATGACCTATGAACTGGCTTTTGACCGTAGAGCACTGAAGGAATGGCAGAAACTCGGCCACACCATCCGTGAACAATTCAAAAAGAAACTGGCAGAACGGCTGGAAAATCCACGCGTACCCGCAGCCCGGTTACATGGTCATGCTGATCGCTATAAAATCAAACTTCGTGGATCTGGCTACAGACTTGTATATCAAGTCATTGATGAGAAAGTCGTTTTACTCGTTATTGCCGTTGGAAGAAGGGAAAGCAGCGAAGTCTATCAGATCGCAGATTTGCGCTAAGATTAATCATCAAATGATTGACTGTTTACAGTTAGAGCGAGAGCATTAAAAATTTGCAATACCTGCAAATGCAGGTATAATAAAACACAAGAAAGGGAAACAGGTTCTCTTTCATCCAGAGCCCAAAGTGGGCGGGAGGTTAAAAATGCAAAACTACGCTAAATCTGTAGCCACAGAGATTTTACGTCAACTTGGTGGTAATCGTTTTATTGTTATGACTGGTGCTAAAAGTTTTTCTTACTTTGATGAAAACGGTGAGTGTGGGTTAACTTTCCGTTTACCGTCAAATTTTGCAATGAAAGGCATCAACTTAGTAAAAATTAAACTGGATTTTACTGATACGTACCAAGTGAAATTTTCTCGTGTACGTGGTGCTGAAGTTAAAGATATTTCAAGATTCGATAATATCTATTGTGATCAGTTAGCGCGTTTATTTACACAGGAAACAGGGTTACATACCGTGTTATAGATAAAAAGGGGCATTAAGCCCCTTTTTTAGTTATGAGGAATAATATGGATAAAGATAAGATAATTAAGAAAAACAGAGGTAATTACTCCTATGTAATCAGAACGATGGATGAAGATGGGGATACGGTTTTTCACGTCTTAAAATATGTTAAGACGATTGATAAAACTAAAAGCAGGAAAACAGTAAGAAAATTGATAATGGACGAAAAACTCAACCTGGCATCATTGATGCTTCTGGATAATGGGGTTTTGTGTGATTGTCTGACAAAAGGGGATGAAAATGCAGAATAAACCTACACCTGAAGAAGTAAAGAATGCGCGGGTTGCGGCAGGTCTTACTCTTAAAGAAGCTGCTGATATTTTTGGTTATCAACTGAATTCCTGGCAGATGAAAGAAAGTGCAGGTAAGGCCAGTCGTTCTTTATCTATTGGTGAATATCAGTATTTATTGTTATTAGCAAATATGCATCCGTCTTACAGGCTGGTAAAAAAATAACTTGCCATACCTGCAAATGCAGGTATAATAAAACACAGTAAAGGGAAACAGGTTCTCTTTCATCCAGAGCCCAAGCTGGGCGGGAGCTAAAAATGAAAGTATTAACTTTTAAAAATGATACTGTCTCTGTTGGTGATATCTTTGTATCATCATGGGGCTATGAGCAAACCAATGTAACCTTCTACCAGGTTCTTTCTGTTCACGGTAAAAAAACCGTCACCGTTCGCGAGATTCACGCCAATTCAGAATATACCGATTCAATGGTCGGCTTTAAAACTCCCGTTTTAAATGATTTTACTGGTGAATGTTTTAAGCGTCAGATAAAAGATTTTGGTGATGAGCTGGCAATCAAAATCGAAGATTTTGAAACTGCGTATAAAACTCTACCGGAAGAAAAACATCGATTTTCTTCTTACTACTAATTAATCAGGGGGGATATTCCCCCTTTTAGTAAAGGTCTGAAAATAGAAAGAGAGTTTAGCGCAAAAGCATCATTAAACCGAAATATAAAATTTTGGTTTGAGCAATGTGGATTATCTAAAGAAAGAGTTATTCATTGTATTGATAACTGGTATGACCTTGCATACCCACCATCAGAACAGGAGAAAGCAAAAAAAGAAGCAATTGAGAAGTTAATAAAGTAAAGATAAAGATGGTATCAGGTTGTGGGGCAACCTGATACCGTGACACCTGATTCTATTGCGAGGAATAAAATGTCGGAACACATATTATCAGCAATAAATGACGTTGAAAAGGGTGGGCGTCCGGTTTTCCCTTTGATGCCATTCCATGTCTTTCCTGAGTATATGGCATTACTCAGAAAAGCACTGGAAAAAAAGACACAAAAGAGAACAGATAAATAAACCGGAGGCTTTATGACAAAACATGATTTTGTGTCCTTTGTCAGTGGAGAATTGCGGCAAGGCGCTGTACGCTTTTCTCTTGCTTTTAACAGCAAAGGAGAAATTGTTCTGCACTGGACTAATAAAGCAGGAATACGAGTCTGGCGGATATTAAGTGGTAATCGTGGCAAAAAACCAAGCAAAGCTAACCTTGAAAGAATGAGTAACTTCCGGCGCTGGCTTTTTGATGCCCGTCAGGGCATGGAAGGCTACACTCAGCAACCTGAACAGAGCAACCTTAGCTGAATAGCCGAAGCCCTCCCGTATTTCGGGAGGTGCTTTCTGATATATTGCGCGGGGCTGCGCTTGCGCTTCCTGCCAGACCGTTCGCGGAGCGAACCTGACGGCACTGTCCTTACCGCATTGATCGGGTTTCCGGTCGCAGACGTACGTATGTTCAGCCATGACAACATCAGCCTTTTTGCATTTTTGTTGATGCTCAAGCACAATTTATGAGGGGCGCCAGATTCACTGCGATGCAGGATAGGGCAAACACCGCAAAATGACGTCTCTGACGCCATTCCGCAACATTTGCCCGGTGACCTACAGTCGGTTCTTGTTGGAGAATTTTATGAAAAAAGTTCAATTCAGAATTGATGAAAATCAGCATGATGATTTGCTGGATTGCCTTAAAACTCTTTATCCGGATGAACCAGCTTTAACAGTAGCTAAAGGCATGAAACTTTTAGCAAATGCTTTATTAAAAAGTAAAGCTGTCAGTAAGGATATAAATACGTTTTTTGATAATAATGATTTTATCAAAACAACGATGTACTTAACAGGTAAACAAAGGGCTGATATTGAAAGAGCTGCTAATCGTCACGGATGGACGTTATCACGAGAATGTCGTTACCGCATACAGACGACACTTGAAAATGAACTGGATTTCTTTGACCAGGAACTGCTGATGATGAATCGTTGCCGTAATTCAATTGATAAGATCGGTCGTAATTTCCATTATATCATTGTTAATGATCAGACCAGGGTTCTTGATAAAGATGGTTTCTATCAGGATGCGGAGCGTCTTACAACAGAAATTTTTAATCTTAAGAATCAGTTTGAGAATTACATTATGTTATGTAAAGGGAGAACTGTTTCAAATAAAGTGGAGATGTGATTATGGGCGTTTACGTTGATAAAGAATATCGTGTTAAACGAAAGTCATCAGAAAATGGTCGTAAGTCAGCTTTCGCTCACAAAGTCAAAAATGGTGGAAAGAACTATAGCCGCAATGTTCAGGAACGTATCAACCGCAAGGGTGCCAGTAAGGAGGTTGTTGTCAAAATATCTGGAGGTGCTATTACTCGTCAGGGGATTCGGAACAGTATTGATTATATGAGCCGTGAGTCAGAGCTACCAGTGATGAGTGAAAGCGGTCGGGTATGGACGGGTGACGAAATTCTGGAAGCTAAAGAGCATATGATAGATCGTGCTAATGATCCTCAGCATGTGATGAATGATAAAGGTAAAGAAAATAAAAAAATCACACAGAATATTGTCTTCTCGCCTCCAGTTTCAGCGAAAGTAAAGCCTGAAGATTTGCTGGAGTCTGTCAGGAAAACGATGCAGAAAAAATATCCTAATCACCGTTTTGTTCTTGGATACCACTGTGATAAGAAAGAACATCCTCACGTTCATGTTGTTTTTCGTATCCGAGATAATGACGGTAAACGCGCTGATATCAGGAAAAAAGATTTACGGGAAATTCGTACAGGTTTTTGTGAAGAATTGAAGTTAAAAGGTTATGACGTTAAAGCGACCCATAAGCAACAGCATGGACTTAATCAGTCTGTTAAAGATGCACATAATACAGCACCAAAAAGACAGAAAGGTGTTTATGAGGTTGTTGATATTGGCTATGACCATTATCAGAACGATAAAACAAAGTCTAAGCAACATTTTATAAAGCTAAAGACTCTTAACAAGGGGGTTGAGAAAACATACTGGGGGGCTGATTTTGGGGACTTATGTTCGCGGGAAAGCGTTAAAGCAGGTGATCTTGTCAGACTGAAGAAACTTGGTCAGAAAGAAGTAAAAATCCCGGCGCTCGATAAAAATGGTGTTCAGCATGGCTGGAAAACGGTTCACAGAAATGAGTGGCAGTTAGAAAATCTGGGGGTTAAGGGCGTAGACAGAACACCTTCAGCCAGCAAAGAGCTGGTACTGAACAGCCCTGATATGCTGCTGAAGCAACAACAGCGAATGGCGCAGTTTACGCAGCAGAAAGCATCCACGTTACAGTCAGAACAGAAGCTGAAAACAGGGATTAAATTTTGGGGCTTATAAGATTTAATGTATTGATTATGCGAGAAAAATATTTATTTTAGTTCGCTTGCTCATCTTTTCACCTTAAAAACAGATCGAAATTCTGCGTTTTAGCTATCATTCGATCTATCGATCTAAAAAACAGATCTGCAATAGATGGATATTCTGTGTTTTGTTGCTTATGTAGAGCAAATTAAAGTAAAATTGATTTATCAAGATCGAAAGATCTGTTTTATGTGTTGAACTTAGCATAAGCCACTTGTAGTATAAACTTCGCGCAATAGTAAAAAGTCTCTCTTCATAGGGGCGTGATTTCTCACAAGCAACCACGGTTGGCTTGTGTTTTGTCACATCTGTATATCGGGGATTGAGTATGAAAGGACAGAAACAGTTTTACCTGCTTCAGTGTTCTCCGCATTTTCATCAGTCGGTTCTGTTGCAGTTATCCCGGAGCGGTATCGCTTACTACAATCCAGTTATACGCACTTTCTATAAGAGGCGTGACTGTAGTGCATACAGGGGACAAATCATGCCAATGTTTCCCGGTTATGTATTCGTTCTTCTGGATTTTGAGGTTGTACATCCATCCTGCTTTACCCGGATGAAAAATGTTTATGGACTGGTCAGTTTTGGTGAATATCCTGCTGAAGTTCCTCTGAGTGTCATAAATGAAGTAAAAGAGCAGGAGAAGATTTTTTCGATGAATTTAAGCCTGATGAATAACTCCTGTCTGGCAAAAATACTTCTCCTTGCAGACGCTTCAAAGCGTGGACAAGTCTTTGCCGACTATGTGTGTAACAGAAAATACGACAGGTTAAAAAATGACAGCTATAAAAGGAAAGCGGAAACCGCAACGCAATGTACTCTACCTTCCTACAGAAGTTCGTGTTGAAGTTGAAAAAATTGCAATTGAAATAAGTTTCAAGAGGGGGAGGCGTATCTCTGATTCTGGTTTTGTTCAGTATCTTATTAAAAAATACAAATCTCAGGCGATGAAAGAGCTTATTCATGGGGCTGATATTCCTGACGAGTGATAGCGCCCCGGTGTTCTGAATGTGGAATATTTATGTTATCTACTTCTACTTTTCTTGCGCTTGCCATGCAATGCGCTGCCAGCGTTCATCCTGATACAACGCACGAAGTCGCCAGGGTTGAATCAGGTTTTAACCCATATGCGATTGCGGAAATAATACCAAAGGTTAAACGCAAACCTGGTGATAAAGGCGTAGTATCTTACTTTCCTGAATCAAAGGAGGCAGCACTTAAGATCGTTAAAAACATTGAATTACGGAATCATCGTTACTCTGTAGGACTTATGCAAATAACGAGTACCAATTTTGCAAAGTTTGGTACAACAGCAGAGAAAATGTTTGATCCATGCGAAAATCTTAAGGTATCAGAAAAAATACTGGTTGACTGTTATAAACGAGGTGGCGACTTAGTGCGTGGGCTGAGTTGCTATTATTCCGGCAATCCAGAAACAGGAGTAAAGCCAGAACCTGAATTTAATAATACAAGTTATGTAAAACGTATAGGATTTAGCCCTCCTGATAATAAAAAAAGTTTTATTGTTCCCTCTGTAAAGGAAATGATTAAAAAGGAGAATAAGACGACTATCACACCTGAAGAAATCATTATATATCCTCAATACGCCATGCGTGGCACTGTATCAAATGAAAAGGAAACAAAAGATGTTGAAATTAAATCTGAATAAACGTTATTTAACGCTTTCTCTATTTATGGCTGCGTTGATGCTTTGTGTTGCAGAACCTGCTTTTGCGGATGATGTGTCTACAAAGACAACTGGTTTTTTACAGAAAATAATTGATTTCTTAACTGCGCAACGTAAGCCAGCTATTACAATTATGTGTCTTGGTATTGCCTATATCGCGTTATTTGCCAGACAGCATATGGCATGGATTATCCCACTTATTATTGGGATGATTATATTTATTATTGCTCCTTACGTGCCTGACTGGTTGCCATAATTTCATTCAGGGGGCGTAAGTATGAGTACTCTTTTTAAAGGGCTGACACGCCCCGCTTTAATCAGGGGATTGGGTGTACCACTCTTTCCCTTTCTTGGAATGTGTCTGATCTGCGTTCTGCTTGGGGTCTGGATTCATGATCTGATGTATGCCTTAATCCTTCCTGGTTGGTATGCCATCAAACGTGTTACACAAATAGATGAAAGATTTTTTGATCTCCTGTACCTCAGAGCCATTGTCAAAGGACATCCTTTATCAAACAAACGATTCAGCGCAGTCCATTATGCGGGGAGCCAGTACAACGAAGTTGATATTTCAAAAGTGGATAACTTTATGAAGCTGAAAGACCAGTCTTCTGTTGAAGAGTTAATTCCGTACTCTTCACATATCACTGATAATATTATCGTTACAAAAAACCGGGATTTGCTGGCAACCTGGCAGATAGACGGTGCTTACTTTGAGTGTGTTGATTCTGAAGATTTGTCAATTCTGACAGATCAGCTTAATACGCTTATACGTAGCTTTGAAGGGAAATCTGTTACGCTTTATCCTCATCGTATCAGGTGTAAAAAGGACGTCAGACCTGTATTTAACAGTAAAATTCCTTTTGTGAACAGAGTAATGAATGATTATTACGATTCATTCCCTCAGTCTGAATTTTTCGAGAATAAATTATTTCTGACGATTTGTTTTAAACCTTTTACTACGGAAGATAAAGTAACACATTTCTTTTCACGCAGTAAAAAACAAAAAGATATCTTTAAAGAGCCTGTTAATGAAATGAATGAAATTTGCGACAGGTTGAATACCTATCTGTCCCGTTTTCATTCCCGACGTCTTGGGCTTTATGAAGATCATGGGGTTGTTTATTCAGATCAGTTATCTCTGTTCCAGTATCTGCTTTCTGGTCGATGGCAAAAGGTCAGGGTTAGCAGTAGTCCGTTTTATACATATCTGGGAGGAAAAGACCTGTTCTTTGGTAATGATGCCGGACAAATTACCGCGTCAGACCATGCCCGGTATTTTCGTTGCATAGAGATTAAGGATTATTTTCAGGAGACGGATGCCGGTATTCTGGATGCTCTGATGTATCTCCCCGTTGAGTATGTCGTGACATCGTCCTTTACTGCGATGGATAAGCAGTCAGCGATTAAGGCGCTGGATGATCAGATCGATAAGCTGGAAATGACAGATGATGCTGCCAAATCTTTGCTGGCAGACCTGAAAGTCGGACTGGATATGGTTTCCAGTGGATATATTTCTTTCGGGAAATCGCATCAGACCCTGGTTGTCTTTGCGGATTCACCGGAGCGTCTGGTGAAAGACACCAATATCGTGACTTCCACTCTGGAAGATTTGGGGCTGATTGTCACTTATTCAACACTGAGTCTTGGCGCTGCTTATTTTGCTCAGCTACCAGGAAATTATACGCTTCGCCCTCGTCTGAGTACCCTCAGTAGTCTTAATTTTGCCGAAATGGAAAGTTTTCATAATTTCTTTTCAGGAAAAGAAAAAGGAAATACCTGGGGGGAAAAACTGATTACTCTTCGGGGGTCAGGTAATGATATCTACCATCTGAATTACCATATGACGACTGAACATCAGAATTTCTTCGGTAAGAACCCGACGCTGGGGCATACCGAAATTCTCGGTACGTCTAACGTGGGTAAAACCGTATTACTGATGACAAAAGCATTTGCCGCCCAGCAGTTCGGTACGCCGGAATCATTCCCTGCAAACAGAAAACTGAAAAAACTGACCACGGTTTTTTTCGATAAAGACCGGGCAGGTGAAGTCGGTATACGGGCAATGGGGGGATCTTATTACCGGGTGAAGGAGGGAGAGCCGACAGGCTGGAATCCCGCCGCACTGCCGCCAACAAAACGTAATATCGCTTTTATGAAGGACCTGGTGAGGCTGCTTTGTACTCTCAACAGTGAGCCGCTCGATGATTACCAGAACAGCCTGATTTCAGATGCGGTTGAACGTCTTATGCAACGGTCAGATCGCTCTTATCCTATCAGTAAACTACGGCCTCTTATCCAGGAGCCGGATGATACTGAAACCAAACGTCATGGACTTAAAGCCCGTCTTAAGCCGTGGACGCAGGGGGAAGAGTTTGGCTGGGTGTTCGACAATCGGGAAGACACGTTTGATGTCGATAACCTGGATGTTTTCGGTATTGATGGAACGGAGTTCCTGGATAATAAGGTGCTGGCCAGTGCTGCTTCATTCTATCTCATCTATCGGGTCACCATGCTGGCCGATGGTCGCAGGCTTCTTATCTACATGGATGAGTTCTGGCAATGGATCAATAACGAAGCGTTCAGGGACTTTGTTTACAACAAACTGAAAACCGGACGCAAACTCGATATGGTGCTTGTCGTAGCCACACAGTCACCGGATGAACTGATTAAATCACCCATTGCGGCAGCGGTTCGTGAGCAATGCGCCACTCATATCTATCTGGCAAACCCGAAAGCCAAACGTAGTGAATATGTTGATGGTTTGCAGGTCAGGGAGCTTTATTTTGACAAAATTAAAGCTATTGATCCGCTGTCCCGCCAGTTCCTGGTTGTTAAGAACCCACAGAGGAAAGGTGAAAGTGATGATTTTGCTGCTTTTGCCAGACTGGAGCTGGGAAAAGCAGCGTATTACTTACCGGTTCTCAGTGCATCAAAACCCCAGTTAGAACTGTTCGATGAAATCTGGAAAGAAGGAATGAAGCCGGAAGAGTGGCTTGATACCTATCTGGAACAGGCGAACCTGATTTGAGGAATCACCAATGAAAAAGCAAATTATGGCGGCATTCGTCGCTTCACTGATTGTTATTTCCGGCGCTCAGGCAGGGATACCTGTTGCCATCGACGCCAACCCTGAATGGGCGATTGAAGCCGGACGATGGACAGAACGCCTTAAGCAATGGGCGGAAACGGTAAAACATTACGAAAATCAGATAAATGCGTACAAACAGGAGCTGCTGTCAAAAACGGGTATCCGTGATGTGCAGGGACTGGTGCAGTCCGCACAGTCAGTGAGTCAGGAACTGATGCAGATTTATGATCAGGGGAATGCTTTTATTGACGATTACATTAAAAATCCTGAAGGGGCGTTATCGGAACAGGCCAAATCGTTATTGTCGGATTACAAAGTAACGGATACCTGCCAGAACCTGGGATATTCCGGCGACCTGGTACGGGGATGTGAAGCGACGTTCCTTTCTCAACTGGCAAGCGTGGAATACGGTAACAAGCTGGAGAGCAAGCTTCGTCAGGACAACCAGACGATGAAAGACCTTATTGATCAAGTCAAAAATGCGAAGGATACGAAGGCCACGCAGGATGCAACAAACGCTGTTGCACTTGAACAACTGAAGTTCGAGAAGCTCAAATTTCAGTATCAAATGTATCGCGATAAGCAGCGAGATCTTGCAGAATATAAAGAGAAGATGGCTCAGGCAGCTTTCAGAAAACAGCAACGTGAAGCCGTGCCACCTTCTTACAGAAAAGCTTATATGGCAATGAAATCATATGAGGATGATTAAATGAAAAGTATCGCTACTGCTGCCCTTGTCATTATATCTGTTTTTAGCCTTTCTGGATGTTTTGAAGAAACAAAATCGGTTGATTGGTGGAAGGAGCACCATGATGAATCTTTAAAAAAAGAAATCGAATGTAAGAAAACAGGAAGTGATAGCCAGAATTGCCGAAATGTGAAAGAGGCCAACTTTCGTTATCAACAGTTACACGCAACTCCCCCATCTTTTAAAGATGCATTTAAAAAGATGGAGAAAGAACAAAGTGAATTTTTTAAAGAAGATAATAAAAAATGAGGTGAAATATGGGGCTGGTTACTGGAATTCCTGCTGGGTCAGATTTTTCCGGTAATGTAACGTCTCCTGCTCCGGCAGGAGGCGTACCTGGATTTGAATCTGATTTTTTCCAAACAACTCATCAGGTTATCTTTGATATACTAAATAAAACTGTTGCTGGGAAATTAAATGAATATTCATCTATTGCTTATGAATTGGGTAAATATGGTGTTTCTATATATGTGCTGTGGTATGCGTTTACTGTTTTAGTTCGCAAACAGCAATCGCCTGTTCCTGATTTTATCTGGAATGTATGTAAGTTTTATGTGATATTGCTCTTCGTAAAAAACTCTGGAGGTATGCTGATATCTGCAACAAATGCAATCGATGGACTAAGAGAAAGTCTTGCAGGAGGTGATCCTTGGTTGTGGATAGATCAACTTTGGACAAAAGTAATTCAAGTTGCAAAGGTTATTTGGGATAAAGATACATCTACTGTTCCAATTGCCGGTGGTTTATCCTCTTTATTTGTATATTTCGGTGGAATAGTTGCATTATTATTATGCTCAATAGTGTTTTTTTCTGCTGAAATTACGCTCCTGTTGTTATCTGTTACAGCCCCTATATTTGTTTTATGTATCGCTTTTGGCTTCCTCAGACAAATGTTTAATAGCTGGTTGCAGCTTAACTTCAGTTCGTTATTAATATTTCTCTTTGGAGCACTAGCGTTACGGGCTGGTACATGGCAACTAAATGTAATTCTGAGTGTAACTATTGCGTCAGATAAACAGGACTTACTTCAGGCTGGGGCTACAGCCTTGGCTTCGGGCTTGTTTATGGGCTTTGTTATCTGGCAGGCGAAAAGTTATGCTTCACAGATTGCAGGTGTGGGTGTTGAAGGTGCCATGCAGGGTGCAGCCGCTATGGGGATTGGTGCTGGCGTTTTCGGTGCATCCCGTATGGCGCGTAGCGCACTTGGTATGGGCAGAAATGCCGGTATTGGTGCATGGAAAGGTCTGCGTGGTCAGGAAGGCGGGTTTGGTCAGTCTCCGGGAATAACGGGTAAGACAGCTAACCTGGCCGGACAGGGCGTTAATCTTGGTGCCAAAAAGCTTCGTCAGGCAGCTATTGAGAGAGCAAAGAAAATGTATGGTGGGTAATTTAATATGAGCGCCTTTTTAATGTTCTTTTCATAATTGTCATTGTCGGGTTTGGCACGCTCTATTATCTTTTCTGTTCACACTGAGTCTTCCGTAAATATTAATATGTTATACAGGTGTTCATATTATGAAACTACTTATTGTGGCCTTCGTGACGCTTTGTCTCGCTGGTTGTCAGGCGTCACATAAACTACCGCCCGTTTCCGGGAAAAGCGAACCTGTTAATTCTGCTGAGGTAATGCAAAATGGAATTTAAACTTCCCGGATTTAAAAATAAAAAAGACGTTACTGACTCATCAGTTTCGTTTGAAGAAAAAAACATTGCACTACAGGAGAGAATGAATCGTATCTATAAATTTGGTGGTATCGGAGGCATGTTAATTGGTGGGCTGTCTTTACTTGCATTAAATGCAGCATTACCACTGAAAACAACAGTTGTTGATGCCTACCTTATCGATAAGGTTACAGGTGTGGCTGAACGTCTGACTTCCGTTAAAAAAGAAAATCTTTCTGAAAACGAAGCCATTGCCAGATATTTTATCACCCAGTATATAAAACATCGTGAAGGTTATAATTTTTTTAGTCTCCAGCATGATTATGATTATGTAATGGCTTACAGCGCGGAGAATGTCGCGACAGATTATAACGCATTATTTAACAGTGAACAGGCACCAAAACTTGTTTATAACAAAGCAGAAAAAACGGCAATGGTTCAGGATAATCCATCTGTCATAATTTCACCTTCGTCACGGGCAGATGATAAAGATATCGGTGCGTATATTCGTTTTCGTCTGACCATCAGGGATGTTGCTACCGGACAAACCCGCCAGGAGTTCTGGAATGTTCGCCTGACTTATCGTATCGAACCGCAGGTTGAAATGGTGTCGGGGGAACGTAATAACAATCCTCTTAAGTTCGTTGTAACAAGCTACGTTCGCGATAAAGAAGCCAGAGGTTAATAATATGAAAATGAATAAAGGAGCGTTAATTATGGCGCTTCTGATGGCGGCGCACGTCTGTCATGCTGCTGTTCTTCCTTCAGGCAGTCGCTTTGACCCACGCAATCAGATAGTCAATTATAACCCCAATAATACCACCATAATTAACAGTGCCGTTGGATACACCACCACACTGGTATTTGATGAAGATGAAACAGTTATCAGTGCCAGAACTGGTTTTCCGCAGGGATGGGCGGTTAATAAAGAAGATAACCTGGTATACCTGGAAGTTCGTCCTGTTAAACAGACTGTTCAGAAAAATAATATGGATGAAAACGGTAATACCTCTTCTGAATCCGTCAGTGTTGCTCTTGACCCGGAAAATGAGCTTGAACGCTGGCGAACGAATTTGTTTGTTCGTACCACGAAACGTAATTACAGCATGGAGCTGAACGCCCGGACGTTCCGGCAGCCGGAGAAAATTGCGTTTGTGGTGAATTACCAGTATCCGCAGGAACGCCGGAAGGAACAGGCCGAAATTGAGAAGAAACGCACAGAGGCTCTTGCCAGACGCCAGGAGGAGCAGGCAATCAACCGTTCCCTGGAAAATGCGAAATCGCCCCGTAACTGGCAGTACTGGAAGCGGGTTGCTGAAGGCAGCCAGGATATCAGCCCTGATTATGCATATGACGATGGCCGTTATACCTGGTTCGGCTTCAGTCCGTTAAAGAAAATTCCCAGCGTCTTTGTGATGAACGGTATGCAGGAGACTCTTACCAATCCTGTGATTAAACAGAGCGGGAGTTTTACGGCTGTTGGCGTACCGGTTGATAAGCGTTTTGTTTTACGTCTTGGTGAGCAGGTGGTGGGGATTGAGAACCAGGGCTTCGGAAAAGTACGTTTACCAGCCGGAGATACGGTATCCCCGGATGTTAAGAAAGAGGTGATCCAGTGACTGAACAGGAAAATAAAATCCCGACTGCAACCGAAATTGAACAGCAGCTACGGGAACGCAGACAGAAAGAACTGGAACAGGCCGGGAAGACTCCGGAAGAAGAGCCGGGCAAGCCAGCATTGCAGCTTGGTATTGAAAAACTTAAAAAGTCACGTAAAGGGATGATTATCCTCGTCGTGGGTTTTCTTCTGCTTGCTGCCGGTGTTTCTGTTTATTATATCCCGTCCATTATCCGTTCTGTGTCGTCAGGGGATGAGAAACCCGCAAGTCAGCCGCTTGCAACCGGAACGGCTAAACGTCAGACCGGACTGAGCGAAGATATCGATCCTTTTAATACCGCACAGAAAAAAACAGAGAAACCAGAGGAAGAAAAAGTCATTTCTTCTGAAAAGACTGAACCGCCGGAAAATAAACAGCAGAGCTTCAGCCGTGCACTTGACGTTTCTCTTGATGGCAGCCAGGCAGGAAACAGCAGCAGTTCAGCGGGAACGTCAGTTTCACATACTGCGGCCAGTGAGCTAGAAAGCGATAAAAAGGATGAAGCAAAAGCAACCGCACAGACTACAGAATCTGCGCCACTGGCGAAAATAACGAAACTTCCATATGACCCAAATTTGTTTATCCCGGAAGGGACATCAATTCCCTGTTCACTGGACAGGCGTTTTGTTTCTGACCTGGCGGGGAAACTGGAATGTACGGTCAACAGCGATATATACAGCGCCAGCGGTAATGTAAAACTTATCGAAAGAGGAACCGCCGCAAAACTGATGTATAAGGCGGGAACGTTAAGGCATGGTCAGGGACGAGTGTTTGTTATGGCTTACAAGTTACGCACCCGCAGCAGGCCGTTCATTGATATTCCCCTGATTGACTCACAGGCGGCTGGAGCGTTAGGCGAAGCCGGGGCTTCAGGATGGATTGACACGCATTTTGGTGAGCGTTTTCTGGGGGCGATGATGGTCGGGATGATACCGGATTTAAGTCAGGCCGCCAGTGGTATTGCACAGAACAACAGGGACAGCCAGACCGACTATACGGCAAACAGTCGCCAGGCTTTTTCTGATATAGCACGCGAAGCATTTTCTAATAGTGTGAATATTCCGCCAACGCTTTATAAAAATCAGGGCGAAATTATTACTCTGATTGTCGGTCAGGATCTGGATTTTTCAGGCATTTATAAACTGAAAATGAAAGGGGGTTAATGTGAATAACGAAAACAGACATCTGATTTATGATGTGGTTAACGACTATTTTTATCACTGGCTGAATGAGATTGATGGTGTCACTGAAATCGCTGTTAACCGACCAGGAGAAATATTTATAAAGGTCAGGGGAAAGTGGCAATGGTATGAACAAAAGATGAGTTACAGTGATTGTCTTTCTTTTGCATCCACACTTGCTGATTTTCATGACGGCGGTTCTGTGACTCCTGAATATCCCCTGCGTTCTGCCACGCTTCCGGGTGGAGAACGTGTTCAGGTTGTGATCCCACCGGCAACTGAAAAAGATACTGTTTCTATAACAATCCGTAAGCCGTCAGGTATTTTTATCAGTCATGACAAATTTATAAAACAGGGATTTTATTCACGCGTCAGTGGTTTAAGTGGTGACTCGGTTATGGAAGATAATATTTCTGCTTTAATCACTTCCGGATATTTTGAACGGGTTATACCTGAATCACTGCGTCAGGGGAAAACGATAGTTTTCTGTGGAGGGACGGGTTCAGGTAAAACTACCTTTGCAAATGCTTGTCTGGAATATATACCGCATCATCTGCGGTGTATTTCTATTGAAGATACTGATGAGGCAAAATTCAGATTCCATAAAAACCATGTAAAACTTTACTATCCGGCAGAGGGTGAGAGTAAGGTTATTACCTCAGCGAGTCTTCTGCGTTCCTGTTTTCGTATGAATCCGGACAGGATTCTGATGACAGAAATCAGGGGGGCTGAGGCATGGGATTTTCTGAAAGCATCGAGTTCAGGCCATGCAGGAAACATTACCACCGTTCACGAAAGTAGTCCTGAATATGCTGTGCTTGGGATTGTCCAGCGATGTTATATGAATCCTGAATGTCAGAATCTACCATTCAATATCATTTTAAGACGTGTACTGAGTAATATTGATATTATCATGAGTATTAAATACCTTGATGATGAAGATTTTCGGTTCGCTTCCGGCATTTACTACAAACAACTTCATTTTGATGATTATTTCAGAAAACTGAAGGAGTGATTATGTCTTTAAAACTCCCCGATAAAGGCCAGTGGGCCTTTATCGGTCTGGTTATGTGTCTCGTGACATATTATACTGGTTCTGTTGCTGTTTATTTCCTGAACGGAAAAACGCCGCTTTATATATGGAAAAATTTTGATTCCATGCTACTGTGGCGAATAATAACAGAGAGTAATATACGGACAGATATCAGGTTAACCGCTATCCCCTCTCTTTTATCAGGTATGGTTTCATCTCTCATCGTGCCTGTTTTTATTATCTGGCAACTGAATAAAACGGATGTTGCTCTTTATGGTGACGCGAAGTTTGCCAGTGATAATGATTTAAGAAAATCGAAACTTCTGAAATGGGAGAAAGAAAACGATACTGATATTCTCGTCGGAGCATATAAAGGTAAATACCTGTGGTATACCGCACCAGATTTTGTATCACTTGGCGCAGGAACCCGCGCAGGTAAAGGTGCCGCCATTGGTATCCCTAATCTTCTGGTCAGAAAACACTCTCTGATTGCGTTAGATCCAAAACAGGAATTGTGGAAAATTACCAGTAAGGTGCGTGAAATACTGCTGGGTAATAAAGTTTATCTGCTCGACCCTTTCAACAGTAAAACACACCAGTTTAATCCCCTTTTCTATATTGATTTAAAAGCGGAGAGTGGGGCTAAGGATCTGCTTAAACTGATTGAAATTCTGTTTCCGTCTTATGGCATGACAGGGGCAGAAGCGCACTTTAATAATCTTGCGGGTCAATACTGGACAGGACTGGCTAAGTTGCTTCATTTCTTTATTAACTATGAGCCGTCCTGGCTTAATGAGTTCGGGCTTAAACCCGTTTTCTCAATCGGTTCTGTCGTCGACTTGTACAGCAATATTGACCGGGAACTGATACTCAGTAAGCGGGAAGAACTGGAGGGAATAAACGGGCTTGATGAAAACGCGTTGTATCATTTGCACGATGCCCTGACCAAAATCAGGGAATATCACGAAACGGAAGATGAACAGCGTTCAAGCATTGATGGTTCTTTCCGTAAGAAAATGAGCCTGTTTTATCTCCCAACCGTTCGTAAATGTACTGATGGTAATGATTTCGATCTCCGTCAGTTGCGACGGGAAGATATCACTGTTTATGTCGGTGTTAATGCGGAAGATATATCACTGGCTTACGATTTTCTGAACCTGTTTTTCAACTTCGTTGTTGAAGTGACATTGCGTGAAAATCCTGATTTTGATCCCACCCTGAAACATGACTGCCTGATGTTTCTTGATGAGTTCCCTTCGATTGGTTATATGCCAATTATTAAAAAGGGATCAGGGTATATTGCAGGTTTCAAACTTAAACTGCTGACAATTTATCAGAATATCAGTCAGCTAAATGAAATCTATGGTATTGAGGGAGCCAAAACACTGATGAGTGCTCATCCCTGCCGTATTATCTATGCTGTCAGTGAAGAGGATGATGCCGCGAAGATATCAGAAAAACTTGGGTATATTACCACTACATCAAAGAGCACAAGCAAGAACCGGGGACGATCAACTTCACAGGGCGAATCAGAAAGTGAAGCCCGAAGAGCACTGGTGCTTCCACAGGAACTGGGAACGCTGGACTTTAAAGAAGAGTTTATCATCCTGAAGGGGGAGAACCCTGTTAAAGCAGAAAAGGCACTTTATTACCTTGATCCGTATTTTATGGACAGGTTAATGAAGGTCAGTCCTAAACTGGCATCATTGACGATGAAACTAAATAAGACGAAAAAAATATTTGGTGTGAAAGGGCTTAAATATCCGTCAAAAGAAAAAATGCTCTCCGTAGGAGAGCTGGAGTCTGAGGTTTTGCTATGAAAAAAATACTTATGATCAGTATTCTTGTCCTCACAGCCTGTTCCTCTCCACCTGAACCGCCACAGGTTGAATGGGAAAAAATGCCTGAAGTTATGAATACACAAATAATGAACTGGAAACCAACATCCGGTGTTATTAAATCAGATAATATAAATTCCCCATGGAGTAAGGTGTTGCCTGATTTTAAACCAGAAAACCATCTTTACGATGATTCTGTTTTTTATGCCGTTGCCCATTCTGAAAAAATAGTTGTAAGGACATCTTCTTTTGATAGTTACTGGTCAGCGAAAGACTGGCTAAGAAAAAATGGTGCAACAGGTGTTATTGAATATCAGCCACTAAAAAGATGGTTGAATAATGACTATGTTGAAATTTATCTGTCAAGAATAAATATTCAGAGGTTACTATGAAAAGGATATGCAAAGGTCTAATCGTAATTTTTACTGTGTCCTGTTTTATAGCGCCAACGTATGCCGCTGATCCCTGTAAATCCGTTTTTTGTCTTTATGGTAAAGCTGTCGGTAGTAGTGGAGGGAGTGAGTGCAGCAGTGCAGAAAAGGATTTTTTTAAAAATGTTGAAAAGAAAAAGGGGAAAATCCGCTGGGGTAAAACATTTGATCTCCGTAAGAATTTTTTAAATCAGTGTTCAACGGCAGACCCGGCTGCAATCTCACTGATCATGAGTAAGTTTGGTCGCGTCAGAGGCTGATTAAAACCTGATACCCGCGCCAACGGGTATCAGGGGACTGCAAGTATCACATACCGCGCCAACGGAATGTGATGATTAGTTACAATCACTGAGGTTAGAAATGAAAGTAACCAAATCTATTATAGCTGTTTTATTGTGCTTATCTGCTGGTAGTGCATATGCAGATTGTGAGTATTACCTTACAGGTAATAAGGAGACTCTTAATATTTCGGATTGTGTCGATGGGGTAAAAGGCATAGCCAATAGTGCGCTGTCAAACTCACAGAATGCACAAAATGTTGCAAATGGTGCTGCTTCTACAGCCCAAAATGCGCAGTCTGTCGCGAATACTGCTGCGTCTACTGCACAAAACGCGCAAACAGCCGCGAATAAAGCGCAGACAACAGCAAATGAGGCCAATTCAGCGGCACAGAACGCACTGAATACGGCGAATACCGCGCAAAACACAGCGAACTCTGCCAATACGGTTGCTCAAAATGCTCAATCGACAGCTAACCAGGCAATCCAGGATGCGGCAGAAAAAGCTGAAGCGGCAGAAAAGAACGCAAACAACTATACAGACAATAAAATTACTGATGCCAAAAATGAACTCAATACGAATATTGATAGTGCGAAAAATGACGCGATCAATTCGTCGAACAACTACACCGACAGCAAAATCAGTGACACGAAGACAGAACTGAATGCCAATATTGATAAGGCAAAGAACGACGCGATCAGTTCATCCAACAGTTACACTGACAGTAAAATCAGTGACACGAAGACAGAACTGAACGCCAGTATCGATAAGGCAAAGAACGATGCGTTCAGTTCGTCCAACAGTTATACTGACAATAAAATCAGTGACACGAAGACGGAGCTGAATGCCAGTATTGACAAGGCGAAGAACGACGCGATCAGTTCATCAAATAGCTACACTGACAATAGAATCAGTGACACGAAAACAGAGCTGAATACCAATATCAACAATGCAAAAAATGAGGCAATCAGCACATCAAACAACTATACGGATAAGAAATATCAACAAGGTATCAGTTATACCAATGAAAAATATGAGCAAAGCATACAGTATGCTCAAAATGCAGCCGATAAAGCTGAACAAAATGCGAATAACTATACAGATAACCGATTCAGTCAGTTAAGCAATCAGTCAAATCAGCGGTTCGAACAATTAAACAGTAAAATTGAACGTGCGGAAAAACGCCTTAATGCCGGTATTGCAGGTGTAACAGCAATATCATCAATCCCGTATGTTGCTGAAAATAGTTTCTCATATGGTATTGGTGTTGGTAATTATCAGAATGGAAATGCGATTGCAGCAGGCATTCAATATAAAACGTCATTAAACACAAACGTGCGCCTTAATGTTTCATGGGATTCATCTCATAACACTGTACTTGGCGCAGGTTTTGCGGGTGGCTGGTAATAAATTATCTATGTGAAAGGAGATAAAAATGAAACCATTGGTTTATGCAATGATTCTGTCACTGACGACCTTTTCTGCTTTTGCAAAACAGAACTCGGCTAACAGTCAGAAAACTGGTGCAAGTAATATGGAAAGACAAAGCTATGAGAATACCGATGCGGGGAAAAAACAAGCTGAATGGATGAAAGGTAAATTAGTTAAATCTGATTGTTCTCCAGCTATGAATCGTATTGGCTGGTCAGAAGGTTGTAAGTAATCATCAATGATAACCTCGCAGATTTCAGATTTTAATCTGGATTTTGCGGGGTTGAACAACCGAAGGGCGTTAGTATTTTATGAAAATTATATTAATAACATTTATTTTTCTGTTTACTGTTTTTCAGTCTGCAAATGCAGGTGGAATACCTGGTGTTTTCACATTAAACCTGGAAATCCAGGGGAAAGTTATTCGTGTTCTCGATGGCGATACCATCGAAGTTTTACAGGACAAACAGGACAAAAAGCCTGTCAGGATTCGCCTGGCAAACATCGATGCACCGGAGAAAAAACAGGCTTTCGGGTGCTGGTCAGCAAATCAGCTTAAAGCTCTGCTTGCAGCACAGCCTGTTACTGTGACGTATACGCAGAGAGACCGCTACGGACGCATTATCGGTCGTGTGTTCACGACGAACGGCACCGATGCCAGCCGCTTTATGGTTAAGTCTGGTGCTGCATGGGTATATGAACGTTACAACGCGGATGAGTCATTACCGGCTCTGCAACGGGAAGCGCAGGAACAAAAACGAGGTTTATGGGCTGACAGTAATCCGGTTCCACCGTGGGAATGGCGACATAAACAGAACTGACGCGCGTTGCTTGTCCAACCCCTCCACTACCTTAAATAAATTTCAGGCAGTGTCACGGTTTTAAATATACATGGTGCGCTTATGGGTAAATTAACTCTGGTAGAGCAGGCTTTACGGCTTCACAAAGAATATTACGGTGAAGATAATTTTGGAACTGTCGTAAAGGATTGTGATTACTATCCTAAAGTGGCAGAGATTTTTATAAACAGAAAGAACCGTAAAATTTATTCGAATCTGGATATCGAACCTGTTGCTTCAACCGTTGTTCATACGGGAAGTAGCCCTGTTATGGCTAAAGCCGGGAGAATTAAAAAACTTATGTTCAAAGATGGTTCTGGTGCATACAGGATTCATCTTGGTCAAAATGAAGTTGTTCATATTATTCGCTTCATTCTTAACTCTAAAGTCAGGATGGAGTACGCCGTTGGGACTACTAAAAGTATGTCAATGCTCCACAATCTTTGCGAGGCAGGTCGCGCTAAATTAAACCGCTCATTACCACGTAAAGGTATCTGGAAACTTGGGTACTATGATGGTGTTTATTATCACGGTAAGGCAAGAAAGGAGGAAATTGAAAATGCTATGCGTTTCTCAGTTCATCCAAAATTTGACGAGCTGGAAAACGACTTTAATCAGTTCTTTTCTGATATTGATTTCTATACCCGGTATGGTCAGTCAGGTATGCGTAAAGTGCTCTTTACTGGCCCCCCAGGAACAGGCAAGACAACTATCGCAAAAGCTTTGGGGGCAAAGTATCAGGATAAGTATGTTTTTGTTTATGCCGACGATTACTTTAAAGATGTTTGCTACGCTGCTGCTCAGAAGAAAATACCCGTCATTATTATAGCTGAAGAGGTTGATGAACTTTATCGGGCTGATGCCGGAACGTTAAGTTTTCTTGATGGAGCTGATACACCGCGAAATGTCGCAGGAACATATGTGATCTTTTCTACAAACTATCCAAAACGTATCGACCCACGTATTAGAAAACGTCCAGGTCGAATTGACAGGATAATCTCTGTAGGTGCTTTCAGAACCAAAGCCGCTGCCGCTTGCGCCAAAATGTACTTACCAGAAGATGTAGAAATTGACCTTAAAGAGCTTGGCGCAGTGCTGGACAGAACGACTCCGGCTGAAATCAAGGAAATTATTAATATCGCAATCGGAATGATTCGCGGAACCAAAAATGAATTATCAGTGGATGTAATAAAAAATGCTCGTGCCTTTTTGAAAGGAACCCTTGATCTGAGCGTGCAGGAAGCAGATGAAGATATAGAGGAAAGGGAAGAGCTTTATAAAAAGAACGGGGCGCAACCTGACTATTTAAGTTACCTGGAGGATTAACACATGCAATATGCATTGTTTGATGGATTTGAACGAAAGTTTTTGCTGGATGCTCTTGAATTTGGTGTTCTGAAAGACTGGAAAGAAAATCCGGTAAAAGAACTTCCTGATATTGATGAATCTGCTCACCCCTTCCATGTCTGTTATGGTGGATATTTATTAAACCCTGGTGTATCAGATTCTGATATTAGCAGAAAAATAAAAGACCAGACAGGATTCTGGCTGGCAGCTATTGATGATACCCGTATGGATTGTCATTCAATAGCTTATTATGATATTCACACCCTCCCTTTAATTTCGTGTGGTCATCAGAAGATAGTTCCTTTTACAGCGTTAATAAAAGCTGATGAATGCATCATTTCAAAAATTGCTTCGTATTCTGGTTTTGCCGTAACAGCCTTTTTGAGAATTAAAGACCAGGATATCGCAACGAATATACTTAACCGTGAGGGGATTTTTGCTTTTAATGGCTGTGAACGCAGATTCAGACATCCAGTAAGTGAAGATAACTGGCAACAGGTAATATCAGAAGAACGTGCTATCCGTTGTGCAAAAAGATTAATTCAATGTAAAGGATAACAAAATGAGACTTTTTATCGCAGAAAAACCCGCAGTAGCAAATGATATTGTTAAGGCACTTGGTGGCAATTTTACCCGCCATGATGGCTGGTTTGAAAGTGATAACGCCATTGTGACGAACTGTTTTGGTCATATTATCGAATCACAACCGCCGGAAAACTATAATCCTGAATACAAAGCCTGGAAGGTTGAAACGCTTCCTTTACGTCTTTATCCCGTGAAGTATCAGCCTGTTGAAAGTGCAGCAAAACAGGTTAAAACGATTCTCGAACTTATCAGACGTGGAGACGTGACTGAAATTGTTCACGCTGGCGATCCTGATGATGAGGGACAGCTACTTGTTGATGAAGTCCTGGAATATGCAGGAAACACAAAACCCGTGAAGCGCGTTCTGATAAACGACAACACGCTTCCGGCAGTGAAAAAGGCACTGGCAAATCTTAAAGATAATCGTGATTTCAAAGGGCTTTACCTTAAGGCGCTGGCGCGTTCAGTTGCCGATGCCGTCTATGGATTCTCCATGACGCGTGCTTACACCATTCCTGCAAAAGCCAGAGGATATCAGGGCGTTCTGTCTGTCGGGCGCGTCCAGACACCCGTTCTTGGCCTGATTGTGAATCGTACCCGTGCTAACCAGAACCATAAATCCAGTTTTTACTACACCATGACCGGAGTTTTTCAGCGTGGTGCTGATGTTCTCAGGGCGAACTGGAAACCAGGTGAATTTGCTCCGCTGACCGACCGTAAATTACTTGATAAGGCGTGGGCAGACGGAACGGCAGCATCCCTTGCAGGAAAACCGGCTACAGTTGAAGCAGCAGCAACTGATGATAAAAAAACGGCTGCGCCGTTGCCGTTTAACCTGGTCAGACTCCAGCAATACATGAACAAGAAGTTTAAAATGACGGCACAAAAAACGCTGGATATTACGCAACAACTACGTGAAAAATATAAAGCAATTACTTATAACCGCTCAGATTGCTCATATCTTTCTGATGAACAATTCAGTGAAGCGCCGCAGGTTATCGATGCCCTGAAATCAGTCTTTCCTCAGTCGCTGGATATTGATTCTTCACGTAAAAGCAAAGCGTTTAACAGTGCAAAGGTGACTGCGCATACTGCGATAATCCCGACCTCCAGTGTGCCTGATGTTAACGCACTCAGCACCGACGAGCGCAATGTTTACCTGGCGATCGCACAACACTATCTTGTTCAGTTCATGCCTGAAAAAGCATACCAGGAAGTATCGGTTGCCATTCAGTGTGGTGATGAGTCGTTCTATGCCCGTGCCAGAAAAACAACTGACAGCGGATTTGAGGCGTTTCTTGGCGCGGAAATCACAGACGAAGGTGAATCAGAAGATAATGATGATTCCGCTTTTGAACTGCTCTGTAAAATTCGCACAGGAGAAACACTGACGACAAAAGAAGTTGTTGTTAATGAGAAGAAAACAACACCGCTGCCGTTATTCACCGAAGCCTCCTTGCTTGCTGCGCTTGTTCGTGTCGCGGATTTTGTCACTGATCCCACGATTAAAAAATTACTGAAAGATAAGGATAAAGACAAAAAAGATGAACATGGCGGTATTGGTACGCCAGCTACCCGTGCAGCCATTCTGGAAACGCTGAAGAAGAGAAACTATATCACGCTGGAAAAAGGGAAACTTATTCCGACTGATACCGGATATGCGCTTATTGATGCCCTGCCAGGTATAGCGGTTAATCCTGATATGACAGCATTATGGTCTGAAAAACAGTCTGCCATTGAAAATGGCGACCTGACGGTTGAACAGTTTATTAATGAGCTGTACGGTGAACTGACAGGCATGATTTCTGATGTTGACCTGGGCAAGATGAAGATTGAACCCGTTGCGCCAGCAGGGCAGTTTCAACACCTGGACTCTCCCTGCCCTTCCTGTGGTAAACATATTGTTATCAGGCCGAAAGGTTATTTCTGTACCGGATGTGAATTTAAAATCTGGAGTGAGTTTTCTGGTAAGAAAATCACCCAGGCACAGGCCGAAAAACTGGTTAAATCAGGGAAAACCGATTTGATTAAGGGATTTAAAAAGAAAAGTGGTGGAACGTATGATACAGTTCTTGTCCTTGAGGATAAGAAAACAGGGAAGCTGGGTTTTCCGGCAAGGGCTAAGAAGTGAAAACAAAGCAGGAATGGCTTTTTCAGTTAAGAAAATGTACATCAAGAGATACTCTTGAAAAAGTTATTGAGATTAACCGTTACAAGCTGCCTTTATCAGAATCAGAGGCATTTTATTCTGCCGCAGATCACCGCCGTGCAGAACTGGTGATGAATAAACTTTATGATAAGGTTCCTTCCGGCGTATGGAAGTACGTCCATTAAACAAGAGGATTAATTATGAGCGAACTGACTAAAGAAGATGAATACGGCATTATCAGCCGGACTATGATGAATATTCGTTCATTGCGTGTGTTTGCCCGTGAGATTGATTTTGAGCAGTTGCTCGAAATGCAGGAAAAGCTCAACGTTGTTATTGAAGAACGTCGTGAAGATGCTGAACGTGAAGCGGCTGAACGAGCAGAGCGTGAACGGAAACGTCAGGAACTGCTTCAGTTAATCGCCGGAGAGGGTTTCTCACCGGAAGAACTGCTTGGTCTGTCCGAAGAAGCACCAAAATCACGTAAAAAAACGTTACCAAAAGCGCCACCCAAGTATCAATTTGAAGAAAATGGTGAAACGAAATACTGGTCTGGTCGTGGACGTGCGCCAAAACCGATAGCTGAAGCACTGGCAGGCGGTCGCTCTCTTGATGAGTTTATCATCAAAAAAGATGCTTCCAGCTCTGCTGGCGACGAACAGTAATATAATAAGCTTCTGGTTTACGCAGGAGACTTTTTTGATAAACAGGAGGATGTTTTGAGTCTGACATTACCATTAATGTATTTCCAGACAGGTGCAGATCTCAGCAAAATCACACATCATGAAGTGCACTATCAGAACGGCTTTGTTCAGCAGGCATGGTTGCAACCTGAAATACAGCTATTTGTTGTGTGTATCGCCAGGAAAAAAGGCTCCCGTCGCGAGATTAAAGGTGGAATGGCCGTTCTTACCAGTATTCCGGCCAGCAATGGAGCGGAGTTGGCAAAAGCGTTGGATAACGTTATGCGCCAGTCTGATGAGTTGCGGCCACTGGCAGGGAAAGACGAAAACGTATTTATCCCAGCCAGAATTGGAATTTCTGGCGAAGAACCGCCAACAGAGCAAGAGCTTCTAAGTGTCTTTTACCAGCAATGCCTGAAACATGGCTCATGGGGCAGTGCCTGATTTCTGGTACATAAAGCAGGGATACCCCCTGCTTACCTTTCTTGCCAGCAATATTACGCGCTCGAGGCTCTTCCTAGGCTTGATATTGCCAGGGTATGGCGTCAGCACAACCCGGAGCACGCAGATTCGGGTGTGATTCTGATTTGGGACGGGAAGGTGTATTGCTGGAAAAATATTCTCCGCGCCCCTCAGCATGAGCGCCCCAGAGTGATAGCGGTAGATACTGAAGAGAACGTGTTTATTGCAGAAAGTGGCAATGAATATGACGGCGCGAAATGCTGGGTTGTCGATGATGACGATAGCCACAGAACGCGCTACAGCGAGCTACAATAGGCGTTTGATTTCTATAACCAGCGCCTTTTTGACGGTGAACTCCCCGAGTGTCTGATTACGTTCCAGCGCGTCACACTGGAACTGTTTCAGGGTAAATTTGCTTTGAGCTGGTTTGATCGCTTCCCTGTCCAGGTTGAACAACAAAAAGAGATGGCCGCCGTCATCGATCAATGGCGGGAAACTACTTGCTCAAGCACATCAAAATGCTGAACCGGGATTGATATCGAAGCCGGTGCTGTCAGTGTCACCGTAGAACGGGAGCAATGATAACGATCTGTTTGTTGCGGCTTTTGAGGACAAGCTAAAAAGGAACAAAGTCAAATATCAGTGTCGGGGTGTGGTGCTGCTGTCTGGGGGAAGTCCGGAGTGAATATTGAATGCGGTGATTGCGAGCTGCCTTTCATCGAAAATTAATCTCCATTTTCGTGGCATTTCCTGATTCTTTCTCATAAATTCTCGTGTCCAATCCGACCCGAAAAACCTCAGATTTCACGTAGCGCACCACCGCTCATTGAGTGGCTTCTCAACGTGACTGGTAATCAGGATTATTGGTTTCTAATGTAATGAACGATGGATGTATCAAATTTTTATTACAAAATGGTTTAAACGTAGATGATTATATTCTGTATGGTTATTTATGTCTAAATTAATAAATTAATAAATTTTAGAATAAAAATGTATAACCGCAAATAATATGATTGTGCTGTTCTTTTTTTGTGAAATGAATCTATGTTTGTATATTTTCATGAGGAATATTGTTTTTTATAGTGATAAAAACACTTGTGAATTAATCACAGTAATAGGAGGCGTAGAATGCGTACTGGTAATGCAAACTAATGGCAAAATATAAATGTCCATTAAATGCCACCCTGTACAGGGTGGCATACAAAATTTATCTGCGAGGTTTATTTATGGATTATATATTGGGTCGCTATGTCAAAATTGCTCGATACGGGAGCGGTGGATTAGTTGGTGGAGGCGGAAAGGAGCAATATGTTGAGGATTTAGCGCTTTGGGAAAATATTATAAAAACCGCATATTGTTTCATAACCCCATCGAGTTATACTGCAGCGTTGGAAACTGTCAATATACCTGAAAAAGATTTCTCTAATTGCTTTAGGTTCCTTAAGGAAAATTTCTTTATTATACCTGGTGAGTATAATAACTCTACTGAGAATAATCGTTACTCTCGTAACTTTTTACATTATCAAAGTTATGGTGCTAACCCTGTTCTTGTGCAAGATAAACTAAAAGATGCTAAGGTAGTAATTCTTGGTTGTGGGGGTATAGGAAATCATGTATCTGTTATACTCGCAACGTCTGGTATTGGCGAAATTATACTAATTGATAATGATCAAATAGAAAATACAAATTTGACAAGGCAGGTTTTATTTTCAGAGAATGATGTCGGTAAAAATAAAACAGAAGTTATAAAACGCGAGTTATTAAAAAGAAACTCTGAAATTTCGGTGTCTGAAATCGCTTTGAATATAAACGATTACACTGATCTTCATAAGGTACCAGAAGCTGATATATGGGTTGTTTCTGCAGATCATCCATTTAATCTGATCAACTGGGTTAATAAATATTGCGTTAGAGCAAATCAGCCCTATATAAATGCTGGGTATGTTAATGATATTGCAGTCTTTGGTCCATTATATGTTCCTGGTAAAACAGGATGTTATGAGTGCCAAAAAGTCGTGGCAGATCTATATGGTTCAGAAAAGGAAAACATTGATCATAAGATTAAGCTAATCAATAGCAGATTTAAACCAGCAACATTTGCACCTGTGAATAATGTTGCCGCTGCATTATGTGCGGCAGACGTAATTAAGTTCATTGGAAAATACTCCGAGCCATTATCACTTAATAAAAGAATAGGCATCTGGTCAGATGAAATAAAAATACATTCCCAAAATATGGGCCGTTCGCCTGTTTGCTCTGTGTGTGGAAATAGAATGTGAATACTGCAAATATTTTATCTGTGAACTATGGAGCTTATAATGCTATACGTATGTTAATTGGTGTCTACCATGCAGCATTTCTTATATCTACAGGTGTCACTATATCTCAACTTGCTGTTTTACAGATCGTTTTTTCTGTGACAGTGCTGATTCTTGATTTTCCTTTATCTGTCATTGCAGACAGATTTTACAGGAAACAGGTTGTAGTTAGTGGCGTATTTTTTACTATTTTATTTTACCCTCTTTGTATTCAGTCTCCTGATATGCTGGCATTGGTTTTTTCTGAAATATTTTATGCCATTGGTATTTGTTGTATATCTGGGGCTATAGAGGGATGGGTGTTAAGTGCTCTGGATGGTAGAAATGAAAAATTTACCTTATGTGCTCATTTATGCGAAAGGGTATCTTCCTTTGGGAGTGTGATAACTGGTGCTGTTGGAATATTAGTTGTCTACTTCTATGATTCTTATAAATCTGGCTATATAGTATCGTTCTTCTTGATGTTTGTTGTCTTTATCGTTTTTTTATGTGTAAAAACTAACGGCAGTGGGGGTGAAAAAGAAGCACGAGATAGTATTATTAAACAAGCAAAAGAGAGTATTGGATTGATAACAGGAAGTTATAATGGGACATATTTTTTATCTATAACATGTATGTTTACACTTGGTATACAGGTAATTTATCATTTTTGGCAGCCAATTATGTTATCTGGGGAAAGTATTGGCTCATTATCAAAAAGAGAGCTTATAACTTTACTGATGTGTCATATTGGTGCATTTTCAATGCAATATATAGCAAACTATCTTATGCCAAAGATAGATGTAAGGTGTAAACTTTATATACTTGTTTGTACATTATGTTCATTTCTTAGTTCAATCGCCTGTATTTTACTATTTATGTTAATAACAGATAATAATGTTGTTCTCGGTGTAGCTATTTTCTCTATAATCCATGGGATGATTTCAACAATACCTGTTGGAGCACAGAATATATTCATAAGCAGACTTAATGGCAATTATAAGAATATTATTTCGGGAGCTCTTGGTCTTGTTTCTCTTTCATGTCGTGTTGCTTCCATTTCTGTGTTGGGAGTTATATCTGTATTACCAGGTAATATGCCTGTCACCACTTATATATTTATCTCTGCAATTGCATGTGTACTGTGTGGTTGTTTGTTCTTAATGTGGTCCTTTAAAAAGGAGATGGTATGACGATTAAACATGCTGAAGAATTGACGGAAGAAGTCATTTTAAATATGAATTACCCTGATTTTGTTGCTCTGATGCAACAGGATAACACTCCTCCTGGAGCAGAGTACACCATAGACTACTGGATTAAGCATGGATGTATTAACAAAAAGTCTCACCTATTAGATTTAGCATGTTCCACGGGTTTTAGTTCACGTGAATGCTTCAAAAAAGAAGGTGCATCTGCAGAGGGTATTGATATATCTGAATCAGCTGTAATGGTCGCAAATGAAAAGGCAAAAAAGCTTAAGGCTAATAATTTATTGAAATATTATGTAGCTGATGCTTGTGATTTACCATTTGAAGATAACTCTTTTACACATGTTCTCGGTGGATGTAATTTTGCATTTATACAAAATCGGTTAATAGCTTTGAATGAAACTCATCGATGTTTAAACCACATGGGAAGCATGTGCATTTCAAATTTTTATTACAGGCGTAAAATATCAGATAAACTTATCAATGATGTATATAATGCAATAAATTTCAGACCCAATCCTTTGTGGACTTTGGAATACTGGTATCAGTTTTTTTCTGAAAGATTTACTCTGGTTTCAGAAGAAAATCATGAGATGGAATCTCAAAGTGAAGATGAGTTAAAAGCCGATATTTATGATTACATTTTCAATAGAAATGAGTTTACAAAAGGTTTGAATGGTTCACTTCAGAATGTATTTTTTGAAAGATTTTTAAAAATACGCAGACCATTAAATATCCAAAGAGATTATCAGGGAGTTACATTGCAAATATGGCGCAAAAAATAACACCATCTAAAATTGTTAAACATGCCCGGGAGTTAATTATTAAGGGGATTGAATCGGGTGATAACTCATTTGTCATTTTTGATGTAGATGGAGCTCTGGAGCGTCTGGAACATTACAGGTGTCAACTTAAGAGTTTTTTCCCCAACAGCAGTATCGCATATTCATATAAGTCAAATAATCTGGCACAATGGTGCCAGATTATCTCAGGTAAAGGTTTGTATGCAGAGGTGTGCTCTGTTGATGAAATGAACCTCGCTAAAAGAGACGGTTTTAACCGGATTGTTTTTGATGGCCCTTTAAAAAAAACGAGTGAACTATTAAAGGCAATAGAGATTGGGGCATTAATTGAAGTTGACAATATTGATGAATGTAAAAGACTTAATGAACTATGTAAATTGCATAAGTTGACATGTAGAATTCATTTGAGATTATCGCATTACTATGATGATAATTTATCAAGATTTGGCTTATCTGAAAGTGAGGCTATTAATTTACTGGAGATGTTGATCAGTAAGTCAGAGTATCTCATTTTAGACGGGTTCCATTTACATGTTGGCTCTAATCTACCCAATGCGGAAAAAATATGTAAAGCTATTATACAGTATCATGAGTTGATTCTTAGGTATATGCCAGATGATGGCACTCTTAATCTTGGTAGTGGGATACCTGCAGATTCTTTCTCAGCATCCAGTGATAACCCAACTCCATGTCCGGAGGTATTTTTCTCATCGATATATGATACAATAAAAAATTGCTTCGGTACTGTATGTGATAAATGGAACTATATTTTTGAACCAGGGAGACATCTGGTCGAAGACTTTGGCTACTTTATAGGGAAAGTTATTAGTACTAAAAACAGGTATGGTGTTAAAGTTGCTCAAACTAACATTGGTATAAACTGGATACCTTCGATCAGAAATTGGGACCATTCATTTACATTGTTTCATAATCATAACCATATTTCAGATGATAAATCTGATGAGTATATTATTGCTGGATTCAATTGCTTTGAATGTGATTGCTTGTTTCCTTCAGTTATTCTTCCCAGTAACTTATCTGATTATTTATTTTCTGTTCGAGGGTGTGGTGCTTATGATATGCAAACAGGAAACCAGTGGACGCGTAATCTTTATGCTGTATATACCATAACAAATGATGTTGTTAATATATCAAGGATTCACAGAAGAGAACTTGATTTCCGGAAGTATGATGTATCTCTTACGCCATCAGGAATAAAAGTAAATGATGAGATTACATTATTGTATCCAGCGTTAAAATACGCTGAAGAGTTATATTTGCTCATTAATCAAAACAAAATAAATTTCATTAAAAGCATGGCATGGCCAGCGTTTGTTAATAACATTTCTGATTCTGTTTCTTTCATTGAGCAATCAATGATTGATAACCAGAATGAAAAAGCATTAATCCTCTTTATTAAATACAAAACTAAGATAGCTGGCGTTGTATCGTTTAATATTATTGACCATGCCAATAAAACAGCATATATTGGCTATTGGTTAGGCGCTAACTTTCAGGGAAAGGGGATTGTAACCAATGCCATAAATAAACTGATACAGGAGTATGGGGATTCGGGCGTTATAAAAAGATTTGTTATAAAATGTATTGTTGATAATAAAAAAAGTAATGCCACGGCATTGAGGTGTGGCTTCACCTTAGAAGGTGTTCTGCAAAAAGCAGAAATACTCAACGGTGTATCATACGATCAAAATATTTATTCAAAAGTAATTGGTTAATGCTGTATGGCGTAGTATTCTACGCCATTTTGTTTATGTCTGTGAGATGATAATATTTATTTCTCGGTAGATAGATATTGTTCTGTTATAGATATATTTTTGTTGTCAAAGTCAATAGCTAATTTTACACCAAGTGGAAGAGTTAGCATTGGATGTGTATGTGAACAATCAAATCCATCCAGTACAGGAATCTGTTTCCCATCTAATACCTCTGTTAATACTTCATATGGTCTGCGTTTACTTCCTGCACAATCAAAAAGCTCATGTTTCCCGAGTATTATTGCACTAACTTTATCAAACACGCGATTAAGCTTTAGCATAGAGAATAATCGTTCAACTGTTGCAATGCTTTTCCGACTGTCCTCAATAAACAATATATCTCCATTCCGAATTTCAGGCATCCATTCACTCCCCCATATACCTGTCAAAGTATTTAGATTTCCTCCAATTACACGCCCCTCAACTTTTCCGGAACCATAAAAGGCACAGTTGTTTTTATATAGTTTCTTAGGCCTTAATATCTTGTTTTCATTCCAGTTTATGCTCTCATCACTCCACTTTTCAGGTAATGTGTAGGTATATATTCTTGATTGTTTTCTTGTTAGTATTTTAATAAATGATTCATATGTTATATCCACAAGAGGTGGATGTTCACCAAACGAAGGAATAAGAGCTGGTCCATAGAATGTTATTAACCCTGTTTTTGCATATATTCCTGCTAATAAAGCAGTTGTATCTGAGTAACCTATGATAATTTTGGGGTTTGCAATGATAGCATCATAGTCCAGAAACGGTAGCAGTGAATTACTGTTATCTCCACCGATCGTTGACATTATACAGGTAATATCAGGATTGTAGACTAACTCATTAAATTCTTGAGCTCTTTCTTTAATAGTACCTGAACGATAAAAATCTGTTTTACCGGTAAGCTTCCCTGATACCAGCTTAAATCCCTTTCTCTGAAGAAACTCAACTCCCCGAAAAAAACGATTTTTTGCAGTAACTGTTGCCGGAGCAGATGATGAAAAGAAACCAATTGTATCTCCTACTGCCAGGGGAGCGGCCAGTAGTGGATGAGATTGTATCATCATGAGGATTTTTCCTTTCCATTTAGTGTCAAAATGAACCCGTTTTGAGATATGTCAGTAGCACTTTCAGTTTATGGGCTTTTTTTGAAAATCGCAGTGTTCTCTCGTAAATTTTCTCGTCCAATCCCCCCCGAAAAGCCTCAGATTTCACGTAGCGCACCGCCACTACTGTATCCATCAAAAAAACTGATAGCTTTTTTAATCATCTGTTGTGCTGCAACTTACTGAAAAAAATGGATTCATGAAAACGCCGATAACGGCATTGATCTGTTGGCCAACGCGATCAGCAGTATTGGCCGCAACAAAAAATGAAAGAAAAATCCCTCAAATGAAGGGGAAAAAACGGAAGTACAGCCGAACGACAGGCACAAAAAAACCCGACTGGTAATCGGGCTTTTTTGTGTTTTCCAGCCCTGAGTTGGTGGCTCTGACTGGAGAAGGTTACTCTACACCTAACGTTTACATTTTATTCACTATGGTGCTGTAAAGCAACTAAATGTGGTTAAGGAACCACATTTAGTGGTGTAACGGGTGTTTTGTGTAGCGTATAATCAGTCAGTTAGTCATGTAGTTGACTTGCAATCCTGCTCTTCCCGTATCTGCGGGTATGAACGATTTTAAAGTCCTGGCTGGATAAACAGGTGGTGCTGTATTCGGTGCTCTGGCAGGAGGAGGTCACTCTACACCTAACAATGCGAGAGAGCCGTTGTGACAGGCAGTGTATGAGTAAGCAACGGTGATTTCCTCCAGTTTTACTGGAGAAACGGATGATTAATTTGTTAATCATCGTTCTCAGGGCTGTGGTCGCCGTTGCAAACGCGCTGATTGCAATTCTGGAACTGATTCGCCAGTTCATCGACTGATGACAGCGGAAACGTAACAAAGGGCAGGAAGTGAACCGCTTCCTGCCCTTTAACAAAGGAGGATTTATGGATTTTATGAGCATTTTGGGGCGCTGTTTACTTCTTCCTTTCCCTGTTGCGATGTTTGTCGGTTGCCTGTTTCTAGGCATTGATGATCGTTTTACTGGAATGTTCATGAGTTTTATTGTCGGTTGTCTATCGTGGTATATCACCAAGCCAAAACCGCAAAAGGCTGAGGTCGCGTAAGCGGCCTTTTTTACGCCCCTCGTTTAATTCCTCGCCCGACTTGGATATACACTCATTCTGTCCAGAAATAGTATTGCGGCTAATCAAGCCAATTCCTACGTCTTTTCGCTGTTGCACGATCTAAAAGAAAATATGGGAAAATTTCATGAAAGTATGGTACTAAAGGGTCTTTAATTCCTTTATCTTGTTCCTTCAACTGCACAGTATCTCGTAAAAACCAACAAGCCGGTTGTTTAAAAAACGCTCTTAGCGTAGGATGTTTTCCATTTTCCAAGTGAAACCCAAGTACGATGCCCGCGAAAAAGACAGCCCTCTTATGAAGAGGGCTGTTATCTGATATAGGCTTGTTATGGTCTCACTCTTGATTAATCAGGTGTATGTGCAACCTTGGTGTACACAATCGATTATGCAGCTTGATGATCTGAAGTGTTACCGGAAGTATCTTCGGTTCGTTTTTTGTTTGTGATGGATTCACTTTTATCTCGCAAGGCTGAGTCTATGACGTTAAACACCTTTTCCCACCGAGAAATCCAACCGCATATAGGTTGAACACGACATCTTTCCAGGAAGAAATTTAATAAGTTAGTTTTTTTATTATCTTGCACTTTGAATGGTTCAATTACATCATCGGCATCAACAGATTTTCCTCCGATAAACCACGACGGATGGGTTTCCATTGCGTCAGAAATGAAATCGTCAGGGAAGAGGCCTTCAATAGCAAAACGGGGTTTGAGGGCCAATGGAACGAAAACGTACGTTTATGGTATAACTTATTGATT
>OGQD01000257.1_pt1 | contig 43391 bp, 32 predicted proteins | sample 1553091 | NCBI WGS metagenome assembly OGQD01 (sample SAMEA2580290, study PRJEB22360) | human gut metagenome | biome: human gut; feature: human-associated habitat; material: faeces | place: Denmark | collected 2008/2010
TGGAGTGACCGAGGTAGTCACGGTACATCTTCAGCGCCTTGGCGCCTTCGCTTTCGGGGATGTCGTCAGCGGCCACGCCGCCGATGAGGAATTCCGCCAGTTTGCGAGGCTCCAGGCTTTCCAGCCAGCCGCGCAGTTCCTGGGTCAGGCCCACGCCGACGCTGTCATTGGTGATCTTGCGATCGAGGATCCACTTGAGGGCTTCGGGGTTCTGGACGGTCTCGGTCAGCAGGTTGTGCATTTCGAGGACGTCGATGCCACGCTCGCGCATCTTGGTGACGAAATCGAAGTGGTCACGCTTCGCCTGGTTCACCCAGATAACGTCGTCGAACAGCAACTCGTCGCAGTTGCTCGGGGTCAGGCGTTGATGGGCGAGTCCGGGCGAGCAGACCATCACTTTGCGTAGTTTGCCAGCTTCAGAATGGACGCCAAGTTTGGTTTTTTCCGTGCTCATGAGATGTCTCCAGGAGTTACAGAGTGAGGAAGCCGTCGTAGAGGCCGTACGCCGCGATCAGGGCGCCGATGACAACGCCAGCGAAGATCAGCTTCTCGATATTGGTGAAGATGGGTTGGCCCACTTCACGTTTCGCCTTTGCGAAGAGGATTACCCCCGGCGCATACAGCAGCGCCGACAGCAGCAGGTACTTCAGGCCACCAGCGTAGATCAGCCAGATGGCGTAGATGACCGAGATACCGGCGATGATCAGGTCCTTGGTGCGGTCGGCCGAGTCGGTCTCGTAGGTCTCGCCCTTGACCGCCAGCAGCAGGCCATAGGCGGCGGACCAGAAGTACGGGATGAGGATCATCGAGGTCGCCAGCAGCAGCATCTTGGTATACGGGTCCATTTCGCCGTCGGCACCGCCGGAGGTGAAGAACACGATGACCAGGAAGACCTGCACGCAGATGTTGGTCAGCCAGAGAGCGTTGGCCGGCACCTGGTTGGCGTTCTCCTTGCGGAGGAACTCCGGCATGGTGTGGTCCTTGGCGGCGGCGAACATGATCTCGGCGCACAGCAGGACCCAGGAGAGCAGGGCGCCCAGCAGGGAGATCAGCAGACCGACGCTGATCAGGACCGCGCCCCAGTGGCCGACCACATGCTCCAGCACCAGCGCCATCGACGGGTTCTGCAGCTTGGCCAGTTCCGGCTGGGTCATCACGCCCATGGACAGCACGTTCACCAGTACCAGCAGCAGCAGGACGGTGATGAAGCCGATCACGGTAGCTTTACCGACGTCCGAGCGTTTTTCCGCACGGGAGGAGAAGATGCTCGCGCCTTCGATGCCGATGAACACCCAGACGGTGACCAGCATCATGTTGCGCACCTGGTTCATCACGCTGCCCAGGTCGGGATTGCTCTTGCCCCAGATGTCCGCGGTGAAGATGTCCAGCTTGAAGGCGAACAGGCAGATCAGGATGAACAGGAACAGCGGGACGATCTTCGCCACCGTGGTGATGGTGTTGATGAACGCCGCTTCCTTGATCCCGCGCAGCACCAGGAAGTGCAGGGCCCACAAGAGGATCGACGCGCAGACGATCGCCGCGACCGTGTCGCCCTTGCCGAAGATCGGGAAGAAGTAGCCCAGGGTGCTGAACAGCAGGAGGAAGTAACCGACGTTGCCCAGCCAGGCGCTGATCCAGTAACCCCAGGCCGAGGAGAAGCCCATGTAGTCACCGAAACCGGCCTTGGCGTAGGCGTAAACACCACCGTCGAGCTGGGGTTTGCGGTTGGCCAGGGTCTGGAAGACGAATGCCAGGGTCAGCATGCCGACCGCGGTGATAGCCCAACCGATGAGAATGGCGCCGACGTCTGCGCTGGCGGCCATGTTTTGCGGAAGGGAGAAAATGCCCCCCCCGATCATGGATCCTACGACCAGGGCTGTCAGCGCGCCGAGTCGTAGTTTTTGGCTGCTTTCTTGCGACATTTAAGAATCTCCCTATAGGAAGTTGGAGAGTGGTGCTATTAGGCGCCTGTCCCTGGGGGGTACCCCTGACTCAGGTCAATAGCTTGCTATCCAATGTATTGGGCAGTACTTCCTGCTCTGCCCACCCCGGATAAACCATAGGAGAGGTTTTGCATTAGCGCCCGATTTAGAGGGGATTTCGTGAAGATTTGAGCGCGGTTTCATGACCGCGGAATGGCAGATGAATATGCAAATCCACGCAGGAGGCGCGGTGGCGCTTGGTTCTCAGCTACGAGCAGGCTGAGGACCGCTGTGTAGGAAAATCCTGAGCGATGATGCGGTAGGAGGGAATTGGCCGGGGCAGGATCACTGCACCCGGCGATGCACCTGTGGAATTGAAAGTGCGAGATGGCAAGAAGCCCGAAGGACACCACCGGGCTCGTGGCCCGGCGGGGCGGCGTGACGGGCACGCCGCGAGATGTAATGCTCAGAGGCGATCACACCCATGTCGCAGAGCAAGGTATGTGCCAGGATGAAAGACTACGTCAGAGCGCTCTGCGGCGCTTTTCGCCCTTGGTCGCAGTCGAGCTCATCGGCGGATTCTTGCTCAGGCGGCGGCATCGTCGGCGGAAATTCCGCCATTGGTATGTGAACTTCAGTTCGTGGGCTTGCGGGCCACCAGGAAGAACTGCTTCCCGAGCAGAGACCATGCCCAGGGGCTCTTCAGATAAAGCTGAACCAGCCGCGGATGGGTGGGCAGCTTGCCGTGAGTGGTGTAGGGCAGGAATCGGGGTATGTTGAGCTCGATCTCGAAGCCGGCAAGCCTTAGCGCCTCGGCCAGGGACAGGTGAGTCAGGCCCAAGTGATGATCGTAGAAGTCCCAGTATTGGCCTGGGACATAACGCAGGTTGGGGCCAAGCACCAGGTAGCGCCCCCCGGGTTTGAGGGTTGTCAGCACCTGCTCCAGGAATATGTCTAGTGTCTTCTTGTCGGGAAGATGCTCAAGAAAATTCGAAGTGAAGACCACGTTTGCCGAATCTCTTCCAATGCTGGAGAGCTGTGTGGCTGACTCGTGGTGGAATTCCACGTCCCGATCGAGCTTGAAGCGGGTATCCGGGTTGAGGTCCACTGCAACCCGGTTGGCGGCTTGGATGTTGTTGATGAACTCGCCGTAACCACAGGCGACGTCAATCACCCTGTCTTCCGCCGCTACCCACTTTTGCAGGAAGTCGCGTGTCAGAACCTTCCAGATCTCATTTTTTCTCTCCAGCTCTTTCTGTGGAAAGCGAATTCGATAAAGGCTCGATAGCTCGTCCTGTTGCGTCCTCACATTCTTCTCCTCTTGAGCGGGGTTTGCCGAAGGTGAAGAACTTATAGATCAGAAAAGTTGCAAAAGCCGGCACCGCAAGGGAAATGGCATGGGCCACGCCCTCTGCGATAGAGGCGAAGCCCAAGTAGACGAACAGGTGGCGAAGCGCCAATGCTGCAATCCAGACGACCGGAAGGAACGCAGCGTTGATCAGGATGAACTCGCGAGCTTGCGCGACCATCGGTCGTGGAGAGTCGGGAAAGACGAATCGCCGGTTAAGCAGAAAGGCGATGCTGATGCCCATCAGATAGGCCAGTACGACTGCGATCGAGTAACTCAGTTCGAAGCTCAATATGTAGCGCGTACACCAGTTCGCGAAGGCGGCGGTGACACCAACGCCAATGAATGTCAGGAACTGGCGGGTGAGGAAATGCCGGATCATTTCGCCGCCGCCTGGATCGCCATTTTTCGGCCAAAGTCGATGCTTTCCGAGATACCGCGATCCTCGGGGTAGTAATAGGAGGTATCGGCAGCCCAGAGGCCCTGCACTGGAAGCTCTACCGGCGGCAGGTGTTCCAGGTAGCCCGGATCGCAGATCGGCTGGGCGTAGCGGTAGCGGCTGGCGCGCAGTTCGAGGAAGTCGGCGTCGGACAATTGCGGGTTGATCTTCTGCAGGTAGCGTTTCACCTTGTCCAGGAAGGCCTGGTCCGGCTCCTGGAATTTCGGATGCTCCCCCGGCATGTAGAAGGGCACATAGACAATGTGCTCATCCAGCGGTCGTAGGTTGCTGTACTCCACGAGCCCTGGGATATCCATGTCGGGATCGTTGGTGTTGAGCCAGAAGTTCTCGGTGACTGCCTTGCGCAGCTTGGCGATGACGCAGACCACGGCGATGTTGCTCACCGAGCCGAAGGCCTTGAGGGTAGCCTCCGGCAGATCCGGCATCAGACGCGGAACGTAGGGCATCGGGATGGTGCTGATCACCTTGTCGAAGGCGTGTTGTTCGCCAGCAGCCTCGACACCGCGAATCTTGCCGCCTTCCATCAGCACCTTGCTGACAGGGGTGGCCAGCCGGAATTCTCCGCCATTTTTCTGGATGTAGTCACGCAGGCCATGCAGCAGCGTTTCGGAGCCGCCTTCCAGATAACCCAGCTTCTCCTTGAACAGACTGTATCGCGAGCGCCCGATGCGGCGAATTCGGCTCCAGATCCAGGCGGCTGACAGGTTGCTGCTGTAGTCGTAGAACTTGTAGTCGAACAGCCGGCGCCAGAGCACTTCGTAAGCTTCCGCGCCCACCCAGCGTTTGATCCAGCCGGTAGCTTCGACATGGTCGAGGGGTTTCCAGTCATTGCGCTTGGTCGACAGGAACGCGTGCAGCCCGTAGCGGAACTTGGCGATGAAACTGAGGCCGGAGAACTTCAGAAGGGCGATCGGGTTGCCCCAGGGTTGGACCTTGTTCTGGTACCAATAACCCATCTTTGTTTCTACCCAATGCATTTGGCCGGCGAGGCCCAACTCGTCCAGTACCTTGAGGAAGGCATGGTCGGAAATGCAGTGGAAATGGTAATAGCGCTCGATGGACAGACCATTGAAATCGAAATGCGCGGTCATGCCGCCGACACGGTCGTCCGCCTCGAAAATCACCGGACGATGCCCGTCCTTGACAAGTTGATAGGCAACTGCCAGTCCCATGGGGCCGGCACCGAGCACGGCGATGCGTTGATTGTCCTTCATCAGAATTCCAGTACGACCTTGCTGTAGGTGGGGTGTTTGAAGGTTTCTTCGATGGCCTTGGCGAAGGGCGTCGGGCGGACATTGAAAATAGTCGGCCAATCGATCACTTCAAACTCGTCACGTGCCACCAGGGCTTTGAGCTGATCGGCGGTGAACGGCGGATTCTTGTCGAACAGTGCCCAGACTTTCAGCAGGACGTAGAACAGGCCATACGGAATTTTCAGCAACAGGCACTTGGCTGCAGTGGTCTTGCGGATGGTACGGATGATGTCGATGTAATCGACTTCTTCCAGGCCGGTGATGTTGTACACCTGGCCCGCAATACGCGACTCGATGCAACTGACGATGATGCTGCTGAAGTCCCCGGCGTAAAGCGGTTGGCGCATGAAGCGGCCGTTGCCGGGAATCGGAAAGACCGGAACTTTCTGCATGAAACGCGACAACCAGCCCAGGTGCTTGCGGTCGAACCAGCCGAACATCAGCGTGGGGCGCAGAACCACACAGTTGATACCGCTCTCCAGAACAATGCGCTCCTGCTCCTTCTTGGTATTGGTGTAGTGGTCATCGGCGACAGACTCCACCACGGAGGAACTGATGTGCACGGTGTACGGGATCTCATAGCGCTTGATCAGGTCGAGAATGCGCTCGGTCGACGTGATGTTGTTGCGCACGAACGGCTCGGGATTGGGATCACCGATCTGGGCCTGCAGCATGACGACGGTGTCGGCGCCCTCGAAGTGTTTTTCCCACTCACCGGGCGCGGCAAGATCGGCGTACTCGATCGTCAGTTCTGGGTGAAGGCTGCGCAGGATGTCGAGGTTGGCCTGGTGTTTGTCGAGGACAACCAGGTTGGTGTAGCCGCGCTCTTTTAGCTGCGCCACCAGGTTCTGGCCGACCAGTCCGGCTCCGCCGGGGAGGAGGATACGCCGATCGTTCATGTTACATATTCCTTTAAAGTCATCGGCATGCATCAATAGCCGGGCATGAAAAAACTGTTCGGATCACTTGGAGCGTATAGGCGGATCATCGTTGGTTATCCGCAGAGCCACTGCGGACCATGTGCCCTCTGCAGTGCCGCTGTCGGTCAATGTCACGGTGAAGCTTTCTGGAAGGGATGGTTGATCGAACTTGAGGATGGTCCACTCTGGCGCCAACGGGAGATCAGTCTTGAATTCATCGGTGTGGCCGCCGACAGAAATTTGGTGGAATCCACTACCCCCGGAGCGGTAATAGATGGAGTCGCCCTTCTGCAATCTGAGAGTCAGCTGGTTGTGAGGGAGCTTGTCTTGTATGGCGAATGTACCCAGCACCTTGTAGCCAGTCGCTCTCGAGCCATCGACGTCGTGCCCGTTCCAGCCACGTTGCTCGGCGATCGTATCGGTGCTAGCAAAGCGATCAGGTGCGGAGAAGTAGGATGGGCGCGCTGTAAAAACGCTGTCTTGAAATAGGCCGTCAATATGGCAACCGCCACGTTCTTCGCTCACAAGTGTCAGTTTTCCACGGTGTGCGGATTTCGAAAGGTAGCCGCTGAACCCCGAATAGCGAGCCTTCCTGCTTACCAGTTCCGCGACATCACTTCGAGGTGCGCCAGTTACTGCACGGCCTACAATGATGCCATTCTTGTCCAGAATACGGACGACAGACGGCACGCTCGAGTCCGCATAGTTGTAAATCCATCCATGAACGGCGAGTTGGTCAGGGGCTCCATCCACTTCCTGAATGAGGTCGAGATGGCCTTCACATTTCGCAGTACCTAGTAGTTGAGTAGGAGCCTTGGTAGCGATTTCTTCTCGGGCATCACGAATCCGACGGTCCCCGAACACAGAGTAGTTAAGGCGAGAAGGTTCTTGGGATGCATTAAGTACGTAGTCTGCGGAGGGGAATATCACCTGGATCTGTTTGTTGTCGTGAATTTGCAACTCTGCGGCCAGCGCGGCAAATAGCTTTTCATGCAAGTCTGCTTCTTTGTTGCGAAGTGCGGTTAGTTGTTGTGGAATAAGGGATAGTGTCAAAATAAGATAAATAGACTTGATGATTGTATTTGTGCGGCTGTGAAAGTAATGAGTGTATATGATTGCTAGAGTTGCCCAAGCCATGATCGCCGGGGTCGTATAACGACTGCTTAGGGCTTGGTCGAGTCCGAAGACCAAGCGGCCGCCGGCAGTGCCTAGAGCAGATCCGCCTATATACAAAAGATATGTCAGCAGCAGAATTATGAAGTAGTCATTTCGGCGGTCACGGAATGTCTGAATAGCAAAGAAAATGGCACTCAATAGGATAAATAGTCCGGCCATGGTTGCGGCCGAGCTTTTTCCTGTCATGAAGAAGGCGGGGCTGCCGATGTATAGTAGAACGTAATGCAGGGAATCCAGCGGTTGGTGGAGCAGTGTTTTGCCGAGCGAACCGTGATTGCCTGGTGTATGAAAATTATGAAAATAGGAAATGCTGATAACTAACGATAATGCAATTAATACCAGGCTCTGCCAGCGTCGCATGCCAAATATGAAGGAAACGATCGCCATGAGTGCAAGGGCGATAACTCCATTTGCCATTGCCCCGGCAGAAAAGACTCCTGCTATGCAAGCTAGCCAGAAGTATCTGGTTGAGGATTCGGGGGCTACAGTTGACTTATAGAGTAGGAAAAATGCTATTAGTGGTATGAGTTGTGCTGCGAAGAATTGGCTTTGAAATGCCCATGTGAAATTTTCCCACTGCATCCAAGTGAAACACAAAGAGGTCGCGAGGAAAGCGGTAGCTGAAAATGTGGTCTTTTCTTCTTTGTAGAAAGGACTCTCGCGGGTAATTAAGAAAAGCGTCCATGCAGCGATCGCTGCCAGAAGGTAATTAATAACAATGAGAAAAATTGTATTCCCATTGAATAAGTACATATCTACCCAGAAAAACAGGCGTGCAATGATAATTCGATGTTCGTTGTGTAGTGAAAATATATCGCTTAAGCCGCCTGCTTCGCCTAATTTGTAGGCGCTGAGGAACGGTCCCCACATATCCCATGTTGGAACGGGGGTGTAAGAGCGTATGCCGCCGATAATCGAAAGTATGACGATAAAAATCGCCAGCAATGGCAGCAGGGACGAAACAAGTTTTCTATGCCAGTGCCTCACAGCGACAGCCTCTTGAAGACAAAGGTCGGAACGCTGCGAATGATCAGCATGATCACTGCCCAGAAAGCCGGGGTGTAGATGCTGTTCTTCTTCTTTTCCACTGCGCGGACGATATCGCCAGCTACGCGCTCCGGCGTCGCGACCAATGCCTGGGGCAGTGGTAGACCCTGAGTCATGGGGGTGTCGACGAAGCCTGGCTTGATGGTCAGGACGTGTACGCCAACCTTGAACAGACGGGCGCGCAGGCCCTCGCAGAAGGTGGTTACCGCAGCTTTTGCGGTGCCGTACAGATAATTGGAGGGGCGACCACGATCGCTGGCCACTGAGGAGATGACGGCAATAGTGCCGGTGCGCTGGTGTCCCATCCGGTTGGCCAGGCGGGTCAATAGGGCGATCACGCTCAGTCCGTTACTGGAAAACTCGCGCAACGCCAGATCCACGTCCTGCTCGCAGACGGATTGATCGGGCAGTGTGCCGTGGGCAATCAGGCAGATATCCACGCGGCCGAGTTGCTTGAAGGACTCGGCCAGCATGAGTTCATGTGCTGCGAGATCGTTCATGTCCAGGTTGTAGGTGGCCACTTGACTCGCTCCGCGTGCGCGCAGATCGGCAGCGACTTGTTCAAGCTTGTCGTTGTTGCGGGCAACCAGGAAGAAGTTGGCTGGTTCGCTGCTCCATAGACGTGCGCAGGCGCTGGCAATCGCGGAGTTGGCACCGACAATGAGGATGTTCTTCATGCTTGGGTCACACGCTTCCAGAAGAGGGAAAGAAGGGCCGGGTCGCGAAGGGCTTCGACTTGCTGCCAGGCGGGATAGAAGGCTCGAAAATCGTCGCCGGACATGTGCGCGTCCTTGGCGGCGTAGAGCCGTCCTCCGGCGCTTCGAACGATCTGGTCGAGACGACGGAAGAGTCTCGATTCCAGTTGCTGATGCTGGGGGAAGTCCAGTGCCAGAGATACGCCAGGCATGGGGAAAGACATCAGTCCAGGCGAAGGGATATCGCCGCAACGCTTCATGACTGCGAGGAAGGAGCCACTGCCGCTGTTGGCGATGCTGGACAGAATTTCGCTCATCGCTGGCTGTGCGTCTCGATCAGGAACCACGCACTGATACTGCTGGAAGCCTCGACGGCCGTAGATGCGGTTCCAGTGCAGAATGCTATCCAGCGGATAGAAGAATGGGTCGTAGCTGCCACGGGACGAATGCCTGCCAGGCTTGTGCAGATTGAAGTAGGCGTTATTGAAGACGTTGAGACTGAGGTTGTTCATCAGCGTGATGGGAGGAGTCAGCGGCACGCTGAGCCGACGCCGATCATCGGTCTTGAGGTATCCATCTCTCGCATGGTTGCCGACCGAGAAGACCCCTCGACCCGCCGAACTGCCTTTGGCCAGGCAGTCGATCCAGGCCACGGTGTATTCGTGGCTCTGGTCGAACTCTTCGGAGAGGCAGAAAAATTCGCCGAGTGAATCAAAACGGACGCTAATGCTGTCAATGCGGCTGGAGGCGATGGGGATGAGCTGAAGTTCTGCCCAGGCGATGACCCCGGTAAGCCCCAATCCGCCGATGGTCGCGTGAAACAACTCAGAGTTTTCGTGGGTCGAACAGAGCTGAGGTTGGTCCTGATCCGATCGGTGCAGAGCGAAGCAACGCAAATGCCGCCCGAACGTACCGCGAACATGGTGGTTCTTGCCGTGGACATCGTTGGCGATTGCGCCGCCCACGGTGACGTACTTGGTTCCTGGTGTAACGGCCAGGAACCAGCCGCGGGGAATGGACACTGCCAGCAGCTCGGCCAGTGTCATGCCGGCTTCGACGCGTACCCAGCCATGCTCCCAGTCCACGTCGAGAAAGCGATTGAGCTGGCGTGCTTGCAGCAGTTCGCCGCTGGCGGCAAGGCAACTGTCGCCGTAGCTGCGGCCATTGCCGTAAGGAAGCGTGCCTTGCGGGTTGGCGGCGAGTCGCTGAAGTAGCGGTGGGAGCTCGCTTTGCCAGGCGCAGGTATGCCGTGTTTGTGGCGCATAGGGGTAGAGGCCCCAAGATGCGAGATCGCGAGACATCAGGCTGCAATCCAGAATATCAGTGCGAAGCACGCCGCGATGACGAGGCTTGCGCGGTCCTTGATGGCAAATACCACAGGATCGTCATGCATGAGGCCCCTATGCGTGAGCATCCACGTGCGGGTGATCCAGAACAGCAGGAGCGGGCAGGCTAGCCAAATCAGTTGCGGGTAATGGTACATAGCAGCAGTAGAACTGTCCTGAATGTACAGTGCGAGTACCATCACCGACAGATAACCGGATGCCGCCCCCAGGGATGCAATCATCTCCAAGTCGTCAGGGTAATAGCCGCGCCCTCTGGTCTTCTGGCTCTTTCCTTTCGCCCGGGCTTCTCGAAGTTCTGCATATCGTTTGACCAAGGCAAGGCTGAGGAAGATGAACATAGAGAAGGCCAGCATCCAAAAGGTCAGCCAACTGCCGAAGGCGAACGTGCCTGCAATCATGCGCGAGGTATACAGCATCGCCAGTACGATGACGTCTATGGCCATTCTGCGCTTTAGCCAGAAGGAGTACGCCAGCGTCAGGGCATAGTAGGCCGCAAGCGATGCGGTGAACTTCCAGGGTAGAAGTGCCAGGGAACCAGCGAATCCAGCTATCAGTAAAAGTGGGAATGCAATCAGGCCACTCTGAATCGACAATGCCCCGCTGGCGAAGGGCCGATGGCACTTGCTCTTGTGATGTCGGTCGTCTTCGAGGTCCAGCAAGTCATTGAGTACGTAGACACTCGAGGCACAAAGCCCGAAAAAGAGGAAAGCCAGCAGCCCATTCAGGAGCAATTGGGGCTCCAGGATTCGATGGCTGGCGAGCAGTGGAACGAAGATCAGTGCGTTCTTGGCCCACTGGTGCACACGCAGCGCCTTTAGCCACGTTTTGCCAACGCGAGCCTCGCGTTTGATTTCACTCTCGACATTGCCATGGCCGTGGGCCCGGCGGCTGATCTTGCCATTGGAGTTGACGAGATAGGCGCGTCGAGCGGACTGCCAGACGGGCAGGTCATCGCTGGAGTTGCCGGCGTAGTCGAAGCCTTGTTCTCCGAATGCCGCCACGAGGGCGTCGCGCTTGCGGTGGGCGGAAAGGTTGGTCGTTCCATCCGAAGCCAATACCTGATCGAACAGGCCAAGATGCTCCGCGATCTGGTCGGCATAACTCCGATGGCTGGCAGTGGCCAGTACGATTTGGCGGCCCTGGTCCTTCTCTCTCCGGATCAGTTCCAGCACGTCCTCGTTGTACGGCAGGACGGAAACATCCACCGGGGCGGACTGCGCCAAGCGTGATTTCAGGTGAGCTTTGCCGGTTGCCAGCCAGCGGACGGGGGAGAGTAGTCTCAGTGGGTGGCGTTTGATGTAGCTCAGGCCGGACTCAAGAAGTAAGTCACTGTGAATTAGTGTGCCATCAAGATCGATGACCAAGGGGGCTGACACTTACGACTACCTCTGCATGTCCATATTTGCGAGTGGGTAGAAAAACGCAAAGGTGCTGCGTTCCTACTGATTCAGAATTGTCCGATATTAGCGCTTGAATTTTGAGAACTGAAGCGTGAATCTGATGAGCTGCCGCCATTTAGCTCTCTCGGCCAGGGGTTTCTGCCGAGCTGTGTATCAATCCATGCTTGCGCAGTTTGTCGTGCAGTGTCTTGCGCGGCAGACCCAATGCTTCAGCCAGGCTGCGCATGGAGGTGTGAGGCTGGCGCATCTCGGCGGTAATCAAGGAGCGCTCGAAGGCTTCAACTTGTTCGCTGAGTGAGCTCCCTGAAATCCGCAGTCCGAAAGCCGCAGCCTGCTCGTCCAGCCCTAGGTCCAACCCCAGGGCAAACCGCTCGGCTACATTCTGCAGCTCGCGGACATTGCCCGGCCAACCGTGGGACAGTAATTGGGCTCGCTGTACGGCGTCGGGGGTTCTGGGAGCGAGGCCATGTCGTTGAGCTGCCCGCTCGGCGCTGTATTGGAATAACAGCAGGATGTCGTCGCCGCGCTCGCGCAAGGGGGGAATGCGCAGACTGGCAACGTTCAGGCGATAATAGAGGTCGGCGCGGAATCGGCCATCGTCCGCGGCCACCCGCAAATCCTCCTTGGTGGCGGCAATGATTCGAATATCCAGGGCGATCTGATGGTTGGAGCCCAGCCGCTCGACCATTCGTTCTTGCAGCAAGCGCAAAAGTTTGACCTGTACATCCAGGCTCATGCTCTCGATTTCGTCGAGGAACAGTGTGCCCCCGTTGGCGAATTCGAACTTCCCGATGCGACGTTTTTGCGCGCCGGTGAATGCGCCTTGCTCGTGGCCGAAGAGTTCGCTTTCGACAACCGACTCAGCCAATGCGCCGGCATTGATGGCGACGAACGGCCCATCGCGGCGGCTGGACAAGTCGTGCAGCGCCCGAGCGACTACTTCCTTTCCCGATCCGGTCTCCCCAAGAATGAGAACATCTGCCTGGATAGCGGCCAATGAGGCGACCTGCTCCTGTAGCCGTTGCATTCCAGGCGACTGCCCAATCAGCCGGTCACCGACTTCCTTGCGCTCCGCCAGGGCTAGACGAAGACTTCGGTTTTCGATAATCAGCCGACGTACGTCCAGGGCGCGGCGTACGCTGTCCAGTAGGGCATCGCTTGGGAAGGGCTTTTCCAGAAAGTCATACGCACCGGCTCGCATGGCTTTCACGGCCAGCGGGACGTCCCCGTGTCCGGTGATGAGTATGACGGGGAGCTCTGGGTCCTGCGCATGCAGTCGCTCCAGCAACTGAAGGCCGTCGATACCCGGCATGCGAATGTCACTGACCACGACCCCCTGCCAATCGCGAGCAAGCGATGCGTCAACCAGCTTCGCATCGCCGAGGGCGCAGGCTCTGAATCCGGCCAAGTCGAGCGTTTGGCCCAGGGCTTGGCGTAGGTGTTGATCATCGTCGATCAGTAGCACCTGGGAGTCGGCAGCGAAAGCTGCACCGGTGGTCATACGCGGGTTTCCTCCTGCGACGTTGGAGTCACGCCGGGTATACCCGGCAACAAGTGCAATTGTACGAGAGCACCGCCGTCGGAGTGATTGCCGAGTTCAAGACGGCCACCCAGAGCTCGAACCAGTGTGTCGCAGATGGCAAGTCCAAGGCCCAGTCCCTTGGCGCTGGTTTTGGTGGTGAAGAAGGGTTCGCGAGCGTGAGCCAGGGCCTGCTCGGAGAATCCTGGCCCGTTGTCGCGCAGGGAAAGAACGACGCCGTCGGTCAGTTGTTCTGCCGTCAGCCAGATGCGTCGTGGAAGCGCTTTTTCGCTGAGGGCATCCAAGGCGTTGGAGAGCAGGTTCGCCAGAATCTGCCGCAGGCGTGTTTCTCCTGCCTGCACCCAGATGGGTGCATCGGGCAGGTCCCGTTGCAGCTCCACATTCATGGCCTGCCGGCGGCTGGCGACCAGCGCCAGTGCGTCGTTGATTGCCGGCTGAAGAGCAACATTCTCGGGCGCCCTGCGTGCGCCACGTGCGTAGGCCCTGAGGTGCGCAATGATGGAGGCCATCCGCTCCGTCAGCGAGCTGATCTGATCCAGGTTGCTCCGGGCGTCGTCCAGGCGCTGGTGATCGAGCAGAATCCGCGCATTGTCCGAGTAGCTGCGAATAGCGGCCAGCGGCTGGTTGAGTTCGTGGCTGATGCTGGCCGACATGGTTCCAAGTGCGTTGAGCTTGCCGGCTTGCACTACCTCGTCCTGTGCGCGCATCAATTCGCGTTGCGCCTGTTCGCGCTCGTGAACTTCTTGCTGCAATTGCGCATTTGCACCTTCGAGCTCGTGGGTTCGCTCCAGAACACGTATTTCCAATTCCCGTTTGGCATTCGCCTCCAGGGCAATTCGCTCCAGATAGTGGCGCCGGCTGATGTTGAGTAGCGCTGCGAGCAACAGCAGAGCCAAGAGTGTCGCGCCCCCAATCAACAGGACGCTGCGCACCGGGCGGTCAATTTGAGCGCGTGGGGTATAGATACTGACTGTCCAGCCGGTTTCCGGCAGGTTCCGGCTCAGGCTCAGCCAGCTCTTCGAATTGATCTTGAGTGGCGGAGGATTCAGTACCGGGTATGGGATGTTCTCGGCGATTTCCCGCTGTTTTGCCGGCGATAGTGGCCTACTGGCATGGAAACGCCAGGCGCTGTTGGAGGAGAGAATAACGACGCCGTTGCTATCGGTGACCATCAGCTGCTCCGGTGTGCTCCCCCACAATTGCTCCATGTGCTCAAGGTCGAGTTTGACTACTACTACCCCAAGCAAGTCGTCGCCCTGCCTTACGTCACTGGCGAAGTAATAGCCTCTACGGTTCGATGTGGTGCCCAGGCCAAAGAACCGTGCCCGCTTACCCGCGATGGCATCTTTGTAGTACGGACGAAAGGAGAAGTTGCGGCCAACAAAGCTGTCGGCTTTGTCCCAGTTGGATGCTACCTGTGTCAGTCCGTCGGGGCGCATAAGATAGATGACATCTGCGCCAGTGCGCTGGCAGATCTCTTTGAGCTTGGCATTGGCGGCGTCTTTCGCAGCCTGGTTAGCGACATCCTGCAATGCGCTTCGGAGAATAGGGAGCTCACCGAGGATGGGCGGTAGATCCTCGTATCGGCGCAATGTCCCCAGCAGGTTGGCGACGTACAGATCCAGAGTCTGCTGATTCTGTTCTGCGAGCTGATCACTGTAGTAACGCTCGGCAATATGGTGGAGCGGCCAGAGTAGCGTTAGCAGCAAGGCGACAAACAGTAGGCCATAACGCCAGCTGGCCAGAGAACGAGTTGAGGAAGTGTGTTTGGCCATGAAGTCAACGCATGCGGCTAAAGGAGTGAGCCAGCCCCCTCGGGGCTGATCCATGGTTCGCGAATTTCCCAATGGCCGGATAGGGGCGTGTCATCAAGCCAAGGCTCTTGTCCGCACTTGAATTGACTTCGTTCTATGGATGCCCCGCTTTAGCGATCAGCTGGTCAAGTAGTCAACGACAGTCAGCGTCTTGTTTCGAGAACTCCCCCACGCATCGAAGTTTCTCAGTTGGCGAATCAGCGGAATGTCGTTCCAATCGATAGTGCTGGCAAGCTCAACCATCGGCCAAGCCGTCTCGCGTGGCGTTGCCTCAAGGTTAAGGCGCCGTTGCAGGTCGTAATAGAACTTGGCGTACGACTCTATGCCGCTGCATACGCTGCTGGCAACGCTCTGAAGATCGTCTCGCACGTTGCGGCCGGCGTCCCCGCGGGGGGTCACTGGATCGCCAGGTTCCAGGCCTATGATCGAGTGGTGCGGAGCGGAGAAGAACAGTTCGATTGCTACGCGATTCTCGTAAAGTCGTGCAATGGTCTCAGGTGCAGTATTGCTGGTATCGAACATTGCGAGCATTCGTTGTTGAGCGTCGCGGCGTCTGCGCTCCACCGAGTCGGTGAGGCAGAAGTAATAGCCGACGGTCTCCAGTGGCATCAGCGGCTTGACGGCCTGCTCAAAGGCCTCTTGAGTTGTCCCACTCCAGCCAACATCCACCACAGCAACTCGCTGCCCTGGTTTCAGCCCAATTCGCTGCAGATAAATGAATAGCGACCGGCGGACTCGTTGACAGACTTTGAGAATCTCCCAGCGATAGGCGTACAGGAAACGGGCCAGAGTTTCTTGCAGTGCGGGAGCGACTATTTGGTCGCCGCCCAGTCCCAGATCAGCCATTACCTCGGGCGCCGGGGCGGCTACGCCTATGCGTTCAAGCAATTCACAGGGAGCCAGTCCATCGCTCCCTGACAGCAAAAACGGCATGTAGTTGCTGAAGTTCTGCTCGGTCATTGCGGCCAGCGTGAAAGCGATGCGCGAGCCGTAGAAATAATGCGACTGAGGTAAAGAGGGAATTGGGTTCTGGCGTGCTATGCGCTCAAGTGCATAGCCGTCTCGCGACAGGAAGAGCAGGTGATCGATACGATCGCACTGGGCGCGATCAGCGATCCATTGCAGGAACCCGACCGCCGCCGGCCCGCCGTAGAGAAAGCCGAGCTCTTCGTAACTGCCACTGGGAACCGATTCGCTGTTTATGCGTAGTAGGCCGTGGGTGAGCGACGTGCTGAGGGATACGCCCTTTTTCTTCTTCGGCGCGCGGGGCTCCCGATAGTGGAAGCTGAGCAGCCCTTTCTCTTTGGCGCGGGTGACATCGGCGAGAAGATTGTCTCCGATATGGAGAATTCGTCCGGGTTCCTCGTCCAGTTCCTGGGCGACATGCTCGAAGAGCTCTCCGTCATCCCGCTTGGTGGCGTTCCAGTCTGCTGAAATGAAGAGCGGAACCGAGTCCAGACCAAAAGGTTTGAGCGCCGCGACGAAGAAGTCGGCCGAGAAGTACATGTCTGAGGTAATGACCACGCGCTTTCCGGAGTCGACGAGACGTTGGAACAGCGGGAACAGCTCCTGGTTTGGCTCGATGAGTTCCAGTTCGAGTTCGTATTCGGCGGCCATCATTCTGGCCGCCAGATCCGCATCGCCTTCGAAGCAGGCGTAGATGTCCTGCAGTGTGATTTCCTTTCGGCCTGCGGCAAGCATATTCCGGAATGCACCCACTTGTGCCGCTTGCCGACGGTTGCGGAAGTCCTGAAGACCGTGGCGTCGCGCAATGAGCTCGAAGGCGTCTTCCGGGTCCATGAGCGGACGAACGAACAGCGTATCGAAAAAGTCGAAGGAGACGACATTGGCTTGCTCGATGAGCCGTTCCAACTCCATCAGCGAGTCCGCCGAATTTGTATCGGAGTCGAGTGATGCAGTCGATTGCTTCTTGGCGCCGGCTCTCATCACACAGGTACCTCAAAGTTCAGCCCGCACGGATGCAGGTTGGGGTTGTGGAACGGATCATGCTGATAGTACTGGGGGTGCTTCTGGTAAAGGCGTGCAAGTTCGTTCTGCAGCCTCGCCAATTTAGCCGGATCGACGTGATCCAGCCCCCGGCTTACGGACTCATGGTGGGTCAGCGTGACTGCTTGGCAAACCACGTTGTAGTAACCGTGGTCGAGTGCCCTGAAACAGAGTTCGATGTCGTTGTAGGCAATTGGGAAGGATTCGTCGAAGCCACCTATTGCCTCGAACTTTGATCGCTCAATCATCAGGCAAGCCCCTGTGACGGCCATCCAGTTGTACTCGAGCAGATTTCGCATGAAGTAGGCAGGAGCATCGCTGACATGACGCAGCAGCGCATGGACCGGGCCGTTTGCCAGGTTCAGCACACCCGCATGCTGGATTCCAGCTTTGCCTGGGTAGAGTAGTTTTGCTCCCACCGCCGCAATGTGAGGTAACTGGGCGTAGCCCGCCAGGCGCTCCAGCCAATCCGGGCAGAGCACTTCGGTATCATCGTTGAGGAACAGCAGGATATCTCCCTTGGCTTGCTGGACGCCAAGGTTGTTGAGTTCCGAGAAGTTGAACGGAGCGTCATGGCGAATGACGCAGGTACCCTCGATCAAGTCCTGCAGCTTGAAGTAGGCGACGGTGTCAGGAGCCAGGGACCCATTGTCGAGCAGGATGATCTCGTAACGCCGATAGGTCGATTGGCTCCGAATCGAGTCGATGCAGCGACGCAGTACCTCAGCATTATCCCGGCTGGGAATAATGATCGAGATCAGCGGCTCGTTCTGTGGGAAATAATTGACCCGGAAATAGCCTTTGACTTCACTCACCGGCTCGACATCGCCCTTAAGACCGCGGCGGCGCAGTGCATCTAGACGTACCTGGCGGGAAGCCTCAAGGACGTAAGGTTTGGCGGCAATATCCGAGGCAACGGAGGCAGGGATGATGCGCCAGTGGTAAAGGACTTTGGGGATATGGCTGATGCGCTGCGTTTGTTCGGCAACGCGCAACACGAAGTCCCAATCCTGGCAGCCGTCGAATTCGCTGCGGAGCAGGCCGGTTCTGGCCAGCAGACTCTTGCGGACACACGACGCATGGCAGGTATACATCGTGCTCATCATGGTGTCGGGTGACCAGTCCGGCTTGAAGTGCGGCTGCGTGTAGCTGCCATCTTCGGCCAGTTTATCTTCGTCGCTGTAAATGAAATCGGGCTGCTCACGTTCGATGCAAAGCGCCATCTCATACAGGCAGTCTTCTGTTAATTCATCGTCGTGGTCCAGGAATACGATGAAGTCGCCGTCCGCGGATTCGATGGCGACGTTGGTGGCACCGGATATCCCCTGATTCTTATCCAGAGTGAGAACCCTGATTTTCGGATCAGAGATATTCCGCAAGGCAACCTGGACGCTCTCATCCGGACTTTTGTCGTCCGCGAGAATCAATTGCCAGTGTGGATACCATTGCGCTTGAACCGATTGGAGCAACTTGTCCAGCAGGTCCAGCGGTGTGTTGTATACGGGGACGACAATCGAGAAATAGGGCTTACAGTTCAGGGCTCTCAGACGGTCTTCGAGGTCCGTGGGGCGCGCGGGCGGGATGTAGCAATATCCGCCGGTGGCAGCCAGGAGGTACTTACCGTCGGCATCTCTGCCCAGTATTGCCTGAGCGACACGTTGCTCTTCAGCCGTTGGAAGCTGCTGGGGTGGGAGGAGCCGTTGATGTTGACGTGCGCGATTAATGACCCCTCGCAGGCCCTCATGCCGGAGTACCCGAAGGCCCCGCTCAAGCACTTTCCGCCAACCATGCTGACGCGCCAGATTCCTGGCGAGGCGCAGGGCGCTCCTTCCCTTGCGGGCGAGGCGACCTGTCAAGCGAACTGGGCGAGTGAGGCGCCAACTGGTCGAATTGAGCATCTCATCGATGCTGCCGCTGAGCGCGCGGCTCAGACTCTCCTGCTCGATCAACCGTCCCTGCAGAGCGTCGGCATGTTGCTGAAGTGTTTGTTGGTGCTGCTCCAAGCGCGCCGTATGTTCCTCGAGTGCCTGTTGGCGCTGTTCCATACGTGTGGAATGCTGCTGTAACGCTTCCAGTTCGCCACGGCAGTTGAACAGTTCACGCTCGGTCGACGACAGCTTCGCAGTTTGTGCGACATGCACCGCACTGAACCGCTGAACGAGCTGGCTAGCCTGCTCCTCGTCGAGCATTTCGATGTCCAGAAGTATCGACAGCGACTCCTGAGGTGCAATCGGGGGCAAGATCAGTTGGGCGTCATAGCCGGTGGCGTAGAGAAGGGTCTGAGGACCTTCATCCACAATGGTTTCGAGCTCGACCAACGTCGTTTGCCGAGACTCTTTGGAGTACCGCCAGATATCATTCGCTTGAGCGTCCAGTACGGCTAATTCGTGAACAATCAGCCAGCCGGGACGGTCGCTCGGATCTAGGCGCAGTCTGTCAACTGGTACGCCATCCACCTTAAGGTTGAGCTGGACCAGCTGGCGGCCAAGACTGAGCGAGTGGTGCTGGCAGCGTGCTTCGTTGAAGTCTTCCTGTTCGCTGGCGAAGTACAGGGTTGCGACTGAGGCAGGTATTACGATCAGTGGCTCGTCGAGGCGCCAGCTATCGAGCTGAGCAATGGGCTGTCCAGTAGCGTGATGCTGGAATGCCATTTCCTCCTGCCAGTAACGGAATAGGTCTGTCGAAGAGACTGGGCATCCTGCAGCTTCAAGCAGCTTCAAGGCCAATGACGAGCGTGAGATGTTCTTGTCGGCGTCGAGCGCTTCAAGATGGTTGGCTTGATTGAGCAGCAGGAACAAACTTCTGCAAAGCAGGAAACCCAGTTCAAGCTTGTTCCCTGTGCGCCATTCAGTGTCAAAGAGCTGCGCAATACCTTTACTGTCCACGACGATATTGTGCGGCAGTGCATCTATCAGATCACCGGGTAGCAGGCTATTGAATTGGCCCATGTCCACTGGCTGTAGATGGCGGCGCGCAATGATGGATTGCAGGTGGCCAAGGTACTTGCGGAGGTAGGTCGCGCCTTGGGAAATTGTCCAGGAAGGAGTCGAAACAATTTCGACAAACTCCTGGCTGAGCAATGTACCGGTCCAGTATGGTTCTTGCGGTATCAGTTCCAGTTCATAAGCGCTTTGATTACCCGGCTCCACTTGGCTCAGACGACGATTGTTGACATGGATGGTCTGGTCTGCGGCCCTTTCGAACCGTGCCTCTTTGCAAAATGCTGCTTGTCGTGCAGTGCTGTAATGAATTGCCAGAAGGCTTTCGGGAATTGCTTTCTTCCCGGATAGGCCGGCAATGACAATGAACGAGTTGGCCAGGTCCATGCCTAGGCCGTTGGAAAAAATCGTGGGCCAGCAATGCGGCAGACTGAAGTGGGTGGACCGCGGAAGTTGTGGGTCATCCTGTACGGTCTGCCAAGCGAAGGCGGAAGCATCGAAGTCAGGGGAATTGCAACCGTTTTCGGTCACGATGGAGCGGGGGAGCTTATAGTCGGGGAAGGGCGCGAGAAACTCGACGTCGGAGAATCCTGCGCGGCGAATCAGTTGAGAAAGCGCCTGATGGCCAAATGTTTGCGGTTGGCCCTTTTCGTAGCGCCCCTCAATGCCATACATGGGCACTCCGAGATGGTCTTCCGGAGCGCCAGCGAAGTACTTCAGGCCGAGTTGGTTTTCGATGGCGATGAACAGATGGCCATCGGGTTTCAGCAGGCTCCGAATGCGCTCCAGCATTTTTTGCGACGGATTCTCGTGGTCGCTGAACATGCTGGCATATTCAAGTACTCCGATCAGGGTAATGGCATCAAAACGCTCGTCGGTGTTGAACTCGTCAAAGCGCTCCGCCAGCACTGTGACGTTCGGTAGATCACGGGTACGGCTGGCCGCTATTGATGCGCGACGCGGGCTGCCTTCCAGCGAGAGGATTTGCCCGCCAGTCTCCCCCAGGAAACGACTGATTGCACCACAGCCGGCGCCAATCTCCAGTACTTTGCCCTTGAGCAAATTCTCGAAGGGGCGAAGGACGTTGGCGCGCTGTGAGCTCAAGTGATAGAGCGTCTGCCAGTCTTTGCATTGGCGACGAAGTTCAGCCGAGAGGACCGAGATATCTGTCGAGTCGCGAATAATGTCTGCCAGCCGGTTTTCAGCGGAGTCGCCATCACTGTAAGCGATGCCAGAGTAATCTGGGCGCGCCCAGATACCGAGGGCCTCTAAAAAGACATATCCCTTGCTTTTAAGTTGGAACATCAAATAGATACCTGATCAATTTCCATCGTAAGGCCCAGATCGACCAAGCCAGAAATGGCTTCCGTCGGAGCAACTACCAGATGGATAGAGTCGTAGCGTCGATCGTGCGGGACGATATCTTCACCCTGCCGCGAGGCGATTCCAAGTGACAGGAAATAATCTCCACAGGCCAATCGGTTATCGAATTCGAGGCGGGCGTTGATAACACTGCCTTCCTCTCCTGATGATTGAAACTGTGTGCATTTGAGTAAGTAGGAGTTACTGCCAAACAAAGTCACGCCTTCCTTTGTCTTGATGTTGAACCCAAGAATCGGGTTGATCACCAAGTGGTTGAAGCGCACTACAATGTCTAAAGTAATTCGACTGCCAGACTCGACACTATGGGCAAAAGTGGCACCATCGGCGCGAATGTCGAAGTCCAGGATGCTGGCCGCTCCATCACCCCAACGATACTCATGGGGATTGTAATGAGGGCGACTCGCGAACAGGTCTTGATCGGTACTCAGTTCGACGTCGCTCAATCGCGCCGGACCCGTCTGGGTGCTCAAACCCTTTTGTCTGGGTTCGGTCTCTGCTGAACGTTTATCACGGCCGAAGAGCAGGTCCATGTAGCGGTTCATAACCTTGCGAGGCTCGCCAATCAGATGGATATGATTGGAGTCCAGAAGAATAGCGCGGGAGCAGTGAGTGACGATCTGTTCACTGGAGTGAGTCACCAGCAGAATACTGGTACCGTTTTCCTTCAATTGACGAAGACGCTCGAAGCACTTTGCTTGAAAGCGAGCATCGCCAACGGCTAGTGCCTCGTCGACGATCAATATGTCCGGATCGACCTGAGCCTGAACGGCGAATGCCAGGCGCAACGCCATGCCGCTGGAGTAGTTTTTGACGGGTTGATCGATGAAGTCTCCGATGTCGGCGAACGCGACGATGCTTTCGAAGCGCTTGTCGACTTCCTCACGACTCAGGCCCAGTACCGAGGCATTCAGGTAGACGTTCTCCCGGCCGCTGAACTCGGGGTTGAACCCTGAACCCAACTCCAGCAGAGCCCCAATTCTGCCATGTGTTTCCACCTCGCCAGTGGTGGGCATCAGCGTTCCGCAGATGATCTGCAGCAGCGTGGACTTTCCGGAACCATTGCGCCCGACAATGCCGACGGTTTCGCCACGACGGATTTCGAAGTCGATATCCCGCAATGCCCAGAACTCTCGCCCATATTGCTTGGGCGTCTGGCCAAGAGCCCGCTGAAGTCGTGGGATAAAAGCTTGTTTGAGGCGATCCTGTGGTTTGGCGTAAGTGGTGAAGCACTTGCTGATGCCGCGTACGCGGATCGCGACTGCATCAGAGGACATCGGCGAACCCTCTACGCGTTTTCTGGAACCACAGGTAGCCCATCCAGGCGATCAGGCTTGCGCCCACCATATAGATGCCCAGACCTCCCCAATTCGGGAGCCTGCCCCATATGAGTACCTCGCGAGCCTGCTCGATGATGAAAGTCAGGGGATTGGCCATCATGAGCGGCTGAAGCTCCTGAGGGAGCGAACTGATCGGGAAAAAGACCGGTGAGAGAAACAGCATGATGGTCGTCAAGATGCCGATGGTCTGACCGACATCGCGCAGAAACACGCCAAGCGAAGCGAGGAACCAGGCCATGCCCAGAGTAAATACCATCAGTGGCAGCAGGACCAATGGCAGCAGCAGTGAGGTAGCATGCAGGGTACCGGTGATCAGAAGCTTGGCGCCCAGCAGAACCGTGATACTCACTAAGCAATGAAATAGCGCTGCAAACAGACTGACGACTGGTAGGATTTCCAGCGGAAAGACCACCTTTTTTACGTAGTTCACGTTGCCGAGAATCAGGGTTGGCGCCCTGTTCAGCACCTCTGCAAACAATCCATGGACGAGCATTCCGGCAAAGAGAATGACCGCAAACTCCCCTCTGCTTTCATCGCCACCGTTGCCCCAGCGCGCCTTGAACACCACGGAAAATACAAAGGTGTACACGGCGAGCATGAACAAGGGATTGAGGAAAGACCACAGCAACCCCAGGATCGAGCCCTTGTATCGGCCGATGACCTCGCGACGAGTCATTTGACTGATCAGTTGTCGGTGGTTGTATAGGCTAGACACCAGAGAGACCGGTGAGGTCGGCGCGGCGGCATGGGGGTTCACGAATAATACTCGGCCTGTGCGAACGCTGTGCCGACCTGATCCTTGGCGGAAAGCTGCGGGGTGCTTCCTCCCAGTTCCTCAAGCATCCAATCCACGCCGACGTCCCTATCGCTCCACATCAGGCAGCGTTCATGGGCCGGAGCGTAGTAGTCAGTCGTCTTGTAGAGGAAGTCAGCAGTCTCCGACAGCACGAGAAAACCATGGGCAAAGCCTTCAGGCACCCACAGCTGGTGCTTGTTTTCGGCGCTGAGCCGCGCTCCGACCCATTGGCCGAACGTGGGGGAGGAGCGGCGCATATCGACGGCGATATCCAGGACTTCGCCGCTCACTACGCGGACCAGCTTTCCCTGTGGGTTCTGGATCTGATAATGCAGACCACGCAAAACGCCTCGGGCAGATCGCGAATGGTTGTCCTGAACGAATTTCACCGGGCGATCGATTGCTTCTTCGAATTTCTGGTGGTTGAAGCTTTCGAAAAAGAAGCCGCGATTGTCACCAAATACCTGCGGCTCGAGGAGTACAACTTCCGGAATTGCGAGGTGGGTAGCTTTCATCAGTAAACAGTCTCAACCAGCAGGCGTTTCAGGTATTGGCCGTAACCATTCTTGCTCAGTGGCGCGGCAAGTGCTTCAAGTTGCTCGGCGCTGATCCATTTCTGCCGGAAGGCGATTTCCTCCGGGCACGCCACTTTCAGGCCCTGGCGGTTTTCCAGAGTGGCGATGAAGCTGCTGGCCTCCAGCAGGGAGTCGTGCGTGCCCGTATCCAGCCAGGCATAGCCGCGGCCCATGATCTCGACGGACAGATTGCCGCGCTCGAGGTACGCCTTGTTCACGTCAGTGATTTCCAGCTCGCCGCGGGGGGAGGGCTTGATGCTCTTGGCTATATCCACGACCTGGTTGTCGTAGAAGTACAGGCCGGTAACGGCATAGCTGGACTTGGGCTTCGCGGGTTTTTCTTCCAGGCTGACGGCCTTGCCTTCACTATTGAATTCAACCACGCCATAACGCTCTGGATCGTGCACGTGATAAGCGAAGACGCTGGCGCCGGAGGTGCGCTTCATCGCGTTAAGCAGCAATTCCTGAAATTCATGGCCGTGGTAGATGTTGTCCCCCAGCACCAGTGCGCAGGGATCGTTGCCGATGAATTGTTCGCCGATCAGGAATGCCTGGGCGAGCCCGTCCGGAGATGGCTGTACCGCATATTGCAGATTCAGGCCCCAGCGGCTGCCGTCACCGAGCAGTTGCTCGAAGCGCGGGGTGTCCTGGGGGGTCGAAATGATGAGGATGTCCTGGATTCCCGCGAGCATCAACGTGCTCAGCGGGTAGTAGATCATCGGCTTGTCGTAGACCGGGAGCAGTTGCTTCGAAATGGCCAGCGTTGCCGGATGGAGTCGGGTACCGGAGCCGCCGGCGAGGATGATGCCCTTGCGTTTCATGCTTCTACCAATTCTTTGATCATGCGCTGTACGTGATACTGCCAGTGCGGCAGGATCAGTCCGAATGTGTTCTGCAACTTGCTATTCGCCAGGCGGGAATTGGCCGGACGTTTGGCTGGAAGTGGGTACTCGCTGGTGGCAATAGGCGAGATCCGATCCGGCGTCGTGCGCAGAACCTGGCCCAGGCGGATGGCTTCAGCAATGACATAGCTCGCGTAACCATGCCAGCTGGTTTCGCCAGAAGCGACCAGGTGATAAGTGCCGCTGGCTCGGTCGCTCAGGCTCGAATCAATGCTCAGCTTGAGCAGCATGAGGGCAGTGGTATCGGCAAGCAGCTCGGCGCTGGTGGGAGCGCCAATCTGATCGGCGATGACGCGTAGCTCATCCCTGTCCCTTGCCAGCCGAAGCATGGTCTTGGCGAAGTTGGCGCCGCGGGTGGCGAATACCCAACTGGTGCGCAGGATCAGGTGACGGCAGCCGCTGTCTCGGATGGCGATTTCGCCTTCCAGCTTGGTCTGGCCGTAAACACCGAGAGGCCCGGTTGGGGCGTCTTCGTCGAAGGGAGTGTCGCCACTGCCGTCGAACACGTAGTCCGTCGAATAGTGGACCAACCAGGCATTGAGGTCCCGCGCAGTTCGGGCCATTACGCTAACGGCTTCCGCGTTCACGCGGCGCGCGTTCTCGGCGTCGCTTTCTGCTTTGTCGACGGCGGTATAGGCGCCGGCGTTGACGATGACATCCGGTGCTTCAGCGGCAATCAGCTGTTCCAGACCGGGGAGATCGCCAAGGTTGGCCTTGTTGCGGTCACAGACTACCAACTGCGCCAATGGGGCTAGGGCACGCTGGAGCTCCCAGCCGACCTGTCCGTTGGCGCCCAACAAAAGAATTTTTTTCATGCGTATTGCGTACCCACCCACTCGCGATAGGCGCCGCTGGTGACATTGCTGACCCAGTCGGCATTATCCAGGTACCAGCGTACGGTCTTGCGAATACCGGTCTCGAAGGTCTCCGCCGGCTTCCAGCCCAGTTCGCGCTCAAGGCGGGTGGCATCGATGGCATAGCGGCGGTCATGACCAGGGCGATCTTTGACAAAGGTGATCTGCTCGCGATAGCTCCGCCCGTCGGTGCGTGGTTTTTCCTGATCGAGGATGTCGCACAGGGTGTGGACGACGTCGATATTGGCTTTTTCGTTCCAGCCGCCGACGTTGTAAGTCTCTCCCAGTTGCCCTGCTTCCAGAACCCGACGGATGGCGGCGCAATGATCTTTCACATAGAGCCAGTCGCGCACCTGCTGGCCATCGCCATAGATGGGTAGGGCCTTGCCGGAGAGGGCATTGTGGATGACCAGTGGAATCAGCTTCTCCGGGAAGTGATAGGGCCCGTAGTTGTTGGAGCAGTTGGTGGTCAGGACGGGCAAGCCGTAGGTGTGATGGTAGGCGCGGACCAGATGGTCGGACGCCGCCTTGGAGGCCGAATAGGGGCTGTTGGGCTCGTACTTGTTGCTTTCGAGGAAGGCGGGGTCGTTGGGGCCGAGGGAGCCATAGACTTCGTCGGTCGAGACATGCAGGAAGCGGAACGCGTCTTTATCGGCACCGGCGAGGCCATTCCAATAATTGCGGACTGCTTCCAGGAGGCGGAAGGTGCCGACGATGTTGGTCTGGATGAAGTCTTCCGGGCCGTGAATGGAGCGGTCGACATGGGACTCTGCGGCAAAATTCAGCACGGCGCGCGGCTGGTGCTCGGCCAGCAGGCGCGATACCAGATCCTGGTCACCGATGTCTCCCTGTACGAACAGATGGCGTGCGTCCGAATCGAGACTGGCCAGATTCTGGCGGTTGCCCGCATAAGTCAGCTTATCGAGGCTGATGACTTTTTCATCATGGCCTGCCAGCCAGTCCAGAACGAAGTTGGCGCCAATGAAGCCGGCACTGCCGGTAACAAGGAGAGTCATGGAGTCAGATCCTTTGGAGAATGGCCGCCGCGGCCAGGCCGAGCGTTCCTGAAAGTGATTGGCGATGTACACCGGATTGCCTGATCAACTGCAAGCGGCGTGCAAACCCCGCAGTCCGGGCTTCTTCGAAAAGCTCCAGGGTTTGCCGATTGCGAGGGGTGAGTCGATTGCGAAAGTGCGCCAGGGCATGGAGGTTGGCATCCATCCAGCCACGGAAGGTACCCTGGAACATTTTCCGAACGCGTACTGCGCGCTCCATCACCCCGGCGTTGGAGCCCACCAGGTTCTTCTCGTGTTGCCGATATCCAACCGTTGGCTCGCTCTCATAGGAGACGACGCCACCGCAGCCGGTCACCAGCAGGTAGGCCCACCAGTCATGGGAAATGATGTGTTCGTCGCTGGGTGTCTGTCGGAGCAATTCACGCGTGGCGTCGTTGAAAAGCATAGTATTGCCGCCGGCAATGCTCTGGACGAGTGCGTTTTCAAACGAGGGCGGACGGCAGAACAACGGCGAAAGCCCGATCGAGTTGCCTCGAACATCGATCAGGCGAGTGCGTGAGCAGTACAGTGCTGGCAGGTCATTGTCCACGCTTTGCAGCCAGGCGATGCCGCGCTCCAGATGATCGGGGTTCCAGCAATCGTCCTGGTCGCAGAAAGCGAAATAGGGAGAGTGAATGTCGTCGCGCCGCAGCAGGCTGAGGAAGTTGGCGGCGAAGCCCCTATGAGGTCCTTGCACTATTACCAGACGCTCTTCGCCCAGGCGCGAACGGTAGTCCTGAAGGATGTTCAGGGTGGCATCGCAGGAACCGTCGTCGGATGCATAGATAGTCCAGTGCGGATGCGTCTGGGCAATGAGAGAGTCCAGCTGTTCTGCGAGAAAAGCTTCGCCATTGAACGTCGACATGAGAATGGCGACGTTCTTGGGGACGACTTCTGCACTAGGCGCTGTCCTGCTCAGAGAGAAGGTGGAAAACGTCAACGCTGGGCCTCCGGCGGATCCATCCGGTTTCTGCGGTTCCGACATCCATGTTCAGTGCTCACTGACTGGCGCGAGTGGACTCGCAGCCTGGGCGGGAAATTGAAGGGGCCGGCCATTATATGTATCGCGCTCGGGTAGTAAATCTGCATCTGAACTCAGGATAGTCCTACAGTGCGCATGTTCACCTCAATTTGCGAGTGCCATGCGAAATGGGGGAGCTATAAAGGGATTTTGGAGTTCGTTCGGCAGAAAAAGTTTCGTAGCCGATAGGCTGCATGGCCGGAGGGCTCTGGCCGGGGAGCGAGAGAGAGGAATACGCGAGGGGGGAGATGGTGCCGGCACCAGGAGTCGAACCCGGGACCTACTGATTACAAGTCAGTTGCTCTACCAGCTGAGCTATACCGGCAAGGAGGGCGGCCATTATAGCCATGCCAACCTTTGTGTAAACCACTGATTTGTCAGACTGATCCGACAGTTTCTGTCAGTGTCCTCCGGCCGTCGCCGCGCCGGGCTTGGCGCCGAAGGGGGGCTTGGCCAGGCAGATGACGACCAGCATGGCGAGGAACAGCCAGCCCAGCAGCGTGAAGTAGTCGATGGTGCTGATCATGTAGGCCTGGCTTTCCACCATGCGTTCGAGCAGGGCGGCGCTGTGCTGGCCGGGGCCGCCCAGTTGTTCGACGGTGGCGCGGGTGGCCGGGTCGTACTGGCTGATGTTCTCGGTCAGGTAGGCGTGGTGCATGGTGGCGCGGCGGTTCCAGATCCAGGTGGTGAGTGACGCGGCGAAGCTGCCGGCAAGGGTCCGCAGGAAGGTCGCCAGGCCCGAGCCGTCGGCGATCTGGTCCGGCGGCAGGTCCGACAGAAGGATGCTTAGGATCGGCATGAAGAAGAACGCCACGCCTAATCCCATGAACAATTGCACCAGTGCGATGTGCAGGTAGTCGACGTCAGTGGTGAAGTCGGCGCGCATGAAGCAGGTCGCTGCCATCGCCAGGAAGGCCAGGCCAGCCAGCAGGCGAAGATCGAAATTGTTCGCGTAGCGGCCGACGAGCGGCGACAGGAAGACCGGCAGAATCCCGATCGGCGCTGCCGCCAGGCCTGCCCAGGTCGCGGTGTAGCCCATCTGTGTCTGCAGCCACTGCGGCAGCAGCAGGTTCATGCCGAAGAAACCGGCGTAGCCGCCAACCAGTGCCAGGGTTCCCACCGTGAAGTTGCGGTGCACGAACAGTCTCAGATTGACGATCGGGTGCTTGTCGGTCAGCTCCCAGATCACGAACACCGCCAGGGCGATCACCGCGATGACCGTACCGCCGATGATGAAGCCGGATTCGAACCAGTCCAGGTCGTTGCCCTTGTCGAGCACGATCTGCAGCGCCCCGACGCCGATCACCAGCATCGCCAGGCCCATGTAGTCCATCGGCGCGTGCTTGATCACCACCGGGCGGGCGCGCAGTTGCTGGTAGACGACCATGGCGGCGAACAGGCCGATGGGCACGTTGATGAAGAAGATCCACGGCCAGCTGTAGCTGTCGGTGATCCAGCCGCCGAGGATGGGCCCGGCGATGGGCGCCACCACCGTCACCATCGCCAGCAGTGCCAGTGCCATCCCCCGTTTCGCCGGGGGATAGATGGAGATCAGCAGGGTCTGGGTAATCGGGTAGAGCGGCCCGGCGACGAAGCCCTGGATGGCGCGGAAGCCCACCAGCATGCCCATCTGCTGCGCGACGCCGCAAAGGAACGAGGCGATGACGAAGAGCAGGGTGGCGGCGATGAACAGCCGCACTTCGCCGATCTTCCGGCTGAGCCAGCCGGTCAGCGGCAGGGCGATGGCGTTGCTCACCGCGAACGAGGTGATGACCCAGGTACCCTGCTCGGAACTCACCCCGAGGTTGCCGGAGATGGTCGGCAGGGCGACGTTGGCAATGGTGGTGTCCAGCACCTGCATGAAGGTCGCCAGCGACAGGCCAATGGTGGCCATGACCAGGCTGGGCGGGCTGAAACTGCTGCTGTTGGGCTGGCTCATGGCAGTCGGATCAGCGCTGCGCGGTGCTGTGGTTGGCGTCGGCCAGATTGGCCTGGATCAGCTTCTCGATCAGTTGGTCCGCAGAGGCCAATTGCTCCTGGTAGATGTCGGTGGAGAACACCGCCTCGTGCGGCGCCTGCTGGGCAAGCGCGGGGCCGCTCTGGTCATGCAGGCTGACGTTGACGTCCATGGACAGGCCGATGCGCAGCGGATTCTTCGCCAGTTCCTCGGCGTTGATGCGGATGCGCACGGGTACGCGCTGGACGATCTTGATCCAGTTGCCGGTGGCGTTCTGCGCCGGCAGCAGGGAGAAGGCGCTGCCGGTGCCGACGCCAAGGCTGTCGACGGTGCCGGAGTATTTCACTTCGCTGCCGTAAAGATCTGAGCGGATGTCTACCGGCTGGCCGATGCGCATGTGCTTGAGCTGGGTTTCCTTGAAGTTGGCGTCGATCCACACCTGGTCCAGCGGAATCACCGCCATCAGCGCGGCGCCCGGCTGCACACGCTGGCCGACCTGCACGGTGCGCTTCGCAACGTAGCCGGTAACCGGCGCGATGATCACAGCGCGGGCGTCGTCCAGATAAGCCTGGCGCAGCTTGGCGGCGGCGGCTTTGACGTCCGGGTGCGAGGCAATCACGGTGTCGTCGACCAGCGCGCGGTTGGTGTCCAGTTGCTGTTCGGAGGTGGTCAGCGAGCTGCGCGCTGTGTCCAGGGCGTCGCGGGCGTGGGCCAGTTCTTCCTGGGAGATGGCGCCGTCGTTGGCGAGGTTCTGGCGGCGCTTGAAGTCGGCCTCGGCCTTGGCCAGGGCGACCTTCTTGGCCGCCACGTCGGCCTTGTAGCCGTCGACGTTGCTGAACAGCCCTCGCACCTGGCGCACGGTGCGCGCGAGGTTGGCTTCGGCCTGCTGCAGGGCGATGTCGGCGTCGCTGGGGTCGAACTTCACTAGCACCTGGCCCTTGCGCACCAGGTCGCCGTCATCGGCGCCGATGCTGACCACGGTGCCGGTGATCTGCGGGGTGATCTGCACGACGTTGCCGTTCACGTAGGCATCGTCGGTGTCCTCGTGCCAGCGGCCGTAGAGGATTTCCCAGGCGACGCTGGCGAGGCCTGCGAGGATGACGACGGCGAGCAGGATCAGCAGCCAGCGCTTGCGCTTGGGATTGCTGCTCGGGGTTTCTTGCATTGCGGTGCTCATGTCGGGTGCCTCGTTCAGTGCGCGGCGGCCGCGTTCGCCTGGGCGAGCGGGGCGGGAGTGGGAGTGGTGTCGGGCTGGTAGCCACCACCCAGGGCCTGGATCAGCTGCACCGAGAGGTCGATGCGCTGGGCGTCCAGGCTGGCCAGTTGGCGTTCGGCGAGGAGCAACTGTTGTTGCACGCTGAGGGCGTCGAGGTAGTTGCCGACACCTTCGCCATAACGGCGCATGGCCAGGTCGAAGTTGGATTTGGCGATGTCGCGGGCATCGCGCTGGTCGTCGATCTGCTGCTCCAGCGAGCGCAGCTTGCCGAGGTCGTCGGTGACTTCGCCCAGGGCATTGACCAGGGTCTTGTTGTACTGGGCAACAGCCAGGTCGTAGTCGGCGTTTTTCCCGGCGAGGTTGGCGCGCAGGCGGCCGCCGTCGAAGATCGGCAGGGAGATCGCCGGGGCGATCTGGAAGAAGCGGCTCGGCGCCTTCAATACGTCGCTGGTGTGCAAGGCAGCCAGGCCGACCATCGCGCTCAGGTTCAGGTTGGGATAGAACTCGGTCTTCGCCGAATCGATGCTTTTCGACGCGGCCTCGACGCGCCAGCGTGCGGCAACGATGTCCGGGCGCCGGCCCAGCAGTTCAGCCGGCAGGTTCGACGGCAGGGTCAGTGCGCCAGGTTTGAGTTCCTGCGGACGCTGCAGCTCCTGGCCGCGGTCCGGGCCCTGGCCGAGCAGGACGGCCAGGGCGATGCGATCGCTGGCGATGTCCTGTTCCGCCGCCGCCAATTGCTGCTTGGCGCTGGCCACCTGGGTTTGCGTCTGTTGCAGCTGGACCTTGCTGTCCAGGCCGGCATCCATACGCTTCTGGCTGAGCTGGAAGAGATGTTGTGAGCGATCCAGTTCGTCCTGGGCCAGGTCGCGGGCGATGAAGGCGTGGGCCAGTTCGCTATAGGCACGGGCGACATTGGTGGACAGCGTGATCGACGCTGCCTGGCGGTCGACTTCGGCGGCGTTGGCTTGGCCGAGCGCGGCCTCCCAGGCGTCGCGCTGACCGCCCCAGAGGTCGAGGTCGTAACTGAAGCTCGCCGACAGGTATTTCACCGCTGAGTAGCGGCCGCCGGTCGGCGCCGGCAGGACGCTTTCCGGTGCGCGGATGCCGGCATAACTGGCAGTGCCTTTCACGCTGGGCATGCGCTCCGCGTCCTGCGCCTGGGCAGCGGCTGTGGCCTGGCGGGCGCGGGCCTCGGCGATTTGCAGGTCCGGGGTGCCACGCAGGGCTTCATCGATCAGGCTGTCCAGTTGTGCGTCGCCCAGACCGGTCCACCAGCGCTCGCTGGGCCAGGCGGCGGGCGACAGCGGGGCGCCGTCAAGGCTGACGCCGGCCTTCAGGCTGGTGGGATCAATGGCCTTGCCGCTGGTGTGCAGGCCAGAATAGTTGGCGCAACCTGCAAGGCCGAGCATGGCGGCGAACACGGCCGCCGGCAGCAGGGCAATACAAGGACGTTTCATCTTCACTTCTCCTGCGCCGGGCAGCTGGCCGCGGCGCCATGGGCGCGCAGGATCTTGTCGAGCAGGCCGGTGAGGGTCTGCAGTTCGTCGCTGGAAAGGCCGCCGACCAGTTCGTTCATGGCCGCGGCAGCGATGCGCGGCGCCTCGTCGTTCACCGCCTGGCCCGCAGCGCTCAGGCTCAGGCGCACGCTGCGGCGATCGTTGGGACAGGGCTGGCGCAGCAGCAGGTCTTTGCGCGACAGGCGGTCGAGCATGCGGGTCATGGAGCCGCTGTCGATCGACAGCTCGCGGCACAGCTCGGCCGGGGTGTTGGCGCGGTCGTTGCCGATGAAGAACAGTACCTTGAACTGCGCGGCGGTGATGTCCAGGTGCGCCAGGTGCTTGTCCAGCAGGCGATCCTTGAGGATGGCGGTGGCGCCCAGCAACTGGCCGATGGAGCCTTTGAACGGAAAGTCCGCGACGTCGTAGTGATTCATGTCAAAACAGATAGCTGCTTAGGCAGTGAAATGTTTCGAAATGATACTGCCTAGGCAGCGATTGACAAGGTGCGATTGTCGCGATTGCGCAACAATCCGTTCGACGAAGCGCAATTGGGACGTGATTGGCAACAGGGATGGTTGATTTCCTACGACCTTGGCAGCTCTTTATGCACAACGGAGAAAGCTTTAGGGCACAAATCGCATATGCCCTGTGATGGCAATCACGAAAGTTCGTAAGTTACTGTTTTTGAAAGATTTGTTTTTCGTGTACAGAAAATGATCAGATCGCAGCGAGACGGTCTGGCCGGTAAGGAAGGTGGCGTTTTTCCTGGGTTACGAACAGAGTTATCCACAGGGTCTGTGGGTGAAGCTCTGGAACGCCCGTCTCAGATGCGTTCAGCCAGCAACAGCAGGTTGCGCGGGGTCATTCGCGTGGCGCAGAAGGCGCCCAGGGTGGCGCGATAGCCCTGCTCCTCGAGGAATAACGCGCGGTCGAGCAGCAGCCAGAGCTCCATGGGCCGGCGGAACAGTCCGCGCACCAGTTCGAGGTTGCGGACTTGGGCCAGTCGCTGCCAGCCTCGGGCCTCCAAATGGAGCCAGTCGACCACGGCAGGCAGGTGGAGGCCCTTGAGCGCGGCGAGATCACGACAGTAATCGGCGAAGGATTTGTCCAGCCAGGTCGGTGATACGGGCGGGACGGGCAGGTAGTCGTCACTGTCGCGGACCTCCCGCTGCAGCAGGTCGAATGCCAGTCGACGTGCCATCGAAGCATCGCGCTGGCGGCGCACGCGGGCACCGGCGGTCACGGTTTCGGCCAGAGGCAGACGCAGGTCTTCGCGCGAAAGTCCGAGAGTGGAGCCTTGCGCGGCGTTTGAGAGCGGCTGGTAGTGTTCGCTATCGATGCGGTTGTAGCAGCAAGGTGCAACCGCAAGCTGGCGACAGCCGCGACTGCTGGCGAGCTGCAACAGACGCACGTGCAGGTCGCCGCAGGCGTGCAGGGCGACGGCGGTGTGCCCGGCCTGGAGATGCTCGAGGGCGTTCGGGGCGAGCACGTCCTGCTGATGATGTCGGGCCTGCAATTGGAGCCGGTCGCTCAGGCGCTGGCCATCCTCAACCAGTGCACTGTCCAATTCCAGGCTCAACAGTGGCTTTTTTTTTTTTTTTTTTTGCCGTTCCACTGGGAAGAGGCCGTCGCGGGCCAGCAGGCGGCCCAGGTGGCCTTTGCCGGCGCACCAGTCGAGCCATTGCTGCGGCGCCTCGGCGAACTCCAGTCGGCTGGCGAAGGCTTCGATCTGTTGCCACTTGCGACCGGGGACATCGACAGTCAGCAGGTTCGACAGCTTTCCCATGGGCGTTGCCGGGAACTCGCCGACGACGGACAGTTTGGCAGCCATGGCAGCCAACGTGGGGAAGGGCGCGGGAGCGTCGAGTTGCTGCGGTGCGTTGTGCACCGCATCGGCCTCTTCGAGGCTTCGGCTGCGCAGCCAGGTGGCCAGTTCGGGGTGGTCGTGCTCCCAGGGCAGCTCCAGCACCGTGAAGGGTTTGGGCCGCCAGAGCGCCTGGTGTTCCAGCAGGAAGGTGTCCAGAGCCAGGAAGCGCTGGAGCAGGTCGGGGCCGGTCAGGGGAGTGTCGTTCGGGAGCACGGTGCGAAGCGGGAGAAAGCCACGGGGCGCGCATTATAGCGACCCCGTGGGGGAACGGCGCGCCGGTCAGCGGCCCTGCATGGAGTCGACCTTCAGCCAGCGTTCCAGCAGGCGGAAGATGCGGGTAAGCAGGAGGGTGATGACCAGGTAGAACACCCCGGCGAGGCAGAAGAACAGCATGGCCTCGTAGGTGCGCGCGATGATGGTGCGGGTCATGCCCATGATGTCGAACAGGGTCACGGTGTAGACCACGGCGCTGGCCTTGAGCATGAGGATCACCTCGTTGCTGTAGGCCGGCATGGCGATGCGCGCGGCGCGCGGCAGGATGATGTGGAACAGCGCCTGGCGGCGGGACATGCCCAGCGCGCGGGCGGCTTCCACTTCTCCGACCGGGATGGCGTGGATGGCGCCGCGCAGGATCTCCGCGATGTAGGCTGCGGTGTGTAGGGTCATGGTCAGCAGGGCGCACCAGTACGGGTCGCGCAGGTATGGCCAGAGCGGCCCCTTGCGCACGCTTTCGAACTGGGCGAAGCCGTAGTAGACGATGAACAGCTGCAGCAGCAGCGGTGTGCCGCGGAAGAAGAAGATGTAGGCGTAGGGCACGGCGCGTACGTACCAGTGCCGCGAGGCGCGGGCGATGCCCAGCGGTACGGCGAGGCACAGGCCGGCTACCACGGCGATGGCCAGCAGCTCCAGGGTCAGGGTGGCGCCCTGGAGCATCTTCGGCAGCCATTTGAGGATCAGCTCGAGATCGGTCATAGCTCGTTCCTCACGAAGCCGCGGCCGGCGCGTCGCTCAAGGAAGTGCAGGGCGGCCATGATGAAGACGGTCAGGCCCAGGTAGATGAAGGCCGCAGTCATGTAGAAGGTGAAGGGTTCCTTGGTCGCGTTGGAAGCGACCTGGGCCTTGCGCATGATTTCATCGAGGGTGATCAGCGAGACCAGTGCGGTGTCCTTCAGCAGAATCAGGTAGAGGTTGCCCAGGCCTGGCAGCGCCACGCGCCACACTTGCGGCAGGACGATGCGCCAGAAGATGCGCGGAGCGGAGAGGCCCAGCGCCTGCCCGGCTTCGCGGTGGCCCTTGGGAATCGCCAGTAGCGCGCCACGGAACACCTCGGTGGCGTAGGCGCCGAAGCACAGGCCCAGGGCGCAGGTGCCGGCGGCGAAGGGCGACAGGGCGAATTCGGGGTAGCCGAACAGGTCACCGATGGCGTTCAGGCCGGCCACGGTGCCGAAATAGATCATTAATACCCAGAGCGTCTCGGGTACGCCGCGCACTACGGTGGTGTAGAAACCGCCGAGCATGCGCAGGAAGCCATTCTTCGAGGTCTTGGCGACGGCGCCGAGCAGGCCGAGGATCAGTCCCACGCAGACTGCGGCGAGCGAGAGCTTGAGCGTCATCCAGGTGCCGGCGATCAACTGATCGCCAAAGCCGTGCAGGTCGAAAATCATGGGGAGTCACGCCTGAAGGCGCGCGCCGCCCGGCAAGGGCGGCGCGGCACGTGCATCAGTAGATGCTGAAGGGGAAGTACTTGTCGTTGATCTTCTTGTAGGTACCGTCGTCGACGATTTCCTTCAGAGCGGCGTTCAGCTTCTCGCGCAGCGGGTCGCCCTTGCGCACGGCGATGCCGATCTTGTCGTTGTCGAATACCGGCTCGCCCTTGAACTCGAAGTCCTTGCCGGCGTCGCTCTTCAGCCAGTCGTACTGCACGAACTTGTCGGCCAGTACGCCGTCGAGGCGGCCCGAGGACAGGTCGAGGTAGGCGTTTTCCTGGGTGTCGTACAGCTTGATGGTGACGACGTCGGACATGTTGTCCTCGAGCCAGGTACCGGCGATGGTCGCGCGCTGCGCGCCGATCACCTTGCCTTTCAGGTAGCCCTTGTCGGTCTTGAAGTCGGTGGACTTGGGCGCCACGAACTGCAGCTTGTTGGTGTAGTAGGGGTTGGTGAAGTCGACGGCCTGCTTGCGCTCGTCGGTGATCGACATGGAAGCGACGATGAAGTCGAATTTCTTGGCGTTCAGGGCCGGAATGATGCCGTCCCAGTCCGAAGTGACGACTTCGCATTCGGTCTTCATCTTGGCGCACAGCGCCTTGCCGATGTCGAGGTCGAAACCGACGACCTGGCCGCTGGCGTCGATACCGTTGAAGGGCGGGTAGGCGCCTTCGGTACCGATGCGCAGTTTGTCCGCGGCGATGGCCTGGCTCCCCAGTGCAAAGGTGGCCGCGATAGCCAGAACGATCTTCTTATAGTTGTTCATGCAGTGATGCTCCGTTAGCGGTGGCTGGACATGAATTGTTTACAGCGTGCCGATTGCGGGTTGTCAAATACCTGCTGCGGCGGTCCCTGCTCTTCTACCAGGCCCTGGTGGAGGAACACCACCTCGCTGGAAACCTGGCGGGCAAAGTTCATTTCGTGGGTCACCAGCAGCATGGTGCGACCCTCCTCGGCAAGCGCGCGGATTACGTTAAGCACTTCCTGGACCATTTCCGGGTCCAGTGCCGAAGTCGGTTCGTCGAAGAGGATGACCTTGGGTTGCATCGCCAGCGTACGGGCGATGGCGGCGCGCTGCTGCTGGCCGCCGGAAAGCTGTGCGGGGAAGCTGTGGCGCTTGTCGGAGATGCCGACCTTGGCCAGCAGGGCCTCGGCGATCTCGGTGGCTTCGGCCTTGGTCTTGCCCAGCACACGGCGTGGCGCCTCGATGATGTTGTCGAGGATGCTCATGTGCGGCCAGAGGTTGAAGTTCTGGAAGACGAAGCCCAGTTCGCTGCGCAGGCGATTGATCTGCTTGCCGTCCGAGGCGACCAGCGAGCCGTCCTTGGATTTCTTCAGCTTGAGTTCTTCACCGGCAACCAGGATCTGGCCCTGGTGGGGGTTCTCCAGCAGGTTGATGCAGCGCAGGAACGTGGATTTACCGGAACCGGAGGAGCCGAGAATGGAAATCACATCGCCGTCGCGGGCGGTCAGGGAAATGCCTTTGAGCACTTCCAGGTCACCGTAACGCTTGTGCAGGTTACGGATTTCCAGTGCGGGTATGGCCGTGGCCATAGGGGGCTCCTCTGTTGTTATTCGGACGCTTTCGCAGCAGGTCACTGCAGAATCGGGGCCATCCTGGCGAGGGGCAACCTAACACGCACTCCAGGGTGCGCCAAGCGCCCATCTGCCGCGGTCGTCGGCTGTAGTGGCAAGTTGTCGCATTGCCGCTCGGCGTTGTCGCCTGGGCTGAACTAGCCGCGCCGGAGGAGGGCGTCCGATGGTGGCGCGGGCGCGGGATAGTGCCAGTTTAGGCCGGCCGTTAAAAGTCCGGCGGCCACTGGGGCCGCCGGTTCGGGTTACTGCATCATCTGCCGCAGCTGCGGATTCGGATCTTCCAACGCCTCGGCGGGCGTAATGTCGTCCTGGGACTCCGGCGGCTGGCTGGCCATCAGATTCGGGTGGCCGGACAGGCGCGGGACCGGCAGCGGCTTGGCGTCGGCCAGGCCGGTACCGCCGGCTTCGGTGGCATTGATCGTCGATTTGCGTGGCTGGGTCAGCACGTGGAAGTCGGTGATCTCGATGACGCCCTTGCCCTCGGCCAGCAGGTGGAAGGAGAACGCCTTGCGCGCTTCCTCGTTGTCGAAGCCGAAGGTCACTTCCAGCGGCTGGTTGCGTTTCACCAGCGGGAAGTCCGGCATCTGGATCGGCACCGGCTTCTCGAACGAGCGCGTCTTGAGTGTCACTTTTGCACCCTTGGCGTCCATCTGGATCGCCCGGATCTTCAGGCTCACGGTGGTGTGGGTATTGGCCGGGAATTCCAGGTACTGCGCGCCGATCAGGTTGTCGGTGTACTCATTGTCGATCTGCGGCTTCAGGCGGATGCGTTCCTTGGTCGCGAACTGGTATTCGCGGGCCGACTGCGCATTGACCACCGACTGGTCGAGGATGTCCGCGCGAGCGGTCATCAGACGGGCATCGCGGCCACTGAAGCGCCCGACGAACTTGGCGCTGTCAGCGATGAAGCCGTCACTCTGGTAGCGTCGGCAGACCTGCTGGAAGTCGCACTCGGTGAAGTTGCCCTTGCCGTCGTGGTAGCGCTGCATGCCGTTGGTGAATGTCACCATCTCGCGCCCGTTGCTGTATTCGCGGAACAGGGAGCGGCCGGCAATATCCTGCGGCGCCTTGATGGCGAAGTAGTCGAGCACCGAGGATTCCATATCGACGTGTCCGTAGACGCCAGCCTTCACCGGCGGGAGCGCGGCCTGTTCCGGTGCAAGAATCAGGTTCAGGCCCCAGGCCGAGGCAAGGCGTACGTTGTCGATGCCGTGGGATTCGTCGGAGGTGACGATCACCAGGGTGTCCTTGAGCACGCCTTTCTCTTCCAGGCCCTTGAGGAAGGCATCGACCGCGTCGTCGAGGTAGGCGACCGCTGCCTGGCGCGGCGTCGGGTACTTGGCCAGGTACTCCGGGGTGGCCGAATACGGCTGGTGGGTGCCGACGGTGAGCAGGGTGAGCATCCACGGCTGTTTCTTCTGGCGCAACTGGCCGACATAGTCCAGCGCACCCTCGAAGAAGGCCTTGTCATCCATGCCCCAGGCGAACTCCAGGTAGGGCTTCTTCTTGAACCAATCGCGGCCCAGGGTCTTGTCGAAGCCCATGGCCGGCATGACCTTGTCCTTGGCCATGAAGCGCAGCCCGGCGCCCTGCAGGAAGTGGGTGCTGAAGCCGGCCTGGTGCATCTGCGCCGGCAGGCACTCGGCGGCGCGGGTCGGATTGCCCAGCAGCTCGACGCCCTTGGGCGTGCCGTTGTCCAGCTTGCTGTAATCGCCGCAGAGCATGGCATAGAGACCGCGGATGGTCTGGTGGCTATGCACTACGTAGTCCGGGGTGGTCATGGCGCGCTCGGCCCAGGTGCTCAGGCGCGGCATCATCGATTCTTCGTAGCTGCTGCTGAGCGCGGCCCGGTTGGTGGCCACGTAGGCGCCAGGAATACCTTCCATGGCGATGATCAGCACATTCTTCGCCTGGCCGCGACCGGCCAGCAGCGGCGTCCCGTTGAGGTCGTGCTGGGTCAGGCCGGTGACGTCCGGGCGGACTTCCGGAAGGTCGCGGTCGCGCCAGTCCTGATAGGCCATCTCGCCGCTGGTGACAGCGCGGGAGACAAGCTGGTGCGGCAGGTTGAACTGCTTCCACATTTCCGCATCGCTGGGCTGGAAGTACTGCACGGCGGCATGGCTGGCCAGCAGAACCGCCGGCACGGCATAGGCGTAGCGCGGCAGCGGCTTCTCGCGGCGGCGCCAGAGCAATGCGCTGAGCAGGATGCCGGCGCCGATCAGGATCGCCAGGTGCAGGTGGTTGAGGCCGCCGCCCTCGGTGGAGTTGGCGACGAAGGTCGGGTCGGCGAGGAAGTGCAGGTCTTCCGGCGCGGGCATGCGGCCCACGGCGCTGACCAGCTCGGCGGTGCCGATCACCGAGAGCGCCCAGACCAGCATCACCGGAATCGCGATGAACAGTCGTCGATTGTGCAGCGCGACGACCAGCAGTGTGCCGAGTGCCAGGTCCGACAGGTAGCCCAGGGGGGAGCCCCAGCCAAGGCTGTAGCGGCCGATCAGCGGGATCAGCAGGAAAAGGGCAGACAGAGAAACCAGGTTGCCCCGGGAATTCCACCAGCTAATGAGTTTGCGCACAGTGACTCCGCTACCAAACATCGAATCCCGGAGGGTATCCCACTCAAAGTGTGGAAATCGTCCGGATGGTCATGATTCTGAAAGATCGGTGTGCTATGTGCCAGTAGACACTGAACTTAAGCAAACATTCGATACGAATCGTGGGAGCGTGCCGGGGCGGGGGAGTGACTTGTTCGGACGGGAATGAAAAAGCCCCTGAAATCTCTCGATTTCAGGGGCTTTTCGGAAGGCTTGGTGCCCAGGGACGGAATCGAACCGCCGACACGGGGATTTTCAATCCCCTGCTCTACCAACTGAGCTACCTGGGCAACGTGGCGCGCATTAAAAGGGTTTTCGGAAAGGGTGTCAAGCGTGCCGCGAAAAAATTTTTCAAATAATACCGGAGCTTACGCGCTGGGCGGGACGTAGCCTTCCGCCTGCGCGTATTCCTCGCCGCTGAGGAACTTGTCCATTTCGGTGCTGAGGAACTTGCGATCCTCGGCGTTCATCATGTTCAGGCGACGCTCGTTGATCAGCATGGTCTGGTGCTTCTGCCATTCTTCCCAGGCTTTCTTCGAAACGTGCTCGTAGATGTCCTGGCCCTTGGCCCCGGGATAGGGCGCGCGATCGAGGCCGGGCAGCTCTTCTTTGTATTTGCGGCACATCACCAGTCGGGTCATGACATTTCTCCTGCGTTCAACACGTCGGCGGCTCGTTTGAGCAGCTTCTTCACCGGGGCGGCAAGGCCGAGCCGGGGCGGGGTGGCGAGGTTATACCAGAGCCAGTCGGCCTCGGCCACGGCGGGGGTTGCGTCTTCGACGCGCACCAGCCAGGGCTCGATGGCCAGCTGGAAGTGGCTGAAGGTATGGGTCAGGCCGGGCAGTTTGCGGCGCTCGCCCAGGCGAAGGGCGTGGCGCTGGGCCAGCGGGTCGAGGGCGGCCAGGTCCTCCAACTCGGGGAAGCTCCACAGGCCGCCCCAGAGGCCGGTCGACGGACGGCGATAGAGCAGGATGTCGCCCTCGCGGTTGGCGAGGATCGGCATCAGCGTGCGCTTCTGCGGCAGCGCCTTGCGCGGCTTGGACACCGGGAAATCGGTCTCGCGGCCGAGGAAGTGCGCGCGGCAGCCCTCACGCAGCGGGCAGAGGAGGCAGCTCGGCTTGCTGCGGGTGCAGAGCGTGGCGCCCAGGTCCATCATCGCCTGGGTGTAGTGGTTGACCCGCTCCTGTGGCGTGAAGCGTTCGGCGGCGTCCCACAGTTGCTTGGCCACTTTCGGCTCGCCCGGATAGCCGTCGCAGGCCAGGTAGCGCGCCAGCACGCGCTTGACGTTGCCGTCGAGGATCGGTGCGCGGATGTCCATGCTCAGGCTGGCGATGGCGCCGGCGGTGGAGCGGCCGATGCCGGGCAGCTCGGCGAGTTGCTCGACCGAGCGCGGGAATTCGCCGTCATGCTGTTCCACCACGGTCTTCGCCGCCTTGTGCAGGTTGCGCGCGCGGGTGTAGTAGCCGAGTCCGGTCCACAGGTGCAGCACCTCGTCCTCGGGCGCCTCGGCCAGCGCCTGGACGCTGGGCAGCGCGTCCATGAAGCGGTCGAAATAGCCGAGCACGGTGCTGACCTGGGTCTGCTGCAGCATGATCTCGGAGACCCACACCCGGTAAGGGGTGATGCCCTGTTGCCAGGGCAGGTCCTTGCGCCCGTGCAGGTCGTACCAGGCCAGCACGGCGCCGTTGAACTGCTCGGGGGTCATCGCTTGAACAGGCCCTTCAGTGCGTCCTTGAGTTCCGGGGTGACCTTGTCGCCGAGCTTCTCTTCCAGTTTCTCGCTGAGCTTGTCGCCGGCCAGCCTGGCGGCGACCTTGCCGAGGCCGTCCTTGTCCAGGCGGCAGGCCTTGGCGCCCAGTTCCAGCGGGCCGCGGCAGCGCAGCGGCCACTCCAGGCCGACGTAGCGTTCGTTGACCTGGCAGGCCGGGTCCGGCATGGCGCGCTTGTCGCTCTCGATGACGATGCCGACGCGGTAGTCCATGCCCAGCACGCGCAGGTCGAGGGCGCCGTCGCCGCTGACCGTCAGGCCGGGAATGCGCGCCTTGAGGTCTGGATTGCTGGCCACGCCGTTGTGGAATTGCAGGTTGCCGTGCAGTTCCTCGAAGGGCGTGTCCTTGCCGCGCGGCTCGCCGGACAGCGACTTGCGGTTGAGGGTGGCGATGCCCTGGCAGAGCTGCTGCTCCAGGTTGGCGTCGATCAGCACGCCGTTGCTCAGGCTGAAGCTGGCGGTGCCGTTGAGGGCGTCGATCCAGGCCTTCTCGCTGTTGCCCTGGGTGCGCAGGTCGGCGTTCAGGTCGAGCTGGCCACGCACCGGAGCCTTCTCGCCGCGGGCTTCGATCAGCTTCTCCAGCGGAACGCGCTTGAGCTGCTTGTTCGCGGTCAGCACCGGGACGGCCGGGCGCGCGTCGAGCTGCGAACGCACGGCGAACTCGCCGCCGTGCAGATCGCCGCGCATTTCCTTGAGGTCGATCAGGCCGCCCTTGGCGGTGAGGGAGATGCGCGCGTCCTCGATCGGCAGCTTGCTCAGGGTCAGCTGGCCGAGGCCCAGGTCGGCCTGGACGTCGAGCTTGCGCAGGGTGTCCAGCGGCAGCAGCGGTGCCTCACTCCAGGCCTGCTGGGTCGGGGCGTCGGGCAGCGGCGTGGTGCCGCTGGCGCCAGCGGCGGCCGTGGCTTCCTTGACTTCGTTCTTGCGCGCCGCGCCGGCGCTGGCGTCCTTGGTCTCGGGCGGCAGGTAGCGGTCGAGGTCGAGGCGGTCGCCCTTCAGCTGCACGCGCAGGGCGCGTTTGGCGAAGTCGCTGACCGCCAGGCTGCCGCCCAGGGTGCTGTCGTCCAGCTTCAGGGACAGGTCGTTGAAGGCCAGGCTGTTCGGCGTGCCGGCCAGGCGGGCGGACAGTTCGACGCGGCTCAGCGTGCCGTTGTCGCGCATGGGCGGCAGGGCCACGCCCAGGCCGTCGAGGAATTCGCGCAGGTTGAACTGGGCCAGCGACAGGTTGCCCTCCAGCTGGGCGGTCTTGTCCAGGTCGCGCAGCTTGAGTTCGCCGAGGGCGCGCAGCTGGTTGGCGGAGAGCTTGATGCCGGTCCATTCGGCCACCTGGGCGGACTGGTCGAGCAGCAGCTGGCCCTGGCTGGAGAAGGTCAGGGTCTTGCCGTTGAGTGGCTCAGCAACTCCC
>OGQD01000258.1_pt1 | contig 43114 bp, 39 predicted proteins | sample 1553091 | NCBI WGS metagenome assembly OGQD01 (sample SAMEA2580290, study PRJEB22360) | human gut metagenome | biome: human gut; feature: human-associated habitat; material: faeces | place: Denmark | collected 2008/2010
CCCGGTTACCGCCGTGAAAGGGCGATGTCCTAGGCCTCTAGACGATAGGGACGTTTCAGAGGTGGGCGTATAGTAGGGTGATTTGAGGAGGGTGTCAAACGATTTTAATGATAAAAACAATAAAATAAGATTAAGCGTTTAAAATTAAATCAATGAGATGTAAATTTCAGCAGTTTTATCGATTTAGATCAAATGGATCACTCATGCCTATAAATGATGTGGGAAACAATCTCTCCATTTTAATAGGTAAAAGATTGCACCCACTCAAATCATCATCAGCTATTTCACATTAATGATCATTAATTTCCACGATAGGTTGAATAGCCATAAGGGCTGATTAAGAGCGGAATATGATAATGATCTACAGCTCCATCAATCACAAATACAACGGGCACTTCAGGAAAAAATGAACGTTGATTATGTTCGCGAAACCAATCCCCAGTTTTGAATGTCACCCGATAAGTTCCTTTAGCTAAAGTTTTTTCATCTGGATAAAGTGCAGTGATACGTCCATTTTCATCGGTTTTACCCTGATTAATTTGCACCCACTTTTCACCTTGTTGAGCTTCCAGAACAACATTGACATCAGCAGATGGCAGACCATTTTCAAGATTAAGTACATGCACACTCAATGGATTTTGAGCAAATACGAGACTCGAAGCGCTCAGGCTGAGTGCAAAAAGTGTTGTTTTATACACAGTTTTTCTCATAGAAATAACAAAGAATTTTATTTTATCGATTTATTTATCTCATTTTGATAGAAAATATGTAAAATTAACTCAAAAAAATAAGGCTATCTTCATTGAAATATAGGGATTTGACCTCATGTAAGACCTGTATTGAGGTACAACGGTTTATTTAAACGAAAAAAATAATAAATTTGACGAATATTGCTGAGAAGATTTACTTTTACTATTTTCTGGCGAAATGTCGTTATCACTAGATATTACGTTGACTGAAATGCAATGAGAGTCGATACTCTCAGGGTTTTATTTAAGCAAATCGGTTCGTAGGAGAGGGTCACAAGCTCATTCCTCACAACGCAATCCAAAGCAGGAGATATATATGGCTGGTGGAAAGTCAACAATCATTTACACACTGACCGACGAGGCGCCACTTTTAGCGACCTACTCACTGCTTCCAATCATTGAGACTTTTACCAAGCCAGCTGGCATTGAGATCGACAAAAGCGATATCTCTGTGTCTGCACGCGTACTCGCAGAGTTCTCTGAATATTTAAAAGATGAGCAGAAAGTACCTAACAATCTTGCAGAACTTGGTCGTCTTACCCAAGATCCAGATACCAACATTATCAAGTTACCAAATATTAGTGCTTCAGTGGGTCAATTAACTGCATGTATTAAAGAATTGCAGTCAAAAGGTTACGCAATTCCTGATTATCCTGAAAACCCAACCACAGACGAAGAAAAAGCGATCAAGGCACGTTATAGCAAATGTTTAGGTTCTGCGGTAAACCCTGTATTACGTGAGGGTAACTCTGACCGTCGTGCACCTGCTGCGGTAAAAAACTACGCGAAAAAACATCCTCATTCAATGAGCGAATGGAAGCAATGGTCTCAAACGCATGTTTCACATATGGAAGAGGGCGACTTCTATCATGGTGAAAAATCATTGACACTGGACCGTGCGCGTAAAGTGAAAATGGAATTAATCACCAAAAGCGGTCAAAGCATTGTACTTAAACCTGAAGTCGCTTTGCTTGATGGTGAAATCATTGACTCTATGTTTATGAGCAAAAAAGCACTTTGCGACTTTTATGAGAAACAACTTGAAGACTGTCGTGAAGCGGGCATTTTGTTCTCATTACACGTGAAAGCGACCATGATGAAGGTGTCACATCCAATCGTATTTGGTCACTGCGTTAAAATTTATTATAAAGATGCATTTGAAAAACACGGTAAGTTATTTGACGAATTAGGTATTAACGTCAATAACGGTATGGCAGGTCTTTACGAAAAAATCGAAACTTTGCCGACCTCATTACGTGAAGAAATTATTGAAGATTTACATGCATGTCAGGAACACCGTCCTGCACTTGCAATGGTAGACTCAGCCAAAGGCATCACCAACTTCCATTCACCAAACGATATTATTGTTGATGCTTCTATGCCTGCCATGATTCGTGCTGGTGGTAAAATGTGGGGTGCAGATGGTAAGCAGTATGATGCTAAAGCGGTGATGCCAGAATCAACTTTCGCGCGTATTTATCAGGAAATGATTAATTTCTGTAAATGGCATGGTAACTTCGACCCACGTACCATGGGTACAGTGCCAAACGTAGGTTTGATGGCACAAAAAGCGGAAGAATACGGTTCTCACGATAAAACCTTTGAAATTCCTGAAGCGGGTGTTGCCAATATTACTGACCTTGAAACAGGTGAAGTTTTACTGTCTCAAAATGTTGAAGAAGGCGATATCTGGCGCATGTGTCAGGTTAAAGATGCACCGATTCGTGATTGGGTAAAACTTGCTGTTACTCGTGCGCGTAACTCGGGTATGCCTGCTATTTTTTGGCTTGACCCATACCGTCCACACGAAAATGAATTGATCAAAAAAGTTGAAAAATACTTAAAAGATCATGATACAGCAGGTCTTGATATCGAGATTATGTCGCAAGTCCGAGCAATGCGTTACACGCTTGAACGTGTGGCACGTGGTTTGGATACGATTTCTGTAACAGGTAATATTTTACGTGATTACTTAACAGACCTATTCCCAATTATGGAACTGGGTACTTCTGCGAAAATGCTGTCTATCGTTCCGTTAATGGCGGGCGGTGGTATGTACGAAACTGGTGCGGGTGGTTCAGCACCAAAACACGTACAGCAGTTGGTTGAAGAAAATCACTTGCGTTGGGATTCTTTAGGTGAGTTCCTTGCGCTTGCTGTTTCTCTTGAAGAGTTAGGTATCAAGGAAAACAACGAACGTGCCAAGTTACTGGCTAAAACTTTAGATCAAGCAACGGGTCAATTACTGGACAACGATAAGTCTCCATCACGTCGTACTGGCGAGATTGATAACCGTGGCAGCCATTTCTATTTAGCATTGTACTGGGCTCAAGCACTTGCTGCTCAAGATGACGATGCTGAGTTAAAAGCCAAGTTTGCACCACTTGCGAAAGCTTTGGCTGATAACGAAGATAAGATCGTTGCAGAGCTCGCAGCAGTTCAAGGTAAACCTGCTGATATCGGTGGTTACTATGCGGTTGATCCAGCGAAAGTAGAAGCAGTAATGCGTCCAAGTTCTACATTGAATGCCGCGCTAGAAACGATTTAAGTCAAAATAATATGGGTTATTTTACCCGTATTGTGAAAAAAAGCCGATGCAAAAGCATCGGTTTTTTTATCGTTTTTGGTTTTGTATGGGGATATAAAAAAAGCCCACTTTCGTGAGCTTTTATTCATAACTAAACCTCAACGACCATTACGGTTACGACCACGCGGCGCTTTGGTATTTGGGCGAGTGGTACCATTGGTCTTACGACGCGGCTTCTCATTTTCATCCATCTGCCAGATACGCTTAGTTCCTGACTTTTTCTTATTCGGATCTTTTTTATCTGCATCTTTATGCTTATGCTGCATCGGTTTACCGCCAGTGCCACCCGGTTTTTTAACATAAGAGCGCGAACGATAAGGTTTATCCTCTGGCACATCCTTAAAGTCAGGATAAAGTAGTGGTTCAATCTCAGTTTGTTCACCGGGTTGCAAACCTAGTCGAACCAAATCAATCGAACCAATTTTGGTACGAATCAAGCGTAAAGTAGGAAAGCCAACAGTAGCCGTCATACGACGTACCTGACGGTTGCGTCCTTCACAAATTGAAATTTCAACCCAAGAGGTTGGAATATTGGCACGAAAGCGTACAGGCGGGTTACGTTCCCATAGCCAATCTGGCTCTGAGACTTTAATTGCAGTGGCAGGTAAGGTGAGACCATCAGCCAGCTCTACGCCTTTACGTAATTGTTGCAATGCTTCTTCAGTGATATCTCCATCCACCTGAACCAGATAAGTTTTATATTTTTTATTACTTGGATGAGTAATGAACTGATTTAAACCACCATGATCAGTTAAAAACATTAAACCTTCTGAATCTAAATCCAAACGTCCTGCAATACGTAATTCAGGATCATGAATAAAACTTGAAACAGTTAAATGCGCACTATCCTCCCGAAACTGGGATAAGACATCATAAGGCTTATTAAAAACAACAATTTTCATATCAATAAACTACTTTGGTTATTGGTCATCACCGTTAATAAAAGGTTTTTATTTAATGGAGAAATGTAGTTATTCAACCTTAAAATCTCAAAAAAACCTGTTTTGGATTAGACTATTAGCGATTAAAAAATAAACTTTAACGTATGTCCTTAGGGGCACACGTGATTCGCCAGTTTAAAAAGGGAGAACCTAGACAATGGGTTATCAAAAGATCGTGGTTCCAGCGGATGGTGACAAAATCACAGTCAATGCAGACTTATCACTCAATGTTCCAAACCATCCAATCATTCCTTTCATTGAGGGGGACGGTATTGGTGTGGATATTACACCAGCTATGAGAGCAGTGGTAGATGCTGCTGTGCTAAAAGCGTATGGTGGCAAGCGTTCAATCGAATGGATGGAAGTATACTGCGGCGAGAAAGCAAATACTATTTATGGCACGTATATGCCCGAAGAAACTTTTGAAGCATTACGTGAATATGTCGTTTCTATCAAAGGTCCGCTCACGACGCCAGTGGGTGGGGGTATTCGTTCACTGAATGTCGCTTTGCGTCAGGAATTGGATTTGTATGTCTGTATCCGACCTGTTCGCTGGTTTAAAGGAGTTCCGAGTCCTGTTCAACATCCCGAACAGACCAATATGGTGATCTTTCGTGAAAATTCAGAAGATATCTATGCAGGGATTGAATGGAAAGCAGACTCACCTGAAGCTAAAAAAATAATTAAGTTTCTTGAAGAAGAAATGGGCGTGACCAAAATTCGTTTCCCTGAAAGTTGCGGTATTGGGGTCAAACCTGTATCTAAAGAAGGTACACAGCGTCTCGTGCGCAAAGCGATTCAGTTTGCGATTGATCATGACAAGCCAAATGTGACTTTGGTACACAAAGGCAACATCATGAAATATACCGAAGGTGCATTTAAAGAATGGGGCTATGAACTCGCCATTGAGCGCTTTGGTGGTGAACTCATTGATGGCGGACCTTGGGTAAAAATTAAAAATCCTAAAACTGGCAAAGACATTATTATTAAAGACGTGATAGCCGATGCTTTTCTGCAACAAATTTTGTTACGTCCTAGCGATTATTCTGTGATTGCAACCTTAAATCTAAATGGCGATTATATTTCCGATGCCTTAGCTGCTGAAGTGGGTGGGATTGGAATTGCGCCAGGTGCAAATATTGGCGGAGCTGTTGCGGTTTATGAAGCAACGCATGGCACAGCGCCGAAATATGCAGGTCAGGATAAAGTCAATCCGGGTTCGATTATTCTTTCGGCTGAAATGATGTTACGTGATATGGGTTGGACAGAAGCTGCGGATTTAATTATCAAAGGGATTTCTGCTGCAATTGCTGCAAAAACCGTAACCTATGATTTTGAACGACTCATGCAAGGCGCAACACTATTGCGTTGTTCTGAATTTGCAAATGCGATTATCCAGCATATGGATGATGAATAGTTTGAAAATAACCTCTCATCCTAGAGAGGTTAATTTTTTGGACTTCATCATGTGTTGAAATAGTAGACTTCTTTCATCATTGTTTAACCCCCCCCTTTATTTTCCTCCCATAGGGCAAATTAAAAGGGAAGAATGAAAGAAGTTGAGTATTGGATGCTAAATAAATCAGTCATGTTATATTTTAACAAATTCATTTAAATAAAATGCTTAGAAGTAAAAACTATAAACATAGGCGTTACTGTCTAACCAATTAAATCATGAGGGGCTAGTTTCGTAACAGCTATCTATGCTCCAATATTACCAACGATTTTTGTCAACTTTCAGGTGTCTGAATGAACTGGCCCTTGCTGATCAATATTATTATTTTTATTGGATTAATTATTTTACAGACGCGGACGCATAAAACTCACTGGAGTTTGTCAAAAAAAGTCCTCACAGGTTTGTTGCTGGGTGTGTTATTTGGATTGGGTTTACAGCTGGTGTACGGTGAGTCGAGTCCAGTAATTAGCGCATCCATGCAATGGTTTAATATCGTGGGTAATGGCTATGTCAAACTGTTGCAAATGGTGGTGATGCCCTTGGTTTTTATCTCGATTTTAGGGGCTGTGGCTAAACTGCATAATGCCAGTTCTTTGGGCAAAATTAGTTTTTATACCATTGGGATTTTGTTGTTTACTACGGCAATAGCCGCTTTTGTCGGTGTCGGCGTAACCCATTTATTTGGCTTAACAGCTGATGGTTTGGTACAAGGCACACAGGAAACAGCCCGATTATCAGCACTGCATAGTGATTATATCGCTAAAGTCACGGATTTAAATGTACCACAGTTATTGTTGTCATTTATTCCTACCAATCCTTTTGCAGATTTAACGGGTGCAAATCCGACATCCATTATTAGTGTAGTGATCTTTGCTGCTTTCTTAGGGGTGGCAGCATTAAAGCTGCTAAAAGATGAGCCAGAAAAAGGACAACGTGTATTACGCGGAATCGAATCTTTACAAGGTTGGATTATGAAGCTCGTACGTTTGGTCATGACTTTAACCCCTTATGGTGTATTTGCGCTCATGACCAAAGTCGTTGCAGGCTCAAATATGGCGGATATTTTAAAGCTGGGTGGATTTTTGATTGCGTCTTATCTGGGTTTAGCGATTATGTTTGCAGTACACGGCATTTTATTATCGCTATCAGGGATTAATCCACTCCGCTTCTTTAAAAAAGTCTGGCCAGTTTTAACTTTTGCATTTACCAGTCGTTCCAGTGCGGCAAGTATTCCTTTAAATATTGAAGCGCAAACGCAGCGTTTAGGTGTACCTGAGTCAATTGCCAGTTTTTCAGCATCTTTTGGTGCGACCATAGGTCAAAATGGTTGTGCAGGTTTGTATCCTGCGATGCTGGCAACGATGGTTGCCCCAACTTTAGGAATTAATACTTTTGATCCTTTATGGATTGCAACGCTGATTTTGGTTGTCACTTTAAGTTCGATTGGAGTCGCTGGTGTGGGTGGCGGTGCAACGTTCGCGGCATTGATTGTATTGCCTGCCATGGGTTTGCCTGTTACTTTGGTTGCACTTTTGATCTCGATTGAACCGTTAATTGATATGGGACGTACCGCATTAAATGTGAATGGTTCAATGACCGCAGGTACCATCACCAGTCAATTGATGCATCAGACCAATAAAGATATTTTAAACAGTGACGATGATTCTGAGCTGAGTCATGGTTAAACTCAAAATTTAAGACAAGGAAAAATCTAGAATGAAAATGTATCAGGTCGATGCTTTTACCCAGCAATTATTCAAAGGAAATCCTGCTGCGGTTTTGGTGGTAGAAGCTTGGCCTGATCAAGCACTGATGCAATCGATTGCTTTTGAAAATAATCTATCTGAAACGGCGTTTGTCAAAAAACTTGATGATGAAAACTATGCGATTCGTTGGTTTTCACCGATGGATGAAGTGGCTTTTTGCGGTCATGCGACCCTTGCAAGTGCATTTGTACTATTTAGAAATTATACTCAGGCAACAACGCTACAATTCCATGTTAAAGATTTAGGCATTTTTATCGTGACTCAAGCGGAAGGTGGCAAAATCTTAATGAATTTTCCAATTCGCCGTGCTGAAAAGTTGAGTGAGTATCCTGCTATTTTAGATGAAGCATTGTCAAAACCATTTAAAGCGGTATATGCCAATCCGCAAGCTTATATTGTGCAGTACGAAAGCGTACAGGATGTCTTGGATGAACAACCTGATTTAGTCAAACTCAAGAAATTGGGTAAAATGCGTACTGCAATTACAAGTTCAACACTGGATGTTGCGATCACCGCATCGGATAGTATCGAATATGACTGTGTATCACGTTATTTTGCACCTGCGATTGGTATCGATGAAGATCCAGTCACAGGTTCAATTCATACCGCAATTGTCCCTTTGTGGGCAGATCAATTGAATAAAACTGAGCTGATTGCTTATCAAGCTTCAAAACGAGGTGGTGTGTTATATAGTCGTCTTTTAGAAAATGATCGAATTGAAATAGCGGGATATGCGGTGTTATATATGCAAAGTGAGATCGAAGTTCATGCATTATAAAAATACATTCTTTTTTCAAGTGGAATAAATTGCTGCCACGCGTTAAGCTTATTTTCATGTCGTCAAATCATAATAGCGATATATTTCCACTTTAATACAATAGCTATAGACGCAAGTATTTATGAAAGTTTTCCCGTCCTCTGAGTACACACAGATCATTCGTTACACAGCGTATTGGGTGGTTGCTTCTGTGATGATTGGGTTAATTTCAGGCTTGTCATCCAGTCTTATTTTTGTCTGCTTTGATCTTGCCAATCAAACTCGAATCAGTTATCCGTGGTTGGTCTATTTCTTGCCGTTTATTGGCTTATTGATTGGATATTTGTTTTATTATTATGGGACGCCGATTGAGAAGGGAACTCATTTGCTGATTGATGAAATTCATCACCCTCGGGCTTTTATCCCCAAACGAATGACACCTCTGGTTTTTTTTACAGCAATCTTGACGCAAATTTTTGGCGGTTCTGCTGGACGCGAAGCGCCTGCGGTACAACTATCGGGTGCATTGACCGATCATATTACCCAAGCGTTTAGAGTGCCTGGAGATAACCGAAAAATATTTCTGATTGCCAGTATTGGTTCAGGTTTTGCCGCTATTTTTGGACTGCCATTGGCTGGGGCAATTTATGGTTTAGAAATTACTGCATTAGGCAAATTGCGTTATTCTGCGGTGTTTCCTTGTTTTGTTTCTGCACTGGTTGCCTCGCAAATTCCTGAATTATTTCATATTAGTCATCCTCATCAGTATTATGTCGTTTCGAGTTTCCCAGATTTTAATTTCACCACCATCTCGAGTCTGATTGTCGCGGGATTATTATTTGGATTTGTGGCTCGCATTTTTATTGCTTCTATTTTATTCGTCAGTAAACAACTCAATCATTACGTGCGCTTTATGCCATTTAGACCAATGGTGGGCGGTATTTTAATTATGCTGATGACGATTATCGTGGGGCATCAAAAATTTAATGGTCTAGGTGTTTGCAGTATTATCTCCTCATTTTATATCGATTTACCTGTAACCGATTTTCTCGGAAAAATCATTTTTACCGCAACCACCCTCGGTTCAGGTTTTAAAGGTGGGGAGATTACGCCACTATTTTTTGTTGGTACAACTTTTGGCAACGCCTTAGGTCAGTTTTTACCTCTACCGATTTCATTGCTTGCAGGTTTGGGATTAGTGAGTTTATTTGCTGGCGCAAGTAAAGCACCACTGACGTCTATCGTATTGGCAATTGAGTTGTTTGGAGCAGATATCGCGCAGTACGCAGTCATTACCTGTTTGTTGGCTTATTTGTTTTCTGGAAATTGTGGTCTATATATCCAGCAGAATTTAAAATTACGTGGTGAAGAGTAACCGCGTTTTCAAAACTTCACTATAAAAATATTGTGGATTTTCATACTATAACGGCGTTCAAATAATTCATATGACTTAATTAATTTTTGGAATTTTTATGTTAATGCGGTTTAAACAACTTACTCTTTCGTTGTGTTTTCTTGGTTTAAGCGCAACTGCTTGGTCACAAACCGTATTGGTCAAAAGTGAAAAGAATATCGAAGAATATAAGCTAGATAATGGTTTTCGGGTCGTTCTTGCTCCAAACAATAAAGAAAATAAAGTCTTTGTAAACACCATTTATTTTACAGGTTCTTTAAATGATCCAAAAGGTAAGGGAGGACTGGCGCATCTTTTGGAGCATTTGGCATTTAAAGGCACGCAGGATGTCAAAGGGGATGAGTTTCAACGTAGGCTTGATCAGTACACACTCATGACCAATGCCAGTACAGAATATTATTCTACACGTTATACCAATATTGTGCGTCCAGAGCCACAAGCCTTAAATGAAATTCTATATTTAGAATCGCAACGAATGGATAAATTGGTATTACAGAAAAAATTTGTACCTTCTGAGATTGAAATCGTTAAACGTGAACGTGAAATCCGCATGGATCAGCCATTTTCAGTGCTAATGGATCAAATGTTCAAAGCCGCGTATGGCAATCAATATTTGGGTCGCTTACCGATTGGCGATTTACCCGAGCTCAAATCGATTCAACTGGATGAAGTCAATAAGTTTTATCGAACATGGTATGCACCCAATAATGCCGTAATGGTCATTTCAGGGAAATTTGACAAAGCAGAAGTGTTGAAGAATATCGATAAAAACTTTAGCCCGATTGCTGCACGTACGATTCCTGCCAGTGTACAAGTGCCAAAACTGGATTCAAGTAAAATCAATCCACGCAACTTTTTAGTTCAAAAGGGCAGTGATTTGGCCAAGTTTCATATTTATATGAATGGACAAAATCAGAAAATCCAACCTGCATTGGCACTTTCGCCGTTACTTTATACCATGCAACCGAGTGGACATTTATATCAGGGATTAGTTGAAACGGGGATCAGTACAGCAGTTCAGTCGACTACATGGTTAGATCAGGATTTTAACCTTGTGTTTTTAGGTGCAATTTATGCGCCGAATAATGATGAGAAAAAAGTCGAATCTACCCTGATTTCTCAGGTGGAAAATGGCAAAGCATTTGACGACATTGAGTTAAAACGTGTCAAAACTCTGATGCAAAATCAGGCAGATCTGATCATGAATGACGCGACTGCTTTGGGTTCGCGTTTGAGTGATTATATTGTCTCCTCAAAAGGTAATTGGGGGCAATATTTTAATGATCTGGATGCGGTGCAGAAACTCAATGTGAATGAGGTTAATCAAACTTTAAAACAGTTTTTAACGCCTGAACATCGTATTGCGGGGGATATTAAACCCACCCCAGAAGAACAGAAAAAGGCACTGGAACAAAAAAAGCAGCAGGAAAAACCCAAAACGCTAGATCAACAACAAGCTGCTGAAGAACCTTTAAAAGATGTCAGTATTTATAAGCAGGAAGTCAGTCAATATGTAAAATCATCGGCAGATTATTTACAAAATACTGAGAAAAAAATTCAACGCGGTAAACTTAAAAACGGTATGCAATATGCGTTGTTCCCAACACAAACCCGAGATGATCGTGTTTACGCTACGATCACGCTTGATTTTGGTACGGAAAAATCTCTATTTGATAAAGGTACAGTGCTGGATTTAACTTCTTATTTGTTGCTGCGTGGTTCAGACAAATATACTTTACAGCAAGTTGCTGATAAATCGATTGAAGCGGGTGGTGCTGCGACAGCGACCAGTGCAGATAATGGGATGACCATTAATATTCAAGCACGTAAAGACAAATTTGAAGACTTTTTTAAATTTGTGGTCGAGGTGATGAAACATCCAAGTTTTGAGCAAACCCAGTTTGATTTAATTAAGTCACAAAGCTTGGCCAGTTTGGATCGTCCATATACTGAACCTGAGACTGTAGCTGCTTTGAATTTGGCACGACTTATTGAAATTTATCAACCGGGCGATTTACGTTACCACTTTGAACCTGAATTTGCTAAAAAACAGCTCAATCAAGCGACGCAGGCACAAGTCAAACAGCTTTATAATCAATTCTTTGCCATGAATCATGCTCAAATTGCAATCACAGGCGATTTTGATGCTAAAAAAATGCAGCAATTCATTGCTCAATCATTTGGTTCTTGGTCAAGTTCACAGCCTTATCAGAAAATTCTATCGACAGATACGGATTACCCTGCTCAAAAAGTACATGCCTTGTCTGAGCAACGCGAATTTGGAAACTATCAAAGTATTTTGACTTTCCCGGTGGGAGTGGATCATCTCGATGCACCTGCGTTGATTGTCTTTACCAATATTTTAGGTCAATCACAATTATCTTCACGTTTGGGGCAGGAACTTCGTGAGAAAAATGCATTAGTCTATGGTTTTGGTAGTGATTTACAACTAGATAGCGACACCAATGTGGGCGCGCTAACCATTGAAGCTAACTATACCGCAGGGCGTAGTGAGCAAGTTTCTCAAACGGTGCATCATGTCTTACAAAAGTTATTGCAAAATGGAGTCACCGAACAAGAATTAGAATCTGCCAAGGCTGATATTTTGAAAAAACGAGTCACCACATTAGAAGATGAACGCAGTATTCACCGTATGCTGAATAGTCAGTTAGAACGTGGTAAAAATATGCTGGATCGAGGACAACGTGATCGAGATATTGCCAAGTTAAGCAAGGCGGATATTGATGCTGTGATTAAAAAATACATCAAGCTCGATCACTTTGTTGAAGTCATGGCTGATCAATATGGTCAAACTGTAAAAAAACCATAAAACTTAATTGTTCAATGGGCTGCCCAATCCATCTGCCTAAGTTTTAGGAGTAGATGATTTGGCAGCTTTTTTATAAATGTGGATTTGGATTTGACTCAATAGTAAAAAAAAGGCTATGTTATTTTTGTTGAAAATATAAAAGTTCAAAATAAAGGTAAAATCATGTTGAATAAAAGCACAAGATCGTTTGCTATCATTGCATTAATTACATTGTTGGGCAGTCCAACCCTTGTTTTAGCCAGTACGGAAACCAGTACAGTTCGCAGTCAAAATGGGAGCTTGGTTTATCTTGGGGATAGTTACGCTAACCTAATGCAAAAAATGCAGCAAGCGCCCGTTTCTCAGCGCAGTTATGAGTGGGAAGAAAATCGCAAAAAATTAACCGCAGTCGATTATATCTATTTGATTGATAATACCTATTATACGGTGACGGTGGTGAATAATGTCGTTAAAAAATTGTTTGGGATCGTAAAATTGATCACTAAATTTTATAGATTTCTTTCATCACTGTTTAAATTGTCTTTATTTTCTCCCAAACAAAGAAATAAAAGAACTGATGAAAGAAATCTTAAGATAAAAAACATAAAAAAAGCCCGCAAGGGCTTTTTCTCAATGGTTATGATCATGCTTATGAGTATGAAATTCTTCATTTTCACGAAAGCGTAAATAGTTATCAAACTGTTCGCAATACTCGTCATAATTATCTTCAAGCATCATTTGGAACTGTTGCAAAACATACGACATCACTTGTTGTTTGGCATCACGCATTTCATTGCCATCTTTAAAGTTATTGGCAGCAACCCAAGTATTAAAACGCGCTGTTCCAAATAACATGGCTGCACTGACCTGACCGCGAACTTCGGCAGGATTTGGTTTTTCACCTTTCTTAGGGCGGCAAAACTCATTGGCAAGTTTAATAAACTCATCAGCACGCTCAAAAAAAACTGCATTTAAAGCTTCTTCTTCAGTGATATCAGTGGCATCAATTTTTTGAGACATGGCTTTTTCCAACACAAACGAATGCAGCTATTATACGTGAAAGCCTTGCATAAACTAAACCTTTGATCTAGGCTTAAAATAGCCTAAGTAAATTTAAAGCAGGTGCTTTATGCAAGATGCAATTGCCATTCAACGTTTAAAAACGGACATTGCTGTATTGCGTCAGCATAGTTGGCCACCTGAACATTTGGAGCATGTCGAAGGTTTACCCATTTATTATGGTTTGCAAAATGAAGTTGAACAATATTATCTTGAATGGAAAGAATTGATTGAAAGGGCACAAGCGCTATGCCAGCCTTTTATGCAAGATGAAGTCTTAGATGCAATTCATTTACCTAGCCATTTAAATTTACCACTATTCTTCTTTCATGTTGATCGTATTCGGATTAATAAAACTCGGGCGAAAGAATCCAAGACCTTTAGAGGTGTTGCCAGCTTAATCGAAAAATGTGGACAGTTTGACACAGATCAAATTTTTGCCATGCAGCAATGGCTGGAAAGCGATGACACAACCGCTTTAGTGGCTCATCGCGAATTTATTGATTTAAGAACTTATGTTTTTCAGCATGGGCAAAGTGACTATACCCGTACCCGATTTTATGTAAATGGTATTATTCTAGGCGTTGAACCGCATTTTAAACTGGTCGATGCTCGTGAAAAGCCAAGAAAACAACGTAGTGATAGTTATCAAGACCCAATTGCAGACAATGGCGTCTGGAAAGTCTTTGCTAAGCATCGTTAATATAAACATGAGATCTAAGCCTAAAACTTAGATCTCATTAACTCACCAAAACACTTTAATGTCTGCCAATTTTTTCAACGCTTGTTCGGACTCATGTAAAAGTTGCTGCTGTTTGGCTTTACTCCAACCGACGGCAAACCAGTATTCAGCTTGTTGATCAGCAGATTGACTAAAGACCAGCTCAGTCACGTGTAAATCGTTATATAAACCGAGTTTGTCTTGAACAGCTTGCAATTGTTTTAGATATTTTTTTACCGATTTTCCATCATATAAGCTTGAAACAAACTCGATGCAATAACGTAATCGCTTACACCGTTTACGGGTACGATGTCTTACTTCAACTTCAAGTTGACTAAAATGATCAGCATCATGAATGATGTTCTGATGCAATTGGTTCAATGACTTCTCGATCTTTTTCTTGAGTTTTGATGATTCTTTATGATTTGTTTGCTCGTGATAAGTAAATGCTAAAAGTTGTAGCAGCAAGCACATGGTTTCTGTTTTTTGAAAAAGTAGATGAAGCTGTTCATCTATTATTGCCGTTTCAGGTAAATTTTGAAAAGGCGCATCTGCTTTTAATAATTCAGGCAATATTTCATCCCGAACCACATCTAAATCACGAGTTGTCCCAAGCGCCTGAAAAATTTGCTTAAGCTGCGGCTCCCATAAAGGATCAATATCCTCTGACCAAGATTTAAAACTTTTAAAAATACTACGCATACGTCGAATCGCGATACGTGCCTGATGAATGTGTTCAGGATCAGCAACTCCATCTGCAATCACTGCGACATTGGGTAATAACTGTTGCAATGTATTTGACACCATTTTTCGTATGGCTGTATCTGGGGAATCTTTTTTACTTAATATCAAACTTTTGGCTTTCACCGCAGAAGATGCTTTTTGTTGAACTGACAATAAATTACCCCGTTCAGCCTTACTACGCACATCGAGCCAAAGCTGATATTTTTTCACCCAGTCTTGGGTAAATAAAATCAATTGTTCGGGTGAACCTTGCTTTAACTCAAACTCAACTTCGCAAATTTTTTCGGATAGCTCTGCTGCGGAAACGATACCATCATCCAGACAAACTTCAATGTCTGTTTCATCAATGGAAAAAATTTTAAAAGTACGCTGAACATCTGTTTTAAATTGCAACATTAACTGCTGTTGTTCACCTAATACTTGGTCAAGTAAATCCTTAACAACTTTATTTTCCGAAAATAGCTCAAGATTTAATTCGGGTTCAACATCACATTGACCTAAATGAACTTCATGTTCAATGCGTTCCAAATGGTTTTTACCCGAAGCTTTAAAAGTTTGTACCCAATGATCACCTTCCTGACGTAACCGAATAGCCATATGATTTTGCGCAAGTAAACGTTCTGTCGTGTCATAGTACTTGGCTTGTAAACGAATTTTTTGGGCAGTTTTGGGCTTTAGTGCTTGCAATACACTTTTTTTCTTACTCTCAGGAAGCTGAAATTTTAGTTCAATTTCGACCATGAGCTTACTCCTAAAACTTCTTTAAATTTTAATGGTTTAATTTTGCTTAAGCATAACATTAAAAGCTGTTTTGAAATTGTAAGATTTCATGAAGTTAGCTTTGATCGTTGTATATCAGAATACATCTAACATGTTCTATTACTCCATTTCATATTACTGGAAAACAGGCTTTTTAAAGATTGAGCTTTCAGGTAAAGTGAGGAATAAATAGTCTCAGGATGATGACCATGAATGCGCCAGTAAAATTGCAAAAAAATTCCAACAGCAATCTAAATATTCAATTACCCATTAAAAATTATCAGGAATTTTATCACTTCTATCTCACTGAACATCGCAATATTTTAAGCCGTCGTTTACATGTTGCGGGAAGTAGTGTAGGGCTCTATTTTTTGAGTAAAGCCATTCGTAAACGCAAACCAAAGTATATCGCTTATGGATTACTTTCAGGTTATGCCTGTGCGTGGATTGGACATTTTGTTTTTGAAAAAAATAAACCTGCCAGTTTTAAGCAGCCACTTTATAGTTTTATTTCAGACTGGAAAATGTTTTCAGATGTGGTTCGAGGCCAACTCAGTTTAAAAGACCGAAACTTGGATAAAATTAATAGTTGATTCTCATTCAATTATTTATAGAAATCACCTAATCGGTGATTTTTTTAACAACGGTTTTTATCAAATGGAAAAATATTTGTAACTGGTTGTTATATTCGTCACATTTTTTTATTTTAAGAGAAAAATAACTTAATTATTCAAATATATTTTCTTGAAATTAGAGTGAAAACTCTAATAACCTACACAGGGTTTTAGAAAGGGGTTCTTAAACCAGAAAAATAATGAATGTTTTTATGGATATTTAAGAGTCATGAAAAAGTTATTGAAAACGGTGGTACCGACAGTATTTCTTTTATCTACACATTTAGCTTATGCCGATAGTGGAGAGTTTAAGCGTTGGGCCGTTTCAGCAGGTTGGTTACATGTTATGCCACAAGGGAAGGCCAATACGACACATATTAATACTGCTGTTGAGGAGGGTGGCGCGTATAAGGTTGGTGATATTCAAGCTTCGGATTTAACTAAATATGGAACTAATTTTCAGGAAAAATATGATGCTATAAAACCAGGCTTTATTAAAGCTGTAGTAGATGGTTCTATAAAAAATGGTACCTTAGGAAAGGCCTACAGTGGAAGTGCAAATGTTAATGGGAATTACTGAGTGGACAAATAATGCTGGTTTAGAGGCTGATGAGGTAGATACACTCGGTTTAACTTTAAACTATTTTATTAATGATAATGTGTCCTTGCAGCTTATCGGCGGTGTGCCTCCAAAAGTAGATATTGATGGGAAAGGACAGATTGTAGCTAGCGTATCTGCTGATGCTTTTGGCACGACAGGTAAAGTATTCGATGGTCTTCATTTAGAAAAAGATATCTTAATCACAGATCTTGATGCGCACGGCAAAGCAGCAGAAGTTCGTGCCTGGACGCCAGCACTTACAGCGCAATATCATTTTGGTAAATCTGGTGTCAATAAATTAAGACCATATGTGGGTGCAGGGATTGTTTATGGATATTTTGATAAAATCAAATTGAATGGTGGTGTTGAGCAAGATTTGGTTAATGCAGGCCATATGGTACAAAATGTTCTGGATGGTAAATCGGGTGAAGCTTTACAAAACTCAGGAAAATCATCGGCTGATCCGCATGTAAAAGTTGATACAGATGATGCTTTTGGTGCTGTTCTTACAGCTGGATTTACCTATGATTTCAATGACCGCTGGTTTTCTACTATGTCTTTGACGTATATGCCGAACTTTAATAACAAAGCAACGATTAGTCTGACAGATAGTAAAACGGGTAAAGAGCTAATACATGCAACGACCAAAGTTGATCTTGATCCGCTTATTACTTATGTTGGTGTTGGTTATCGTTTCTAAGAGCGGAGCAAGGGCGAATAGTATATAGACTATTCGCCTTTCAAATGTATAGACTATGAAAGCGTAGGTTTATATTTATAAAAATAATTGTAATAAAATTCATGCAATTATAAGAAATGAACTGGTTAAGTTATAAATCTGTATTGATCTTTTAAGTATTTATTCTAATAATAGTCAAACAATAAGGTTTGGACGCCTTAGACCTTATCGTATTTACGACAAATTGATAGGATTTCCCATGAGAAAATTAACAACAGCACTCCTACCAGTAGCATTACTTGCTACAAGCTTTGCAACACACGCAGCAACTTCTGACGGTAAAACTATTGGGGTTTCAGCAGGCTGGATGCACATCATGCCTCAAGGTGAGAAACAAGGTGTTGCAGGAAGTTTAAATTTAGGTTCAAAAATCTCAACTTCTGATCCAGATGCAGGCTTTGAGATTGACGATGCTGATACTGGCGCAATTCTGTTTGATTACTATGTAAATGATAATGTATCTTTAGAATTTGTGGGTGGCTATCCACCGAAAATGAAAATTGATGGAAAAGGCACAATTCTAAAAAGTATTAGTCTAGGCAATAATACACTTGCAGGTCCATCAGTAAATCTTGGAAATATTGGTGAAGTAGGGGATGTGGATGCATATACACCTGCATTATTGGCTAAGTATCAGTTTGGGACTGTAAATAGTAAATTTCGTCCATTTGTTGGCGCAGGTATCATGTATGCTCATTTCTCAAATTTCAAACTTAATGGCTCAGTCAATCCTGCTCTAAATGCTTCTATGACGAGTTATCTAGGTACTCCAAGTGGTCAGGCAGTTTCAGGATATTTAGCATTGACTAATCCACAAGTGGCTAAAGCAATTGCAGCAGCGGGTGGTAATTTCGGTTTAGCTGTATCAAAAGTTGATATTGATGATGCGGTTGCTCCAATTGCAACCATTGGAGCAGACTATAATTTTAATAAAGACTGGTTTGCGACAGCTTCTGTCTCTTATGCACATCTTCAAACAACTGCTAAATTAGATATTACCTCTAGCACTTTAGGTGGTGCGAAAGTTGTATCAGGTCAAAGTGAAATTGAAATCAATCCAATCGTGACTTACGTGGGTATCGGTTACCGCTTCTAATACTTTAAGTATAAAAAGACCTCGATTTATCGAGGTTTTTTATGGGAAAAAACTCTGTACACGACAAAAATAGATAACTCATTGAAATAATGTCACAATAATTGTTTTCTAACGACGAATACTATGACACATCTCAATGAGTTATATCTTATCTTAAACAAATCTCTAAAATGGAACAAGTCACATTTAAAGTGCTTTGCGCTCATCATGCTTGTGATCATTTTAAAGCAAACATGTAATCTTTCTTCTGCATCTAAAGCCTTGCCCATCAAGTGCTTACCACAATCATTTTATCGACGTATGCAGCGCTTCTTTGCAGGTCAGTATTTTGATTATCGTCAAATTTCTCAGTTGATTTTCAATATGTTTTCATTCGACCAAGTGCAACTGACTTTAGATAGAACCAATTGGAAATGGGGAAAACGAAATATTAATATCCTGATGCTCGCAATCGTTTATCGTGGAATAGCGATACCTATCCTTTGGACATTGCTTAATAAACGTGGAAATTCAGATACGAAAGAGCGTATTGCTTTGATTCAACGCTTTATAGCCATTTTTGGTAAAGACCGTATTGTGAATGTGTTCGCAGACAGAGAGTTTATCGGTGAGCAGTGGTTTACATGGTTAATTGAACAAGACATCAACTTCTGCATTCGTGTTAAAAAAACTTCATTGTCACCAATCATTTAGGAAAGAATCATAAAATTAGTGATTTATTTCGCCATCTTAAAGTTGGTCAAATTGAATGTCGTAAACGACGGATTTTGGTTGGTCGGGTGAAACTATATATAAGTGCACTACAGTTAGAAAATGGAGAGCTTTTACTCGTCGTTTCTCCTCAGTTTAATGCCAATGCTATTCAGGATTATGCATTACGCTGGGAAATTGAAACCTTATTCAGTTGTCTCAAAGGACGCGGGTTTAATCTTGAAAATACGCGCTTGACAGACCCTAGACGAGTGAAAAAATTGATTGCGGTGTTAGCTATAAGCTTCTGTTGGTGTTACTTAACGGGTGAATGGCAACATAATCAAAAAAAAGCGATAATAATAAAGAAGCATGGACGACTCTCAATGAGTTTATTTCGCTATGGTTTAGACTATGTTCAAATGGCGATTCAGCGTTTAATTGGTTTTGGGAAAAAAGAAGAGTTTAAGGAAATTTTGGCAATTTTAAGAAAGCAGAATCCTGATAGGATAAGGGTTCTGTGAAATTTGTCGTGTACAAAGGGGAAAAAATTAAAAATAGATTGGACTTTCACATTATTTAATCATGATTTTTGCTATAGTGGTGCAGTTTATTATCCAGATAAGAGTAGTTAAATGTTAGAAGCTCATCATCGTAAAGCATTATTTTTTATGGGATTGGGATTATTTTTTCTATTTTTTCTTATTGGAATGGCTTTTTGGGCAGCAAAAAGCGATGCAGAAAATCAACGTCAATATCAGCAACAACGCGCAGAAATCGCCAAAAAATATAATCAGTCTGATGCTGAGTAAAACACAGTTTTATCAGCTTAAAATCTGAATGATTACAAAATGTCTTTATGTAATTGACGAATATTAGGAATTTCTGTGTAGCGTAATACATGGTATCCAGCTTCTTTAAACATCTTGTCGCGCACTCGATCTTCTTCTACTTTTTCCAAATGACTGGGGTCGTCGAGTTCTATGACCGCGATCACTTCAAGCGCATCATTTAAAATGACAAAATCTGTGACTTTTCGATTAAATTTACGTCTAATTTTATAGTGATTACTGGTAATCAAAGCACTAAAAGCGACTTGAGCCAGAACATGATGATTGGGAAAAGCATGTTTCAACCGATGAAACATTTTTGATTCAAAAGGCGTGATTGGAGCGCGAGCAAAAAATTGTTGCCTGGAAAATAAAAAAGATTTAAAGCAAGCAATTAGAAGCAATAGACTGGATATACAGCCTAAACTTAAAAAGAATATTTGAGATGAACTCAACACACTTTGCCTATACTCAAAAGAAAACCCACTCTAAATAGAGTGGGTTAAAAATTTGGCTCTCCCACCTGGGCTCGAACCAGGGACCTGCGGATTAACAGTCCGTCGCTCTACCGACTGAGCTATGGGAGAATCTGGAGTAGGATTCTAAAAGGCAATCGATTTTCGGTCAAGCCTTAATAAGCTGAAATTATTAAAAAAAGTTTAACTGATTTAAAAATAGTCAGATACTAGTTGCTTAGCTTTATTTTCAGATTTTTTTATTTAATCAAAACAATAGACTTCTTTCATGATTCTTAGATTAGCGTTTGAAATGCAACGCCATGTTGTTGCCATAATACCTGACTCGGACTTATAAAAGACGTCTAATATTAATTCGAATCTGTTTATGATAATTTGCAAGTGTTATACAATATTTTTGCGTTTTAAGATTAAATTTGAATTTTTATTGTATTTTATTATTTTAGGTGCAATTTAATTGCGTTTTATCGATGCAAACGCTTATTATTGCTGCTTAATTATAGTATCAACTAATTTATCGTGATTTTCATTCAACTGATGTTGAATTTAATTGAAAACACAATAAATTTCAATTGGGTAAAGACCTGATATGAATGATTCACTTGATGAATATGATTTTAAAATCTTGCAGCATTTGCAATGTAATGGTCGATTAAGCAATCAGGAATTGGCTGAAATCATTGGTTTATCAACTTCACAGTGTTCCCGTCGTCGTATCGCGCTTGAGCAAAATGGCATGATTCAGGGTTATTATGCCCAGTTGCATCCTGAGGCTGAGTTACAGCCGATCATGGGAATGATTGAAATCAAGTTACTTCAATATAGTGATGATGTCTTGAATAGGTTTCTGGATTTTGTACAACATGAGAACATGATTCGTGAAGTTTATAAACTGACGGGTAATTTTGATTATTTATTAAAAGTGATGGTGCGCGATTTAAATGAAATGAGTCAACTGATTAATAAGCTGACTACGCTAAAAATTGGGGTAAGTAATTGTCATACCTCTATTGTTCTTGAGCGTATCAAAGAAAATTATCAAATGATGAATCTGGATCAATCACATGACTAATCTGACTGCTGATCTAAATCTCAATGCTGAGATCAAAACTCGACCACATACTTATATTGAAGATGGTCTTGCGATGATTATTGCGACCTTTATTATCTCATTTGGCATGATGTTGATGCAGCAGGCGGGAACACTGACAGGTGGGACAGCAGGTTTATCTTTATTGATTCATTATGCGACAGGACTAAAATTTGGTCTGGTTTTTTTCTTGATCAATATTCCATTTTATTATTTGGCATATAAACGCTTAGGTATGCCCATGGTGATCAAAACTTTCGTGGCGGTCGCGCTACTTTCTGTGTTAACAGAATTACATCCTTATTTTATTCATGTTGATGGTTTAACTCCGTTGTATGCCACTGTTTTAGCCAATGTGTTAATGGGCTTGGGTTTTCTGATTTTATTTAGACATCGTTCAAGTCTGGGTGGTTTTAACTTACTGGTTTTATTTATTCAAGAGCGTTACGGAGTTCGAGCGGGCAAAGTTCAGATGGGTTTGGATATTAGTATTTTACTGGCATCTGTTGCGTTCGTCAGTTGGACATTACTGGCTATTTCTATTTTAGGTGCAATCATCCTTAATTTGATATTGGCACTTAATCATCGTCCAGATCGCTATGTAGCTTAAATGATCTATACGCTTAAAGCAGCAGGGGCAATCCTCGCTGTTTTATTTACTTCTCACAAATAGACATTCAGCCATAGCAATAAAAAAGCCTACATTGAATATGTAGGCTTTTTTGAATCTTGGCTCTCCCACCTGGGCTCGAACCAGGGACCTGCGGATTAACAGTCCGACGCTCTACCGACTGAGCTATGGGAGATTAGTTTTGGCTCTCCAACCTGGGCTCGAACCAGGGACCTGCGGATTAACAGTCCGTCGCTCTACCGACTGAGCTATTGGAGAATCTGATGCGCATTCTAGGCACATCTTATGTACAGGTCAAGGATAAAAACTGAAAACAACATTTAAATGATTTATTTATCATCAAAACATAAACTTATGCTGCTTTATTCAGCATGCACGATGTCTTTAAAATGGTTTTAACCAAAGAAGGTACAAACAATTGTCTTTTTGAGCATAACAATCTTACGAAAATGTTTTCTCATGGTCTTGAGTATTAGATTAAGCAAAAACATATTTATTGTTTAATTTATAATTAACTTGCTGAAATTTAAAATATTTATTTTTATATCCTTTGTTTTTTCATTTTTATAGTTATCATACAAAAGTATAATTGTTGACAATATTGTTGATTTTAACCAATTAAACCTTTATTTTTGATTTATTGAATATTAATTGTTGACAATATTGTGACAACTGAAATAACTCAACCGATTAAAGAGCTAAATTCAATCACGCTCACCGATCAGATATTTAGAAAGATTCAAACCGCAATTGTCAGTGGTGATATTGCCCCAGGTACTAAAATTTCTGAGCCTGAGCTTGCTCGCGTTTATGGGATTAGCCGTGGGCCATTACGTGAGGCGATTCATCGTCTAGAAGGGCAAAAGCTGGTTGAACGTACTGCGCATGTCGGTGCGAGAGTCGTGTCGTTGTCACATCAACAGCTTTTCGAGCTATATCAAATTCGTGAAACTTTAGAAGGTTTGGCTTGTCGTTTAGCTGCACAGAGCATCGATAAACAACAAATTTTAAATTTGCGTGAAGTGTTGCACTTGCATGCGCAAGATCCAAACTTTAAAGAAGGTAAAGGTTATTACTTACAAGAAGGTCAGGATGATTTTCATTATTGCATCATCAAAAACTGCGGTAATAAAACTCTTGAAAAAATGCTGTGTGATGAGCTTTATCATTTGATTCGTATGTATCGGGTGCAATATTCCAAAACGCCGAATCGTCCACACAAAGCGCTGTCTGAACACATTCGCATATTAGATGCGATCGCAGATGGCGATGCTGAACTGGCAGAGCTTCTGATGTGCCGTCATATCGCTTCATCTTATCGCAATATCCAAAAAAATTTTATTTAACCCGATGTTATAGATCAGTTATAAAGACAAGGAGTAACAAATTCATGTCAGTATTATCCGCAGGGCAAAAGTTTAGAGAAGCAGTTGCCACTGAGCATCCACTACAGGTTGTGGGTGCAATTAATGCTAACCATGCTTTATTGGCACAACGTGCAGGCTACAAAGCCATTTATTTGTCTGGTGGGGGGGTTGCAGCAGGTTCATTGGGTTTACCTGATTTGGGGATCAGTAACCTTGATGATGTTCTAACCGATGTTCGTCGTATTACCGATGTCTGTGATTTGCCATTATTGGTCGATGTCGATACAGGTTTTGGTGCTTCTGCTTTTAATATCGCGCGTACCACCAAGTCGATGATTAAGTTCGGTGCGGCAGCGATGCATATCGAAGATCAAGTGGGCGCAAAACGTTGTGGACATCGTCCAAACAAAGCGATTGTTACGCAACAAGAAATGGTGGATCGTATTAAAGCAGCAGTGGATGCGCGTACTGATGAAAACTTTGTGATCATGGCACGTACCGATGCTTTGGCTGTAGAAGGTTTGCAAGCTGCAATTGACCGTGCAGGGGCGTATATCGAGGCGGGTGCAGATATGTTGTTCCCAGAAGCGATTACAGAGCTGGCCATGTATAAGCAGTTTGCCAATGCCACGAAAGTGCCTGTTCTAGCCAATATTACCGAGTTTGGTTCTACGCCATTATTTACTACGGAAGAATTGGCTTCTGCCGATGTCAGTATTGCCTTATATCCACTTTCAGCATTCCGCGCGATGAACAAAGCCGCAGAAAATGTGTATCAGACTTTGCGTAAAGAAGGCACGCAAAAGAACGTGGTCGAAACAATGCAAACCCGTCAAGAATTGTATGAACGTATTAACTACCATGCGTTTGAGCAATATCTTGATGGAACTTTTGCGAAGAGTAAATAATTTTACCCCTCCTAACCTCCTCCAGAGGGAGAGGGAATTCACGAATTTAAGCCCTTCTTTCATGAAAGTCTTAGTAATCGTGAAGGCGGCATGGATGCCGCCACGTTGGGCTGCGGTAGCAGGGAAGTACCGTCAGGTCAACAAAGGATTTTTGCTTACTTTTGATCCCTCAAAAGTAAGTCCAGCCGAAGGCTTATCCTCAAATAAGATGAGAGTTCGGTAAGACACCGCTACGAAATTCACCAAAGGATATAAAAAGGACAATCTTATGAGCAGTAATGAAACAACCACAGGCTTCAAACCAAAAAAATCAGTTGCACTCAGCGGACAAGTGGCAGGCAACACTGCACTCTGTACCGTAGGCCGCAGTGGCAACGACTTGCACTACCGTGGTTATGACATTCTCGACCTTGCAGTCGGTAGCGAATTTGAAGAAGTCGCACACCTATTAGTACACGGTAAACTTCCGAACAAAGCAGAACTTAAAGCGTATAAAGCAAAATTAAAAGCACTTCGTGGCTTACCAGCCGCATTGAAAACCGCACTTGAGCAACTGCCACCATCTGCACACCCAATGGATGTGATGCGTACGGGTGTTTCAGTTTTAGGTTGCCTAACCCCAGAACATGAAGACCATAACGAAGCGGGCGCGAAAGACATCGCTGACAAATTAATGGCAAGCTTGGGCTCAATGTTGTTGTACTGGTATCACTTCAGCAACAACGGTCGTCGTATCGAAGTTGAAACCAACGATGACTCAATCGCTGCACATTTCTTGCATTTACTGCATGGTGAAGCGCCATCTGAAGAATGGATTCAAGCCATGCATACGTCTTTGATTTTGTATGCAGAGCATGAGTTCAACGCATCGACATTTACTTCACGTGTGGTTGCAGGTACAGGTTCAGATATGTATTCAGCAATCACTGGCGGTATTGGTGCGCTGCGTGGTCCAAAACATGGTGGGGCGAACGAAGTTGCATTCGTGATTCAACAACGTTATGACAATGCTGATGAAGCAGAAGCAGACATCCGTAGTCGTGTTGAGAAAAAAGAAGTGGTGATTGGTTTTGGTCACCCTGTTTACACTGTTTCTGACCCACGTAATGAAGTGATCAAGAAAGTGGCGTGTGATCTTGCCGAAGCGCAAGAGAACAACAAGATGTATCTAATCGCTGAACGTTTAGAAGCGGTGATGAAAGAAGTGAAAAATATGTTCCCGAACCTCGATTGGTTCAGTGCGGTGAGCTATCACTTGATGGGTGTGCCAACCGCAATGTTTACCCCATTATTCGTGATTGCACGTACCGCAGGTTGGTCAGCACACGTGATTGAACAACGCCAAGACGGCAAAATTATTCGTCCAAGCGCGAACTATACGGGCCCTGAAAATCTTGAATTCAAACCATTGGCGGAGCGTGGTTAATGAACACAAAATATCGTAAACCACTGCTGATTCAAAAAAACGGGGATACCCAGCTTGAATACTATGACGTGCGTCAAGCCGTGGAAGATATTCAGCCAGGCGCATATGAAACTTTACCATACACCTCTAAAGTGTTGGCTGAGCAGCTTGTGCGTAAAGCTGATACAGAGAACTTAACTGATTATTTAAAACAACTCATCGAACGCCGTCAGGATCTGGATTTTCCTTGGTATCCAGCACGTGTGGTTTGTCATGACATCTTGGGCCAAACCGCACTGGTGGATCTTGCGGGCTTACGTGATGCGATTGCCGATAAAGGCGGTGATCCATCCAAAGTCAATCCAGTCGTTCCAACCCAGTTGATCGTCGATCACTCTTTGGCAGTAGAATTCGGCGGCTTTGATCCTGACGCGTTTGAGAAAAACCGTGCAATTGAAGATCGCCGTAACGAAGACCGTTTCCACTTTATTGAGTGGACGAAGACTGCATTTAAAAATGTCGACGTGATCCCTGCGGGTAACGGCATCATGCATCAAATCAACTTGGAAAAAATGTCTCCAGTGATTCAAAACCGTGATGGCTTGGCGTTCCCAGATACATGCGTAGGCACAGACTCACATACGCCACATACCGATGCGCTTGGTGTGATTTCAGTCGGTGTCGGTGGTTTGGAAGCTGAAAATGTCATGCTCGGTCGTGCTTCGTGGATGCGCCTACCTGACATCATTGGTGTGGAATTGGTTGGTCAGCGTCAAGCTGGTATTACTGCAACGGATATCGTACTCGCATTGACTGAGTTTTTACGCAAAGAACGTGTTGTCGGTGCTTATCTAGAGTTCTTCGGTGAAGGTGCTGACAGCATGTCTGTGGGCGACCGTGCTACGATTTCCAACATGACACCTGAATACGGTGCAACTGCTGCGATGTTCTACATCGACCAGAACACCATTGATTATTTACGTCTGACAGGTCGTGAAGATGCACAAGTAACTTTGGTTGAGCAATATGCCAAAGAGATCGGTCTTTGGGCATCTGATATGACCAAAGCTGAATATCCACGTGTATTACGTTTTGACTTATCTCAAGTCACTCGTAATATTGCAGGACCATCAAATCCACATGCTCGTGTTTCTACTGCTGATTTGGCGGCAAAAGGCATTGCAGGGAATTTGGATGCAGCAAAAGCACAAGAAGCAGAAGGTTTGATTCCTGATGGTGCTGTGATTATTGCTGCAATTACCTCTTGTACCAATACCTCAAATCCACGTAATACAGTGGCAGCAGGTCTATTAGCACGTAAAGCCAATGAATTAGGTTTGGTGCGTAAACCTTGGGTGAAATCTTCGTTTGCACCAGGTTCAAAAGCGGCTGCGCTGTATCTTGAAGAAGCAGGCGTATTGGAAGACCTTGAAAAACTGGGCTTTGGTATCGTGGCGTATGCATGTACCACGTGTAATGGTATGTCAGGCGCACTTGACCCTGTTATTCAACAAGAAATCATTGATCGTGACTTATATGCAACCGCAGTCCTTTCGGGTAACCGTAACTTCGATGGTCGTATCCATCCATACGCAAAACAAGCGTTCTTGGCATCTCCGCCATTGGTGGTGGCGTATGCAATCGCAGGAACGATTCGTTTTGACATCGAAAAAGATGCACTGGGTACAGACAAAGATGGTCATCCAATTTACCTGAAAGACATCTGGCCTTCGGATGCTGAAATTGATGCCTTAGTCAAAGAAGCGGTGAAGCCTGAACAATTCCGTAAAGTTTATATCCCAATGTTTGACTTAGGCGTAACGGAAGAAGCGGAAAGTCCGCTATATGATTGGCGTCCGCAAAGTACTTACATCCGCCGTCCGCCGTATTGGGAAGGTGCATTGGCTGCGCCACGTACTTTAACCAATATGCGTCCGCTTGCGATCTTGGGTGACAATATCACCACTGACCATTTATCGCCTTCCAATGCGATTATGATGGATTCGGCTGCGGGTGAATATCTACATAAAATGGGTGTACCTGAAGAAGATTTCAACTCATACGCAACCCACCGTGGTGACCATTTAACTGCACAACGTGCGACATTTGCCAATCCGAAACTGTTTAATGAAATGGTGGTTCGTTCAGACGGCACGATTAAGCAAGGTTCAAAAGCACGTGTCGAGCCAGAAGGCGAAGTGATGCGGATGTGGGAAGCGATTGAAACCTACATGAACCGTAAGCAGTCATTGATCATTGTAGCGGGTGCGGATTATGGACAGGGTTCGAGCCGTGACTGGGCAGCGAAAGGCGTGCGTCTTGCAGGTGTTGAAGCGATTGTTGCCGAAGGTTTTGAGCGTATTCACCGTACTAACTTAGTTGGTATGGGCGTTTTACCGCTTGAGTTTAAAGCAGGTGTGAACCGTAAAACGTTAAAGTTAGATGGTACTGAGCTATATAGTGTGATTGGTAATATTGCACCACGTTCGACTTTAACTTTAGTCATTGAACGTGCCACAGCGGATGGTAAGGAAGAGATTCTGGAAGTGCCTGTGACTTGTCGCTTAGATACTGAAGAAGAAGTTTCTGTGTATGAAGCGGGTGGTGTATTACAGCGTTTTGCACAAGACTTTTTAGAAGGTCAAGTGGCTTAATACTTTAGCTAAAAGTGATTGATATTGTTTAAAAAAGACCCTATCTTGATGATGGGGTCTTTTTTATTAGTTTGGAAGAAAAATGCATAAAATAACTGAAGTAGTTATTAGAAACTTTAAATCATGTAGAGAAACTGTTTTAAAATTAGAGTCTTTTACTGCCCTAGTAGGATATAACAATGCTGGAAAATCAAATCTATTAAAATGTATAGATGCCTTGGTAAGAGGTAAAGCACAAGATGGGAATAGTTTCTACGATCTTAAAAAACCAATAGAAATAGTAGCTTTGCTAGAAGGTTTAGGAGACGAAAGTCTAGCTCATTTATCAGAAACTCAAGTTAATAGCTTAAAACCATACTTGGAAGAAGGAAAAATTAGAATTAGATTCTTTCAGGAAAAAGAAGGGACTGGTAAGAATGCTGTTGTAATGGGAGTACAGCGTCCAAGTCAAAATGATGATAATTGGAATAACCCGAATGGATTACCTCAAGCCATAACAACCTTATTTCCTGAACCAACTTTCATAAATTCTATGGAGGATGCAGCGGAAGATGTTTCTAAATATAAAGCAGGTAATACTATTGGGAAATTGATAGCAATTTTGCAAAAAGAAATCATCGCAACAAAAGTTGATGTAATCAATGATGCTTTGCAAGTGATTGGTTCAAAACTCAATGTTGATGGTGAGGAAAGGCTAAAAGATTTTGAGGAGTTTGATAAATCTATCAACGAGAAAATAGAGGACTTTTTTCCTGGGTTAAAATTGAATATTGATATTCCAACGCCTGATATTGCTGATCTCTTTAAGCAAGGGAAAATTAAAGTTACGGAAGATGGAAGTCAGAAAAAAACAGACTTTAATGATATGGGGCATGGTGCACAAAGAGCCATTCAAATGACATTAATTAGACATCTGGCGGAAATCACCAAAGATGTTTCTAAGGATGGGAAAACTAATCTACTTCTTATTGACGAACCAGAGTTATTTTTACATCCACAAGCTATTGAATTGTTGAGGGCATCTCTTAAAAGTCTTTCAAATAAAGGCTATCAAGTTGTATTTACAACTCATTCGCCATTTATGATTGAACCTGAGGATATTCCTTATACAAATATTGTACGTAAAAATGCCGAAGGAACGAGAGTTGAAACGAGGTTAAATGAGGCTATTGCTAAAGTTCTAGATACACATGATGCGCAAGCTCGGTTATTATTTGAAACTTATAATTTAGGGCAAATTTTATTTTCTGATGCAGTACTTATCGCTGAAGGAGATACCGAAAAGCAAGTATTACCTCCTTTAATTAAAAAAGTTATAGGTAAAACATTAGGAGAACTTAAACTTGCATTGGTTATAGCCAATGGTTCGCAGAGTATTTCAGGAATGATGAATATTTTAAAAGAAATGAATATTCCTGTAAAAGCATTAGCAGATTTGGATTTTGCTTTTTCGGCGCATAGATTTCAATTAATTGAAAAAGAAAATGAATATATTCAAAAATGCCTAGATATTATAAGTGAGATACAGTCAAAACATGGATTTCAGCTTCAAGGAAGATATCCAACTAGTGGGAATGGTTTTAAAGCAGCACAAATTTATGAGCTTTTGGCTCAACAATCAGAAGCAATAGATTCGATTCAAGGATTGATAGAGCATTTTAAAACACATTCGATTTGGGTTTGGAAATTGGGTGCTATTGAACCTCATCTTTGTTTAGAAGCCAAAGAAACTGGTGAATGGTATAAATTCAAACAAAATTTAAATGAGAAAAAAATTGAAGAGGTGATTGCAGACCCTTTGCATATTCAGGAGTTCACAGCATGGTGCACTAAGAGTGCCTTGTAATAAGACTTCTCCTTTCCGCCACCACCACTCGTCAGAAAGGTCAATAAATAATCAAAACTATCACGCTATAGTATATGAACCATTTCTAAAATCTATGGAGAGCAAAAATGGTTACTGCTGGCGAAAAACCTGGAACAGGCTTCTATTTTTGTATTCAATGCGGACATCGCGTTTATTTAGAAATTGGTACTGATCGTTTACCTCCGTGTACCAAATGCCTTGGCAAGCAATTTAACAGTAAGCTTGCTTAAGCTGCACACATCAAACAGTTATCCGCTGTTTTGAATGAAAGCCCTGTCCATCGACAGGGTTTTTTATTATTTCCGCTTAAAATAATCGGCGGGTAAAATTTAAGTCTCAATACTTCGACTAAATTTCCAACATACAATAGCGCCGAAACTCACTAAACACGTTCCAATCCAAAACGTCCATTCTGGAACTGTTCGTAGCAATACACTGGCAAATATACTTGATAGAACAGGGGTAAAATAAGTCGCCAATAATAACAATTGAATCTGTCCAAACTGTAAACTTTGATTCCAGTTTTTATAGGCAATCCCAATCAAAGTCCCCATGACAATGATGACTAGCCACAGCTTTACAGAAGGCATTTGCCACGACTGATGTGTCATAAAAAACAAAATCCACAGTGCGATAGCCGTAAAACAAAAAAATAAAGGAACGCCATTATGACCCTGTGCCAATTTTCGAGTCAGCACACAATACAACGACCACAAAATTGCCGCCATAAAAGCCAATAAATAGGCGACAGGGTTTTTAGAAATAGTATCTAAAAATAAAGACAAATGAAAAAGTTGAGGGTTAATGACTATTCCTAGCCCTACGACAGAAATAGCGATGCCTAAAAATGCAGGGAGTTGAAAAGAAAGCTGTCGATAGAGATAAGCAAACAATAAAGTCAAACTTGGCCATAAATAGTTAATCATCGCCAAGATCAAAGCTTCTTCACGTGTATGAGATAGACCAATCGAAGTTAAAAACAAAATTTCATAAAGAACAAAAAAGCTGCCGCAATAGACTAAATATTTTGGTGGTAAGGCTATTTTTAAGGCTTTGGGGTTGGATAACACAATACTAAATGCACTGACGCTATAAAGTAGTGCAATACCAAGCATAGGGGTTAATTGCTCGGTCACCAGTTTGACGCCACCCACGATACTCGCCCAAATCAAAATGGAAGAAAATCCAAGAAAATTGGCAGTCATGGGTTTCATCTAACATTACCAGTGTAAACAATTTGTCCATTTTAAACAAAATAAGAATAATGAGAATATTTTAATTTCAAAGTTATGCACCGCATTAAGACAAAAAAATGAAAACGCACCAATATGGTTCATAAATTTAACAGTTAAATTGCGCTAAAATGAAAATGTTTGAATATGGTGCAATTAAAATTGCAAGCAGTATAATAGCAATGGGATAAACAGGTCTTTTTTAATATTCTGCTAAAGAATTCAATAAATTAGAATAGTCTCAAAAAGTTGGTATGGGAATTGCTTTATAACAGCCAACGACTAACACGCACTTCACAAGTGCAATAATACTTCATTGGAGCATACAGAGCATGGCGAACAAGGTCCTCGAACTCATCAAAGAAAGTGGCGCTAAATGGGTCGATTTTCGCTTTACGGATACTAAAGGTAAAGAGCAACACGTTACTTATCCAGCAGATTCAATTGATGAAGATACATTTGAAGACGGTAAAATGTTCGACGGTTCTTCAATTGCAGGTTGGAAAGGCATTGAAGCTTCTGACATGATTTTACGTCCGGATGCAGAAACTGGTTTTATCGACCCGTTCTTTGCTGAACCTACAGTGGTTGTAACTTGTGACGTTATTGAGCCTTCAACTGGTCAAGGCTATGAACGTGACCCACGCTCGATCGCTCGTCGTGCAGAAGAATATTTAAAATCAACTGGTATTGGTGATACAGCATTCTTTGGTCCAGAACCAGAATTCTTTGTATTTGACGAAGTAAAATGGGACATCGATATGTCTGGCGCTCGTCATACATTGATCGCTGAAGAAGCTGCATGGTCGACTGGTAAAGACTATGAATCTGGTAACTCTGGTCACCGTCCACGTGTTAAAGGTGGTTATTTCCCAGTTCCACCAGTGGATTCTTCACAAGATATGCGTGCAGAAATGTGTGCAAAAATTGAAGATATCATGGGTCCAGGTCGTGTAGAAGTACATCACCATGAAGTTGCATCTTGCCAGTTAGAAATTGGTGTGAGCTTCAATACACTTGTTCGTAAAGCTGATGAAGTACAACAATTCAAATATGCAGTTTGGAACGTTGCTCATCAATATGCAAAAACAGCAACCTTTATGCCTAAACCAATGGTAGGTGATAATGGTTCTGGTATGCACGTTCACATGTCGATCTCTAAAGATGGCAAGAACTTGTTTGCTGGTGATGAATATGCTGGTTTGTCAGAAATGGCACTTTACTTCATCGGTGGTGTCATCAAGCACGCTCGTGCATTGAATGCAATCACAAACCCGTCTACAAACTCTTATAAGCGTTTGGTTCCTCACTTCGAAGCACCAATTATGCTTGCTTACTCTGCACGTAACCGTTCAGCGTCTATCCGTATTCCTTACGTGTCTAGCCCGAAAGGCAAGCGTATCGAAGCTCGTTTCCCAGATCCAATGATGAACCCGTACTTGGGCTTTGCAGCATTGTTAATGGCGGGTATTGATGGTATTCAAAACAAAATCCATCCGGGCGAAGCGGCTGACAAAAACTTGTATGATCTTCCTCCTGAAGAAGAAGCAAAAATCCCAACAGTGGCTCACAGCCTAGATATGGCGCTTGAAGCACTTCAAAATGACCACGAATTCCTTCTTAAAGGTGGCGTGTTCACGAAAGAAATGTTGGATGCTTATATCGAACTTAAAACTGAAGATGTACGTCGTTTAAATACAACGACTCATCCAGTTGAATTTGATATGTACTACAGCTTGTAATCCATATCAATTTAAGAAAGCTCGCGTAATGCGGGCTTTTTTTATACTTTAAATTTTATGCTACATTGATGGAATTAAGAAAATAGAATAATAGTGAAGACTTAAATCATAAATTTCAGGCATAAAAAAACCCGCTTTAATGCTGCGGGCTTTTTTGTATTTGGCTCTCCCACCTGGGCTCGAACCAGGGACCTGCGGATTAACAGTCCGTCGCTCTACCGACTGAGCTATGGGAGAATCTGAAAGCGATTATAAGGGGATTTTAAATACGGTCAAGTCCAATCTGTCATGTTTCTTTCATTTTCCGTGTGTATGATGTTTATTTGAACAAATACTATATCTGACATAAAAATACTTGTGCTTTGAGTTGTAGATTGCTATGTTTAACAGCGTAAGAGTGTTTGAATGGACATTCAAACTGTGTGGATTTAACCCAACTTGCCAGCACTAAATGGCTAAATCGGAGGGCAGTATTATGCCAATTCTTCATATTCAAGATATCTTCTCTCAATTTAAATTTTATCAAGCTCAATATCTGGATATTGTGCGTGATCCCGCTTTGTATTATCAGCCGGTTGAAGATGCTCACATTCATTTTTCTATCGTGAGTGAAGAAAAAATCTATCTAGGTGATTTGTTACAATTATGGTTTGGGGATAAATGGACTGAGCATCAGGTAAAAGTTCTAAATGATGTCAATCATGGACTATGGACGCAATTGAGCGAATGCTGGTACAACTCTTTATTTCTTTTTGCAATTGAGCGTAAAGGTTTATTTGCCAAAACTTCTGCGCTGGCTTGGAGTACAGAAGAACAGCAGATTAAAGAAATTACCCTAGATCAAACCTTGCCTTATTATTGTCATTATTTAAGTCTGGAACGACCTAAACGTTATAGTTAATTTTAATCAATTGAACGAGTTTCCTTACTTATAAAATAAAAAAATCTATCCGAAGATAGATTTTTTTATTTGCAAAAGTGGATTAAGCTTTTTTCTCAGCTTCAATAGAGGCAATTGCAGCATCAATGCCATCGATAGATTCAGCTGCTTTTTTGATACGCGCTAAAGCATCGACTAAAACTTCGTCTGCAGTCGCATACGAGATACGCATAAAGCCACCCAGACCAAAAGCATCACCCGGTACAACGGCAACACCAGTTTCTTCAAGTAACCATTCAGAAAACTCGGTGCAAGATTTTAAACCTTTGGCACGAATGAGTGGACGAATATTGGCATAAGCATAGAAAGCGCCATCGGCTGGTAAGCAGCTAATACCATGAATTTCGTTTAAGCCATTTACAACTAAATCATGGCGGCGTTTAAATGCCTCAATCATTGGCTCAAGTACATCTTGTGGGCCATTCAATGCAGCTTCAGCAGCAACTTGTGAAATCGAAGTCGGGTTTGAAGTGGATTGAGACTGAATTTTTTTCATTGCGCCGATGAGCTTTGCTGGACCTGCTGCATAACCAATACGCCAGCCTGTCATGGCATAGGCTTTAGATACACCATTTAAAACAATAGTGCGGTCATACAAATCAGGAGCAACAGTTGCGATATTGTAGAACTCATCTTCCCAACGAATCGGTTCATACATATCGTCAGAAGCGATATAAACCTGTGGGTGTTTGCGTAAAACTTCAGCCAATGCTTCAAGTTCAGCTTTGGTATAAATCATACCTGTTGGGTTAGAAGGGCTATTTAGTACCAATAAACGAGTATTTGGTGTAATCGCTGCTTCTAATTGTGCTGGCGTAATTTTAAAACGTTGGTCTTCACCACATTTTACAATCACAGGTGTCCCTTCAGCGATAATCAACATATCTGGATAACTTACCCAGTAAGGTGCAGGGATAATGACTTCGTCACCTTTATTTAACAATGCCAATGCAAGGTTAAAAAATGATTGTTTACCGCCACACGATACCAAAATCTGGTTCGCTTGATAATCAAGATGATTGTCGCGTTTAAATTTTGCAATGATTGCTTTTTTTAGGCCTGGCGTACCATCAACCGCTGTATATTTAGTAAAACCATTATTAATGGCTTCAATAGCAGCATCTTTGATGTGTTGCGGGGTATCAAAATCTGGTTCACCTGCGCCCAAACCAATCACATTTTTACCTGCTGCTTTAAGTTCAGCAGCTTTGTTGGTAACAGCAAGAGTAGGGGACGGTTTGATGGCATTTACACGATCAGACAGACGTACGTCCACGGCAGCATTCCTTCTTATGGGATTAAAAAAATAAAAGCATACTATCTTAGCCCAAAATTGTTGAGACGTGTTTTATTATCAAAACAAATTTATAAAAAACATGACGCGAGTGTAATTCAAATAAACGAATAGACATTTACTTTGTTATTTTTAGCGGCATCTTAGGTGAAAATCATTTAAAATAAATAAAGGTCACCCAAAATTTAAGTGAACATCATGAGTGAACAAAAGCCCAAAGCGAAAAAGGCTTTAGTGAAATTACCTTTTCCAATGCCTCAAGCGGCAGATTGCGATGACGAAGATGCTGTGCATAATCAGGTTCGTCCAAAACCTGAACAATATGCTGATCGTACTTGGATGCCGCCACGTGGTACGCGTAGATCAATGGGAAAACGCTAATTTTAAGCTATTTTCTTTACGCTGAATCAAAAGCCTTTCATGTAACCATGAAAGGCTTTTTTTCGACTATGAACATTGTGACTTGACGCAGGATGATATTTTAGATTAATGTTATATTATAACATATCTATTAATGGGTCTTATATTATGCAAGTTCTATCTTCTCTTAAAAGTGCAAAAAAGCGTTCGCCAGATTGTCAAATTGTTCGTCGTCGTGGCAAGCTGTATGTGATTTGCAAATCCAATCCACGTTTTAAGGCACGTCAAGGATAAAAACAGGATTTTCCTGTTTTTTAACTCGCCTCTTTATCCTGATAAAAATGCTTTTTGCGCTGATACATTTGTTGATCGGCGCGTTTAAGCATGGCTTCAATACTTTCATTTTCAAGTGTGGTCGCAGACCCAAATGACATACTAATCGGCTGGCTTGAATAGTATTGATTGTCAATATTAAACAGTTCCTGAATGGTCTGTAGCATCACCAAAACTGCGGTTTCATCTGTTCCTGGCATCAGGATGACAAATTCATCTCCCCCAATACGTGACGCTGTATAGGTTGTATTTTGAATTGCTTGAGTTAATACACTGCCAACACGACGTAATAAACCATCGCCCACGTCATGCCCCAGTTGATCATTGACTTCTTTTAAGCCATTCATATCCAGGAAAATACAGGAAACAGGTCGCAAGATACTACGTTCCAGACGATTAAGTTCTTCCGTAAAGAACGAGCGATTATATAGTTTGGTCAGCACATCATGTTTGCCTAAATATTCCAGATAATTTTCTGCTTTTTTCCGTGCAGTGATGTCGGTTAAAGCAACTTGAACCAGCCCCCAATCCTTTTCATAGTCCGGAAAAACGGTAAACTGCAACAACACATTACGAATACTGCCATCTAGTGCATAATTGACCGCTTCGCGTTGATGATGAATATTACCTTTCCATAACTCAATCAGTTGCTCGCGGAAGGTGCCTAGCATCTCATTTGAAAAAACTTTATGGATATTTTTGAGCAGGATTTGTTTGTCAGGGGCTTGAAATAAATCGAGTGTCGCCTGATTGACATCGAGGATTAAAATATCCTCAATACATTGATTGACAAACTCAGGATGTACATCTAAAAAAGTTCGAAAATCGTCAATTCCAATCTGTTTTAATTGATCAATTCGAACTTTAACCCGACTAAAATCTTCAACCCAAAGAGAAGCTGGTGAATATACAAATCTTGCTTCAGCCAATCTGCGATTTTTTTCTTCTAATCTACGTGCGTTTTGATAAGAGGTTACATCTTCAGTGGTAATGAGTAACCTTTCAAAAGATTGTTCGTATCCAGGAAGGATTGACCCACGTAGTTGGATGTCCAGACGTTTGCCAGACAGAGTGTAATTGACTGCTACACTCGAAAAATGAGTTTTACCATTCCATAAATCAATTAATTCATAAATATGGGATTTGAACATATCTTCCTGAAAGATACGATCTAGATTGCTACATAAATGTTCCTGTGAATTTGCTTCAAATAAATCCAGTGTTTGTTGATTGACTGAGATGATTTTTATTTTATGAGCGCATTGGCGTACCCGATCAAGATCTTCGCTTAAAAATGCATGTAAATCTTCGACCCCCTGAGCGCGCCATGCATCAAACTGGATTTTTATATCGCTATAATCCTCCAGCCACATTGGAATCGGTGCAAGGTCAAAAATAGATGAATCTAAAGTCTGCATTCAGGAAATTCCAATGAATTATTTATTTTTCATGGAGTATAAAACCAACAGTTACACTTGGAAATAGTAAGGTGTAAAAAATAGACAATTTATGTGAAGTAGGTGAGCAAAAGCATCCATAGTTTTGCTGTGAAAGAGTCAGCATAAGATTTCTTTGATCACGTATTCAATTTTATTTATTCTTCTTCGCAAAGCCGAGATAAAAAAAGACGGAATAAGAGAAATCTATAAAGCTCTTTTATAAAGGAATAAAAGAGCAGGGAATACAATATCTTACGATTTTATTCGATTAATGGGATGTTGAATGGTGATGTCACCACGCCAGAGTTTAATGAAGTCTTGTTCATCGATATCATAAAGTTCCATCAATGCCACAATCACCCCGACAAAAATCATCGCGCCTTCGCGATTATCATGAAAATTAAAAATCTTGCCATTGAGTTTGCTTAAAATATCTTCAAGCTCACTTTCGCGGCCACGGCCATAACGGTCGCGCGGGTACATATCTTCATTTAAAACAATGAGTGCAATCGATTTTTCAGCATCACTTAAATCAGTTTTATCTAAGGCTTCTTCAAAAGAGTCACTACCATGATCAAAATAAAAAATCACATCGTCGTTAATAAAGGACTGTACAGTATGCGAAGTCAAATCTGGAAATTGTGAAATGGCATTTTCATCAATATAGGGTTTAAACGACTCAGGCAAGATCACATTGTTGTGAATCCCTTTAAATAAAGGAGCAATTTCAGAGACTTTATAACCTGCAATACCACAACCCAAAGCAGTGATGAAATATTTCATTTTGGGGTGATGTTGGGCATAGACTTTAAAATCATCTATATAGTGTTCAATTTGCGATAATGGCATCCGCTGCAAATGTTCATTTAAAGTGGGAATGGCAAAGCTTTGACCTGCCCAACCACGACCAACATGATTCACCGCACCAAAATGCTGTGCAGCGACACGTGCTGCACCATGTGTGTGTTGTCCAGCCATATTACTGCCAAAGACAAAAACCGTATCTTCAGGAAGTTCCGTGATGATGCTTTCGTCGTGATAATGGTATGCCATGTTGTTTCAATTCTGATGCTGATGTGTTCCATGTTGCAGACGAAACGCAGATGGGTCAAGTACAAAATGTAGAAATTAAATTTACAGGAAAAGCCTTTAAATTGAGGGTGAATTACCCCATAAAGGGCTTAGTGAAATGAAATTTTGAAAAGAAGAGAGCAGCCGAGTGAGCGATAAGCAACCCTTTGAATTAGTCACCAGTTACCAACCCGCAGGTGACCAGCCTCAAGCGATTGAAAAACTGGTACATGGTGTTGAAAGTGGCTATCGCAATCAGTTGCTATTGGGGGTTACGGGGTCGGGTAAAACCTATACCATGGCTAATGTCATTGCTCAGACTCAACGCCCCACGATTGTCATGGCGCATAATAAAACCTTAGCGGCGCAGCTTTATGGTGAGTTTAAGGCTTTTTTCCCTAATAACGCGGTGGAATATTTCGTCAGTTATTATGATTATTACCAACCAGAAGCATATGTGCCTTCGTCAGATACTTTTATTGAAAAAGATGCCGCGATTAATGATCATATCGATCAGATGCGTCTTTCGGCGACACGAGCTTTATTAGAACGTCGTGATGCAATTATTGTGGCCTCGGTTTCTGCTATTTATGGTTTGGGTGATCCTGAAGCCTATATGAAAATGTTGCTGCATGTGGTCGAAGGTGATCGTGTCAATCGTGATGATTTGATTCGCCGTCTGGTTGAAATGCAATATACCCGTAATGAACTGGAGTTTTTACGGGGTACTTATCGTATTCGGGGTGAAATTTTAGATGTATTTCCTGCTGAATCCGATCAAAATGCGATTCGCATCGAGTTGTTTGATGACGAAGTTGAATCAATTCGCTGGTTTGATCCTTTAACAGGTAAAATGTTGCGTCAGGTGCCGCGTGTAACCATTTATCCAAAAAGCCATTATGTGACGCCAAAAGACAATTTATCCCGCGCGATCGATACTATTAAAGTTGAATTACAGGATCAGCTTAAATTTTTCCGTGAACATGACAAATTGATCGAAGCACAACGCATCGAGCAACGGACGCGTTACGATCTGGAAATGATGCAGCAATTAGGCTACACCAATGGCATCGAAAACTATTCACGTCATTTATCAGGTCGTCCATCGGGCGAAGCACCACCGACTCTATTTGATTATATCCCTGATGATGCGCTACTAATCATTGATGAATCGCACGTGACTGTTCCACAAATTGGTGCAATGTATAAGGGTGACCGTTCACGCAAAGAAAATCTGGTGAATTATGGTTTTCGTTTGCCAAGTGCACTGGATAATCGCCCGATGAAATTTGAAGAATGGGAGCGTATTGTTCCGACTACAATTTATGTCAGTGCAACACCTGCCAAGTACGAATTGGAACGATCAGATCAGATTGTAGAGCAAGTGGTGCGTCCGACAGGTCTAGTCGATCCTGAAATTGAAATTCGTCCAGTGTTGACACAAGTCGATGATGTATTATCTGAAATTAATCTGCGCAAAGATCTGGATGAACGGGTTTTGGTGACGACATTAACCAAACGAATGGCAGAAGATTTGACCTCTTATTTAAAAGAATATGGGGTGAAAGTCGCTTATTTGCATTCTGATATCGATACGGTTGAACGGGTCAAGATTATTCATGAACTCCGCACAGGCGTTTATGATGTGCTAGTGGGTATTAACTTGCTCCGTGAGGGATTGGATATGCCAGAAGTATCTTTGGTGGCGATTTTGGATGCAGACAAAGAAGGCTTTTTACGTTCCGAACGTTCACTGATTCAAACCATTGGTCGTGCTGCACGTAACCTGAAAGGTAAAGCGATTTTATATGCAGATCGTGTAACCGATTCGATGCAAAAAGCCATCGATGAAACAGATCGTCGTCGTAATAAGCAAATTGAATTTAATCAGGAACATGGGATTACGCCGCGTAGTGCAGTACGTCAGAAAATTAAAGAAATTGATACTGGCGAAGTCTTTAATGATGATGAAATTGATGCCAAAATTTCTGATCAGGCGAAGGCGCTTTCAGCAGACGAACGACATATTCTGGCTGATCCAAAACTCTTTACCAAGCATATTGGTAAATTAGAGAAGGAAATGATCAAGGCATCGAAAGAGTTGCAATTTGAGCAAGCAGCGCGGTTACGCGATGAAATCGTGCGTTTAAAAGCGCAGATGTTGCAATAAATCTGGACACCATTCTCTGTGTAAATTGCTACATATCTATACATTATTTGCATATAAAACAAGCTAATGTGAGTAATCTTGAATAAATCGATGCCGATTAAATCAGGCAATGAGCAGGGGAATACAAATGTCATTAAAACAGAATCTCCCAAAAGCCAGTTGGACACTGACTAAAATTGCAGTGGGCGGGATTGTATTAACAGGTTTAGCGGTTGCAACGGTTGCTTATGCGCAAAGTAAGCCATTGCCAACGGTAGAGCGGGTTGAGTTAGACAAATACTTGGGTGTCTGGTACGAAATTGCACGTAAACCAATGTATTTTGAGAAACAATGTGCCAAGGACATTACCGCAACTTACACCTTGAATGAAAATGGCAACGTGACTGTTGATAATCGTTGTTACAGCAAAGATGGTGTGCTTAAACAATCGGTTGGTGAGGCTTTTGTCGAAAATCCTCCTTTTAATACCAAATTAAAAGTCAGCTTTTTGCCTGAAGCAATACGTTGGGTTCCTGTGGCGCGGGGAGATTATTGGATTCTTAAACTTGATGAAAATTATCAAACTGTATTGGTCGGAGAACCTTCCCGTAAATACTTATGGGTACTATCCAGAACGCCTGAACTGTCTGAAGATGTATTGAATGAGTATTTGAGTTATGCAAAATCTTTAGGTTATGACCTGAATGATATTATTCGCCCTCAACATACTCTAAAATAATGGTTATGATGATAAGATCAAGCCATGCGAATGCATGGTTTTTTTGTTTTTTAATCGTTTGATATTTTAGATATTTTTCGCGCGTTAATATAAGAGGTCAGGATGTTTAAGGGCATAATATTGTCGGTTATCGCATCGGTGACCTTTGGTGTATTGTATTTTTATACCCAGTTATTAAAAGGTCTGGACAGCGAACAAACCTTTGGTTGGCGCATGTTGGCAACCTTGCCTTTTTTAACGCTGCTGATGTGGTTGTTGGGGGATTTGCCGCATATTAAAAGCATTTATCAACGAGTGCTTGCAAATCCAGCTTTCCTTTTATTGGTGATCCTATCTTCGTTGCTGACTTCAGTTCAGCTTTGGTTATTTTTATGGGGACCTATGAATGGACGAGGTTTACAGGTTTCACTGGGATATTTTTTATTGCCGTTGGTTCTGGTATTGAGCGGTAGCTTATTTTATGGCGAAAAACTGTCTAAATTTCAAATCGCTGCTGTAATTCTTGCGGTTATAGGCGTTAGTCACGAAATTTTTCGTTTAGGGTCTATTGCTTGGGAAACGGCACTGGTTGCTTTTGGTTACTCGGCTTATTTTTTATTGCGTAAAAAAATGGGTACGGATAATCTTGGTGGTTTTTGGTGGGATATTGTCATTATCTTGCCTATTGCTGTGTACTTTATTCAAAGTGGAACGGGAAGTCTGGCGATACAACAGCAACCGTTCATGTGGTTGGTTGTGCTTGGACTAGGCTTATTAAGCGCAGTGGGTTTGGGGAGTTATATTTTAGCAAGCCGTTTTTTACCGATGATTTTATTTGGTCTGCTTAGCTATTTAGAGCCTATTTTATTGGCATTGGCTTCTTTGGCATTGGGTGAAAAAATTAGTCCTCAAGAATGGTACACTTACATTCCCATTTGGTGTGCGGTGTCATTGTTAGTGATAGAGGGAAGTTGGCACCTTTATCAACAACATAAAAATAAACGAGCACTTGAGCGAAATGTTGCGCATTATCAAAAACGCTTAAACGAGGAGATTTGAGATAATTTTAATCAAATTTCAACACTTTAGACTTGAGTAACATTTGA
>OGQD01000261.1_pt1 | contig 42967 bp, 43 predicted proteins | sample 1553091 | NCBI WGS metagenome assembly OGQD01 (sample SAMEA2580290, study PRJEB22360) | human gut metagenome | biome: human gut; feature: human-associated habitat; material: faeces | place: Denmark | collected 2008/2010
TGGCCCTGTGCCTGGCCGCGGGGGCCGGGGTGGGGCTGTTCTATGACCTGCTCCGCCCTCTGCGCCTGGCCGCCCCCTGGCGGGGGCCCCCGCCGAAAGGGCGATCATCGACCCGGCGCCAGGCGTTTTCGGCAAAATCGCGCGGATTCCACGCCTGCCACGCCCAACGCCCTTCTTCCAGCGCCCGCCGGGTGATGCCGCTTGCCGTCACTGCCGCGAACATCTCCGGAAAGAGCGTCACGCAGTCGAAGCGGATCACCAGTCGCGCTCCCAGTCAACGTGGATCACGCCGCCTGCGACATCCACCTGGCCCACCACGGCGGCCACGAAAGGCAGCAGCCGTTCGACGGCTTCCTCGCCGCCAGTCTCATCAAGCACGCGCAGGACGTCGTTCGCCCCCGTCTCGATCAGACCGGCCACCTTGCCGAGCGTTTCGCCGGCGCGATTGACCACCGTCAAGCCGATCAGGTCCGTCCAGTAAAACTCGTCTGCCGACGCGGCGGGCAAAGCCGCGCGCGGCGCGCCCACCAGAAAGCCCTTCAGGGCTTCCGCTGCGGTGCGGTCGGTCACACCGGCAAAGGCGACGACGAAACCGTCGCCGTGCGCCTTCAGATCCTGCAATTCATACGCCTGCCAAGCCCCGCCTTCCTTGCCGACCTGCCAGAGCGGCAGTTTCTTCCAGCCCAGCGGATCATCGCCGAAAGGCTGCAGCCGCAACCAGCCGCGCACGCCGTAAGCTTCGGCCAGACGGCCGAGAACGATGATTTCGCTGGCAGACAAGACGTCTTAAGCAGCCTGCTTGGCGTTCTGCTTGACCAGACGGGCCACCGTCGGCGACAGTTGGGCACCGTTCTTGACCCAGTAATCCAGGCGATCGGTGGCGATACGCAGACTTTCGGCAGCACCGGAAGCCATCGGGTTGTAGAAACCGATGCGCTCGACCGAACGGCCATCACGGCGGTTACGCGAATCGGTCACCACCATGTTGTAGAACGGACGCTTCTTGGCGCCACCACGAGCAAGACGAATAACAACCATGGGAATGCTTTCCTAAGCAGGGAAAAAAGACGTGGGATTATAGCGGCTGGGCAATAAAAAACAAGCAGAAAGCAGGCTGACAAGCATGCCAACCGTGCAGAAACGCGGCTTTTTTGCTAATCTGCCCCACGATGAGCGCCAGCCCGAGCCCCTCTCCCGCCAACAATGACGACAACAGCATAAACAGCGTGCTGCAGTGGCTGGCACGCGCGCCGGAAATACTCGACGCCACGCACGTCGACGCCTTGTTCAACCAGCTTACCCTCCTGCGTCAGGCTCCGGTGCCGACGCAGCAGCGCATCCGGCTGCTGGATTTGATCTTCCCGCGCATCGAGGCCCTGCTCGATCACGAACACGATTCTCTGCGCGATCTGCCGCTTCCCATCTCCCGCCAGTTGCGCCTGCGCATCCGCACCCAACTCGAGCTGCTGGAGATTCTGGCCCAGGATTACCTCAATACGCTGGCGCTGCTCTTCGACCCGCTCAACCAGCCGCCCGCCAACATGGCGCAAACCACCTTGCGCCGGGCCATGCTGCTGGTGATCTGGCAGATTCAACTGCACGATCAGATTTCCGCCACACCGCGAACCGGTCTGTGGCAGCAACTGCACAGCACCTACCAGTCGGCCCTGCGCCTTGGCGTGGAGCGCCTGCCGGGGCCGCTGAACGGCCCTTCGATCGAGCGCCTCTACCTGAACGCCTTGCTGATTGCCGCAGTCCAGCCAGCGTCATTCACCTCGGAAGAACTCAGCTTCATCGACCATCTGGTAACCCGGCTTTCCCCGCCGCTGCGCCTGGAAAACGCCTCTTCGACCGAGGCGGCGGCATGTTTCTGGATCGACCCCGAGCGCGACGCGCCGGCGACCGCCCTGCGACGGCGCGCGCCCGGCCCGGACACCCGCGTGTGGTTTTTCAACAGCACCGAACTCGCTCGCCTGATCAGCGAATTACGCCAGGCTCTGCGCGAGGGTAATACCCCGGCCCAGCTCGACCTGCCGGACTTTGCCGCCACCCGCGCCGGTCAAGGCGTATTGCGCCGCCTCGAAGCTACTTGGGGCAATCCCGTCAAGCGCAAATTCCCGCGTCGCCGGCAAATTTACCGGGTCCGCCTCCACACTGGCCTCGCGACCCTGCATCGCCTGCTGCGCAAAGGCGAGGCAAAACATGGCAGCGAATGGATGGTGACCAACGAAAGCCCCGATGGTTACGCCCTGATGCACGTTTCCGGCAACACCTCGTTGCTGCGCGTCGGCGACATCGTGGCCATCCAGCCACAACAGCCACCTGCGCCCGGCACGCTCAACAACTGGCTTTTGTGCATCGTGCGCTGGGCCTTGTCGGACAATCCCGAACACGTCGAGATCGGCCTGCAGCTTCTTGCCCCGCGCGCTCTGCCGGCGCGCATCATGCAGCCGGACAGCGATGCGGAATCCCAGATCCCCGCCCTCATTCTGCCTGCCACACCGCTGCATCCGGATCAGGCCCTGGTCGTTCCCAGCGGACTGCTGCATGAAGATCAGCGGCGCGTTTTGCTGCTGGTCGAACAAAACAATCTGAACATTCGCGAAATCCGCACCGGCCCCCTGCGCGAACAGACGGCGGCGGTGGAAATCTTCACCGTATTCCCGGAAGCCTCCTGATGTCCGCTGTCGACCGCCTGCGCTACCTCACCTGTAGCGCCTTGATTACCTTGATCTTTCTCTGCATTCTCTGGGAAGGCTGGCTCGCCCCGCTGCGCCCGGGCGGCTCCTGGCTGATCCTGAAAGGCGCGGTCTTGCTGGCACCGCTGTTCGGGCTTCTGCGCGGCAAGCGCTACACCTACAAATGGCTGTCGCTGCTGATCCAGTTCTACCTGCTGGAAGGTTTGCTGCGCGCCACCAGCGATAGCGGCCCGAGCCAGCAGCTCGCGATGCTCGAAACCCTGCTGGCGCTAATCGTTTTTGTCTGCTGCGTCGCCTTCGTTCGCAGCACGCGCCAGAGCGCTTAAGCGCCAGCCTTGTTGCCTCGCACCAGCCCGATGGCTGCCAGCACATAGCCCGACAGGCAATACACGACGAAAAAGGCAAACAAGGCAATTTCCGGGCTGTAGGCCACCAGCGCAAACCCCAGGGCAATCGCGGCGATCACGAAAAATGGCACGCTTTTTTTGAGATTCACATCCTTGAAACTGTAATAACGGATGTTGGAAATCATGGTCAGACCGGCAAACACCGTCAGCACGCAGGCAAGCCAGCTCACTTCATTGCCCGTGACATCCGCCAGCAGCATCACCCAGACCAGACCGGCGACCAGCGCCGCCGCCGCAGGCGAGGGCAGGCCCTGAAAAAAGCGTTTATCGACCACTTCCAGCGTCGTATTGAAACGCGCCAGGCGCAAGGCTGCCCCGGCGCAATAGATGAAAGCGGCGATCCAGCCCAGGCGGCCGAGATCCTTCAAGGCCCACTCGTACATCACCAGCGCCGGGGCCACGCCGAAACTCACCATGTCGGACAGGGAATCATATTCCGCGCCGAAAGCCGATTGCGTATTGGTCAGGCGCGCCACCCGGCCATCCAGCCCGTCCAGCACCATGGCAATGAAGATCGCCATTGCTGCCCGCTCGAAATCGCCTTGTATCGCCTGCACGATGGCGAAGAAGCCGGCGAACAGGGCAGCCGTCGTAAACAAATTGGGCAGGATATAGATCCCGCGCCGTTTGACTTCCGGATTGAAGAGCGATTTACGGGGTTTGAGTTCGGTCATGAGCAACGAGGAAAAGCCGGAACGGCAGAAGGATACACCCGGAAGGGACAAGCCCAGAAACAACTTGGGCGGTGCAGTTTCCCACACCGCCCAAAGCGAAGGTAGCGCCAAGCGCGCCCGCGCAGACAGGCGTCAGTGCGGCAGGCAAAAACAAGGCCGCACTTGCGCCTGCGCCGCGCTTAGTTCTTCGACTGGTCGACCAGCTTGTTCTTCTTGATCCACGGCATCATGTCGCGCAACTGGCCGCCGACCACTTCGATCGGGTGGGCTGCGGTATTGCGACGGCGGGCCGTCATCGACGGGTAGTTGGTGCGGCCTTCGAGGATGAACATCTTGGCGTAATCACCGTTCTGGATGCGCTTCAGGGCATTGCGCATGGCTTCGCGCGACTGGGCGTTGATGACTTCGGGGCCGGTCACGTACTCGCCGTACTCGGCGTTGTTCGAGATCGAGTAATTCATGTTGGCGATGCCGCCTTCGTACATCAGGTCGACGATCAGCTTCAGTTCGTGCAGGCACTCAAAGTAGGCCATTTCCGGCGCGTAGCCGGCTTCGACCAGGGTTTCGAAGCCCATCTTGACCAGCTCGACCGCGCCGCCGCAGAGCACGGCCTGTTCGCCGAAGAGGTCGGTTTCGGTTTCTTCCTTGAAGTTGGTTTCGATGACGCCACCCTTGGTGCCGCCGTTGGCTGCGGCGTAGGACAAGGCGATGTCCTTGGCCTTGCCCGACTTGTCCTGATAGATGGCGATCAGCGACGGCACGCCGCCGCCCTTGAGGTACTCGGAGCGCACGGTATGGCCGGGGCCTTTCGGCGCAACCATGATGACGTCCACATCATCACGCGGCACCACCTGATTGTAATGCACGTTGAAGCCGTGAGCGAAAGCCAGAGCCGCGCCCTTTTTCAGATTGGGGGCGACTTCTTCGTTGTACACCTGCGGAATGTTCTCATCCGGCAGCAGGATCATGACCACGTCGGCACCCTTGACCGCCTTGGCGATTTCTTCCACCTTCAGACCGGCCGCTTCGGCTTTTTTCCAGGAAGCGCCGTCCTTGCGCAGACCGACGGTCACTTTGACGCCGGAATCCTTCAGGTTCTGGGCGTGGGCATGGCCTTGCGAACCGTAGCCGACGATGGTGACCTTCTTGCCCTTGATGAGGGAGAGATCGGCGTCCTTGTCGTAATAAACTTTCATGAATTCCTCTTGATTTACAGGTGGTTAGACTTTGAGAATGCGATCGCCGCGACCGATGCCACAGACGCCGGTACGCACGGTTTCGAGAATCAGGCCGCCGTCGAGCGCGGCGATGAAGGCGTCGAGCTTGGTGCTGTCGCCGGTCAGTTCGACGACATAGGTGGTTTCGGTGACGTCAATGATGCGGCCGCGGAAGATGTCGGTCATGCGCTTCATCTCGTCGCGGTCCTTGCCGGTGGCGCGCACCTTGATCATCATCAGTTCGCGCTCGACGTGCGCTGCTTCCGACAGGTCGACCACCTTGACCACATCGACCAGCTTGTTCAACTGCTTGGTGATCTGCTCGATGACGTCATCCGAACCGGTGGTCAGGATGGTCATGCGCGAAAGGGATTCGTCTTCGGTCGGCGCCACGGTGAGCGATTCGATGTTGTAGCCGCGCGCCGAGAACAGGCCGGCGACGCGCGACAGCGCGCCGGCTTCGTTCTCGATCAGGATGGAAATAATGTGTCGCATAGTGTTTTCCTGCCCCGCTTACAGTTCTTCAGCCAGGATCATTTCGGTCAGGCCCTTGCCCGCCGCCACCATCGGGAAGACGTTGGCGCCCGGATCGATGATGAAATCCATGAAAACGAGATCGTTCTTGTGTTCGGTAAAGGCTTTCTGCAGCGCCGGCACGACGTCCTCCGGCTTCTCGATGCGCATGCCGACGTGGCCATAGGCTTCCGCCAGCTTGACGAAGTCCGGCAGCGAGGACACGTAGGACTGCGAATAGCGCTTGGAATAGAACATCTCCTGCCACTGGCGCACCATGCCGAGCATGCCGTTGTTCAGGTTGATGATCTTCACCGGCAGTTCGTACTGCTTGCAGGTGGACATTTCCTGGATGCACATCTGGATCGAGCCTTCGCCGGTGATGCAGGCGACCTGCGCCCCCGGATTGGCCATCAGTACGCCCATGCCGTACGGCAGACCGACGCCCATCGTGCCCAGACCGCCGGAATTGATCCAGCGGCGCGGCTTGTCGAACTTGTAGTACTGCGCGGCGAACATCTGGTGCTGGCCGACGTCGGAGGTGACGAAGGCGTCGCCGCCAGTCACTTCGTACAGTTTTTCCACCACGTACTGCGGCATGATGTGATTGGTCTGGCGATAGGCCAGCGAATTGCGGCCGCGCCATTCATCGATCTGCTTCCACCAGTCGGCGACTTCCGGGTCGGTCTTGCAGCCGCTGTCGAGCAGCTTGAGCATTTCGTCGAGCACGTCGGCGACGTTGCCGACGATGGGCACATCGACCTTGACGCGCTTGGAGATCGAGGAGGGATCGACGTCGATGTGGATGATGCGGCGCTGCTCGCTGCCGAAATGCTCCGGGTTGCCGATCACGCGATCATCGAAACGCGCGCCGACGGCCAGGATCACGTCGGCGTAGTGCATGGCGTTGTTGGCCTCGAAGGTGCCGTGCATGCCGAGCATGCCGACGAACTGGCGATCCGTTGCCGGGTAGGCACCCAGACCCATCAGGGTGTTGGTGACCGGAAAATCGAGTTTGCGCGCAAGCTGCGTGAGCTGCTCCGCCGCATCCGACAGGATCACCCCGCCGCCAGCGTAGATGATCGGGCGCTTGGCTTCCTGCAAGACCTGCACGGCCTTCTTGATCTGCCCCAGGTGGCCCTTGACCACCGGGTTGTAGGAGCGCATCTGGATCGCCTTCGGATAGTCGAACTCGCACATCTGGGCGGTGACGTCCTTGGGAATGTCCACCACCACCGGGCCGGGACGACCGGTTGCCGCGATGTGGAAAGCCTTCTTGATGGTGGTCGCCAGATCCTTGACATCCTTGACCAGGAAGTTGTGCTTGACGCAGGGCCGGGTGATGCCGACCGTGTCGCATTCCTGGAAGGCATCCTGGCCGATGTAGCTGGTCGGCACCTGACCGCACAGCACGACCATCGGGATCGAATCCATGTAGGCCGTGGCAATGCCGGTCACGGTATTGGTGACGCCGGGGCCGGAAGTCACCAGGGCGACGCCGACGCGCTGCGAGGAGCGCGAATAGGCGTCCGCCGCATGCACCGCCGCCTGCTCGTGGCGCACCAGGACGTGTTTGATCTGATCCTGCTTGAAGAGCGCGTCATAGATGTGCAGCACGGAACCGCCAGGGTAGCCGAACACGCAATCCACCTTCTCTTCCTGCAAGCACTTGATTACAATTTCCGCACCGCTGATCATCATGCTCAAGCCCAAAAGCTGTTAGCCTAAAAGGGCGTAACCATAATCGACGCCCCCCGCAGCGGTCAAGATTCCCGCTGCTGAAAATACCCAAAAAACCGCCGTTTTTTCCGCACCGCAACAAAGTTTCGACACCATGATCCACGATCCTTCCAGCATCGGTCGCCGGCTGGGTGCCATGCTTTATGAAAGCCTGGTCATCTTTGCGCTCTTTATCGCCTTTTTTCTCTTCCCGCAGATCGTTTTCCAAGCGTTCGGCTGGCAACCGAGCGGGCGGCTGCAATGGCTGCACGTTTTTTTCGTGCTCATGGCCTATTTCGTCTGGTGCTGGCTGCACGGCGGCCAGACGCTGCCCATGAAAACCTGGAAATTGCGCATCGAAAGCGCCGACGGCACGCCGCTGCGCCCGCTCCAGGCCGTGCTGCGCTACATGGCGAGTTGGCCGAGCATCGTGCTCGGCGGCATCGGCATCATCTGGGCGCTGTTCGACCGCGAAGGCCAGTTCCTGCACGACCGCATTGCCGGCACCCGCATTGCCCGGGTTCCCGACTCAGCGCCGCTCGACCCACCAGATGAGCGTTCCCGCCGCCAGAAGAAATAGCGCGGAAGGCGCCAGCGCGCTGGCAAAGGGCGGCCAGGCGTTGATGATGCCGAGGTTGGAAAACAGGCCGTTCAGCGCGTAAAAGGCAATGCCGAGCATGACGCCGCCGAAAATCTTCAGGCTCACGCCGCCCACCCGGTCGTGCGTGTAGCCGAACGGCAGGGCCAGCGTCACCATTACCAGCGCCGCCAGCGGATAGAGGAGTTTCTTCCAGATGGCGATTTCGTAGCGCCCTGTATTCTGCTTGTTGTTCGACAGATGCCGGGTGTAGCCGAACAAGTCGTACAGGGACATACGTTCCGGGGCCACCATCAGCACCGACAGCAGATCTGGCGTGATAGATGAAGGCCAGATTTCCTCGTCCAGCCGCTCCACCCGCGCCGATTCCCCTTCCAGCACGGTTTTCACCACCTGCCGCATCTGCCAGCCAGCTGCTTCCTTGCTGTAACTCGCGGCCTGCGCTTCGAGTACGCCCTGCAAGCTCTTGTCTTCGGCGAATCGGTAGATGCGCAGATTTTCAAGGTAGGCCGGATCGAGCGGATTGCGCACGTTGATGAACTGGCTGCCATCCTTGATCCAGATCCCGCTCATGAAACCCTGTTGCGCAAAAGGCTTGTCCATCGCCCCCGCCTTGAGATTCTGTTCCAGGCGGTCGGTCCACGGCACCACCACTTCGCCGAGCAGGAAAGTCGCTACCGCTAGCAAGCCCGCCACGCGGTACAGGGTCAGCAGCAGACTGCGCGTGGACAGGCCGGATGCGCGCAGCACCGTGATTTCCGAATGCCGCGCCAGCGTCGCCAGCGCATACAGGGTGCCGATCAGGCAGGCCACCGGCAGCAATTCATAGATCAGGCCCGGCATGGACAGGATCACCGCCAGCACGGCCACGCCGGCGCCGTAACGATCACGCCCGACGCCGCGCAACTCCTCGATGAAATCGAAAAAGGCGAAGAGCGCAATGAAGGCCAGCAGCACCAAACCCACCGCCGCCAGGGTTTCCCGCACCAGATAACGCTGATAAATCTTCTGCGCCAGCCTCATGCCGCCCGCCTCCGCCAGCGCAAACCGCCGCTCTGACGCGCATAGAACAGGATGAGCAGCGGCAGCAGCATGAGCAGGTGCGGCAGGAACATCCCCACCGCAAACGGCAGCTTGCCCTTCATCACCCAGGTTTGCGCTATCGACATCACGTTGCTGTAAATGGCATAAATAATGATAGCGATCAACAAGTTAGCCGAACGCCCCGCGCGCGGGTTCACATAAGATAGGGGAATCGCCATCAGCACCAGGATCAGCGCCGAAACCGGCACCGCGATGCGATACACCACTTCGCTGCGCATCACGGGGTCATCCATCGTCAGCAGTTCGAGAAAGGGAACTCGCCCCGGTGCGCGGCGCGTTTGCGGCGTTTCGCCATCTTCGGTGCGCACCGCGTAGCGTTCAAAATCCATCACCCGGAACGCTGGCGTTCCCGGCTCGACTTCGTAACGCCGCCCCCGTTCCAGCACCAGAAAACGCTCGCCGCCTTCCCGGGTTTCCTGGTGACCGCGCTCCGACATCACCACGCCCAGCTTGCCTTCCAGCATGGAAGCCACGAACACGGTGCCGATCTGTCCGCTGTGGTCGTCCAGATTTTCGATGAAATAGACCTGCCGACCGCCGCGAATCTCGCGGAACGCCCCCGGCGTCACCATCGACAGTTCGGAACGCACCGACATGTCGGCCTGATACGTCGCCTGCGCCTGCGTCGCCCAAGGCGACAGCACCGTGGACAGCGCCGCGATGACGAGCAAGATGGGCAGTGCGAAGCGCAGCACCGGACGAATCCAGCGTTGCAAGGGCATGCCGCTGGCGAACCAGACCACCATTTCCGAATCGCGGTACATGCGCGACAAGGACAGCAGCACCGCGATGAACAGGGTGAGCGTGAGCAGCATCGGCATGTAGCGGGTGGCGGCGAAGGTCAGCATCGCCAGCACGCCTTCCGGGGCGAGCTTGCCCAGCGCCGCATCCTTCAACAGGCGGATGAGCTGGACGGAAAGGACGACCGCCAGCAATACCACGATGGTAGCGGCCGCCGCCTGGGCAAATTCACGCCGCGCGGCGCGCTCGTAGATCATGCTTTGACGAAACTTTAAGAATGCGTGGATAATCGGCCGCTTGTCCGCCGATGAACCGATCGGCCCTTGCACACAGGAGCAGCGCGTGGAATTTAGCATAAAAAGCGGAAGCCCGGAGAAGCAGCGTTGCGGCTGCGTAGTCGTGGGCGTTTTTGAGCACCGGCAGCTTTCCCTGCCGGCCGAACTGCTGGACAACGCCTCCGGCGGCGTCCTGAGCGACATCCTGCGGCGCGGCGACATGAACGGCAAGGCCGGCACGACGCTGCTGGTGCACAACCTGCCGGGCGCTCTGTGCGAGCGCGTCCTGCTGGTCGGCCTGGGCAAGGCCAAGGCCTTTCACGCCAAGGAATACGCGGCGGCCATCCGGCTGACCGTGAAAGCCCTGGGCGAAACCGGCTGCGGCGAAGCGGCGCTGTTCCTCACCGAAATCCCGGTCGCGCCGCACGACACCGCCTGGCGCATCCGGCAGGCCGCCTGCAACGCCTTGCAGGCCAGCTACCGCTTCGATCGCTTCAAATCGGAAAAGAAACCCGTCGCGCTGCGCAAGCTCACCCTCATCGTCACCCGCCGCGGCGAACTGGCGGATGCGGAAAGAGGCCTGAACGAAGGCATCGCCATCGGCGAGGGCTGCGCCTTCACCCGCGATCTGGCCAACCTGCCGGGCAACGTCTGCCACCCGGCCTATCTGGCCGACACGGCGCGCGCCCTGGCCGACGAATACAAGCTCGAATGCGACATTCTCGAACGCGAGGCAATGGCCGAACTCGGCATGAACGCCCTGCTCGCCGTCGCCCGTGGCTCGGCGCAGGGGCCGCGCCTGATCGTGCTGCATTATCGCGGCGGCAAGAAAAACGCGGCGCCCGTCGTGCTCGTCGGCAAAGGCATCACCTTCGACTCGGGCGGCATCTCGCTCAAGCCGGGGGCCGACATGGACGAAATGAAATATGACATGAGCGGCGCGGCCAGCGTCCTCGGCACGCTCAAGGCGGCGGCGAAAATGGCGCTGCCGATCAACCTCACCGCCATCATCCCGGCAGCGGAAAACATGCCCGACGGCAACGCCACCCGCCCCGGCGACATCGTCACCTCGCTCGCTGGCAAGACCATCGAGATTCTCAACACCGACGCCGAAGGCCGCCTCATCCTGTGCGATGCGCTGACCTATGCCGAACGCTTCAAACCGGCGGTGGTGATCGACGTCGCCACCCTCACCGGCGCCTGCGTCGTGGCGCTCGGCCACGTCGCGACCGGCCTCTTCGCCAACAAATCCAGTCTGGCCCGGTCGCTGCTGCGGGCCGGCGAAGACTGCAACGACCGCGCCTGGCAGATGCCCTTGTGGGACGACTACCAAGATTTGCTGAAAAGCCCCTTCGCCGACGTCGCCAACATCGGCGGGCGCTGGGGCGGGGCGATCACGGCGGCCTGCTTCCTCGCCCGCTTCACCGAAAAATACGCCTGGGCGCACCTCGACATCGCCGGCACGGCATGGACTTCCGGCAAGGACAAGGGCGCGACTGGCCGCCCGGTGCCGCTGCTCGCCCACTACCTGATGCAATACGGCGAGAGCGAGGCGTGACCCAGGTTTTCTTCTACCACGACGCCAGCGACCACCTCGCTGCGGCCTGCGCGCTGATCAAGGGCGTCTGGAAGAAGCGCAACCCGCTCCTGATCTACGCGCCCGATCCGCAACTGGCCGAAACGCTCGACCGGGCGCTGTGGGCCAGCGACCCTGGCAGTTTCATTCCGCACTGCCGGGCCGATTCGCCGCTTGCCGCCGAAACGCCCATCCTCATCGCCGCCCGGCTCGAACCGGCGGCGCAGACGGAGCGCCTGATGAATCTGTCGCGCGAACTGCCGCCCGATTACCAGCGCTTCGCCACCCTGGTGGAAGTCGTCAGCCGCGCCGAGGACGACCGCCTCGCCGCCCGCGAGCGCGTCCGCCAGTACCGGGAGGACGGCTGCGCCGTCCAGTTCTTCGATCTCGGCCAACGCTGAGTCCAGCCGCCATGCCCAGTCCCATTCTCGCCCGCGCCGACGCCCTGATGCAGCGCCGCGTTTCCGGCCATGCTCCCGAGCACGACGCCACGGAAGACTTCCCCATCCTCACCGACGCCCTCGACGAGGAAGAGGAGATTCCCATCCTGCTGCAAGTGGAGGCCGCTCCGGAAACCGCGCCCGCAGCCGCACCCGTGCCGCCTGCCGGCACTGCGGACAAGGCCGGCAGGACAGCGGACCTGACCGCCGATCTTGCACGCGCTCTGGAAATCCATCTGCAAGCCCATTTGCAAGCTGCCCTGCCCGGCCTGATCGAGCAAGCCGTCGCCGAGGTCATGGCGCGCCGCCATCCGCCGGAACCCGCAATGGACACGCCGGAAGCCGCGCAGTAGACCGCCCGGCGCGGCGCGCAACGCAGCCGCGCCCGCCCCCGTCACTCCCGCCGCATGCTATATTGCGCGCCCGGATTTCCTCCCGAGAACCATCGTGCTCAAATTTGATGTACTCATCATCGGTAGCGGCCTCGCCGGCCAGTCTGCGGCATTGCGGCTCGCCGACCAGCGCCGGGTCGCCCTCATCAGCAAACGCAAACTGGAAGATTCGGCCTCGGGCTGGGCGCAGGGCGGCATTGCCGCGGTGCTCGACACACAGGATTCCATCGACGCTCACATCCACGACACTTTCGTTGCCGGCGCCTGGCTCAACGATGCGAAAGCCACCTGTTTCGTGGTGGAAAACGGTCGCCGCGCCATCCACTGGCTGATCGACCAGGGTGTCCCTTTCACCAAGGACGAAACCGGCTACCACCTGACCCGCGAAGGCGGCCACAGCGCCCGCCGCGTCATCCACGTGGCGGACGCTACCGGCGCTGCCGTGCAGAAAACGCTGACGGAAAAGGTGCGCAGCCATCCCAACATTCAGGTATTCGAGGATCACATCGCCGTCGACCTGATCACCGGCAAGCACCTCGGGCACAGCGAGGACAACCGCTGCTACGGCGCCTACGTGCTGGATGACAGCACGGGCGAAGTACACACCTTCGCCGCCGCCAGCACCCTGCTCGCCACGGGCGGCGCGGGCAAGGTTTATCTGTTCACCACCAACCCGGACACCTCCACCGGCGACGGCATCGCCATGGCTTGGCGCGCCGGCTGCCGAGTGTCGAACATGGAATTCATCCAGTTCCATCCGACCTGCCTCTACCACCCCAACGCCAAATCCTTCCTCATTTCGGAAGCCGTGCGCGGCGAGGGCGGGCTGCTGAAGCTGCCGGACGGCAGCCGCTTCATGCCGGAACACGACGAACGCGCCGAACTCGCGCCACGCGACATCGTCGCCCGCGCCATCGACTTCGAGATCAAGAAGCGCGGCCTGGACTGCGTTTATCTCGACATCTCGCACAAGGGCGAGGCTTTCGTCCGCGAGCATTTTCCGAACATTTACGCCCGCTGTCTGGAACTGGGCATCGACATCACCCGCGAACCGATCCCGGTCGTCCCCGCCGCCCACTACACCTGCGGCGGCGTCGTCTGCGACCTCAACGGGCGCACCGACGTGGCGGGCCTGTACGTTGCCGGCGAAGCCTCCTGCACCGGCCTGCACGGCGCCAATCGCCTGGCTTCCAATTCGTTGCTCGAATGTCTGATCTTCGCCGAAGCCGCGGTCAATGACATGCTGGCGCAAGCCTCGGCGAAGCCGCCCAAACTGCCGGAATGGGACGCCAGCCGCGTCACCGACGCCGACGAGGAAGTGGTGATTTCGCACAACTGGGACGAGCTGCGCCGCTTCATGTGGAACTACGTCGGCATCGTCCGCACGACAAAACGCCTGAAACGCGCCCTGCACCGCGTGCATCTGCTGCGCAGCGAAATTGACGAGTTTTACTCGCACTTCCGCGTCAGCCATGATCTGATCGAACTGCGCAATCTGGTGCTGACGGCCGAACTCATCATCCGCTGCGCCCTGCTGCGCAAGGAAAGCCGCGGCCTGCACTACTCCCCGGATTACCCGGAAACGCTGGACAAGGCCCGCAGCACGGTACTCAAGCCGCCGCGCCCAAAGCACTGAAAGCCGCCCGCCAACGCAGAAAGACGCGCAGGCGGCGAAAATCCTCGCGCGCCAGACAATCGGGCGTGACGACCAGACTGTGCCGCCGGCCATCCGGTGCTTCCAGGCGCAGCACGGTCAGCCAGGGATGCACGACGGCCCCCGGCACACAGCGCGCGGCGCTGAACGCCGTTTGCCCGGCAAGCCGGATCTTCACGCCGCCGTCAGCCGCCAGTTCGAGGGCCGTAATCTCCGGCCGGAGTCGCCGGAAAATCCAGCCGCCCCAGACACCAAGCAGCGCCGCGGCAAGCAGGCGGAACGGCACAGGGACGGGATAGCTCAGGATCAGCAGCAGCCCGCAAGCCAGCAGCAGACTAAAAACGCGCGGCTGTAAACGCGAACGGTGCAGCCCGAGAACAATCGGTAGCTGCACCGTTTCTATCCGGCGGGAAGGATCAGAGCGCGGTCAAATGCGCTTGAACACCAGCGAGCCGTTGGTTCCGCCGAAGCCGAAATTGTTCTTCAGCGCCACGTCGATCTTCATCGGCCGCGCCGCGTTGGCGCAGTAGTCCAGGTCGCATTCCGGGTCCTGGTTGAAAATGTTGATGGTCGGCGGCGAGATCTGGTGATGAATCGCCAGCACCGTGAACAGCGACTCGACGCCGCCCGCGCCGCCAAGCAGGTGGCCGGTCATCGACTTGGTCGAATTGACCACGATGGATTTCTGCGCATCGCCGAAGGCCGCCTTGATGGCGTCCGACTCGTTCTTGTCGCCGAGCGGCGTGGACGTGCCGTGCGCGTTCACATACTGCACGTCGGCGGGCGTCACGCCGGCGTTCTTCAGCGCGTTGACCATGGAGCGGCGCGGGCCGTCCATGTTCGGCGCGGTGATGTGGTAGGCGTCGGCGCTCATGCCGTAGCCGGCGACTTCGGCGTAGATCTTCGCGCCGCGCGCCTTGGCGTGCTCGTATTCTTCCAGCACCAGCACGCCCGCGCCCTCGCCGAGCACGAAGCCGTCGCGGTCCTTGTCCCACGGACGGCTGGCGGTGGCCGGATCGTCGTTGCGGGTGGACAGCGCGCGCGCCGCGCAGAAGCCGCCCAGGCCGAGCGGCGACACGGTCGATTCGGCGCCGCCGGCAACCATCACGTCGGCGTCGCCGTATTCGATGATGCGCGCCGCTTCGCCGATGGAATGGGTGCCGGTGGTGCAGGCGGTGACGATGGAGAGATTCGGCCCCTTGAAGCCGTACTCGATCGACAGGTTGCCGGAAATCATGTTGATGATCGAACCTGGCACGAAGAAGGGCGACACCTTGCGCACGCCGGCGACGGCGTATTCGTCCTTGGTCGCTTCGATCAGCGGCAAGGCACTGGGGCTGGCCCGCGATCGTCGGCGGCCCGCCGATGCCGGAGCCGATGGCAACGCCGACCCGCTCGGGATCGGCCGCGCCTTCCTGATCCAGACCGGCGTCGCGCACGGCCTGCATGCCGGCCGCCAGGCCGTAATGGATGAAGGTATCCATGCGGCGGGCGTCCTTGGCGGAAATGTATTGCGTGATGTCGAAATTCTTCACCTCGCCGGCAAACCGCACCGGGAAGGTCGACGTATCGAAACGGGTGATCGGGGCAATGCCGGAAACACCGGCGACGATGTTCTTCCAGCCCTCTTCGACGGTATTACCGACCGGGGAAATCAGGCCGAGGCCCGTAATGACGACTCTGCGACGTGCCAAGGTACGCTCCGCATAAAATGGCAAGGCCGGCCTTGGGGGCCGGCCTCGTTAGGTTGAATCCAGTGGAAGTGCTGCATTACCGGCGCAAGGCCGGCAAGGAATCACTTCTTGTTGGCGAGGATGTAATCGACAGCCTGCTGAACGGTCGTGATCTTCTCGGCCTGGTCGTCCGGAATTTCGCACTCGAATTCCTCTTCCAGCGCCATGACCAGCTCGACGGTATCCAGCGAATCCGCGCCTAGATCGTCCACGAAGGAGGACTCATTCTTGATGTCCGCTTCGTTCACGCCCAGTTGTTCGGCGACGATCTTCTTGACGCGCTCTACGATGTTATCCATTCAAAAAACTCCTTCCCCTCGGGGGTACGAAAAAAAACGTGTCGATTTTACCAAAAGCCGGGCTTTGGTGTAATCAATCCATAAACATGCCGCCATTCACATGCACGGTGGTGCCGGTGACATAGGCGGCGGCGGGTGAAACCAGGAAACCGACCGCTCCGGCCACGTCTTCCGGCGTGCCGGCGCGCGCCAGCGGAATCGAGGCCAGCATGGCGGCTTTCTGTTCTTCGGTCAGGGCGTGCGTCATGTCGGTGGCGATGAAGCCGGGCGCGACGCAGTTGACGGTGATGTTGCGACTGCCCAATTCGCGGGCCAGCGCGCGGGTCAACCCGGCGACGCCGGCCTTGGCGGCGCAGTAGTTGGCCTGCCCGGCGTTGCCGGAATAACCGACCACCGACGAAATATTGACGATGCGACCGAAACGCATCTTCATCATGCCGCGCATGACGCCGCGCGACAGACGGAAAACCGCTTTCAGATTGGTGTCGATGACGGCATCCCACTCGTCGTCACTCATGCGCAGTGTAAGGTTGTCGCGGGTAATGCCGGCATTGTTGACCAGGATGCCGATGGCGCCGAATTCCTTGGCGAGATCCGCGAGCAGCGCATCGCTGCCCGCCGCGTCGGTGACGTCGAGCGCCACGCCCTTGCCCTTGACCCCGGCTTCGGCGAGGTAGGCGCTGATCTGCGCCGCGCCGTTGTCGCTGGTGGCGGTGCCGATCACGGTCGCGTCCTGGCGGCCCAGTTCGAGCGCGATGGCGCGGCCAATGCCGCGGGTGGCGCCGGTAACGAGAGCAATCTTGTCGTTCAGCATGGCTTACTCCAGACCCAGGTTGGCTTCGATCGCCGCCGCATCGGCCAGCGCCACGCCGGCCACGCCATCGGCGCAGCGCTTGGTCAGGCCGGCCAGCACCTTGCCGGGGCCGCATTCGGCCACCGTCGTGACGCCCATCGCCGCCATCTTCTGGATGGTTTCCACCCAGCGCACCGGCTTGTAGGCCTGACGAACCAAGGCATCCTTGATGCGCGCCGGGTCGTTTTCGATCGCCACGTCGACGTTGTTGATGACCGGAATCCGCGGTGCCTTGAACTCCAGTTCCGCCAGCCGCGCCGCCAGCTTGTCGGCTGCCGGGCGGATCAGCGAGGAATGGAAAGGGGCCGAAACCGGCAGCGCCTTCGCCATTTTCGCGCCGCGTTCCTTGCAGGCGATCATGGCGCGCTCGACGGCGGCCTTGTGGCCGGCGATCACGGTCTGGCCGTTGGCGTTGAAATTGACCGGCTCGACGACCTCACCCTGCGCCGCCTCGGAACAGGCGGCAACGATGCCCGCGTCGTCCAGACCGAGCACGGCAGCCATCGCCCCGGTGCCGAGCGGCACCGCTTCCTGCATGGCGGCGGCGCGCAGGCGCACCAGCGGCACGGCGTCCTTGAAATCAAGGACGCTGGCCGCGACCAGCGCCGAGTACTCGCCCAGGCTGTGTCCGGCCACGACGGCCGGCAGGCGGCCGCCTTTTTCCAGCCACAGACGCCAGGCGGCGATCCCTGCGGTCAGCATGACCGGCTGCGTGTTGACCGTCTGCGTCAGCAATTCGGCCGGGCCGTCGGCGACTATCGCCCACAGATCGTCGCCGAGCGCGGCGGAAGCCTCGTCAAAGGTGGCGCGCACCACGGCGGCGTCGCCATAAGCGGCCATCATGCCAACGCTCTGCGAGCCTTGGCCGGGAAATACGAAAGCAAAAGACATGTTCTGCGTCTCCTTCGATCAGAATTCAAGCAGGGCGGCACCCCAGGCGAAACCGCCGCCGATGCCTTCGAGCAGCACTTTCTGGCCGCGCCGGATGCGCCCGTCACGCACCGCCTCGTCGAGCGCCAGCGGCACCGAGGCGGCGGAGGTGTTGCCGTGGCGATCCACCGTCACCACCACTTTTTCCGGCGCAATGCCGAGTTTCCTGCCGGTGGCGTCGATGATGCGCAGATTGGCCTGATGCGGAATCAGCCAGTCGACGTCCGTCGTCGCAATGTCTGCCGCCGCGCACACTTCCTGCGCGATTTCGGCCAGCACGCGCACGGCAAATTTGAACACCGCCTGCCCGTCCATGCGCAGGAAGGGGTCGCCCGTCACCTGGCCGCTGCTGATTTGCCCCGGCACGTTGAGGATGCCGGCGTAGCTGCCGTCGGCGTGCATGGCCGTGGCCAGAATGCCGGGCCGTTCGGCGGCTTCGAGCACCACCGCCCCGGCGCCGTCGCCGAACAGCACGCAGGTGCCGCGGTCCTGCCAGTCGAGAATGCGCGAAAACACTTCGGCGCCGATCACCAGCGCCTTTTGGTGGCTGCCGGAGCGGATGAACTTTTCGGCAATGCCCAGCGCGTAGGCGAAACCGGCACACACCGCCTGCACGTCGAAGGCCGTGGCACCCTTGTTGCCCAATTGCGCCTGAATCAGACAGGCGGTGCTGGGAAAGATGAAATCCGGCGTCGACGTAGCGACGATGATGAGATCCAGCGCCTGAGCGTCAATGCCGGCCATGTCGAGGGCGCGGCGGGCGGCTTCCAGCCCGAGCTGGCTCGACGTGGCGCCGGCCGGGGCCAGATGCCGGCTACGAATGCCGGTGCGGCTGGCGATCCACTCGTCCGACGTATCGATGCCGCGCGCCGCCAGGGCGTCGTTGCTGACGGCTTCGCCCGGCAGGTAGCTGCCGGTTCCGGTAATCCGTGCGTACATATCAGGAAACCTCCGCCGCGGCGTCTGTCGCAGACAATTGCGCCATTTGCCCGGCAATCCGCTCGACGACCCGGTTCTGCGCCGCATCGCGGGCGCGGGCCAGGGCGTGATAAAAGGACAGGATGTCGGCCGAACCGTGACTCTTCACGGAAATGCCTTTCAGGCCAAGCAGCACCGCGCCGTTGTAGCGGCGCGGATCGAGCCGCTGCTTGAAACGTTTGAGCACGGGCAGGGCCACCAGCGCAACCAGCCGGGTCAGCAGGTTGCGCGAAAACTCCGTTTTCAGGAGATTCGCCAGCATCTGCGCCACCCCTTCCGAGGATTTCAGGGCCACGTTGCCGACGAAGCCGTCGCAGACGATGACGTCCGCCTCATGCCGGTAGATGCCGTCGCCCTCGACGTTGCCGATGAAGTTGAGGCCGGACGCCTTGAGCAGTTGCGCGGCTTCCTTCACCACTTCATTGCCCTTGATGTCTTCCGAGCCGATGTTGAGCAGGCCGACGCGCGGGCGCTCCAGATGATCCACCGCCGAGGCCAGCATGGCCCCCATGACGCCGAATTGCAGGAGATCCTGCGCCGTGCAGTCGACGTTGGCTCCCAGGTCGAGCATATGCACATGGCCGCCGTCGGCGGTCGGCAGGATCGGACACAGGGCCGGGCGGTCGATGCCGGGCAGCATTTTCAGCACGAAGCGGGAAATCGCCATCAGCGCGCCGGTATTACCGGCGGAGAGGCAGGCATCGGCCTCATCGGCCTTGACCAGATTGAGGGCGACGCGCATCGAGGCGTCTTTCTTGCTGCGCAACGCCTGCGCGGGCGCTTCGTCCATGCCGATCACTTCCGAGGCATGTTTGAGCCGCAGGCGGGAATTGCCCTCCTCGCCCACCAGCAGCGGCCGCAACAAGGCCTCCTGGCCGACCAGGATAAGTTCAACCGCCGGATTTTCCCTGAGAAAACGGAGCGCCGCCGGCACCGTCACCGACGGTCCGTGGTCTCCCCCCATGCAATCAATGGCGATGCGGGTTGTCATGGCAAAAGAAAGGGCAGGCGCTTCGCGAGAAGCCCTGCCCCGGCCTCGAATGATTACTCGCCCTTGCCCTTGAGGACTTTCTTGCCGCGGTAGAAGCCGCTCGGCGAGATGTGGTGGCGCAGGTGCGTTTCGCCCGTGGTCGGCTCGATGGCGATCGGCGCGGCGCTCAGGAAATCGTGCGCACGGTGCATGCCACGCTTGGACGGGGACTTCTTGTTCTGTTGGACGGCCATGTTGTTACTCCAAAAAAATCAGTTCGGCTTGCCTTTGAAGCCAGCCAGCGCCGCAAACGGATTGATCCGTTCACCCGCATCGGCCGCACCGGGCAAGACACATCGTTCATGACGCGGCACCACCGGCAGGGAGAGGAGAATTTCGTCCTCGACCAGTTCCGCCACGTCCAGTTCCTTTTCCACCGGGAGGAAATCCCGGCTGTCGTCTTCCAGTTCGTCCTGGGACAGATCGGCATCCGCCGGCACCAACTCCAGCAGATTGTCGACTTCCAGTTGAAAAGGAATGGCGCTCAGGCAGCGCTGACAGGCCAGCGGAATCGTTCCGCTCACCGTCAGGCGCAGCAGGAATTCCCCGCGCGCGCCGCGCATGCCTTCCAGATGCCAGGCCACTTCCCCCGACACCTCCGCCAGCAGGTCATGCAGGCGCTCCAGGCCGGAAACCGCCAGCGTTCCTTGCAGAACGCGCGCCTCGCGGGCAAAGAGAAAGGCGTCGTTGATCCTTTTCAATTTGAATCTGTTGCGACTTAAACGGCGGATGATATTATTTTTGGCTCGCCAAGTCAAAGAAAAACCAGCGCCACACTGACCTCAGATACGCCATGCCCGAACTCGTTCTCGCTTCCACCTCCCCCTACCGCCGCGAGCTGCTTTCCCGGCTCGGTCTGCCCTTCACCGTCGCCAACCCGGACACCGACGAAACGCCGCTGCCCGGCGAAACGCCGCAGGCACTCGCCTTGCGGCTGGCCGAGGCGAAAGCCCGCGCCGTGGCGGACGCGCACCCGCAGGCGCTGATCATCGGCAGCGATCAGGTCGCCACCGCACACGGCAAAATCTACGGCAAGCCCGGCACGCATGAGCGCGCCGTGGCGCAATTGCGCGAACTGTCCGGCCAGAGCGTCAATTTCTATACCGCCCTCTGCCTCCACGACAGCCGCAGCGGCGCCAGCCAGATCTGCGGCGTGCCTACCCTGGTCAGGTTCCGCGCGCTCGGCGACGACGAAATCGAAAACTACCTCGCCCGCGAACCCGCCTACAACTGCGCCGGCTCCGCCAAATCCGAGGGACTGGGCATCGCGCTCCTGGACAGCCTTTCCGGCGACGATCCGAACGCCCTCGTCGGCCTGCCGCTGATCGCCCTGTGCGCCATGCTGCGCCAGGCCGGCATGAATCCTCTGGCATGAGCGGCACGCTCTATCTGATCCCGGTGCCGCTCGGCCCCGGGGCGCCGCAGGCGGTGCTGCCGCCGCATACCCTCGCCGCCGTGCAGCCGCTGCGTCATTTCGTGGTCGAAAACGCCAAGAGCGCCCGCGCCTTCCTGAAGGCCGCCGGCACCGCCTTGCCCTTGCAGGAATTGCAGTTGAGCGAACTCAACGAGCACAGCCGACCGGCCGACGTCGCGCCGCTGCTGACGCCGCTGCTGGCCGGACACGACGTGGGCCTGCTGTCGGAAGCCGGCTGCCCCGCGGGGGGCCCGCCCCCCCCCCGCCACTTCGCCAGCAAGGCGCAGATGTTCGAGGGGCTGATCGAATTCATCGAACACAGCCTCTTTGGCGTCATCAACCAGATCACCGCGCAGGAAGAAAAAGGCTTTCGCCAGCTCGAACTGATCCTCGGCCTGCTCCTGAGCTTCGCCCAGAAAAACCGCGGCATGACGCGGGTGCTGATCGGCGACGCCCTGGTCAATGAAAACGAGCGCCTGCAAGCGCGCATCAATGCGCTGCTCGACAAAATCGAAGCAGCGCTCAAGCAGGCGCTGCGCATCGCCGCCACCCAGGAAAACTTCCGCCCCGACGCCGATTTCGGCGCGCTCGCCAACCTGCTGCGCTGCTACGCCGTCGGCCGCTGGGAGCAATACGCCCGCTCCGCCTTCACCCGCGAACCCACGGCGCAATGGCCGCAGCAATGGCCGATGCTGTATTACGCCTGTCTGTCGCAAATGGGGCAGGCGCGTCCGGGAAATTCTGAATAAATCAAAACCGTTCGGGCCAAGCCTGAGGTAGTGCTAGGGCGGTTGCTCTGGCAAAGCTTCCCTAAGGATTGTCTGAGCAAGTCCAAACTTCAGCACAGCCAAGTCGTAACCATTGATTTATTGATGTGGAAATTTTTGCGAAGACACTTGCTCAAACCACCCTTAGTAGATGTATAGCAAACTGTCATTCACCTATACCGCGCGCACAAACCGAAGCAAGAGGCCTTAGATATTTAATGACAAACGCAAAAACCACCATTATTACTTTGTTCTTATTGACTCTCTTCGGCTGCGCTTCTTCACTGGATATCGAAAAATTTAAGGCCAGTATTGAAACCCAAGAAAAAAATGGGCCGCACACCATCTCCAGATGCGTATATATACCATTCAAATACGAAAGACAGGTTGAGCGCCCCTTCTCTCACTGCGCCTACATCCAGAACCCGACTGGATTCTATCTATATACACGCAACAAAGAGACGCAAAATTATCAAGAAACACACGCCATTCCATACGAGAGCATTGGCTGCGCAATCCATTACAAAAACGGCCCACTCAAAGGAGTTATTGCCCTCCTAACCAATAGTCAAATGTTCTACATTAACCTGCTTGCCCCTTCGCAAGACACTGCAAATCAACAAGCCAGAAACCAAGCCCTAACTGGCCTAAAGGATCACGACATAAAAATATATGAATACGAGAGCAAAGCATCAAGCCCATTATTGACCTATGAGTTCAAGCTGAATTATTTCTGCACAAAAACGGGAAAATCAAAATAAACCTGAGTCGTTTCGACCCGTGCGATCTTGCATGCTTTCGTGGACTGATTTTATGAATAAGGCCTTCGGGTACCCTTGCGAAGATAGACTAGAGCCTGTTCACAGTTTCGGATTTGTGTTTACATTCTGGAATTTGGATGTGAGGCATGGATCGGCGAATGTTGAACGACGCACAATGGTTTCGGATTGCTGGATTATTGCCTGGCAAGCCGACGGACAAAGGCGGACGTGCTGCCGATAACCGACGTTTTGTCGAGGCGGTTCTGTACCTTGCCCGTACCGGATCGCCTTGGCGAGATTTACCCGAAGAGTTGGGAAACTGGCACTCGGTATATGTCCGGTTTGCGCGTTGGGAAGAGTACGGCGTCTGGCATCGTGTGGCTGAAGCTCTCCAAGGTGAAGCTGACTTAGAAGAGCTATTCATTGATGCCACGATCGTCCGCGCCCACCAGCATGCGGCCGGCGCACCCAAAAAAACGATAGCGATCAAGCGATCGATCGCTCGCGGGGCGGACTGACCACCAAGGTTCATGCCTGTGTCGATGCGCTGGGCAACCCGGTCCGCCTGATTCTGACGGCCGGCCAAGTGGCTGATGTCACACAAGGGGCTGCCTTGATTGAGGCAATCCCGAGCGGCGCTGTCATCGCCGACAAAGGTTACGACAGCGATGCCTTAGTCGACATCATCGAGGCCTCCGGTGCCGAAGCGATCATCCCGCCACACAGTAATTGCAACACCCAACGCAAAGCGACTGGCATCGCCACAAGGCACGAAACCTCGTCGAGCGATTCTTCAATCGCCTCAAGCAGTTCCGACGCATCGCGACCCGATACGACAAATTTGCCAGCCGATTCAACGCCTTTCTGCATCTCGTTTGTGTCTATATCTGGTTACTGTGAACACGCCCTAGGGTAGGGTTCTAAACTGGCCAAACCAAGCTACATTCGCCCGAGCACCACTTCCACCACGAAGCGGCTGCCGAAATAGGCCAGGATCAACAGAGAGAACCCGGCCAGGGTCAGGCGCAGGGCGCGCTTGCCGCGCCAGCCCCAGACGTGGCGGCCGCACAGCAGAACGGCGAAGATCACCCAGGAGGCGATGGCGAAGAAGGTCTTGTGATCCAGGGTCAGCGGCTTGCCGAAAATCTGCTCGGAGAAGAACAGCCCGCTGCCCACCGCCATGCTCAGCAGCAGGAAGCCGAGCATCAGCATGCGGAACAGCAGCGTTTCCATCGCCATGAGGGAAGGCAGGCTGCCCAGGCTGCGCCGCACCACGCGGCGGTGCAGCATCTTTTCCGTGAAACCCATGAAAATGGCGTGCAGGGCGGCCAGGGTGAGCAGGCTGTAGGCCAGCATGGCGGCGAGGAAATGAAACTGGAAGCCGATGGCGTCGGCGTGCGCCACCAGATGCCCCTGCCGGAACAAAACCGGCAGCAGCGCGCAGACGGCGGCCAGCGGCAGCACCATGGGCTGCATGCCTTCCATACGGGCCATGAAACTTTCCAGCCAGTAGATCAGCACCGCCAGCCACATCATCAGCGACAGGGCGAGCGCGAAGGAAAAATACATGCCGCCGTCGCCGAGCAGACTGCTCAACACGGCATAGGCATGCACCGCGAGCACGCCGCCGATGGCGGCGCGTTCCCACAGGTGCATCGGGCAGGCGACGCACTGATCCTGCCGGTCGCGCCAGCGGGTATTCCAGAAATGGAAGGCGAGCGCGGCATAAAGCGCGGCGGCCAGGCTGTGCGGGAAAAGCTGAATTACAATATCGACCATTCCGCAATTCTACTCGAAGCCCACCTGACATGCTCGACAACCTGACCACACGCCTCGCGCGTGTCATGAAAACCCTCAAGGGCGAGGCCCGCCTGACCGAATCCAACATCGCCGACGCCCTGCGCGAAGTGCGCATGGCGCTGCTCGAAGCCGACGTCGCCTTGCCGGTGGTCAAGGATTTCATCGCGGCGGTCAAGGAAAAGGCCGTCGGCCAGGAAGTGATCGGCTCGCTCAATCCGGGACAGGCGCTGATCGGCGTGGTGCACGGCGAACTCACCCGGCTGATGGGGGAAGCGCACGAGGGCATCAACTTCAATACCCAACCCCCGGCCATCGTCCTCATGGCCGGTTTGCAGGGCGCCGGCAAGACGACCACGGTCGGTAAACTGGGCAAGCTGCTGCGCGAAACCCACAAGAAAAAGGTGCTGGTCGTTTCCTGCGACGTCTATCGCCCGGCCGCCATCGAACAGTTGAAATCGGTCGCCAGCCAGGCCGAAGTGGATTTCTTCCCCTCCGCCGTCGGCGAGAAGCCGGAAGCCATTGCCGCCGCCGCCATCGACTGGGCCAAGCGCCACTACCACGACGTGCTGCTGATCGACACCGCCGGGCGGCTCGCCATCGACGAGGCGATGATGGACGAAATCAAGCGCCTGCACGCTGCGGTGCGCCCCATCGAAACGCTGTTCGTGGTGGACGCCATGCTCGGCCAGGACGCGGTGAACACCGCCCGCGCCTTCAACGAAGCCCTGCCGCTGACCGGCGTCGTCCTCACCAAACTGGACGGCGACGCGCGCGGCGGCGCGGCGCTGTCGGTGCGCCACATCACCGGCAAACCGATCAAGTTCGCGGGCGTCGGCGAAAAACTCTCCGGCCTGGAAGCCTTCCACCCCGAACGCATGGCCTCGCGCATCCTCGGCATGGGCGACGTGCTGTCGCTGATCGAGGAAGCCAAGAAAGGCATCGACGAGGAAAAAGCCCTGGCCTTCGCCAAGAAGCTCAAATCCGGCAAGGGCTTCGATCTCAACGATTTCAAGGCGCAGATCGGCCAGATGCGTGCCATGGGCGGCATGAGTTCGCTCATGGACAAGCTGCCGGCGCAGTTCGCGCAGGCTGCCGGGCCCCTGCCGGCAGGGGCCGAAAACAAGATGATCGGCCGCGTCGAAGGCATCATCAACTCCATGACCCCGGCCGAACGCGCCAAGCCGGAACTCATCAAGGCCAGCCGCAAACGCCGCATCGCCACTGGCGCGGGCGTGCCGGTGCAGGAAGTGAACCGCCTGCTCAATCAGTTCGAGCAGACGCAGAAAATGATGAAGCAGTTTTCCAAGGGCGGCATGGGCAAACTCATGCGCGGCATGAAGGGCATGCTGCCGGGGATGGGGGGAATGGGCGGTTTCGGGCGTTAGACGGCAAACATGAAGCGCCCGCATTGCAATCAGCCTGCCAGCGCCTGCTCTCGCGTCATCAATCAACGTTGGAGCCTGCCATAATGCGGCGCTTGTTTCGTGGCCCACGATCGCTGATTGGCCTTGTATATTCGACGTTTGGCCTGATCCTGGCTGGCCCTTTCTTTCGCCAAGGTGAAGCTCGCCTTGAAAATCTCTGGTACATCTACATGACACCGATGTTCGACGAAGAGAGTTCTGTCGTGCTCTTTCTCGTTGCACTGACCTCGCTCGGAATTGGTGCTGTTTACTTCCTGAGTTATTTCTTCGACAGCCTTGCAGAATATTTGTCGGATCAAAGCATTGGGCGCTTGACCTTTGGGCTTTCTGTTGCATTGGCCATCGTTGCCATGACCCACTTCAGCCGCCCCATCGCAAGTGCATTTTTCTTTCTAGGCATCCCGCTTTGCGCTTGGTCCTGGTTCCGCGCAGACCCTGATGACAACTGGTAAGGGACGCGCCGCAAGTGGCACCTGTTTGAGCCAGAGTTAGGCACCAAAACTAATTCACTGCTGCGCCAGCGCCGGCGGTTTGCTGTAAGCCCAGTGGCGCTCCCAGGCACCGCGCACCAGATTGGGGTATTCCGCCCGCCCGAGGCTGCCGTTGTAACGGCCCAAGGCGCGGTAGAGGTCGCCTTTTTCGATGTCCAGATAGTGACGCAGGATGGTGCAGCCGTAGCGCAGATTGGTGCGCAGGTCGAACAGCGAATCCTCCGGCTGGCCGATCACCTTCACCCAGAACGGCATGACCTGCATGTAGCCGCGCGCGCCGGCCGAGGACACGGCGTATTTGCGGAACCCCGACTCCACCTGAATCAGTCCGAGCACCAGTTGCGGATCAAGTCCGGCGCGGGTGGCTTCGTAGTGCACGCTGCGCAAGAGGTCGAGGCGGTATTCCCGATCCGGCAGGCGTTTTTCCAGGCGCGGCGACATGGCCGCCAGCCAGTCGGCGGCTTCCAGCGGCGAGCGGAAGGAGCTGGCCGCTGGCCGGGTGTCCGACACCGCCTTGTGCAAGGCGGCGCGCACGCTGGCGGCGAGCGGCTCGTACTGCTGCGCCCCGGCCCAGGCGGCTGCGGCGCAGAAAAACAGGATGAGTCCGATCAGGCGGCGCACAGTCTGCCTTTCAGCCAATCGACGCAGGCGTCCGCCGCCAGCAGGGTCGCCTCGGCCTCGCTGCGGCCCTTGTATTCGACCAGCCCGCTGGCCAGACCGCGCTCGCCGATCACCACGCGGTGCGGCACGCCGATCAGTTCCATGTCGGCGAACATGACGCCCGGACGCTCGTTGCGATCGTCGAGCACGACGTCGATGCCAGCGCCGCAAAGCTCGGCGTACAGACGATCCGCCGCCGCCTTGACGGCCTCGCTCTTGTGATAGCCCATCGGCACGATGGCGACGGCAAACGGCGCAATCGCCGCTGGCAAAACGATGCCGCGCTCGTCGTTGCCCTGCTCGATGGCCGCACCGACAATGCGCGAGACGCCGATGCCGTAGCAACCCATTTCCATGATCTGCGACTTGCCGTTTTCGTCGAGGAAAGCGCAGTTGAGCGCCTTGGCGTATTTCGTGCGCAGCTGGAAGATATGGCCGACTTCGATGCCACGGCAGATTTCCAGCAACCCTTTGCCGTCGGGCGAGGAGTCGCCCGCCACTGCGTTGCGCAGGTCGGCTACTTCCGGCTCGGGCAGGTCGCGCCCGAAATTGACGCCGGTGAGATGAAAGCCCGCTTCGTTCGCACCGCACACGAAATCACTCATCGCCAGCACGGCGCGGTCGGCAAAAACCTTGATTTTTCCACTGACTTTGCCAATCTCCTCGCCCACCGGGCCGATATAGCCAGGAATGCAACCCAGGGCGGCGCTGACTTCTTCGTCGCTGGCAAAACGGAAAGCGCCCAGGCCGGGCAGCTTGCCCGCCTTGATCACATTCAGCGCATGGTCGCCGCGCAGCAACAACAGGGCAAAGGTTTTTTCTCCGCTGGTTTTCTCTCCCTCCTCCGGCGCATTGACCACGGCAATCGCCTTGACGACGCGAGTCAGATCGACGCCCAAAAATTGCGCCACGTCCGCGCATGCCGTCTGGCCCGGCGTCGCCACTTTCTGCATCGCCTGCTGCGCCGCGGCGCGCGGCGTTGCCGGGGCGACGGCTTCGGCCAGTTCGACGTTGGCGGCGTAGTCGGAATCCGGGCAGAAGGCGATGGCGTCCTCGCCGGAATCGGCCAGCACGTGAAACTCGTGCGAGCCGTCGCCGCCAATGGCCCCGGTATCCGCCGCCACGGCGCGGAATTTCAGGCCCAGGCGGGTGAAGATGCGGCTGTAGGTGGCATACATGTTGTCGTATTCGCGCGTCAGATCGGCGAACGAGGCATGGAAGGAATAGCCGTCCTTCATCAGGAATTCGCGCCCGCGCATGACACCAAAACGCGGCCTGATTTCATCGCGGAACTTGGTCTGGATCTGATAGAGATGGATCGGCAACTGGCGGTAGCTTTTCACGTCGCGGCGCACCACGTCGGTAATCACTTCCTCGTGCGTCGGGCCGATCACGAAATTGCGCTGGTGGCGATCCTTGAAGCGCAGCAATTCCGGGCCGTAGGCCGGGCCGCGCCCGGATTCTTCCCATAATTCAAAGGGTTGCACTGCTGGCATCAAGAGTTCCAGCGCGCCAGCGGCATTCATTTCCTCGCGCACGATGTTTTCCACCTTGCGTAACACCCGCAGCCCGAGCGGCATCCAGGTGTAGATGCCGGCTGCCGCGCGCTTGATGTAGCCCGCCCGCAGCATCAGCTTCTGGCTGACCACTTCGGCATCGGCGGGCGCTTCCTTGAGGGTGGTGAAGAAAAACTGCGAGGTGCGCATGAAAAGACTCTGCAAAGCGTGAAAGGCGCGATTTTACACCGCCTCCGGCCGGGCCGGCGTACCCTGCTTTGCATGCGCCGGCCCTTTGTGGAAGAATCGGGGCAACCCAATTATTTTCAGCAGGTTTTTCTATGCTCGATCGCGAAGGCTTTCGCCCGAACGTCGGCATCATTCTATGCAACGCCAAAAACGAGGTTTTCTGGGGCAAACGCGTCCGCGAACATTCCTGGCAGTTTCCGCAAGGCGGCATCAAGCGCGGGGAATCCCCCGAAGCGGCGATGTTCCGGGAACTGCACGAAGAAGTCGGATTGCTTCCGGAACACGTCCGCATCCTCGGTCGCACCCGCGGCTGGCTACGCTACGAAGTGCCGACGCAATGGATCAAGCGCGAATGGCGCGGCTCCTACAAAGGCCAGAAACAGATCTGGTTCCTCTTGCGCCTGACCGGCCGCGACAGCGACATCTGCCTGCGCGCCACCAGCAAACCGGAGTTCGACGCTTGGCGCTGGCACGATTACTGGGTGCCGCTGGATGCGGTGATCGAATTCAAGCGCGGCGTCTACGAGCAGGCGCTCGGCGAGTTGGTGCGTTTTCTCGAACCGGGCCGCCAGCGCCTGTCCAAACCCGGAGAAGCAAAATGAACCTGCGCGCCACGCTGGTCTTGCTGACGCTGCTTCTCGGCCTGCCCTGCGCCGCCCTGGCCTTCGACGAGGACGAAGACACCGGCCCCTGGCAGGAAAAAGCCGTTACCCTGCCGCCGCAGCCGCAGGCCGCCAACCTGCAATCCTTTTACGTCAGCGCGGCCACGCGCAACCAGTTCTTCATCGACACCGCCAGCCTCACGGTCGATGAAGATGGTGTCGTGCGCTATGTCCTGGTCGTGGAAACCGCTGGCGGCGCGCGCAACGTCACCTATGAAGGCATGCGCTGCGAGAGCGCCGAAAAACGCATCTACGCAACCGGGCGTCACGACGGCCAATGGACCAAATCGCGTAACGACAACTGGCAGAGAATCAGCAACCACCCGGTCAATCGCCAGCACGCCGCCCTGTTCGCCGATCACTTCTGCCCCGGCGGCGTCATCACCCGCAACCGCGACACCGCCCTCGACAGCCTGCGCCACGGCCCGCGCAATCTCGACCGGATCACTTACTGAAACATGCTGCCTGACCGCCTCATTCTCGAATTCGACCGCGTCCTGCGCACCCTCGCCGCACCGGCGCGCAGCGCCCGCCCCACGCCCGGGGCCGATTTGCCGGAAACCGCACTGGATGAAGCGCAGCGCCGCGATACGATAGGTCTGATGCGGGTCAATCACTGTGGCGAAGTCTGCGCCCAGGCGCTTTACCAGGGGCAGGCGCTCACCTCGCGCCAACCGGCGGTACGCGCCGCGCTGCAACAGGCCGCCGACGAAGAAACCGAACACCTGGCCTGGACCGAGCAGCGCCTGCGCGAACTCGGTGGCCGCACCAGCATGCTCAATCCCCTGTGGTATCTGGGTTCGCTCGGCCTGGGGGTGGGGGCGGGCATTCTCGGCGACCGCTGGAATCTCGGCTTTCTCTCCGCCACCGAGCGACAGGTGGAAGCACACCTGAACAGCCACCTCGAACGCCTGCCGCCGGAAGACCGGCGTTCACGCGCCATCGTCGAGCAGATGCGCGAAGACGAAGCCCGCCACGCCGACATGGCCGACGCCTACGGCGCAGCGCAACTGCCCGCGCCCGTGCAATCCGCGATGCGCCTCATGGCGGGCGTCATGACGCGCATCGCGCACCGCATCTGAAAACCACACCCTGAAACGGCTCGCCGGGACGTACCCTGGCAGCAGCAGGACGCAGGATCAGGCTTGGTTTTCCGCGTCCGCTTCCTCGACGATTTCGTAATCCGCCGTAATGTCGGCCGTTTCACCGAGCATGATGGACGCCGAACAATATTTGGTCTTGGATAGCTCCACCGCGCGCGCCACCGCCTCCGGTTTCAACTTGCGCCCCGTCACGCGGTAGTGAAAGTGGATTTTGGTAAACACCTTGGGATCTTCCGTTGCCCGCTCGGACGAAAGACTCACCACGCAACCGCTGACCGCCTGTCGGCTTTTCTTCAGGATCATCACCACATCGAAGGCACTGCAACCGCCCGCCCCCGCCAGCAACAGTTCCATCGGGCGCGGCCCCAGATTACGTCCGCCAGCTTCCGGCGCGCCATCCATCACCAGCGCATGCCCGCTACCGGTTTCCGCCATGAACGACATACCGGCATCCGCCCCAACCCAACGCACCACACAATCCATACTGCCTCCTTGCGAAAAGCCGGATTCTAAATGAGGAAGCAGCCAGACGGGCGCAGCCAGGAACGATCTCCTCCGCAGCATGAATTGCGCAAAAAGCGGCATGCTGCGCCGCAACATAAACGAGCACACAAAAGGCCCGCAGCGGGCCCAGTGACAGCATTAACTTATCCAAAAACATTTCACCAAAATCACTTAATTTTCAATTTTTTCATCGAACTAAATAATATAAATATCACAAATTTATACATCAATCACAATATTGTGCGTCGCACAATATTTCTTGCTCCGCACATTTTTTTCCTGCACAATGGGAACCGTTCGAGCCGGAAGCAAACAAGCAGCAACGCAACCGACTCCAGATTGTCTCCTCCACCCTCCTCTTTTGGTGTGGATTTAACGCGGCTCACGGGCCGCGTTTTTTTTGCCTGAAATTCACAAGCGAAGCCGGCCGCCTGCCCGCCTCGCGCAATTTTTTCCCCTACACGATTGACACCCCCTTCAGTCGCAAGTAGAATCCACGGCTTTCTCAAATCTGCGCCCATTTTTCAGGACGGCACACATGAAAACGTTTTCCGCGAAGCCACATGAGGTGAAGCGCGAGTGGTTTGTGGTAGACGCCACAGACAAAGTGCTCGGCCGCCTCGCCACCGAAATTGCCCGCCGCCTGCGTGGCAAGCACAAGGCCATCTACACCCCGCACATCGATACCGGCGATTTCATCGTCGTTACCAATGTCGACAAGATCACCGTCACCGGCAACAAGGCCGAGGACAAGAAGTACTACCGCCACTCCGGTTATCCGGGCGGTATCTACGAAACCAACTTCAAGAAATTGCAGCAGCGCTTCCCGGCCCGCACGCTGGAAGCCGCCGTCAAGGGCATGCTGCCGAAGGGTCCGCTGGGCTACGCCATGCTGAAGAAGCTCAAGTGCTACGCCGGCGACCAGCATCCGCACACCGCCCAGCAGCCGAAGGCTCTGGAAATTTAAGGAGTTTTCTCATGGCTGAAGGTTATTTCTACGGTACCGGCCGCCGCAAGAGCGCGGTGGCACGGGTTTTCATGAAACGCGGTTCCGGCGCCATCGTCGTGAACGGCAAGCCGGTCGACGAGTTCTTCTCGCGTGAAACCGGCCGCATGATCGTGCGCCAGCCGCTGGCCCTGGTCGAGCAGCTCGAAGGCTTTGACATCAAGGTCAACGTCACCGGCGGCGGCGGAGACCGCCCAAGCCCGCGCCCGAAAGGGGCGGATGCCGCCGCCGGGGCGGCCGTCGCCGACAAAGCCGGTGCCGTGCGCCACGGCATCACCCGCGCCCTGATCGAGTTCGACGCAGCGCTGAAGCCGACCTTGTCCAAGGCCGGTTTCGTGACCCGCGACGCGCGCGAAGTGGAACGGAAGAAGGTCGGTTTCCACAAGGCACGCCGCCGCAAGCAATTCTCGAAGCGCTGATCCACGACGGATATTCCGCAAAAACCGCCTCCGGGCGGTTTTTCGTTTTCCGGCATCCGCGTTATTATCGATCTTCCCGCCGCCGCCCCTTTCTCCTGCATGCCCACTCCCGCCATCAGCCTGCGCCTGAAACGCTTCCGCCATCGTTTTGGCATCGCGGCACCGCGCGTCGTCGTGCGCACCGCCTATCCGAAACGCTGGCTGTTGAGCGTCGCCATGCTGGCGGCACTGCTCCTGTTCGTGATTCTCTGGTCTTTCACCGAACATAACGCAAGCAGCAGCCAGCTCGGCGAACTGCAACAGCGCCTGACACAACAACAAGAGGAATTGACGCTGCTGCGCGGATCGGTCGGTACCGGCAAGAACGCCGTCAGTATCGAACGCGCAGCCCAACAACAGCTGATTTCCCGCATCACCGCGCTGGAGGCCGAAAACGCTGCATTGCGTGAAGACATGTTGATCTTCGAACGCCTGATTCCTGTGATGGGACAAACGGCACAGGTGCGCATCGAAAATTTCCGCGTCACGCCAGAAACCGATGCGCCAGGACGCTACCGCTACCGGCTGCTGATCGCATTCCAACCCGCCCAGCGCGGTGAATTCTTCCGTGGCCGTTACCAAGTCACGCTCGTTTACCGCCAATCCTCCGGAGAGGCAGCGGAAAAGCGCTTTCCCTCCGAGCAGAACAACATTTTCGAAGTACGCAACTTCCTGCGCCAGGAAGGCATCATCGAACTGCCTGCCGACAGCACCTTGCTGAGTGCGCGAGCCAATATCACCCGTGCGGGCAAGCAGGAAGCGGAACAGGAAATCTCGTTCGCGAATAACAGTTAATGAAAAGGAAAGCCCGATGTTTGGAAACAAGGACAAAAACCCCTCCCCCGGCCGGATCGACAGCCTGATCGGCGCTGGAACCAGTATCGAGGGCACGGTTCGTTTCAACGGCGGCCTGCGCATAGAGGGCGAAGTCAAAGGCGCGGTGGAAGCCGTGGCAGGCAGCGTATCCACGCTGGTGGTCTGCGACCAGGCGCGCATCGAAGGGAACGTGCAGGTATCCCACCTCGTCCTCAATGGCACCATCTGCGGCCCGGTCAAAGTCGATGACGCCCTGGAAATGCAGCCCAAGGCGCGCATCATCGGGGATGTTTCCTACGCCAGCATCGAAATGCACCAAGGTGCCGTGATCGAAGGCCACCTGATCCACACCCGGTCGGCCGTGGAACCAAATGCCGCAGTAACGGACCAAGACTAGTTTTTGCGATAATCCGCCTTTCCCCAGGAGAACACTCATGAGCGCTGCCGAACAAACCGACCCCTTCGTCTTTACCGACAATGCCGCCAACAAGGTCAAGGAATTGATCGAGGAAGAAGGCAATCCGGCGCTGAAACTGCGCGTTTTCGTCACCGGCGGCGGCTGCTCCGGTTTCCAGTACGGTTTCACTTTCGACGAAGAAGTCGCCGATGACGACACCACCATGGAAAAAAACGGCGTGCAACTGCTGATCGATCCCATGAGCTACCAGTATCTGGTCGGCGCTGAGATCGATTACACCGATGGCCTGGAAGGCTCGCAATTCGTCATCCGCAACCCGAACGCCTCATCCACCTGCGGCTGCGGCTCCTCTTTCTCGGCCTGACCGACGGCCAATCGCCGCTTTTCGCTTGCGGGCAGCCTGTCCGCGAAACAGACCACCCGCTGCATGAGCGGCACCCGTTCTGACGACTCTGGGCATGTACGCACGAAACAACATCCATTTCCGGCTTCTCGAAGACATTGCCCGCGAACTCTCCGGCGAGGTCAATTTTCCGACCTGCATGGACGCCGCGATGATGGTGCGCAACACGCTCAAGGACCACGGCGTGGGGCTGGACAAGGTTCTCCTTGCCGTGAGCATGGAACCCCTGATTGCCAGCAAGCTGCTGCAACTGGCCAATTCGGTGACCTACAACCCCTCGGGCAAGATCATTTCCGACCTTGCAACCGCCGTGCAGCGCCTGGGTTTCGACGTCGTACGCACGGTTTCGCTGGCCGTGGCGATGGACCAAATGCTGAAATCGCGCAATCTCGCCGGCTATCAGGACATTGCCCACCAGGTCTGGGCGCACTCCATCCAGACTGCGGCCATTGCCCGTGTCCTGGCGCGTCGCCTGGGGCGGGTCAACCCGGACGATGCCATGATGGCCGGGCTCGTGCACGACATCGGCATTTTCTACCTGCTGTACCGCGCTTCCGAATACCCGGAGTACATGGAGAATCGCGCAGCCGTGCTCGAATTGATCCAGGGCTGGCACGAAGGCATAGGCGAAAGCCTGCTGCACGCGCTCGGCATCCCGGAACGTATCTGCGATGCCGTGCGCGATCACGAACACCTGCGCCAGGTCGACACGCCATGCACCGTGCGCGACGTACTCTATTTCGCCAACCTGCTGGGCGGCGACGACAGCCAGTGGCGTCCCCCCGAAGAAATGGATGACGGCAGCCAGGCTCAGCGGGCTGCCGACCGGGAACGTTTCCAGGATCTCATCGCCGAGGCGGAGGAAGATATCGCTGCCGTGCGCGCTTCACTGCATTTCCACGAATGAGGGCTGCGGTTTCGCCGCCGGTTACACTGCTCAAACTGATCGTTTTCAGTCTCAGCCTGGTTCCCGCGCTGCTCCTGTGGTGGAATTTCCAGCACGACCTGCTCGGCAGCGAGCCGATCGAAGCCGTGCAGCAGACGAGCGGGCGCTGGGCGCTCAATTTCCTGCTCATCACCCTCTGCATTTCCCCGCTGCGCGCCCTGACGCGGCAGCACTGGCTGTTGCGCCTGCGCCGCATGCTCGGGCTGTTTGCCTTTGCCTACGCCAGCCTGCACCTCTGGGCTTTCGCCGGACTCGCCAACGGCTTCGTCGCCTACGACATGCTGCGCGAAATCGCTCGCGCGCCGCTCATCATCGCCGGCCTGATCGCCTTCGTCCTGCTCGTGCCGTTGGCTGCAACCTCCAGCAACTACGCCGTGCAGCGCCTGGGCGGGCGGCGCTGGCAGGAATTGCAGCGCGCCGTCTATCCCGCTGCCCTGCTCGCCTGCCTGCATTTTCTCGGCATGAGCGACGTGGCCGATCTGCCCATACCGCTCTCCTACGGCGTTTTCCTCGGCCTGTTGCTGTGGTGGCGCATCCAGGAGCGGCAGCGCAAGGCGCAGCCGACCAGCGGCGCGGCAACCCCTGCCGCAGCCAAGCCCATCCAGTTTTACCGGCAACGGCCCAAATAAACGCCCGATCCCATGACGGCGGGCCGCGCCGATGCAGATCAGTCGCCCGCAGCGCTCGTGTATCATGCGACCTGAATTAACCCGCTCGCATCGTTCGGGCGAACTTCCTGACCGGATTCCTGACTGGATCACACGCGATGAAAACAAGCTCCCTGTTCTCCGCCCGCAACCTCCTCGTATTCCTGCTGATCGGCGCGGCGCTGGCGCTCGGCGCCTTCATCCAGTCCGGTAAAACGCCCGGCGGCAATCCAGCGCTCGACGACGACAGCGACGCCGCCTTCGAAATCATCGAGGCCGCGCATCGCGAATTCGACGGTTCCCCCGCCCTGGCGCTGTCGTTCAGCCTGCCCCTCGACGCCCGCGCCCGCCCCGGCGAATTCATTCAGGTGCTGGAAATGCCGGCGCGCCCCGAAGATCTGAAAAACACCGACGAGGACGACGGCTGGCGCGACGGCAACGACCAGACGCTTGCCAGCGAAGTCAGCACCAAAGAGGCCGACACCCGGCTCGACGGCGGCAAGGCCGTCCCCGGCGCCTGGGTGGTCGGCGACAATCCCCGGCTGATCTTCTTCCCCAACGTCAAGCCGCAGACCCGCTACCTGATCCGCGTCCAGAACGGCCTGCCGGCGCGTAACGGCAAGACGCTGGCGGCGGAACAGCGCTACGCCGTGCGCACCGCCGCCGTTGCCCCGGCCTTTTATTTCGCCAGCCGCGGCATCGTGCTACCGGCCGGACAAAACGGCGGCCTGCCGGTGACGACCGTGAATGTCCCCGAAGTGGACATCCAGTTCCTCAAGGTCAAGGCCGATTCGCTGCCGGCCTTTCTCGACAAGGTCACGCAAGGCTCCCGCGTCCGCGCGGAAAACGACGGCGAAGACGGCGAATATTACGATTACGACTACTACGACCGCACCGACCTGAAAGGCGCGGTCAGCACCTGGACGCTCGACCGCCTGCACAAGATGACGACCAGCGTGTTCGCCGGCCGCTTCAATACCGAGCAGAAGGCCAACCGGCGCAGCGTCACCTTCATCCCGGTCGAGGACATCCCGCAACTGCGCGAACCCGGCGTGTACGTCGCCGTCATGTCGCAGCCCAACCGTTTCCGCAGCGAGCAGCAGACCACCTATTTCTACGTCAGCGACCTCGGCCTGCACCTGCGCGACCACGCGGCGGGCAGCGCCGACGCCTTCGTCAGCTCGCTGGTGGACGGCAAGGCGGTACGCGACGTCGAAGTGTCCTGGCTGGCCGCCGACGGCAAGGTATTGGCCCAAGCGAAAACGGACGGCCTGGGCCGCGCCGCTTTCGGCGAACGCCCGCAAAACGCACGCGCCCTCATGGCGCGCAAGGGCGAGCAGCTTTCGCTCATCGCCCTCAAGGAACCGGCGCTCGATCTCTCCGAATTCGACACCGCGGGCCTGATTTCCGCCCCCATCCGCCTGTTCGCCTACAGCGGCCGCAATCTCTACCGCCCCGGCGAGAGCTTCGCCGTCTCCGTGCTGGCGCGCGACCCGGATGGCCAGCCGATTCCCGCGCAGCCCGTGCAGGCCCTGCTCCGCCGCCCGGACGGCAACGCCCAGTGGACGGCCAACTGGTCGCCGGACAACACCTTCGCCGGCTACTACCAGCAGCAGATCGAACTACCCGCCGATGCCGCCACCGGCACCTGGCGGCTGGAATTGCGCGGCGACCCCGCCGCCAAACAGGCCAGCGCCAGCCTGAACTTCAACGTCGAGGAATTTCTCCCCGAGCGCATGAAGCTCGACCTCGGCGCGCCCACCGGCACGCTAGCCGCCGGCGCGGACTGGCAACTGGCGGTTCAGGGCAACTACCTGTACGGCGCGCCCGCCGCCGGCAACCGGCTGCTCGGCGTGGTCAATACCGCCCCCAATCCGCAGGCCCTGCCCGGCAAGCTCCCCGGCTTCATCTTCGGCGACGCCGACGAGGCCAACGTCCGCCAGCGGCAGGAACTCGAGGAAAGCGCGCTCGACGAGCAGGGCAAGGCGCAACTGGACGTCGATCTGTCCGCCCTGGAAAACCGCCGCTCACCCTTCACCGTGCGCGCCACGCTGAGCCTGCTGGAAAGCGGTGGCCGCCCGGTCATCCGCAGCGTCGAGCGCACCTGGTGGCCGGCTCCGGCGCTGGTCGGCCTGCGCCCGCTGTTCAATGGCGAGTACGCGCGCGAGAACTCCACCGTCGAATTCGAAGCCGTGCTGGCCGACGCGCAGGGCAAACAACTCGCCGCGCAGGCCCTGCCGGTACGCATTTTCCGCGAGAACCGCGACTGGTACTGGCGTTTCGACGATCAGCGCGGCTGGCATTCGGGCTTCAGCGAAACCGACGAACTGGTCGCCAGCAGCAAGGTGGATATTCCTGCCGGCGGGCGCGGCAAGCTGGCCTTGCCGGTGAAATACGGGCGTTATCGGGTGGAAGTGCTCAACCCCGCCACCCGACTCGTCACCCGCTACCGCTTCTACGCCGGCTGGTTCGCGAAAGACGACGAAAGCCAGGGCGTGCGCCCGGATCGCGTGGCGCTGAAATTCGACAAGGCCAGCTACCGCGAAGGTGAAACCGCCCGCCTGACGCTCACCCCGCCGCACGCCGGCGAAGCGCTGATTACCGTCGAAGGCGACCGTCTGCTGTGGTCGAAGCGCGTCAGCGTCACCAGCGACGGCACCAGTATCGAACTGCCGATCGCCCCGGAATGGAAACGCCACGACCTGTACGTCACCGCCGTGGTGCTGCGCCCCGGCAACGGCGGCAGCCGGATCACACCGGCGCGCGCTCTGGGCATCGCCTACCTGCCGCTGGCGCGCGACGAGCGCAAGCTGACGGTCAGCCTCGACGCGCCGAAAAAGATGGAGCCGGATCGCCCGCTCAAGGTCAGGGTCAAGGTGCCGGAAGCCAAGGGCAGTCAGGCCATGGTCACGCTCTCGGCGGTGGATGTCGGCATTCTCAACGTCACCGCTTTCAAGAGTCCCGACCCGTTCGCCTTCTTCTTTGCCAAGCTGCGTTACGGACAGGATCTGTACGACATCTATGGCCGTCTGATCGAAAAAATGGCGGGCCAGAAAGGCAAGCTGAAGTGGGGCGGCGACGCCGCGCCGAAAACGACGCGCAGCCTGCCGAAAAAGGTGCGGCTGGTCGATCTGTTCAGCGGCCCGGTGGCGCTCGACGCCAACGGCGAGGCCGAAATCAGCCTACCGGTTCCCGACTTCAACGGCAGTCTGCGCCTGATGGCGGTGGCCAGCAGCGCCGACCGCTTCGGCATGCAGGAGGCCGAAGTTACCGTCGCCGCGCCGCTGGTGGTCGAACTCGCCACGCCGCGCTTCCTGTCGATCGGCGACGCGGCCCTGCTCGCTCTCGACGTGCACAATCTGGCCGGCTCCGAACAGGAAATCAGCATCCGGGTCAGTAACGCCGACGGCCTGCTGATCCGCGATGCGGCACAAAAAATCAAGCTGCGCGACCAGCAGAAGCGCATCGTCCGCATCCCGCTCGAAGCCGGTTCGGCGCACGGCCTGACCGAAGTGGAAGTGCGCGTGGAGAGCCAGCGCAGCAAGCTGACCCGCACTTTCCCGCTGCAAGTCCAGGCCCCAACGCCACGGCAGAGTCTGGTGCGGCGCTACATCGTCGAGCCGGGCGAGAGCCTGGAGATCCGGGAAAACGAACTCGGCGGTTTCCTGCCGCAGACCGCCAGCGCCAATCTGGCGATTTCCGACCAGCCGCCCATCGACGTGCGCAGCGCCGTGCGCGGCCTGCTCACCTACCCCTACGGCTGCGCCGAGCAAACCACCAGCACCGCTTACCCGCATCTCTTCATCGACGAAGCCGCCGCCCGGCAATTCGGCCTCAAGGTCTACACACCGGCCCAGCGCGCCGAAATGCTCGACAAGGCCATCTCCCGGCTGGCCGGAATGCAGGCCCCGAGCGGCGGTTTCAGCCTGTGGGGCAACCACGCCGAATACGAATACTGGCTTTCCGCCTACGTCACGCATTTTCTGAACGAAGCGCGCGAACAGGGTTTTGCCGTGCCGGCCGAAATGGAGAAGAAAGCCGTCGAATTTCTCCTGAAAGGCTTGCAGGAAGGCACCGCCAGCCTGCCGCGCGGGCCGCTCAGCTACAACCGCAGCGGCACCTGGAACGACTGGCGCTACGCCGGCTCCGGTCGCTTCAGCGTGCTCGCCTACGGCGCTTACGTGCTGGCGCTGCACGGCAAGGCGCCGCTCGCCACCTTACGCCAGCTGGCCGAAGCCAGCGAGCAGTCGCATTCCGGGCTGGCGCTGGTGCAGCTCGGGCTGGCGCTCAAGCTGATGGGCGACGAGCCGCGCAGCCAGCAGGCCATTGCCGCCGGTTTGCAGAAACCGCGCGACAACCGCTACTGGTGGGGTGATTACGGCAGTACGCTGCGCGACTCGGCGCTGATGTACGTGCTGCTCAAGAAGCACAAGCTCGCGCCGGCCGGATACGCCAGTCTGGTGGCCGTGGCGGCGGGGGAAATGGAGAAGAACCGCTACCTGAGCACGCAGGAAAAAATGGCCGTGTTCCTGCTCGGCCGCGATTTCGCGGCCGCCGACGGCACGCCCTGGCAGGCCACCCTGACGCAAGGCGGCGCCAGCCAGAGCCTGGGCGGCAAGGGCGTGCAGTTCCTGCCGCTGGAAGGCGGCGCGCTGGCCCGCGGCATCACCCTCAAGAACACGCACAATGCGCGCCTTTACGTGTCGCTCGATCTGGTCGGCAACCCCGCCAAAGCGCCCGCCGCCCGCAGTGATGCCTTCGCGCTCAAGCGCCACTGGTACACCGCCGACGGCAAACCGCTCGGCGAGCGCGCCCTGCGTGTCGGCGAAAGCCTGCTCGTGCGGCTGGAAGTCAAGACCCACGGCCACTACGCCAACGCCATGATCGTGGACTACATTCCGGCCGGGATCGAAATCGAAAACACCAACATCGTCCAGAGCGAGCAGAGCGAACTCACCGTCGATGGCGTTTCGGTCAATCAGGCGATGCAGGATGCCCGCATCAAGCACGTCGAGTTCCGCGACGACCGCTTCGTCGTCGCCGCCCGTCTGGCCCCCGGCACGACCAGCTTCTTCTACCGCGCCCGCGTGGTGACGCCAGGCCGCTTCGTCGTGCCGCCCTCCTACGCCGAGGACATGTACCAGCCGGCCATTTACGGGCTGGCGGCGGACGGGGACCACATCACGATCAGCGATGGGGAGAAGCGTCATTGATCCAGCGGGGCGAGCCGTGCCGCTCGCCCTGACTGGCCTGCGCTGGCTGCTGGCCACCCTGCTCGCCGCCCTGCTCATCGCCGACCGGCTTTTCCCGCTGCCGCCGGATGCGGCGGGAAATCAACGGCGCGGGGTGCAGCTCGTGCTGGCCAGAGACGGCACGCCATTGCGCGCCTTTCCGGACGAGCGGCACATCTGGCGGCACCCGGTGCGGCTGGACGAGGTTTCGCCGCGTTACGTGGAAGCGGTGCTGGCCTACGAGGATCGTTTTTTCTACTGGCATCCGGGCATCAATCCCGTCGCCCTGCTGCGCGCCGCCGGGCAGTGGCTGCGGCATGGCCGCATCGTCTCGGGCGGCTCGACCCTGAGCATGCAGGCGGCGCGCCTGTTGACACCCACTCCGCGCAGCGTGGGCGGCAAACTCCGGCAAATCTTGCGCGCCCTGCAACTGGAACTGCATCTCTCAAAAAAGGAAATCCTCGAGCTTTACCTGACGCGCGCGCCGATGGGCGGCGTGCTGGAAGGCGTCGAAGCGGCCAGCCGCGCTTATCTGGGCAAACCCTCGCTGTCCCTCTCGCACGGCGAGGCCGCCTTGCTCGCCGTGTTGCCGCAGGCACCTTCCCGCCTGCGCCCGGACCGCTACCCGCAGGCCGCGCAGCAAGCCCGCGACAAGGTGCTGGATCGCCTGCGCCCGCGCTGGGGCCAGGCCGTCACGGACGATGCCCGGCAGGAGCCGGTGATCGCCCAGGCCATCCGCGAGCCGCTGCTCGCGCCGCTCTTCGCCGAACGGATGCGCCGCCGCCATCCCGGCCTAGCGCGCATCGAGAGCACGCTGGACGTGGCGGCGCAAAGCCTGGTCGAGCAGTTGCTCGCCAGCCGCCTGACGCTGCTGCCGCCGCGCGTTTCCCTGGCCGCACTGGTGGTGGACAACCGCAGCATGGAAATCCGCGCCTACGCCGGCTCGGCCGATTTTTCCGACAACACCCGTTTTGCCCACGTGGACATGGTGCAGGCGCGGCGTTCGCCCGGCTCGACGCTGAAACCCTTCCTCTACGGCATGGCGCTCGACGCCGGCCTGATCCACTCGGAATCGCTGCTCTCCGACGTGCCGCAGTCCTTCGACGGCTACCAGCCGGGAAATTTTCAGGCGGATTTTTCCGGCCCGGTGAGCGTCACCGAAGCCTTGCGCCAATCGCTCAACGTGCCGGCGGTCGAGGTGCTCGACCATCTGGGGCCGCAGAATTTCACCACCGCGCTGCGCGCCGGCGGCCTCAAACTCGATCTGCCCCAGGGCGCGGAACCCAATCTTTCGGTCATCCTGGGCGGCGCCGCCACCCGTCTGGAAGACCTGGTCGGCGCTTATCGCGCCCTGGCGCAAGGCGGCCTTGCCGCCAAGCCCCGCTATCGGATTGGCGAGGCCTTGCAGGAGAGCCGCCTGCTGAGCGCCGGGGCCGCCTTCATCGTCCGCGACCTGCTGGAAACCGGCGGGCCGGTCGGGCGGCACGTCGAGCCGGGCATTGCGGCGCGCCGCGGCATCGCCTGGAAAACCGGCACCAGCTTCGGTTTCCGCGACGCCTGGGCGATCGGCGTCAACGACCGCTACAGCATCGGCGTCTGGGTGGGGCGGCCGGACGGCACGCCGAATCCCGGCTTTTTTGGCGCGAACATCGCCGCGCCGCTCCTGGTCGATATTTTTTCTGCCATCGACACGCCCGCCGCCGTCGACCGCCAACCGCCCGCCAGCGTCACGGCGGCGCGCATCTGCTGGCCGCTTGGCCTGCGCCGCAGAGACACGCCGCCCGCACTGTGCCACCGCGAACGCACGGCCTGGCTGCTCAACGGCGTCGCGCCGCCCACTTTTCCCGACCGCCTGCGCCCCGGCCCGGCCCGCCATACC